>Ga0247844_1002817_pt1 | contig 27319 bp, 27 predicted proteins | sample LaCtaG_FD_192421 | JGI IMG/M metagenome (GOLD analysis project Ga0247844, IMG submission 192421) | Freshwater microbial communities from meromictic Lake La Cruz, Castile-La Mancha, Spain - LaCruzMarch201714.5m_1 | ecosystem: Environmental > Aquatic > Freshwater > Lake | place: Spain: Castile-La...
CTTACTATTATAGTGTGTTTAAATGTTGTATCTGCAATCTTCTGATTTGTCCATTCGGCTCCGTCAGGAGCATTATCATAATCTCTGAACTTTAATGTTCCATTAATGCTATCACTATTAAGGCCAACACCAGTAACAGCTATATTATCTGCCCCGTTAGTAGCCCCAATAGCAATGTCACTGTTGGTTTCTGTTTTATAACCATGAACATACTGACGAACAAAAATAGGACTTAGTGTTTCACTACCAACTCCGTTACTTTTAACATCTAGTGTTTGACCAACAACGTTGCCGATATTCCTTGTTGATATTGTGCCAATACCACTAAAAGTGTCATTAAAATTAGAAAGAGCAGTGCTACTATTAGCTGGCGTTGTCATGTTATAGCTTGCGACTTCGTTATAACTAAATTTTTTGCAATTTACTCTACCTAAGAAATTATTATTATTAGAACCGGTTAGATCTGCCCAGTAGATATCGTCAAAGTAGCTGGTATAAATTGCTGTGTTGGTTCCAACGTTGAAACCATCTGAGCTTGTAGCGTGACCTCTATGTATACCAAACACTAAACTCATCGCAGGATTTGTGCTAGGGGATGTTGCAATATTATTTAGATTTAGATCTAAAGTTGCATCATTACTATTTCTGTTAATTTTTATATGTATATATCCGCTACTTGTATTAGAAAGGCTATATTTAACTTCAATATAATTCCAAGCATTTGCAGTTATAAGACTTGTTGTAGCTCCAAGCAAACTATAATTATTAGTAACATCAAATAATGGAAGATAAAAGCTAGAACAATCACTTTTCCCACAATCCCACGCTACTTGTTGAAAAGTGTTCCATAACGTTGAAGAAGTAGCTCTATCACCAGGATTCGGGGGAATAGACCCTTGTGTTCTATGAACCCATCTTCTAGCCTCTATGCTACCATTGCTGTTAACTCCGATGTAAAAAAGTGGTTTGTTAGTATTGTCAATAACGCCACATATAGGGGTAAAAGTTCCCCAACTTCCACCAGCAGGCAAAAGGTTATACCAAGAGAAACCAAAGACTCCACTAGTATTAGTGGTACTGTTTGGGGATGTCAATAAAAATTTTGGATAGATGCCATTATTTACAGAAATAAATTTTAAACAGCTTCCACTATTACGTGGAGTAACACTATTAGCATCGGTGTTACTAATAAAACTCATTGTTCCAAAATTAGTATAATTCAAATAACTCTTCACAGCGTCAAAAGAGCTATAATTTTCAAAACCTTCATATGTTATAATTGCCATTTTATTCTCCTTTTATAAGTAAGTATGATTTATTATCGGTTTTCCCAAGTTTTTTTGTCTACATAAAAACGCCAATACCACATAACCCTAGGAGCGTTTTCTGTTACATTATATACACCATGATGGTAATCGGTAATGAGGTAAGCCATCATGTCTCCTGTTTTCATAACGTATTGCTGATCTTCAACAGTGACATTGTTTTCAAGGTTTGACTCTGATACTAATAGATTGAAGCTAACAACCGACAAACCGTCTTTTTTGTAGTTAGAATCTAGGTGAACAGGCATTTCCGATTTGGGTTCCATTATAGAACACATTATACCTTTATGCCAGTATACCATTGGGGTAATTTGACAGATATTACTGTAGAGATTTATCAATTCTTTTTGAATAGATATTGATTCTTTTGGAAGAATTAAAGAGCCAGATATTTTTCTGTGTTTATTCGAAGTTTTTACAAAGCCATTTTGCATATTAACAGCAAAGTCAAATAGTATTTTACAAGTTGATTCTTCAATAAATGTGTTAAAATAATCAATTTTCATTAGTTTCCAAAATCCCATGATACAATTGTGCTAGTTAAAGGACTCTCTCCTGCTGAGTTTATTGCTCTAACAGAAACTGTTGCAGAACCGCCATAATTACCATTATCAGGACTCGCCAGAGACGTACCCGATACTACTTGATTTACAGAAAAGCCACCGCCTGAAATTTGTACTCTATAACCAGTTATTGCAAAGCCTCCGTTACTTGTCGGAGCAGACCAATTTACATTTATGCGTGGTCCACAACAAGCAGGCGATGCAGTGAGATTTAGAGGAGCGCTTGGAATATTAGGAATTGTCACGGCGCTACTCGAAGCTGTGTAAGTTCCAACACTCCCATTATTCACACCAGCCACCCTAAATGTATAAGATATGCCATTTGTTAGCCCAGTTATTGTGTAGCTGGTGTTATTACTGTTGGTATTGACAGTCTGTGCTGATCCGCCTGATGGAGTGTACTCGACGATATAGTTATTCATTAAGGACGAACTGATATTATTCGGGGCTGTCCAAGTGAGAATAACATCTAACTCGACAGAAGTAGCAGTTAAATTTGCCGGAGCATTAACTGCATTATACGTGGTACATACTCGCATTATACAAAATCTTCAAAAATAAACTAATTGTTTTTTTCGTCTACCCATTCTTTAAAGCTTTTTTTCCAGCTTATTCTTTTGCTGCTCTTTTTTCTTTTTTTACCTTGAGCGTTACAAGCAGATAATGTTGGTCTACAGGCAGGATATTTTCTTTCTGAACCTTTACCGGTTTTTTTTCTTCCACAAGGAACTAAATTTCCTTTTTTGCTGGCTTTGCAGTCTATCCATCCTTTACCGTGGTTTCTATCAAACCAGCCCCTCAATCCTCTTTCTTTTTCTAGTTTAAAAACGCTTTCTGCAAGATGTTTTTTCTTTTTACGTTTTTTCTTTTTGGAATTGCCGTAATTTTTGGCTCCTTTTTTCCTGCATTGGACCAACCTTCCGCTAGCGTAGGCGCTGGGCCAGACAGATGCTGTTGCTTTTACTTTATAATAACAAGCATCTTTTTCTTCTCTTAATTTAATCCATTCATTAAATTTCATATAATTTATATATAATATATTATGAAAGATTTCACGCAATTACTGCTTGGAATTCAAAGAGATTATTTGAAAGCATATATAATATCATGAGATTTAAACTTTGGCTGGAAACTGTTGCGGGAACTCTAGGAACAGAGTTAGTTGATGAATCGCAAATAGATTCTATATACGACAAAGCTAAAATATCAGTAAAACTGGTTCAGCTTTACGCCAGGGAGAATAGAATAAAATTACTGAACAATATATCAACAATAGCCAATCTTAGCTCTGGTGCTTACGGTTTATACAATTCTGCAACCAATAAGAAGGTTATAAATCAAAATGCTTTGCAAAAAATTAGACTTAAATTTGGAGATGATGTTTTCAAAAATAATAAAATAAATAATATACCAGAAGTTGTTATTAGGAAATATATTCCAGAAATACAGGATATAGATGTTCAACAAAGTGATGTAATATACATTAATGTAAGAAGAATAATAAAAGAATTGGGAGATACCCCCCAAGCTATTCTTGAGATTGCATCGACAATCGTTCATGAAGCAACTCATGAAAAAGAACGTGAAGAAAAAGGAAATACAAACGAAACAGCGCCTGTCATGGAGGAAAAGAAATTTTTAAATTGGTTTAAAACTAACCGTTTAAGATTAATTCAAAAATTTCCACAATTAGCATGAGACCAAACACAGCTTTTAAAAACTTTAATAGCAATAAATTTTACCAATCTATAAGAACCAAAACTAACGAAATTGGTTTTAACCCAGATTATTTATCAAATGAAAAAGATAGAACAAATTTTGGCAACAAATTAGATTGGCAACAAAAAACAAAGGATGTGGAATCTCTTTTGAGTAAAAACGGATTTCCCGTATCTGTTTCTGCCAGTAATCCCAGATCTCTGAAATTTCTGGGGACATATACAGTTGCATCTACTTTGGTTAGCTTGGAAAAAATAATAGAGTCAGGCTCAAAAAAAATAATAACTAAAGATTTGTTTCCTGGAATGTATGTTTTTGGGTATGGAATTAGACCAAATACAGTTATAAAAAAAATACAAAGTGGAAATAGAATACTATTATCTAAAAAGCCATCGAGCTCTGGCACCAAATCTATTTATTTTTCAGAAAGTAATTTAACAGGCGGTAGTGATGATATACAAATTAAAAGAATCAATCGATCGAAAAATGATTCATCTTTATATTTAAATATAAAAAATTATTATGAATCAAACAATAGATTCTTTAATTTTACAAGAATTGGATTCGGTACAGATCGAAATATAGTAGCATATTTTTTAAGTGATTTGTATGTTGATATAAGTTTGCTGTCAACAAAAACAAAATTAAATTATGAGTATTCTGATGTAAATTTGAATATAGATATAGAAACTAGAAAAAGCAAGCTACATAGTATCAATTCAGAGTTAAATATAAATATTTCTTTTGATATTCTTAGAGAATGCGTAATAAATGGCGGTCGTCCACCTACAAATAATTTTTCATTTATGCTTTTCGGAGGCAAACCAGATACAGAAAATTTAATTTCTGTGGAAGAATGGTGTAGAGTCAATCAAAACAACTTTTAATTTAACTAATTTAATTACATGAGAACATCAATTCCAAATATTTCTAAGCCTTATCTTCTTGATGATTTTATAGCATCTACAAATCTTTTTGTGAAATTATTTGTAAATAATGTAAAAGGAAACGAAGAAACAATAATTTTTTTAGAACCAGACTTTGTAGGATACTCTCCCCAAAATATACAAAACTCAAACTGGCTGGTTTCTATTTTGAGCAAAGATTATGCAACTTGCACATATTCTACGCCGATTATATTTAATAATTTGGATCCAATATATGCCTCTGATCCTATAGTTGGATATTATGTTACAAATGATGTGGGCGACAACCTTTGGTATGATACATTTGAAACAAGTAGGATATTAAGTGTTGAAGAGGGCATGGCTATAAATCTAACTGTGAATTTAAATAAACCAGACTCGGGACGAACATTTGTCACCTTAGTCTTAAACACAAGTAGCCCTGATGTTTATTCAGCTAATTCTATTCTACAAATTTCAAATGAATTTTGGGGAGATGTTCCCGTTGGCGGTTCTTTAACAGATATTATGAACAGAGATTTAGAATCATTTAATTCTGTGTTTAATTTGGTTTTGTCTCCCGAGATATTTCCAAGTGTGGAAACTCCATATACTTTTACTGCTTTTTTTCAAAAATATGGCTTCAAAGACTTGTCTACAGAGGTAATTGTTTCTAAAAAAGGTATTAATATAATTAATTTAAACTTAGATCCTGTTGACAACCCTCCTCCAATGCCAACGCTATTGCCAGAGCCAGATTACAATGATGATGATATAATAACGCTTAACGGACCATATGATGAAAAAGCAGGAACGACTCTTTCATCAATATCAGAAGATATTTTTTCTTTTTTATATAAAAAAAATATTCAATCAAACCCAGAAAACATGTCTATATTCATAAATGATCTGTGTGTGGCAAGCGTAGACTATTTTTCAGGATATAAAGGAAGTTCTTTCAATTATACATATGAATCTATTGTTTTCACAGGTGTTTTTTCTCCGGAGGTTAAATTTACAGTAGATGGTCTTGACACCACAGTTCAAACTGGCTAATCATGAAAACTGCACTACTTTTGTATCTTTATCATATAGACCTATGGAATGAGTACAAAAATTTAATTTTAAACAATTGTGAAAACTATGATTTGTTTCTTTCACTTTGTGATAATCAAAACAATAATGAAATAATATCTGATTGTAAGAAAAATTTTCCTAATGTTCGGATAGATTTATTTGAAAATAGAGGTGTTGATATAGGTCCATTTCTACAGCAAATAAAGAATTTGGATGAGAACACCCATCCCTATTTTATAAAACTTCATAGTAAAAAATCTATTTTAGGATCTTTTAACACAAATATAAACTGGCGGGTGGATCTAGTTAATTCATTGATTGGAAGTAAGTTTACATATAATAAAAACATAGACTATTTAAAAAAAGATTATGTAGGATGTGTTTTTAATAAAAGATTTTTAAATAAAGACCAAATAAACCTACAATTTAAAATAAAAGAGTTGTTGAAAATTATTGGTTTATCTTATGAAAAGTTAAATAATTCTGACTATATGAGTGGCAGTATGTTTGCAAGTAAAACAGCTTTATTCAAAAAATATTATGATAAAAAGTTTATAGAATATGTATATGATTTGCTTGAACCTTATGGGGTTATACCTGCTGTCGGCTCATATAATCATTCTATGGAGATTTTAAACGGATATATTATAAAAAATGAAAATCTTAAAATAGTAGATGGAGCAGTAAAAACAAAAGTAATATACAATATAAGAGGAGATAAAAATAAACTACACCTAGTTGAACTATACGATAAAACCTGTACAACCAAAGAAAATATAAATATACGAGGAAAAATCACATATTGTGATGAAAATGAAACTGATATTTTGTGGGGTCACACAAACTCTGTTCAAAAGTATAAACACATTGAAAACAAACTAATTAAATCAAGTGAAGAGTTTTTCGATAGCATGTTCTATAAGAAGTTTAATCCAGATCTTAAAATTGAAACAAAAGATCTTGAAAATCATTATATTAATATTGGTAAAAAAGAAGGTAGGATTACAAAGAAAGATATAGAGGATGTTTTTGATAGTGAATTTTATAAGTCAACCTATGGTATAAAAAATAATAAATATCATGAAATACTCAAGGATTATATTGATAGAGGATATTTTGGAAATAGAATTTATAATAAAATAATTATAGATAAAAATTTTGATTATGGATTTTATCAATCCTATAACAGAATTTATGAGGACACAAATTTTAATCAATACACAGCACTAAAGGATTTTTTGAAAACAAATAAAAAGTGTAATAACAAAATAGAATATTTAGATGTTGACACTAAGACTAAAGCCATTTGTATCTATACATGTGATTTAAACACAAACAAAGATATCTATTTTTTAAAGACTAATTTAGACATTATCAAGAAAGATTTTGAAAAAATATTTGTTTTATATTCTTCAACTAAAGATCAAAATTTTGAAAACAATGAAGTAATAGAATACCAAGAAGCCACTGGGACACATAAAGAAAGATGTATCGAAAAACTATCTCTAATTGGTGATACAACCAAATATAATAGTATATGTTTGATTAATGATGAAAACATAATCGTAGATAGTCTTAATTATTTTTTGAATAAGTTTCTTAGATCTGGCTGTTTTTTATATGCTTTGACAGATTCTTATATTGGTGCTAATTACCATGTTGATGACTCAATCTTAGTGTTTAGTCCAAAAGATATAGAAAGAATAATAGAAGCTTTCAAAAAAACAAATAGCAAGGAAGAACTAAGTAAGTATGTTATAAAGAATGATTTGAAGTTAGGATCATTATTTCAAATAAATCAAGAGAAAGAATTGTTTTGGAGAAATTTATTTTTAAACATAAATTATTTCCCAGATATATTAATCAAAAACAATGTTCCTTCGATACACAAAAACAACCTAAGCTATCTGATTAGAACTATTCCAAGGGGATATAACAAGAAAATCTCAGGTAAGGCGAAAGGAAGAATACAGTCCTGGAATAAAACAAGAAAAAACTTGGATGCTGATTCTATTTATGATACTTTTAAAGTTGATATCAAAAAAATAAAGTTTTGCTTGATTTTGCACATAATGAATATTGAAAAGCAAAAAGAATATGAGCCTTATATAGAAAAATTAAAATCCAAGATACCCTACTTGGACATACACATTACAACAAATAGCCCAAGATCAAAAAATTCATTTAAAAATAAAGGTATGGATATCGGTCCTTTTTTATTAGAAGTTGATAAATTGGAAAAAAAATACGACTATTTAATCAAACTTCACAGTAAAAATTTAGTAGCATTTAGAGATTTATGCTTCAACAATATAATTGAAAATATTTATCACCATGTTTTATTATTGGAAACAAATCCTGATAATTTCTGCAGTGGACCAAGGCTATATCTTCATGGAATAGATGGAATCAACTCTTATACAATTAATCATTTCATGTTCAGAAATAAAATTAAGCTAAAAAATACAGAAAAACATTTTTTTGGTGGTACTATGTTTATTTCAAAATACAAGCCTTTAAAGAAATTTTTAAATAAAATCGATATAAAAGAAGAGTATGAGCTGTTAGAATCGGGAATGGTAGTCAATAATACACCAACAAATACACACGGTTGGGAGAGAATTCTCACGTATTTAATACCTAATTTTTATGGTATGAAAAATAAATTCATATAATATATATTGTATGATAACATTCAAAGAATACTTAGAATTTTCAGAATTAGAAGAAAGTCTCAGTGAAGGCATTGGTAGCACGGCTGCAGGTATATTAGATGCTGGTGTTAGTGGAGTTGGAACATTTGTTAAACAACTTGGTAGAGGTGTTGGCAATGCTGGCTGGGGGGGCGTAAAAGCAGCGGCAAGTGGAGTTGGATCTATTTTTGGATCTAAAGAGTCTAGAAGAAAATCTAGACAGAACCTTGGTTCAAATTTAGGACAAGTAACAAGAGGTGTTACTCAAGCTTTGACTTCGCCAGCGGCTGCAGTATGGCGAGGCGTTGAGGCTGGTAGGAATCCATTTTCTGCCATGAAGTCTGGTGATAAAGGTGGTTGGGGTGAAATGCTTGGCGTTAGAGGAGAGTATGCACCGCCTTGGCAAGAATTACTTTCAAAGCTTAGTTCAACAAAAGATAAAAACGAAAGAATAGAAATTATTTCACAAATGAAAAAGTTTTATTTCACTCAATATAAAGAATTAGAAAGAAAAGACAGAGAAAAAAGAGAAAAAACAGTAAAAAGGGCTAACTCAGAGCCATACATTATGCCAAAAGTTCCAGAATCTGAATTTTTTAATTCTATTTCGGATTATATTGAAGATATTTACAGAGCACATGAACAAGGAAAAAGACTTACAGTTAATAATGAAAAACCAGAAGTTTTTATTAAAAAATTATTGATAGCTTATATTGGTTCTGGTGCGAAAAATCAAAACTTAGACACGAAGTTGAGTATAATTTTAAAGGAATATTTTAGCCAAATTAAAGTTAAAAATTTAGGTGCACCAGAAGATTTTAAGATAGATCTTACTAAAGAAAACATAAATAAAATATCAAATTATATAAATAGTGTTTATTTAAGCACAAAAAAGGAAGATGAAATAAGATTACCAAAAGATTTTCAATCTTTTATAAAAAGTATGAAGTTTATTCGAGATAAGATTTTATCCCCTGATGGTTTTAATAAAAACTTACATAAAAAACTTGAACAACTTAAAAATCAAACTGGTGAGATAATAAATCATTATTCTCCACGTAATAGTAGAGAAGAGGAAGCTGACAGATACCACAACCTACAAATGCAAGCCTGGGATGCTGAGAATCGTCGAAAGGATAGGGAGAGACTCGATGCAGAAAAATATGGCTATGACTACGAAGATGATGACGATAACAGTGTGGTTGCAGTAGCCGACTAACCTTCAATCTCTTTTATATACTTCTCAAGCCATCCATCTTTTTTACTGTGTGCCCATATCACAAAGTGATGAGGATTTGAGTTGGAATCAAAGACAGCATTAAACTTACTGATCTTTTTATCCATTATTTCTTTGTTGTTTTCAGGAAAAAAATCGTTTCTAAAAATTAATTTATTGTCAACATCTTCTATTCCAAAGAACCAAAAATCACAATCATCTCTTGATGGTACATCTTTTGGATCCCAAGATAAGTTTAAATTATACTTATTTTCAAAATCTTTTGACCACTCTTCTTCGGTCATTATATAAGGGTTTTGCCCTCGTTTAGCTTTGGATCCTATTTTTTTATTTTTGAAATCAATTCCTGTGTACAGCTCATAATCATGGAAAGATCTGGTTGTCCCCAAACAGTATTTTCCCAACTGTTCATCATTTTCTTCTTGTTGTAATAACTTTCTTAGTCTTTTTTTGGCTCTTGAGTCGAGATTCCACCAAGGATTATCTTTTGTGTGATCATCCCAGTGCTTCTTGTTGCTGGATCTGATGTATTGGTGCCATATTATTGAATAGTGAGGATGAAATAAATCATATCCGTGTGTATATGATCTTATGCTCAAACTCACTTCTTCTCCATGAAAATATAAGCTTGGGTCATATCCACATTCTTCTACCCATTTACCATCCACGAATATAAAATGCCCAGAAACAAATCTTGCTGGAATGGGTTCGTTTAAAGATGTAAAATTATCAACATAATGAGGCTTGAGCATCAAGTTTCCATCTTGAGAAAAAGTCTCATTTCCAACTATTTTCAAAGGTTGATTATTTAATTTTTGATCATTCTCCATATCCAAAACTGTGCAATATCCTGTCAGCAAAGGCTTAGCAACCGCCAATCCTTTGTACATTTCTATGAGCTTAGAATCCCATTCTGGTATAAACCTGTGATGAGAATCTAGCTGAAGGTAGTATTTCTCCCCAGAGTATAGCTCTTGCACCTTACTTCTAGCCCAGCAAGCCCCTCGGCTGTCTTTATAATTTATATCTATTGTTTTAAATCTTGAATCATTTTTAAATTCATCAAAATTTTCATCATCATCGTGTTGCCAACATATTCCAAAACTTAAATTTTCTGGATATTTAGATTTATTTAATAAATCTTTTATAGTTGGTATTAATTGAGGATCCCTGTAGGATGCTATGCTTACAAATATCTTTTCCATAAATATTCCTAATATATTTGAAGTTGACTTCTATCTGAGATGAATATGTTTTCTGCGTAACTTAATTCAAACCAAATATCATATATGCCCACATCTAGTTCTGTTGTGTTTAAGTGGTAGTAACCAAATCTCTTTTCTCTAAACGAGACGCTTTCTCCATCAACAACCAACCTTAAATCTTGTTCTGTGGGCAGGCAGTCAGAACAATTTCTTTCTATATAAATCTTAAGATTAGATATTATAGCAAGATTGTTGTAGTATCTTTCTAGCTCTTCGCTTTTTGGAACATTAGGGACAACTTCTATTATTATGTATCTTTTGCTGCCTTTTGTTACTTTGTTGGGCTTAAAATAAAAGCTAAAATCATATATGCTTGGAGAGGTTGAAGTAAACCAAAGACCTGGAAATACTTCGAAATAATTTTCAATACTAGATTCTACACAAGGTTGTCCATCTTCAAATTTTACGTGCCAAACATCAACGTATCTACCAATTGTGTACAAAGGACTAGTTAAATTAACAGTTAAAACATATTCACCTTCGTCATTGTTGGATACTTCTTCTCCCGCTATGGATTGGACTAATCTTTTTCCGGTAGGGTTTTCTGCTGTGACTTCTTCTGAATCTAGGAAGAATATTTCAACTTTATCTACTTGATAGAAGTTTGTTTTTACATTTGAATTAAATGAAAATAGCCTTAAGTTTACATCATCGCCACAATTTGGGTTTTGAAATCTTTCTTTCGTAGGCATTTTTATTTCCTTCTTATTTTTCTTCTTTCTGATTCCATCTGTTCGTTTTCTTTTTCTTTTTGTTGTATGTATCTTTGTATTAACCATTTTCTAAGGTTAATAGGCAAGATCATAGTATCTTTCATGCTTTGTCGCATATGATATTGAAAGAAGAAAATTTCTTCTGCCAGGTTTTCCCACAAGCTTAAGCTTGTGTTTTCTCCCTCCTCCGACGCGGGAAGAAAAAATTTGCTTCAAGCGGGAGGTCTACGTCAAATTCCTGCAGGCAACTTGGACAAGCCATATCAACTTTTGTATCTACGCCAAATGGAGGCTCGTTAACACAATTTCTAATGTGAGAAACGTCTGATATTGGGAGATTTTTAATTAATGTTTGAAGATCTCTCTTGTCTGTTATTCCTTGGATCTCATCAACTAAAATAGATGTTCTGTATATCAAAGTGTCATCTGTTGAATTATCTCCGAAATTCTTAATTCTTCTTTCTCTGTGATCTTGAATGTCTGTTTCATCTTTACCCTTAGACAACCTATATGTGAAAGAATATTTAGAAGTTGGTAAAACACCTGATAGTGATGGACCGTATCCTTCTGGGCAAGACTCAACCATCAAAGTATTTAAGTCGATTTCTGTAGAGAACTTTCTTTCGCATTCTGGGCACTTTATCTCTACTTCGTATAATGGGGAATAGGATATGCCTCTGAGGTAGATTAACAGGTATGTTCTATCAACAGTCAAAAGATCTTCTGGCTTAATTTTTTCTTTTATGCATCTGGAGAATATCATATTTAGGGCTTGTCCTTTTCTGACAAACCTTGGAGTCGCAAGAATTTGCTCCTCTTCTCCGGTCATTGGTCTTATGTGAATTATTCCGTCTGAAGGACCATTTTCACCATCATAAAAAACACCTTTAGAAGGAAGCTCTATCTCTTCGTAAACAGATGTTGATTGTCTTAAGTCTTCAAGAAGATCTTTTAGGTTTCCACTAACCGGCTGTCTGTCTGAATTTGGATTTGTTGTCGAGTTAGCGGGGACGTTTTGCATCCCCATAGCATTTAAAAATTCAGGAGGAACATTTCCTTTAATTTCAAAAGGGGCTTGTCCTTCTGGTTTTTTTGCTTCACCGCTTGCGGCGTGCCTCATGGACTCAGCAGCGTTTAATCTTTCTAAATTTTCTTCTGGTTTCCTGGGGCGGTAAACTTCTTCGGACATGTTTTAAAGCCTTTCTTAAAGTATCTTATTTGACAAAATTATCATAGTGAAAAATTTTTAATTTTTCTATTATAGTGAGTGGAAATAAATCTTTATAACATAGAAGAAAAAATTTTTTTGAATTCAGAATTACAAAAAAAATTATCTGATTTTAAAGAAATTTTCGATCAATGGAAATTTGCAAAAACGGTGGGTGGAATGGCATCCAAGATTAAAGATATGGAAATTAATCTTGTTAATTCTATTGAACAAAAGCATATAGATATTTTAAAACAATATTTTAAAACAAATGTTGTTTTAAAAAAGATCAGCAACAATATTATTAAAAACTTTGATTTTTCTCTTGTTGATTGCGAAGTACCAATTGAGGCAAAGGAATATAGAGAGTTTTGCTTGTCCCGAGGAAAAGATGGTTTCAACTTAACATTTTGGAGATAGAATTTGAATAATACTGTTATATTTATTTTGGCATCAATAGGAATGACCCACATAATAATAGATGGGTCTATATTTCAATTTTTAAGAGATTGGATTAAAAGCAATCTTCCCGAAAAAATTGCAAAACTATTTGAGTGTTATATGTGCTTGGGTTTCTGGTGCGGTATGTTCATGGGAGCTTGTCTTTTAACAACAGATCCCCTTCAAGTATTCGCTTGTGGTTGCGCTGGCAGTATGTTATCTCAGCTGATGGCTGTGGTATTGAACTTATTGGAAGCTTCGATAATAAACTTAACCAAATGAGGAAAGAAATGAAACAATCTATTAGTTTAATAGATGTAAAACAAGCTTTGAGAGATGATAGATTCAGAAACAGTCTTCCTGAAACGTTTAAGGAAGATTTAAATAAATTTATGTCAAATCCAGGTTGTGGTTGTAATGTTAGTCTTTATAAAAGATTATTGGCAGAAGCCAAACCTCAGCTTCAAGAATATTTTCCTGATAAAGAAGTGGTTGCTGTGGAGGAGCAAGTTAGTAAGCTGTCTCAAAACAATTTCTCTATAATCAACTGTTCAATAGATGAACTGGAGTCTAAATTAAGGTCTTTGTCTCCAGGAAGAAAACAACTCGCTATCTCAAGATACGAAGACCAAGTTACAGTTGTTATAAATGAATTAGATTTTGTCTATTAAATCTTTACATATAATTTTCATTTTATCCGGATACTCTTTATATTTCTTGACATCTATTGGTAGTTCATCACCATTTAATCTTTGAGATCCCAATATTATTGCATTATCATAAAAATAATATGCTTTTTGATATTTTTTCATTTCAAAATTAATATCTCCAAGTAAACACCAAAATTCAGACATGGTTGGATTTTTTTCTATACAAAAAGCCAATGTTTGGATAGATTTTTTAATATCTTTTTGTGTGTAGAATAAAATTAAAGAAAGATAATATTTGATCATGATATAACTTGGTAGATTTGTATTTTTTTCCATAAAAAGATATTTTTCAGCAGTCTTAATGAAATCTTCCCATTTTTTATTTTTTATATAAAAGCATGATTCATAATATAGTGGTTGCGTTTTTAAAGGTTCCTCAGACTTCCATTTTAATATATGCTTATGTTCATTTGGTATCTCTATTGATGACAACTCTTTTAAAATTATATTTGAAGAAGAAGATTTTGAATATATGGTTTCAAAAATTGGATTTTCAAATTTTATTTTATTGTCACAAAAAAACCTAGTGGATTTAGATAAAACTTCATTATTTAATAATAAAACACTATAAATACCTTCATTTTTATTTGAAATATCTACTATCTCTTTTTTGCCATTTATAATGGTTTCATTTGGCTCAATGAAAAATAACCAATCTTTTTTAACATTTTTTATTAAATAATTCTTATTAGATGCAAAGTCTTCACCTATTTTTTTAAATTTTTTGCCATTATATTTTTCCAAAATGCTCACAGTTTTATCTGTTGATCCCATGTCAATATAAGAAATATTTTTACAGATATCAAAAAAAGATTCTATGCAGCTTAGCAAAGTATCTTGATTATTTTTTGTAACTATGCAAAAAGATAAATTGTCTTTCATTTAATTTTTTCGATCAGGTTTTCTATTGCGGCTATAAAATTTTGTTTATTTTTACTTTTATAATAACACAATAGATCTTTGTAATGCTTTATGCATCTCGGATCTTCTAATATTTTATAGAATATGTAATAATAATCCATAAATTAATAGAATATATTCTTTAAAAATTAAAAGGAAATTAATGGCATCAGAATACCTGAATAACAAGAAGCTAGAAAAAGTCATAGTTTCTTTTCAAAAAATAAAAAGAAGCAAAAATATGTATCAATATTTGATGAATAACATCAAAGAGCAAGGTGTTAAAGAAAAAGAACCTGATTCCTGGATCTTTGTTAAAGATGAATATAATAGAGCGTTAGGTGATTATGATGTTACTCAAAGAGATTTAGCTACCGCTTTTTATACTCTATCTGAGAATATAGTTAGATACGCAAAGTTTAATTTAATTGACCCAGATGATAGTGTTCAAGAAGGCGTTCTTATATGCTTTGAAAAACTAGATCGTTTTGATCCCAGATTTGGAAAAGCTTTTAATTATATGACAACCTGTATTTTAAATCACTTCAAACAATTATATAGATCTGCACGGAACTACACAGAATTAAAGAAAAAGTATCAAGATCATATGTCTAGAGAGTTGCAGAGCGAAATAAATGTGTCAAAAACACATAAGACTAGGGATTAAGTTTTTGGTCCTCTTTTCATATTAACTGGCTTTAATTTTTCTGAGTATCTATCTGGCTTATCTTTTAAATCTTGCATTAATTTATATAAATCTTTACTTATATCTCCAGGCGTGGTTCCCGAGCACTTATCTGTGCTTATAATTGAAGTTGTTTTATTTGATTTATTATAAAATCCTTTTGATATTACAAAACATTTATTCTTGTGATCCCAGCTTGCAACGCCAACCCACTCGCCATCATCCCAATTTCTGCTTGCAACAATTAGTCTGTACGGCTGTTCTGAATAGACATGCTTTGTGTGAAACCCGTGGTTTTTCATTGCAGCGCTTATGTATCCAAGAGCTATTTTTGAATATGCATCTAAAACTTCATTTGGATCAGTTCTGTAGTTTATGGCAACACTGTACCTTGTTGAATCTACGCTTTCTTCTAATTTCCATTCTTTAAATGATTTCATAATTTTAGCCCATCTTAATTTGTGGAAGATCTCCGAATCTATTTATCAATCTTTCTTCCCAATCTTTCTTATCCTGTAATCCTTCTTGAAGTATTTGCTGACCGTCGAGCTGAACTCCACCATTTGGTCCAGGGGGATTTGTTATCTTGGAACGAATTCTTCCCAACATTATTTTCGCAAAAGCAAGAGAGCCCTCTTGCATTGCTTGTGTTACTTGTTTGAAATCTGTATTTTTTTGTAAATAATGAACAGCCACTAGGTGGGACTTATAAGGAACTGGGTAAAGTTTTATAGAGCCATATCCTCCAATAAACTCCCAACCTCCTTGTTGACTCGCCATTCTATTGTATGTGTCTTCATACTGCTTGTATAACATCCATTCATTCATTTTGCCCCAAACAGGAGTCTGTGGATTAATTCCACCGGCGATGCTTCCGTATGCTCCAGCGCCCATATATTCAAGGGGTATAACACCTCCTAAATCCGATGCACTGAAAGCGTATTGGGCTGTTTCTTTATAGGCAACTTCTCTCACCATACCTATGTCATTAGGCATTTGATATATTGTTTGCCCTGGCACTGTATTGAAAACATACCACTGGTAATATTCTCTGGGAGCGTAATCCTCAAATATTTGAAGAGCGAAATCAACAGCTCCATCAAGTTGCTGTTGGTCTAATTCAATACTTACTACAGGTGCTCCCAACATCAAAAGAACATAATCTTTTATCTGTTCTCTTACTTTTTCCCTGTTTCTTCTTGGCGATATCTTAACTAACGGGTCTGTTGGACCCAAATTTGACCCACAAGGAGCCGAAGATTGACAATTTACATCTTGAGAAGGTTTGGGGATTTCTAAAATATTGCTCATATATTATATATATAAAGTAACCAGGAAGAAATTAAAACTATGTACAACTTTAAAGAATTCTTTGCCAAAAATTTTGATTACACAATTTTGATGGAGGCAAGAGCTAATAGAGGAACTTATATTAAAAGTCCAATACTAATTGATGAAGAAGATTTAGATTTTCTCTATCAAATAGATCAAAATTATTGGTCAGAAGCTTTACAGTCAAGAATACAAAAAACCTGGGGACTTTTAAAGTACAGACAAAATATTAGAAATAAAATTATTAGAAATATATTATCGGAAATCAAATCTAAATTTGGCTTATCAAAAACTGCTGCAGGTGGAGTAAGAGTTAAAAAAAGAATTATATCTATAGATACATCCAACTTGGAGGATTTCAAAAATTTTATCTTAAGCCTATCTTCAAAATACGATAATTATGGGCAAGAATCTTCTTCTTCTCCCGAAACAAGAGAAGAGCTATCGAGTTGGCTTGATAATCTTGTGAAAGATTATGATTTAATGCATAGTTCCTCTGGTGGGTATGATGATAATTTTAGAACAATCAGAGATTTAATTTATGAAGTAATTAAACATATAGTAATTTATGTCAAAGGTGGAGATCAAGAAGAGTATTCCGTAGGAGATAAAAAAATAAAATTCTATATAAACCGATATATAGAAAAACTTGAAACTTTACCGGGAGATGAGCACACAATAAAAACAAGATTGGATCATTTGAGTCAAGTTTATGGTAAGGAAATTAAGTTTGAAACTCATGGTAAATATGGAGTAGATTTGTCAAATGCCAGAAAGATTAAGTCTGATAAATCTAAGGCTAAGGGAAAAGATACAATTTACAAGGTTGGTTCGGGTACAGAAGGTTTTGATTTTTCAAAAAGTGCGGCTGAAGGACTAAAAAATCTTTATTCTTTAAATTATCACCGGCATTTTGGAAGCCTGCCAACAGACGACCCATCTCACGAAAAAGATGTTACATACAAAGTGGTAAAAAGCGGAATGGGCACCAGAAAAGAAGTGCTTGCCGATAAAGAGGTTAAAAATAGAATACAAACAAATATATTTAATTTTATAAAAAGATTTATAGGCAACAATAAAACAATGAGTAGTTGGCAGAGCGAAAATGCTCAAGATTTTTTCAGAAATGAATTGTATACAATAAAAGATAAAGATGAAGTAGAAAGTGGTGTTTGGCTTATAAGATATATTCTTAAAGATCCAACTGCATCAATTGAAAATTTACCAAGCATTAGTGAAAATATTTTTAAGAAACTATTTTCTGAAAATTATCGTAAAGTAGAAGATCTCAAAGTTAAAGGAAAAATAGGTGAAGAAGCTTTTAAATGGATGACTAGCTGGCTCGTACTGGCCCAAAACAATAGATTGAAAGATCTTTTCGCTAAGTATTTCTCAGAAAAATTAAGCAAAGAAATATTAGGAGAACAAGGTGTTCATGGACCAAAAATACTTTCTGTTGATATAACAGGAGATCCCATAAAAGACGGAGAGATGAGAAAAAAAGAATTAGACAGAATGGATGAAAAAGATAAAGAGGAACTAAAAAAGATACTGGGAAAGGATTGGGAGTCTTTCGAGAGAACTGGGCGAATTCCATATAGAATTATGGGAGATAAATTAAGAATTGGCGAAAAAGGTGGTGAAAGCCCTTTGATGATTCTACCTTATTTAAAGGTGGGAGAAGGAGATAACACAAGATCTGTTCCTTTATTAAACATTCCTTCTTTTATTAGAGCTGGTTCGTCTTTAGAAGACAAAAATATAAATAAACTTAGAAATAGAATAATTGATTCATTAGAGAAACTTGGGATAGATGTGAACTCAATTGATTTTTATTCCTCTGATGATTTGGAAAAATTACTATCTGTGGATAAAATTGACAGCAAGATAAAAGAATCAATTCAACAATTGATAAATTCCACCAGTGTTGAAGGGAAAAAATTAACTACAACCTCTAGAAGTAGTGTGGTTTTTGACAAAGACGGCAAAGAAAGAATTTTTAGTAAATTTTACCAAACACCAGAATATATTCACGGAGGAGAGGGCGCTAGGCTGGCTGGTTTTAGACCGGAAGTTTCTGGTCAGCAACCTGGGTCGCCCCACAATAAAGAAACAAAAATTGCATTGGCGAAAATATTTCCCATAGACAGCGAGGCGTTCTACACAATACCTGCATCAAAAGATGGAAAAATTCCAGCCAGAAAAAGAACACTTGTTGACAAAAAAACTTGGGATTATTTTAAACGAAATCCAAATTTGTTTCCAAAAGATAGCAATCCAATGAGATGGGCTGCTTATGCAGTTGTAGATAAATCAAAACAGTCCATAGGAGAGTCTTCATATTTTGATTTATCTCAATTTAAACTCATAAAAGAAGCTGACGATTATGAAGAAGAAGAATATAACGACGATGATTTTTTCGATAACGAAGATGGTGATAATGATGAAGATAGATCAGCAGAGGGAGCCAGAAAAGGTAAAACAGGCAAAACAATTAAGCGAGGATCTGGAAAATCTTTTTATAAGATAGAAGAAGTAGAAGAAGGAACTGGTGATTTTGAGGGATGGAGCGATATCATTCGTGGTATAACAAACACAGTTTTAAATAAAGCTCTTGGTGGCGGAGATGCATATGATGTAGATATAAAGAAAATAGTAGAAAGAGATATGAACACGGTACATGATGATATTGTATACTATTTTTACAACAATGTGAAAGACAGGACCCTTTACACGCCACAGGGAAGACAAAATGTCGCTAAGAGCGAGGCTGGCAAAATGTTACAGGCGGCAGGAGTTTTTTCTGGTGGTGGTTTATCTAGAAGATCCAGGACTGATTTAGAGGGATCGCCAGGAGGACCGAAAGCTTATGTAGAGCCAGAGATAAATATAGATGAATTAAAACCATTGGCTTATTCTTTAGATCTTGATAAACAAACAAGATCATCTTTTGTATCTATTTTTGTTGACACATCTGAAACAATGGTTTTAAAAAGAAATGGTAAGAGAGTATGGATTCAGCAGGTTAAAATGCCAGATGCCCCCGAGGAAAGACAATCATGCAGCTTTAGAAGTGATGAAGAAAATCTGCGTAAGAAGATTTATTCTACCTCTAACGTATTAAGATTTTTATCAGAAAATTCAGAAAAAATTAATTCGAGTAATTATCAAAAAATTGTTGATAATTTAGAAATAGAAAGAAAAAATCTTTTGAAATATTGGTCCGAGAAATTTCCTTTATTATCAAAAGTATATGAAGAAGAATTAAAAAAGATTCCTGCATTGGATCTAATTCCTCAGCTCGGAGAATATCTTAGAAATAGTAATGAAAAAATATCTCAAACTATAAACAGTTTGTATGATACAGAAATAAAAAATCAAGAAAGTAAAAAAAATAATCAGACGCAACGACAAGAAATACCCACAGGTAGATCTCTCGAAAATGGGTACAATCAATTAAAGCAAATAATAGATGAAGTAGAAAGTATAATGAAAGATGAAAGTTATAAGTTGCCTACAACAGGCTTACAGTTTCATAAACCATTAGCGGGCGACCCAATTATAATAACCTGGTTTCGTTCCATAACTAATTTAATAGGTGTTTTAACTCGTAACCCAAGTTTGATCCAAGTTATTTTAAAACACATGGGGCAATGGTCTCCAGTAGGACAAAGATTGCGAGAAAAAGAAATAGAAGATGCAAAAAAGATGCTTAGAAAAATGGGCGTTGAACCTTCTAGTGATGAGCAAGATTTGTTTAAACAATTATTTGACTTTAATTCTAAGGCTCCAATATATGGAAAAATAAAAATTCCATCAACCACTTCATTGAAACATCAGGCTGATAATTTTTTAAATAAACTTGCTTTAAATTTATCAGAATTCACTAAGTTAGCACCAGAAGCTGTGGAAGAATTAAAAAAGAATTCTTCAATTTTAAGCAGTTTAAACAAGAAAGATAAAGAATTAATTCGTGACGAAACTATTCTCAAAGTTTCTCCTCAATATAACCAAGGAATGAGCGGCATAAGATCTTTATTTATGAAACAATCAAGGTGAGATGATGGACTTTTTACAAAATCAAAGAAATCATTATATTAAAAAATATATATTTGAAGTTTTAAAAGAAAGATTTAATAGAAATGAAAATATAATAGACAGAATATTATATCATCTAGCTACGGAACAAGATCTAAAAGATCTTAATAAATTAATTGCTGATGTTTATGAAACTGCTTATTTAAAATGTGTTGATGATCACAGAAAAAAGTTTGAACAGTTGGGATACAGCGTTAAGGTAGTGTCTGATCATTCAAAAGAAGGTGTGTAGTCTGAAATCATGGCTGTGTATATAAAGCCAATAGGGGCTTCTTTTTGATCAGAAACTTTCCACCATCTTTTATCTTTATTTTTTGGATATACTATTGAATTTTTAGTAATTTTTTCCATGGTCCAAAATTTTAAATAAATATCTGCTTTTTCTATTAAGATTGTATCGAATATAAATTTATCAAGATATTCTATCCTCTGATACGCCTCTTCATATAATTCATCTTTTTTTTCTATAATCTTCGCAGGTAGACAGAAACATTGTATGGTTTTGTGATCTGAAATCTTTTTTTGTTCTTTAACTTCTTCTTTCTTTTCTTCTATTATTTTAGGCTCTTCTACAACTATTTTCTTTTCTTCAAACACCACATCTTCTTTATTTTGCTTTATTTCAAAAACTTTGGTTTTATTTTCTTTGTCTATTTCCTCGGTCCATTCAAAATTATGTTTTGTAAAGCCATCCCATAAAGTCTGTTCGTCCATCAAAGGATTGGGTCCAGAGATTTTGAAGACAGTCCCATCTTTATTTTTTATTGACATGATATCTATATATTAGTAATTATTCACCCAATCAAACAAACAAATGACCTTAATAATTCCAAGCATATCTAATGAGACGATACTAAAATTTATTTTTGGTAAACTTGCAGTATCTGAAACACAAACTTTAAGATTATTTACAAACAATCACAACCCAAGTAAAAGCACAATAATTTCGAGTTTATTAGAAGCTAATCAGCCTGGGTATACTTCTAAAAATTTAAATGCATCCGATTGGGTTGTGGTTACTACAGGAGGAGTCACAACAGCTTTATATCCAGAATCAGTATTTACATTCACAGGCTCAGCTCAAGTTTATGGTTATTATGTAACAACTAACATTAATGGAATCAATTATCTTTTATGGGTTGAGAAGTTCACTAATGCGCCATTCATACTACCTTCTAATGGTGGTAGTATTTCTGTTAACTTAAATATAGGCGTAAGTTAAAAATTAATATTTTTAAAAATAATATATAATAGTATGATTAGAAAACAAGACGGAACTCCATATTGTGTAACAGGAAGTTATCAGCAGTTTGATCCTCAAGATCCACAATTTACTCTTTATGATAGCTGGGATGAGGAAGCAATAAAAAGAGGTGGAATTCCAATATTCTACTATGAAGTTTTTATACAATCATCAACAGTAGACCCCATATATCTCGAAGATAGAGGCAAAATATTTTCACCAACTCCCGTTCAACTTTGGGGATATTATGAGCCAGCAGCAAGTCAAAATTATGTTAATCAATTTGGAATAGATGCACCAGATGAACAAATATTTGAGCTTAACTATAGATCTACTTTGAAAGCTATTGGTCATCCACCTAAAATAGGATCAAGATTATACACTCCACATCTTCAGGAAAATTGGGTAATTATACAAAGAAATTTGGCTGAATTTAAACAGTGGGGAGTGTTGCACATTCAACTAATATCTCAGAAATTCCAAGAGAGTATTACAACTGGTGAGGGTAAGATTCCTACTCCAAAACAAGACTTTAAAATTATTTAGATTTCTTTAGTAATTTTAAAGGTAGCCTTGGTTTTTTAAGTTGTTTATATTCTACGTTTGGAAACGGAAAAAATATCTCTCTTTTTATAAAATTTTTAGGCTTATTGTTTATCAGTTTCATTTTCTTTTTCGCCTAAAGAGTTTTACTCTGGGGCACTTCTTTTTAAAGTGTTTATCTGCAGATTGTTTAATTAATTTATTTATGCCCGATATTCCATCTTTAGAAAAAGCTGTATTTAAAACTTTATATTTATCGTCAAAAGTATTGCCTTCATGGTCTTTCCATTTTTTACAAAACTCGCCGCTATATTTTGAAACATTTGCTTCTAAGATGATTCTTTTCTCTTTTTCTTGTTCTGTCATTTCTATTATTTCATAACTCACTCTTTTTGGTAAAATTAATATTTGAGCGTAGGGCTCTCCTTTTCTAAATATATAACTGCCGTTTAAAGAAGGCTGTTTAAAAACAACAAAAAATATCTTTGACCACCATTCGCCTTGTATGTGTCCAACTACAGGCAAAGGCGTTGTCCAAGAAGTGTCTGTGTAGTATTTAGGGTGAGGCTCTATTCTTATTATGTGGTCAGCAGGTGGTTCAAAATCAAAGCTTGATGTGAACCCAAAATGCCCAGGAGCAAAATTCATAAAAGGAGGCATTGGGTGATTGTATTTTTTTCCTTCTTCGGAAAAATCACCTTCAAATACGGTTGTTCCGTTTATATTTTTAACTACACATTCTGTTTCGAATGGATAAATTAATTCTATCCCGTAAGTGCTTGCTTCCACAAACGGCGGACAATGCCAGGGCTGAGGCTTTGATCCATTTCCATGGGTTTTATCCTCACCTGCCCAGCCAGGTATTTGAAGCTTTATTTGAGTGGGAGGAAATTCTTTTGCATTAAAAAAACTTCTCCACTTTAATTTTATGTTACTCATATATATTATTATGCAGAATCACCCAGAAAAAAGTTTCGTTGATTGTAATCCAAAAGGATTTAATTTTCAAGAAAATAAAACAACACCAGATACATGCTCAAGCTCTGATGGAAATTTAGACTTCTTGAAAGAATCTTCGATAAATGAAAAAACAGGCAACGGAAAAAGTGATCTTTGTGATCCGATGCAGAGTGGCAAGATCATAAATGATGGAACTAATTATAATACAATTTATAGATACACCAAATCTTTAAGAGGCGCTGACGAAGCAGTTTTAGACTTATTTAAAGATATTGTTGTATTGGACGAGGATGGGAAAGCACATCCGATTCCTATTATTTGGGGAACACAAGAAAAAGCAGTAGCCGCAATACTTCAAGATAATGTGAGAAAAGATAACTCGCTAGTTGTTGATAGAATTAGACTTCCAATAATGGCGATACATAGCCAAGATTATCAATTTAATCAAGCTAGATATAGATATCATAAGGCTGTTGACTATCCTAGAGGTGCTGACGGCAAGCCTATCGCCCATAGTGAAAAATATCAAAGAGATACAATTTTTGGAACATCTTGGGGAATACCCATAGATATTTCTTACAGCTTATATGCTTGGACTATGTATATTGAAGATATGAATCAAATATTAGAGCAAATTATTTTAAAATTTAGTCCTGTTGCATATATAAAGGTTAGAGGTGTAAACTGGGAAACTCAAGTGAAATTAGACTCAATAGCTAATAATCTTGAAATAGAACCAGGTGACCAAGCAGTTAGAGTTGTTAAGTTTCAATTCAACTTAACTGCCGAATCTTATATACCTCAGCCGATTGTCAGGAAAAAGTCTGTTCTATCTACAAAGATAGAATTGACAGATGGCTTGATAGAAGAAGAGATAGATGCAATTGTTGGTAGAATTGAGGAAACCGTTAAGGAGATGAAGTGTTAGAGATAACAAACAGAAATAAATTTCCTATACAACTGGTTGTTTTGTCAAGAAGGGCACCCCGTACATTTACAGTTTTAAATGTACCAGGAGTTGGTTCAGGAAAAAATATTTTTTTGCTCGAAGAAGAGAGATCAACTGACTATATACTTAGGGCAGAGAAAAAAGGTTTAATTACTACAAAGAAAATTTAGATACAAAGGGAGAATAAAACATGGCAATTTTAAGGGGATTTCCACCTTCCAATACAATAAGTCCAAGTGTTAGAATAGCTGAGAAGGATTTGAGCTTTATAGCTCCCAACCAATCCTTTCATAGAGGTGCATTGGTGGGATTCGCCAGTAAGGGTCCAATTAATACCCCAACACTAATTTCTACTAGAAGACAACTCAACACAGTTTTTGGCTATCCTCATCCTGATGTTAGTGATCCCTTCTTAATTTATGCCGCAGAGCAATATTTAAATGCAGCAAATGAACTTTACATAGTAAGAGTTGCAGACGAAGAAGCTGTTAGCAACGAAAGAGCAGAGTCTGCTTATGTTGATGTTCCAAGTGCTGGCTCTGTTGTTGAAGCAATTTCAAAACTACCAGATACCTACACTTTCGCAAAGGATTCTTTCTTCAGATGGAGACTCAACACAGTTCTTTCATCAAAGACTCTTGTTGTTGCAAGCGGTGATTATAGTGCTAATGAATTAGCAAATGCTTTGAACGATCAGCTAGATACTGTTAATGATGGAATAATTTTCTTTGCTCGCCAGGTTGAATCAGATTCTTATATAGGTGTAAAAACAGTATGGGCTTATGGTCCTAGCTCAAGTCTAGAACTAGTTTCTGTTAAAGATTCAATATATGGCGAAAATGCTGTTACTGGTCTTGGTGTTGGTATGACTCAAGCAGAAGTTGTTGCATCAAACTATGGATATAGCGGAACACCAGATGAGGCTGAAGACGGAATTTTTAATTTCGAAGGAATGGCTGGACTAAATATTCAGATAGTTTTAGACGGAACAGATAGTGCTTTGATTGATAATGTAGTTCAAGTAATCGATCTTTCTGAGTTTGATGGAGCTTCTGATGTGACTTTAGATGATATCATACTCTCAATAAACAGCCAAAAAGCAGATAATCTTGGTGAATTGCCCGGTGGTTGGGTAGCAGAATCAAAAACGCTTGAGAGCAAAAACTATCTTTCTTTTAGGACTGAGCATTATGGAAGAGATGCCAGACTAAGAGTTAAGGCTGTTGGTGTTGCAATAGAAGTGTTCGGTATGAGCACATCAACCGCTACGGGTGATAGCCCAGTTCAATCAAGTGCCGTCTCTGTTACCGGTGGTATATCTAATTCTGACTCTGATATCGGCGGAATTATTGTAGGATCAGACAATGTAGGAATGAGTCAGGTAACATTTACAGTTTATGCTGATTCTCCAGGCATTGAAGGCAACAGAACACAAGTTAAGATTACAAACAATTCTTATGAAAATAACTTCACAATGGAAGTTTATAGTAATGGAGTTCAAGTAGAATCTTGGGGCAATTTGACCAAGGATCCAGCAAGTAGATACTATGTTGAATCATACTTAGCTCAAGTTTCTGACTATGTCCGAGTTATGGATGCTACAGATATAAGCTCTCCACCACTTGATTCAACGACATATTCACCTCTAAGCGGCGCTTACTTATTATCTGGAGGTTCTGACGGCATACCTTCAGATCCAGAAAAGCAGGACGATCTAATCATAGGTAGCGCCTTGGGTTACACTGGAATTTATTCTCTTAGTGAGCCAGAGCAAATTGATATTGATCTAATTGCGGTTCCTGGTCATAGCAGCACATTTGTTGTTAGAGCACTCATAGATCTATGTCAGAACGTGAGAATGGACTGCATGGCTATAATTGATCCTCCTTTTGGATTGACAGTCAAAGAAGTTGTCCAATGGCAAAATGGAACACATCCTTTAAACAATGATAGATTTGATAGTGATTTTGCTGCACTATACTGGCCATGGGTTAAGGTTAGAGATTCATTCAATCTAATTGACGTTTGGGCTCCACCAAGTGGTGCTGTAATGGCAACAATAGCTCAATCGGACAGCTTGTCTGCTCCCTGGTTTGCTCCTGCTGGACTAAACAGAGGAACTGTTTCAAATATATTAGATGTTTATGATCGCCCAACATTAGAAGAAAGAGATCTGATGTATGGCAACAGAAATTGCGTAAATCCAATTGTTCAATTTGTTGATGTTGGTGGATTCGTAATATTTGGTCAGAAAACACTTCAGAGAAAACCAACTGCTCTCGATAGAGTAAATGTAAGAAGATTAATGCTTACAGTTGAAAAAAGATTGAGAATCGCAAGTAGATCTCTTCTGTTTGAACCAAATGACGATATATTTAGACAAAGATTTGGAATTATAGCTTCAGGAATATTGGATACTATTAAGGTTGGCAGAGGTATAACAGATTATATAATTAAATCTGATGCTGAACTTAATACACCCGATGTTATTGATAGAAATGAATTTAGAGCAAGAATAGGAATACAACCTGTACGTGCAGCAGAATTTATATTCCTTGAATTCAGTATACATAGAACTGGAAGTTTTGCTGAGACAGCATGATATTTTTAAGATAAAAGGAGAATTTAATAATGGCTAAAGACATGGGGCTTGGAACTCTTGCAGGACCAAAGACTATATTCAAAAGAAAATATAGATGGACATTTGCTATGCAGACTTCTTGCGGTGATATTCCTGATACTATAGTTAAGGTT
>Ga0247844_1002821_pt1 | contig 27233 bp, 26 predicted proteins | sample LaCtaG_FD_192421 | JGI IMG/M metagenome (GOLD analysis project Ga0247844, IMG submission 192421) | Freshwater microbial communities from meromictic Lake La Cruz, Castile-La Mancha, Spain - LaCruzMarch201714.5m_1 | ecosystem: Environmental > Aquatic > Freshwater > Lake | place: Spain: Castile-La...
CGCTGCAGTGAAAACCGTATTTCCAGCACTGCGAACAACAAATAAATCACCAAAGCCCGCATCAAATAACAATTCCAACGGCACCCGTGAATCGCCGCAGCCAAGCACCGCTGCCATGGGATGTTGACCTGCAGCCACTTGATGTAAACGCTCAATACTGGAGTGTGGATGTAAAGAATGGCCATCTAAAAAACGTTTATGCCCTTCTAATAATTTCTCAAATACTTGCTTTGGATTTTGAGGGAAATTTCCTTTTTGTTGCTGGGAAGTTGAAGTTGCCATAATAGGGGTATAATTAATTAAAAAATCTTAATTTATCAACCTCTTGGCACTCCCCCACAGAGTCAAGCTTCACTGATCTGGACCTAACACCATGACAATTCAACGTATAGGCCAGGTGCATCGCGTTACCGGCGAAACGAATGTTCAAGTGCAGCTAAATCTCGATGGCACAGGCCAATGCGAGGTAGATAGCGGGGTGGCATTTCTTGATCACATGCTGCATCAATTAGCAAGCCACGGACTGCTAGACCTAAAAATAAAAGCGTCAGGTGACACCCATATCGATGATCACCACAGCAATGAAGATGTAGGCATAGCAGTGGGGCAAGCTCTAGCGAAAGCCCTTGGAGATCGACGCGGCATTCAACGCTTTGGGCATTTTGTGGCCCCCCTAGATGAGGCCCTAGTGCAGGTGGTTCTTGATTGCAGCGGCAGGCCCCATCTGAGCTATGGCTTAAAAATCCCGGCCGCTCGAATCGGTAGCTACGACACTGAACTGGTGAAAGAGTTTTTTGTAGCCGTAGTGAATAATTCCGGCCTCACCCTTCATATTCGCCAGTTAGATGGCGTTAATTCACACCATCTAGTGGAGGCATGTTTTAAGGCATTTGCAAGGGCGCTTCGGCTGGCGGTAGAGATTGATCCGCGCCGCGCTGGCAATGTGCCCAGCAGCAAAGGGGTTTTGGAGCAGGCGGGCCAAGCCCACACTTAACACTCCGTTACGCGAGGATGGCTGAAGCTTTGAGCTCGTCATGACCGCTACCTATAACCGCACCGATTGGGCTAGCGCCTTTCGCAATGTGGGCCAAGAGCTGAGTGATATGCCGGTAAAAGCCAGTAGTGGCAGCATCCCAGAAGCATTAATTGGCACCCTTTATCGCAACGGCCCTGGCCGCCTAGAGCGGGGCGGGCAATGGGTGCACCACCCCTTTGATGGCGATGGCATGGTTACTGCGCTGCGCTTTCACCAGCAAGGCGTTTCATTAACCAATCGCTTTGTGCGCACTGAAGGCTGGCTCGCTGAAGAAAAAGCAGACAAGGTTTTATATCGAGGCGTATTCGGCAGTCAAAAACCAGGCGGGGTACTTGCAAACGCTTTTGATCTACGCCTAAAAAATATTGCTAACACCCATGTGGTGCAACTTGGTGATCAATTGCTAGCTCTTTGGGAAGCAGCCGAACCCCATGCCATGGATCCGGTGAGTCTTGAAACCAAGGGAATTTCATTACTTGATGGTGTTTTGCGTGATGGGGAAGCATTTAGCGCCCATCCCCGTTTTGATCCAGGTCACCATGGCAGCCCAAGAATGGTCACATTTGGCGTAAAAAGTGGGCCGCGTAGCACCATACGCCTGATGGAATTTGCAACAGTTGATGATCCAAGCAGTGGCATTAAAGCAGGAAAACTATTACACGATCGCAGCGATAATTTTCCTGGCTTTGCCTTCTTACACGACTTTGCAATAACACCCAACTGGGCTATTTTCCTGCAAAATGCAATATCATTTAATCCCTTACCTTTCGTATTTGGTACTAAAGGTGCTGCACAATGCTTGCAATCAAAAGCTGGAGGTATTGCTCAATTCTGGCTGGTGCCTAGAGCTGAAGGTAAATATGCAGGCGAAAAACCAAGGGTGATTCCTGCTCCTGAAGGATTTGTATTCCACCATTTAAATGCCTGGGAAGAAGAGGATGATGTAGTAGTTGAGAGCATTTATTACAGCGACTTTCCATCAATCGGTCCAGACCAAGACTTTCAAGAGATCGATTTTAATTTAATCCCAGAGGGCCTGCTAGAGCGCTGCATTATTAACCTCACATCAAATTCTGTTAAGTGCCAGAGATTAAGTGAACGCTGTTGTGAATTCGCAATGGTTAATCCAAATAATGAAGGCATAAAATCCAGCTACTGCTGGATGGCGGTGGCGGATAAAGAACAGGGGAATGATCCATTACAAGCAATTAAAAAGCTAGATCTAAGTAATGGCGAAAAGTTCATCTGGAGCGCAGCCCCCAGGGGTTTTGTAAGTGAACCAATAATGGTACCGAGGGCTGGTGCGATCAAAGAAGACGATGGCTGGATTCTATGTGTTGTGTGGAATGGAGCCCGTTGCGCCAGTGATTTAGTAATACTTAATGCAAATGATCTAAGCGAGCAGGCGGTATTAGAACTTCCCCTAGCAATTCCCCATGGTTTACATGGCAGCTGGGTTGACGCCTAATAACAATTCCAATTTAGGAAGTAATTTTTTAAATGCTTTACCACGATGGCCGTATGTTGCTTTTGTTTCTTTATCTATTTCAGCATAACTAAGCCCAAGTTCTGGAATTAAAAATATCGGATCATAGCCAAAGCCTCCATCGCCCCTCGCCTCAATAAGTATCTCTCCGGAGCAGCTGCCTTGAGCTTCTAAAATAATATCACCAGCAGGGTTAGCAATAGCCAATGCGGCAACAAATTCAGCTTTTCGATTATAACTTGAATTGGTTTTCAAAGCCTTTTCAAGTTCATTTAATAATTTATTAATCCGATCAAAGTCCGTGGCTGCATAGCGAGCTGAATGTATCCCGGGATCGCCACCAAGGGCATCAACACTTAAACCTGAATCATCGGCAAGGGCCCATTGCTTAGTTGCGATTGCAACAGCTTGCGCTTTAAGGCGTGCGTTTTCTGCAAAAGTAGCTCCGGTTTCTTCTACATTTAGATTGAGCGGTTGCGCAGAAATATCAAGGGGAAGATGCGCTAATAAGGATTCAAATTCTCTCAATTTGCCTGCATTAGCGCTTGCGATTACGAGCTTATTAAATATCATTAAAACTACTTCACTAAGGAAGCGTAAAGCCTGAGGTGTTCAAGTGTTTTAAATCAAGCATCACTATGCTCAACCAACCCAACAATGCAAGCCCTCCAAGCCCAGCAAGAGCAATTAATGGGCCGGCCCATGGAGCTTTTGGCTTGCGTTTGGGAAGTAGATCAAATTCTTCATTTGTATCAGTCATTTTGATTTTTTAGTTGTTTAGTGGATTATAAAGCATAAAAGCGAGCGCTGCTCTAGGATCAACTAGGATAAATTGCCATGCCCTTATTTCTTGGGGGCATTTTTGCTTGCCCATATCAAACAAATAGGTGCATAAGTGAGCGTTAGTGTGATCACGCCCACAAGGCTGCTGCCGGATCGGGTTGGCATGTTAGTGGAATTAAATCAAAGCCTTAGTAATAACAACTGCATTGTTGAACATGTAATTGTTATTGATGGCGCAGCTAAAACAAATCTGCCTGCAGATCTATGCCCCAATACCACGGTAATTGCTACCGCCAGGCCCGTCGGCCAGGCCGCTGCCCGTAATTTAGGCCTCGCTGTAGCGCGGGGGGATTGGATTACCAGCGCAGACGACGACGATTGGCTGTATCCCCATTCACTTGATAAAAGATTAGAGGCAATAAAAAGTGATCGGAATGCTCTTTGGTGCGCGGGATATTGCACAGATGATTGCAAATTAGATCCAGCAATAATTGCAGCTGGAGTTAGCTCAGCTGGCGATGTTTGGCGGGCATGGCCTACACCAAAAGCAAATATCCCCCTAGGGCCAACCACCTTGCTGGTAGATGTAAATCTACTCAGGAGTATCGGAGGCTGGATGGGGCTTCCCCAAGGGGAAGATATCGGCATGATGATGGCTGTTACTTCATCTGCTCCAGGTATTATCATTGATTCCTATGTTTATCACATTCGGCTTCATCCGGGCCAAATGACTAAAACAGCTTGGTTTGAAGAATTGGAACTGCTATCGCGTAAAGCAGCATGGAATAGGGGCGAACAAATACTTAATATGGCAAATAAATCAATCAAGCTCAATGTAATTCAAGCTTCCGCTAGTTGCTGAGCCCAGTGCAATACAACCGCCACCCGTTCTGGAGTTGGCGCTTCGCAATACAAGCGCAACAAGGGTTCAGTGCCAGAAAAGCGCAACATCAACCAATGGCTGGGCCCCAGCCTTAATTTCAAACCATCTGTGCGCACAAATTCCTGTACAACAACCCCTGCTACTTCGCTGGGGGGTGCTTCTGCTAATTGTTTCTCCAGCCTCAGGCGGCTTGCCATATCTTTTAAACGTAGATCTAAACGGTTGTAATAGCTGGGCCCGCCGCAACGATTTTGTAACTCATCCAGCCGCACTCCAAGCGGTTTACCGCCTTCTACCAAAGCTTCAAGCAGAAGTAGGGCGGCAAACGGAGCATCGCGCTCAGGCAGGTGCATCCCAAAGCCCACGCCACCTGACTCCTCTCCCCCAACTAATACTTCTGAGCTCAACATCTCACTTGCAATATATTTAAATCCAACTGGCATTTCCAACACCTCGCGCCCAAGATCTTCCGCTACTAGCTGCATTAAATCAGAGCCACTAACTGTTTTCACCACCTTGCCCGGCAGCTTTCGCGCCCTGGCTAAATGATCAATAAACAATGGCATCAACAATTGGGTGCTGCAATAACGCCCCTGCTCATCAATCGCAGCAATTCGATCACCATCGCCATCAAAAACAATGCCCACAGCTGATTTAGCCACAGCGGTTGCCGCCTTCACCGTGGAAATCAACTCACCTAAATAAGGAGCCAACGGTTCAGGCGGGTTACCACCAAATAAGGGGTCGCGATTTGATCGTATTTCTTGCACCACATCACCGAGTAATGCGGGCAAACCACCAGCGGCTGAACCATGCATTGGATCAACGATTACCGCAAGATCCATCTCCTCCAAGCCATGGCGCAAAGCCTGCACATCAATCTTGCTGCGCAAACCCGTTAGGTATTCACTCCAGCCATCAAAACAAGCGGTTTCTCCTACTTCTGGAACAGTTACAGCACCCGCCGCTAAGCGCTGCTCCACTCTGGCGGTGAAATCTGCCTCCACCGAACCACCGAAATGGCCTTTAATTTTTAATCCCAACCATTCGGCGGGGTTATGGCTGGCGGTGATTACCAGCCCACCCAACGCCTTCCTAGTTACAACCACCCAACTAATGGCTGGAGTTGGCAGTGGTTCTAAAGCCAATAACGGCTCTAACCCCACCCCCCGCACTGCTGCAGCAATCGCAGCAGCAAATTCAGGGGCAAGGAAACGGCGATCAAAGCCAATTACTACAGTTCGGCTATCGAGTTCAGCTGGAGCGGAATGGGCTAATTCAGCCGCCGCGGCAGCTGCTACCGGCAACAGCCGCTCCAGGGTGATATCAACGCCGAGAATGCCGCGCCAGCCATCTGTGCCAAAACTGATCGGGGCAGCGAGCAGCGGTAATGGGGCGGATGGCATCAGGCTGGATTCAGCTCGTAACAGTGTCCTGGATCGGGATCGATGAATGTGGTGGGAGGGTGCCGGAGGGCGAGCTGCGCCTCCAATTTGGATTGATCGCCACTACTCCAAAGCAAGCGTTCCAATATTCCTTTGTAATTAATTCCACCCCCTGCAGTGCTGGCCAGCAGCCAACTGGGCTGGAAGCGCTCCAACAGTTGCGGCAACACTGTTTGCCCCTTCACAAAGGCTCCCACTAAAGGCAAGCCCAGATCCAACACCGGTGTAATAACAGCTGTAAGCGGCTGAACTGCTATTAGCGGATCAAGAAATCCATGGGGTTCCACATACAAACTTTCAGTGCCGGCCCGCAACAAATAACCATTTTCCAGCTGAGGCACTGCAGCACCGGCAGTGGTTTCAATTTGCAGGCAACCATGCTGATGCAGATCTCTTGGTTTAAGCGCTTTGCAATTAGTGAAACCAAGGGAGCTAGCCAGCTTTATCGCTGAGCAAGAACCCAGCACCGGCAGGTTTTTTGGTAGTAACGCAAGGCTTGGCGGATGGGCGTGATCAGGCAAACCCTGGCTTAAAAGCAAGAGATGAAGATTTTCAGGTACCGGCCAGTCGTGGGGTAGGCGCCCTTCAAAAAACCATGTGGCAGAGCCAAATTGCAAAGGGCCAGTGAGCCATGGATCCAGCAACACCCTCACGCCGCCGAGCTCTAGCAACCATCCATTCGCTCCGTAGTAAGTGAGATGCATATCAGCTTTAAAACTTCGCATCCCTTCTAGCTTGGGAAGATGGGCCAGCAACGTATTACCAGCGAATCTGTGCTCACCGACCGGCAATTACGCAGTTGGCTGCGCTGCCATCGCAAGGCATGGCTAGATCGCCATGGCAACCCCAGTGTAAAAATATGGAATCCCCATAGGGCGCTGCAGCTGGCTGATCGCGAGCTGCGCTTGCAGGTGTTATTGCAAAACAAAGGTTCGATCAGGCAGCTGTTGTTGCAGCAAGGCAATTTGAGGGGTAGGCCCACCCTGCTGCTGCAGCGGCCGCAAGCCAGCCAATTAGGCGCTTTTAGTTATCAACCGGTGCTACTGCAGCCAGGCCGCCACGGCACCCGCGAACACCGCCTCACCCTTGCCTTTTGGGGGCGCTTGGTGGCCAATTATCAAGGGGCCCCAGTTACTACGGGCTTGCTGCTCACGCCCCAAGGCTTGAAGGAACCTGTGAATCTCACAGGCCAGTTGCCGCGCCAACTGGATCAAGCCCTAACCCGCCTCCAAACAGATCTCCAGCAGCTGCAACCGCCGCCACTCACCCAAGACCGCAAAAAATGCACGCTTTGCTGCTGGCGCCGCAGTTGCAACCAGGTGGCAGAAGCAAACGGCGAATTGAGCCAGGTGAGTGGTATTGGCGGAAAACGGCAAGAGCTATTGCAGCAGCTTGGTATTCACAATCGTTCCGCCTTAGCTGCGATTGATCCCATGGTGCTGATGGCCCGGCTGGAAGCCAACGGCGAACAGCGGCCCGAATTAGCACTCGAATTAATTGCCCAGGCCCGGGTGCAGGAAAGCGGCAACGCTGAACGGCTTGCGCCAGCAGACGAGCTAAATGATTCACCACTGCCGGAACTAGCTGCAGCCCCTGGGGTTTTGGTTTACGACATCGAATCAGATCCCGATGCTCGCGATGATTTTTTGCACGGCTTCTTAATCCTGCGCCGCAACAGCTCTGGCCAATGGCCTGCAACGGCAAGAGCCAAATATCAGCCGTTGCTTGCCTTACAAGAACACGGCGAGGCAAGGCTTTGGCAGCGCTTGCAAGCCCTGCTTGCTGCCTATCCCGGTTGGCCTGTGTTGCATTACGGCGAAACTGAAGCAATTGCCCTGCGGCGCCTAGCTGCGCGGCAAGGGGCTGTAGCTCCTGCAGGTTTGATCGACTTACACAAAAGAGTGCGGCAGCATTGGCGCTTGCCTGTGGATAGCTACGGCCTTAAAGCTGTGGCCAGCTGGCGGGGATTTCGCTGGAGCCAACCGGCAGCCGAGGGGGCCCGATGTGTGTTGTGGTGGCGCCAGTGGCGTGCACGCGGTAACCGCCACCAATTGCAACGGATTTTTCAATACAACCGCGACGACTGCCTCGCTACCTGGGCAGTTGCTCAATGGCTGCTGAATGATGCTGCCGCCGGCAACGAAAACTGAACTCCAGCAAGGTTTTCACATTCAAACCAATCACGCCTTAGCAGTGCTAACCCCCAAGTGCCTTGAGGGCCAACTTGGCAAGAAGTAATGCTGCCAGCCCTTTCCCCATTTGGCCCCAGCAAGGCCGCGCCAGCTTGGGGCAACAGCACACCAGGCGGTGCATAACAGCGCCGCAGCTGCTGCTTTACCCCTGCTCGCGAATGCAACTTTGCAAGGGTTTCTTGCCCTAAATAGCAACCTTTATCGAGGCTCACCCGCCCATCAAGGCCAAGTTCAAATGGATTGATGCCTGCATTTAGTTCACCTGGAGCAGCGGGGATGCCCTGGCGGTAACGCAACAACTCCTGAAGATCAGCGCCTAGGGGCTGCACCTGCTGAAGCGCTGCAGGTAGTGGCGCTTCGGCGCTGAGCAACCAATGGCGACCAGCTAAGCCCCAACCGGCTCCATTTTCTGCCCCTTGCTCTTCTACCAAGCCATGCCATAGCAATGTTTCCAGCGCCTGCAATTGCACCTGATCAGCAGGAAAAATCACCCGATCCAAGGCGCGATACACCTCTGCTCCAGCCCCTGCGGTTACGAGTAATTCAGCGCCTGCCTCGCTTGCTGTTAACTCAGCAAGGGCCGCTAACCAGGCGGTGGCATTCACAAAACAGGTGGCTCGTTGTTCTCCAGGCGCTAAATCCAAAAGGGCTTGGCTGGTTTGGCCATGAAGTAAGCGCAAACTGCCCTTGCCATGGATTGCGATTCGGCTCACCTCAAAGCAAAACCGCCAAGGCAATGGGGGTAGGGCCCAGGGATCAAAACTAGAGGCGATTGCAGGGTTCATCAGCTCAATTGTTGGTGGATAGTTGCCACCTCACTGAGGCGATAAAGCGAATGCAACTCCAAACCCTCAGCCCTGAGTGCCGCCTCACCACCCTCTTCGCGATCAACAATCGCCACCACTCTCTGCACCAGATAGCCCGCTGCTCGCAGTTGCTGCACCGCCTTGAGAGCGGAGCCAGCACTGGTAACAACATCTTCCAAAAGGGTGATCAACGAACCCGCAACGGGTAGCGGGCCTTCAAGCCAAGCTCCAGTGCCATGGCCTTTTGCTTCTTTACGCACAATCAAGGCATCAAGATTGCGGCCAGCCAGCGCTGCCCCATGGGCCACCCAGCTCACCATTGGGTCGGCGCCGAGGGTGAGCCCTGCCACCGCCACCGCCTCAGGTTCCACCAGCTCAAGCAGCCTTGGTGCCAGCAGCAGAGCACCTTTGCCGCTGAGGGTGACCGGTTTGCAATTCACGTAATGCTCACTGCTCTTACCAGAAGCCAAAGTGAACTGGCCGCGCCTGTAGGCATGCAACGCCAACATTTGCAATAAGGGATCAAGGCTCAAAATTGCTCACTGGCGAAATAGCTAGATCGTTTTTAACCTGGCGCAGACCGTTACGCCTAAAAGAGCATGAAGTTCAGATTGCCTGGCGCTATTTCGATACTTTTTGGTGCTGGTTTATTGAGTTGTGTTTCTGCGCTCGCTGGGCCTGTAGTTTGCACCACCAGTTTTGAAGCCCCCAGTGCTGCAAACACTGAAATCAAATCAACAGCAGTGGAAGTAACCCGTTGTGGGCTGGTGCAAACCACTAACGATTTAATTGAGCAACGCTTTTTTTCTTACAGCTCCCCCTACGCCCGTGGCATTGATATCACTCACCAAATCACCGATATTCTGGGGATCAGCATGGGCGGTGGCGATGGCACCAAAGTGATGGGTTTTGGCTTCCCCGACCAAACCATCGTGTGGGATGGCTCCGCGGTAGAAAACACCACAAAAGCCTTAATGCAAGAGCAAAGCAACCCAATTCCACTGCGGGTACGCGATCTTCCAAGCAGCATGGGAAAATAGAATCTGGGAGACTAGAAACGCGGGGGTCTAGCAATCTGGTGAATGCAGCGAACTCATAATTCGCCTTAGCCGAGTTCGATCCTCGGGACCCCCATCACTAAATTTGCAACTCTGGCTCCATAATTCTTTTAGTTCGTTACTGCGATAGCGGTTTCAATGGGTTTAAGCTTGCGGTTGCTTGGCCTGGTGCTGCTACTGGCATTACTGGCATTTTTTGTTGCCGGTGAATTTGCCCTGATTCGCTTAAGGCCCACCCGGGTGCAGGAATTGGCGGAGAAGGGTCACCATTCGGCGCTGGCGGTGGAACGGCTGCAGCGGCACCTGAGGCGTGCCCTGGTGGCCACCCAACTTGGTGCAACGCTCTCCCTGCTGGCCTTGGGGTGGGGAGTTCATAAATTGTTACTTGGCTTATTTCAAAACAACATCAACCCCGGCTTTGAACTATTTATTTTTATTTGTTTAGCCTTTTTGGCCACTCTGCTGGGGGGAGTGTTACCAAAAGCCTGGGTTTTAAAAGATCCAGAGGCCTCTGCTTTGCGATTGGGGCCTTTATTAGAAGCGGTTAATCGATGTTTAGCGCCCCTGCTTGCGGTGTTGGAACGGCTAGCTGAAAGCTTGCTGCTGCTTACGGGTTTGCCGCTGGAATGGGATCGATTGGTGCCAGCTCTTTCAGCCGGTGAACTGGAAAGCTTGATCGAAAATGATGCCGTAACCGGCCTTGAACCAGATGAACGCAACATCCTTGAGGGGGTTTTTTCCTTGAGAGATACCCAGGTGCGAGAGGTGATGGTGCCCCGCAACGGCATGGTGACTCTCCCCCTTGGTGTGAGCTTTGCTGAACTGATGCAAGCGGTGCTCAGCACCAAACATGCCCGTTTCCCTGTGATTGGTGAATCGCTAGATGATGTGCGCGGCTTGCTTGATCTAAGGCTGCTGGCAGAACCCTTATCCCGTGGTGAATTGCAACCCAGCACCCCTCTAGCCCCCTATGTGCGCAGCGTGGAGCGCATCCAAGAAAGTGCTTCCTTAGCTGAGTTGCTGCCGGTAATACGCAATGGTGAACCGATGCTGGTGGTGGTGGATGAACACGGCGGCACCGAAGGGCTCGTAACAATTGCTGATCTCACCGGCGAAATTGTTGGTGATGAATTGCTTGAAAACGACGGCAGCCCCCCAGATCTCCAGCCCCTTGGTAAAGATCAATGGCTGGTGGCAGGTGATCTTGAGATTTTTGAACTGAACCGTTCCCTTGGCCTCAAGCTGCCAGAAGCAGACGGGCACCACACCTTGGCTGGTTTTCTACTAGAGAGGCTGCAGCACATCCCAACCCCTGGAGAAGCGCTGCGTTGGGGCGGCCATCACTTTGAAGTGCTCACGATGGATGGCCCCCGCATCGAAGAAGTGAAGATCTGGCTCGCTCATCGCGACAATGCAGTGATAATGACTCCCCAGAAGGACTAATAACCTTGCTTTCAATCCTGCCCCAGGCCAGCAAATGAAACCGGTGAAGGTGGGTGTGATCGGCATCGGCAACATGGGTTGGCACCATGCCCGGGTTTTGAGTTTGCTGCGGGATGCTGAATTAGTTGGTGTAGCTGATTTAGATGTGGCGCGCGGACGCCTTGCAAGCAGCCAGTTCAACTGCCGCTGGTACGACGACTACAACAGCTTGATCAAGGAGGTGGAAGCGGTTTGCATCGCGGTGCCAACCCTGTTGCACCATCCAGTGGGTATGGCCTGCCTCAAAGCAGGGGTGCATGTTTTGATTGAAAAACCAATTGCCGCAAGCCAGCAGGAAGCAGCCGAACTCATAAGTGCCGCCAGTTCAGCTTCTCGTTTGTTACAGGTGGGGCATATCGAACGTTTCAACCCAGCATTTCGCGAATTGCTGAATGTTGTTACTAACGAAGAGGTAATGGTGCTCGAAAGCAGGCGCCATAGCCCCCATGCCGACCGCGCTAATGATGTGTCGGTGGTGTTGGATTTAATGATCCACGACATCGACCTAATACTTGAATTAGCCCAGGCTCCAGTTGTGGGTTTTGCCGCCGCAGGCGGCCGCAGCACCGAAGGCCCTATCGATTACGTAACAGCTACCTTATCTTTTGAAAATGGCGTGGCTGCCAGCCTTACAGCTAGCAAGATGAGTCATCGCAAAGTGCGCAGCCTCAGCGCCCATTGCAGAGGCAGTTTGATAGAAGCTGATTTCTTACATCGCAATCTTCGTATTCATCGCCGCGCCCAAGAATCTTATTCCGCAAACCGAGGGGAATTATTATATCGCCACGATGGATTTATAGAAGAAGTAAGTATTACTCCAACTGAACCACTATATGCCGAATTAGAGCACTTTCTACAGTGCGTTAGAGGCCTTGAAACCCCAGCGGTAGATGGCTTGCAGGCATCAAGAGCACTACAACTTGCGGATCTAATTGAAAAGGCGGTGGAACAACCGCAGCAAAGTTTGCAACAACTGCCCCAACCCCTTTGAACTAAACCCCGGTTAATTGCCGCAGCGCCGCCACCACCAATTCACGGCATCGGGTAGGGGAATAGCGATAAAATGTTTGCCATGCAGCTGCTTTATAGGCCCCATAATTTTCAGCCGCTAACTGTTGATTTTCATCCAGCCAGCCCAGCTTTACCGCATGGCCAATCACCACATCTAAGGCTAATTGATCTTCAAAACGCACCTTAGGATTTGCTTCGAAAAATGCCATAAGAGATAACATTGCTTCAATTGTGAGCTGTCTATATTCAGCGGCTTCAATCTTACTTAGAAGGTGATCAACCAACACCGCAAAATTATGTTCGCCGGGGGTTTTTTCTGCCAATAAGTCGCTATCGAGCCGGTTGCGGCGCTCTAACTTATCGCCGATAAGAAGGCCGCGGCAATGTTGCAATAGCCCCCACACCCCTGGATAAAAGTTTCGCGGCACCCGTTGCAAGGCCCCTTGCCGCATGCGGTGTTGCAACCAGCAGCCCCCCATCGGCCTTTCAGCTGCAGGGGCAGGGGCTTGCCACAGCACCTGACCACTCACATGCAATTGCTCACAACTATCCAAGGCAGCCCTAGCGCGATCAAGGTCTGCTAGTACCACCCCTAAACGGCGTGAAATGCCATGGGGCGGCAAAGCACAAAGGGCTTCAAATGCTTCGGAAGGGGTTAACTGCCTCTCGGTTGCAAGCTCGCTTGTAAGTAACAGCAGCAGCTGCCCCAGCTGAAATGTGAGCGTGCCTTGCAAAAGGGCTGGCCTTTGCCTTGCCAAGCCCTCAAGGGCCAGCAGCAATTCCTGTTGCAGGATCGTTTCACGACCATCCTCACCGCTAAAACGACGAATGCGGGCAGCAATCTCAGCGCTATCAAGCGGTTCTTTGATGCGTGATTGGTTTGTGTAATTACGACCCACCACCAATTGCTTATGGCGAGCTAAGAGGTCGTCTAGGGCATCTTCTAAATGGGGATGCACAAGCCCCAGCAAACCAGCACAACGGCGCACCGGCTCCCAATCGCCCGCCTCGAGGCTGCGGTGATAAACAGCCTCCAACAGCTGGTTTAAAGCCACAGGCAAGCCCTGATCGGGGGCTTGTAATTGGCCGTTAGCGCCCAAACGCAGCTGCAGTTGCTCAAGCAGTTCAGCCTGTTCCCGCAACAAAGTGCTGCTCCACAGCTGGGCCGCTAAATCGAGAACGGAGGTGGTTTCCAGCTCCAGCAGTTGCTCCTGGGCCACTGAAAGGGAGCGGTAGCCGCGAGCTTCTGCCAAGCGCAGCGGGCTCGCCCGCACTGGGCTGATCGGGGCGATAGCCGGCAGCTGGAGCGGTTCCCAGCAGAGATGGGGGAGATGTTCGGCCAAGGTGCCAACGCACACTTCCAGCCCTTCCAGCTCGCCACTACTTAATTGCCGCGCTAGCGCCATAAACCCAGCCGGCTGCCTGTTGAACGCGGTTGCTGCTAATGGCACAAGCAAGAGGGGATCGCCTTGATCACGCCAGTGGCGCTGCAGCATTCGCAATTCCCCTAAAACTGCATCAGCCAGCTGCTCAGGGTCGTCGGCTAAGTAAAAAACGCCTTCTTCCAATACCGGCGGTAAAAAAGCGGTGGGGATGCCACCACAGCGATACAAGCGAGTTACAGCAAGGGTGGCCACCCCACCAGCCCCTGGCCCCGTTAAGCCAAGGCTGGGGCAGGCACCGATATCAGCCAAAGCAGCCGTTAAGCAGGCAGAGGGCTGCACTGCCACCCCAGCATCACCGGGTGTGGCCATGGGAATCCCCTCTGCCGCAAGAGCTAATGCCACGGATTGATCGCCTGGCACAAACACCAGCCGCACCAGCTCGCAACCCAACTGGCGCGGCAAACGCCTATCGCAAGGATCCAGCTGCTCTGGTTTCACTAAACCATCAAGCAGCAATTCCCCTAGCAACCAAAGGCTTTGGGTCCAAAACAAGGGCAAATTTTCATTAGCTTGCCGCGGCTGGCTACCGGGATAACGGCGTTCCGCTTCTACAAATTCAAGCGGCACCAGGTAGAGCTCAGGCAATAACAATTCGTTGCCCACGGGCAACGCAAGGGCCGTGAGCCGTTGCTGAAAAGCCCTTGCCTCCTCCCAGCGCTCCTCCATGCAGGCGCTAATCAATTCAAAGGCAAGAAACAAAGGCCATTGGCATTCAATCGACTCAAAACAGGCCAATTCCTCTGGTTCGTAGTGCAAACGGCTGCTGTCTTCCAGCACCGTTTGATGGCCATCACGGCGAAAACGGGCGTAGCCATAACTGCCGGCAAGCTGGCGGCGGATCCCATCCAAAGTGCGTTGGCGCAGATCGGCTCGATCAATCGCCCAGGCGGGGTAAGCAACCGTGGTGAGGCAGGCACTATCAACTTCTTTACTGGCGGATTCCCGCGGCAATAAACCCTCCAGGGCACGCCTCAAGCGCACGATTGCATCAGGTGGCACCCAAAGCAGGGCGCTGCCATCGCCTTCAGGCCCGTAGAGATCTAGGCCTTGGGCCGCCTCAAGAGCTGCTTTCACCAAACCAATCGAGCTGGCATTGCGCTCCGGCGCACCATTATTTCCCTTATCCCCCCGCTCCCAAATGCCGTAATCAGCCACCCGATAGGCGCGGCTGAGATAAAAAACCAAATTTTGTATAAATGCCACTTGGGCTTGGTTAACCACCACCACCAAGCCGGCACGGCTGAATTGAGCCAGCTGCAACACAAATAGGGCTGTGGCATCAAGCTGTAGATGCCCCCAGGCGTTATCAGCCACCACCGGCTGTCCGGTGGCGGTGTTGTATTTGGCGTGAAGCGCATCAAACGGTTTGAGGCTTTGTTTAAAACGCTCCACCTTGGTGGCTTGCCCCATAAGAGCCCGCAATAAACCCCGCATCAAGGCCAATACGCTTTCCTCGAGCTCAAAAACCCGTTGCGGTTTAGAACCCTCCCTACGCCAGGCAAAGGCCAGCCCCCACACCGCCTGGATGGTGTAAACACAATCTCGAACCCAGGCATCCCCGTAGTTGCCATGCACGTTGTGGGCTGTGCTGGCGGGCAGCAAACCAGATACGGGATGCTGCCTTTGCAACAACACCCGATCCACAGCAGCATCGATGCGGCCCAAGGTGGCCAGTTGGTTTGTTGTTAAAGGTGTTGTCATCCGCCAGATTCTCTCCGGTAACCCCATCTCTCCATGGCAGCAGATTTCACCGTTCCCCAACGTTGCCAGGTGTTGGGTTTACCAGTTGATGTGTGCAGCAACGTGCTTGCGGCAGCAATTGCCCTTAAAGCCAGCGGTGGTGGGCAGTTGGTAACCCTTAACGCTGAAATGACAATGGCTGCTCTTGGCCAAGCAGCGCTAGGGGCAGCAATCCGCGCAGCCGAACTGATAATCCCGGATGGAGCTGGAGTGGTGTGGGCCTTAAGGCGGCAGGGAATTCGCGTTAAACGCAGCCCGGGCATCGAATTGGCCGATAAATTACTAGCCCACAGCGCCACAAATGGATGGCGCGTAGCCCTAGTGGGCAGTTCAGCGGCGGTGCTGGATTTATTGAGTAAACAGCTACCTCAAAAATATCCCGGCTTGCAACTCGTTTTAACAATTCACGGTTATCAACCCCTGGATTTGTGGCCGCAATTGGAGCAGCAAATTTTGCAGATGCAGCCAGATCTGGTGCTTGTGGCCCTTGGTATTCCGCGCCAAGAAACCTGGATCCAACGCCTACATCAAGGCCAGCCTGGGCTTTGGATGGGGGTGGGGGGGAGTTTTGATGTGTGGAGCGGCCAAAAGAAAAGGGCTCCCAATTGGATGGGAACCCTGCAAATCGAATGGCTCTACCGGCTGGTACAAGAACCGAGCCGTTGGCGCCGCATGTTGGCCTTGCCTCAATTTGCTTTTGCGGTGCTTAGCGGAAACCCACCGAAGCCTGCCAAACAAAAGCAAGCAGCAGGAAAAACAAAGGAATAATCGGCAAAATATCCACCAGGGGCGAAAAAGCCCGGTAAGCCTCTGGAAGTTGGGCTAGGTGGGTGAGCACGGCCAATGGCATAACAGCAGTCACCGTCTAGGGCGAAACAAGTTGAAGTTACCACGTATGAGACGCCGCTGAATCCGGTTCCCACGGAGCGAAATGCTCTGAAAAACAACCATCAGCAATGGCCGCTGCAATCGCATTGGTAAAGCGCAGCAATTGAGTGAGATTGTGGAGGCTTAGCAAGGTAAGGCCCAGAATTTCATCGCTCTTAATTAGGTGGTGCAAATAAGCACGGCTGTGCTGCTGGCAAGTGGCACAGGGGCAACTGTTATCGAGCGGGGTGTGGTCGTTGCGGAAACGGGCATTTTTTAAATTCCAACGCTCGCCCCCCACCAGGGCAGCCCCATGGCGACCTAAGCGGGTGGGCAGCACACAGTCGAACAAATCAACACCTTGGGCTACCGCTTGAGCCATTTCAGGCAGGGTGCCAACCCCCATCAAATAGCGGGGTTTATCTAGTGGCAGCAGTGGTGCCACCCAGCGCACCACTTCATGCATAGCCAAGGCCGGCTCGCCAACGCTCACCCCGCCAATAGCCACTCCCGGCAGATCAAATCCAGCCACTACCCGGGCCGCTTCTTTGCGCAAATCTTCGTAGCAGCCACCTTGAACAATGCCAAACAAAGCTTGATCCGAGCGGCTATGGGAAGCAACGCAACGCTCTAACCAGCGATGGGTGCGCGCTGTTGCCTCCTGCACATCAGCGTGGCTAGCGGGGTAGGGAGGGCATTGATCAAAGGCCATCACCACATCTGCCCCAAGGGCGTTTTGAATCGCCATCACCCGCTCTGGGCTGAGTTCCACCACCAGCCCATCCCGGGGTGATTTAAACGTCACGCCCTGCTCCGAAATCGAATTGAGGCTGGCCAAGCTGAACACTTGAAAACCACCGGAATCGGTAAGCATCGGGCCGTTCCAACCCATAAATCGGTGCAGACCACCAGCAGCGGCCACTATCGATTCACCTGGCTGCAGATGGAGATGGAAAGTATTGCTTAGCACCATCTGCGCGCCAGTGCTTTTCAGCTGATCCATGCTGATGCCTTTCACTGTGGCAGCAGTACCCACCGGCATAAAACGTGGTGTTTCCACAACCCCGTGGGGGGTATAAAAACGCCCGATGCGGGCCTGGGTATTTGGGCATTGCTGCAGCACTTCGTAGCTGAAGGGAACTGCAGTGCTTGCCACATCGGTGTGTTCGGATTAACTCACCCTATGGGCCGCCAGGATGGGGCTAGTTGCAGGTTGCAGCCATGCGCCATTGGTGGCCTGATCTGCTGGGTAGCTGGATTTATTACAGCTGCCTGCCAGCACCTCCAAAGCTAAAACCACGCTTTGAGCGCATTGCCCGCTTTGCTCCCGCAATCGGCCTGCTCATAGGCGGGGGGCAAGCCTTGATTTGGCTGGCGGCAGCAGCCGTGGGGATACCACTCGCCAGCCTGGTGGCCCTAGTGCTGGCTTTTGGCCTTTGGATTACCGGTGGCTTGCATTTTGATGGGGTGCTGGATTGCGGCGATGGCCTTGGTGCCGGTAAGCGTTGCTTAGAAGCGATGGCAGATAGCCGCATCGGCGCCAGCGGCTTAGTGGCTGGGGTGTTGTTGTTGTTGCTAAAAGCTGCGGCTCTACTAGCCCTGGCCGGTTCAGCGGCACCAGCTGCACTGATTTGGAGTGCCTTTTGGGGCAGGCTGGCGCCATTGATAGCAATCGATCGTTTCCCTTATCTGCGGCCAGGCGGTAGTGCCGCTTTTCATCGTGAAATGAGCCAAGGCCTTTACCAAGAATTGATACCAGCAGGTATTTGCTTCGCTCTTTTGCTGGGTTTAAGCCTCTTGATACCAGGGTTACCCCTGCCGGCAGGTATTAGCGGACTAATTCCTGCAGTGCTTCTGCCCCTATGGCTTGGCAAAAAACTCGGAGGCCACAGCGGCGACAGCTATGGCGCCTGCGTTGAATGGACAGAAGCGTTAGCGCTCTGGACCACATGGTTTAGTTGCCAATTTTTTCTTTAAGGGGCAACAGCAACAAAAAAGCATTGCCGCCTGCGGGCAATTGAGGATCAAGATCTGAAGCTGGTATCAGCAATTCAAGGGAACCACCCCAGGCTTTGGCTTGATCGCGGGCTAGAGCCAAACCAAGGCCAGAACCTGGCTGCTGGTAGCTGCTGCTGCCCCTTTGCCCGCGGCAAAAGATCAATTCCCTTTCACTTAATGCAATGGCAGGGCCGCTATCCCAAATCGCTAAGGCAAGGGTTTGATCGCTCTGTTTGCACCAGAGCCCCAGTGCTGCCTGCGGGTCGCTGTAGCGAAATGCATTCTCTAAAAGATTGGCCAAAATTTCTGCCACTGCAGCAGCCCCCGGCAAATTGAGCTCGGGCAGCGCGCTGGTATGCCAAGGGCGCCCCTGCAAGCTGGCGGTGGCGCTTGCTCTTGCCAGCAGCGGTTGCAAAGCAGAGGCAAGCGGTTCGGCCCGTTCTGGGGTGAGGGCGGGAGGTAGCAGCAGAGGTGCCTCCGCTTCACTGGCTGCCGGCAGGGTGGCGGGAGCTGCCGGTTGAACGAGCGCCTCTAAATAACGATCGAGCGCTAATTCCTCCTGCAAGAGATTTTCAACCAAGCCACGGCGTTCATCGGCTGGGTCGAGCCTTCTTAAAAGCAGTTGGGTAAACGTGCGTAAAGCGGCAAGCGGATTGCGCATCTGATGCACCAACAAAGCTCGCTGGCGACGATCCTGCTGGAGCTGCGCTTGAAAACGTTGCTGCTCTAGATCCAGCAATCTTGCTTCTGTAAGCAGCTGAGTGGCCCCTAGCAAGCGCTCCTGAAGAGCTGCAGGCCAAGGTATTGCGCTGCTATCAACCCGTAAAGCGCCAAGCACCAGCGCTTCACGCCGCAAGGGCAACCAACGGCACTGCTGATCCGTTTGCAATAGAGGCCTATCGGAAGCAGCAGGTTCAATACGTTCAGCCCCGGCCGGCCAAAGTTCCACGGGCTGAAGTTGCAACTCACCAGCGGCATCTGGAATTGCCAGATACACCCCCAAAGCAATCAATTCAGATCGATCTGAAAACTGAAGCAATTGCTGGCTAACCAGCCGGCGAAAGCCTTCAGAAATCACGGGCTACGGGGGTTGCAAAATCTAAAGCAGGCATTAAGATCATTGATATATTCAACGCTTTTTTGTGCCGGAACCCTGGTGCAGCGGAGTTGAATCCAGCACACACTGCATTTTCCGTGGCGCTTTTTCCGTGAAAAGGCTACACCAGATGTAGTTCACTCTCTGTTGCTCGTCGCTACGCGACAGCAATGGGCGGATTCATTCCACCCCCTGGTTTTTGATTTTAGGATCGATTTCCGCGCAACAGAAGTTTGGGCGCCGCAGGCAAACCTGCTCCCGAGCCGAAAACGGTCCGCTTTTGCGGCCACGAACGACTTGAAATCCTGTTCCGATTACGCCTCCACCTAGATGGGGGAATTTGTTATGTCGAAGAAGCGCAAACGCGTCAGCCGCCGCCGCCTCGCCGGTCAGCGGGTATTGGCCCATGTTCCAACTTTCAACCTTGAAACCGGTGAACACAAACCGGTAACGGCAGCGCGGCGATATATCGCTGATTCAAGCTTGATGCCACCTGCCTTGATCAATGTGCGTCGCAACGAGCACACCACCGATCGCTTCTTTTGGGGCGAAAAAGGTTTGTTCAGCGCCCAATACGCCGAAGAAAATCATTTTCTTTTCCCTTCTTTACGCTCCATCGTTGATTCGGTAGGAGAAGAAACAATCTTTGCCGGCCTCGAAGCGGTGGCAGACGATTGGGAAGAAATGGAAGAATACGAATACGCCTTCGTTTAGGCCTTATTTGTTAAGCGCAAACCCCTGAGGAACTCAGCTGCAGCAGCTAGAGCTTCGGGGGGAATGCTGTGTTCTCCATCAAATAAATAACCACTAGGGCTTGCTCCTGCAGCTGTTAAACGCTTGCAAACTTCTTCGTATGCCGTAAGCGGCACTACGGGATCTTTACGGCCATGGGCCAAAAATACTGGCATCCAATTTTTTTGTAATTGTGGCTGCCAATCGGGATGGGGATAACCGCTAAAGGCCAGCACCGCAGCAACAGGCATTGCAGTTGCTGCTTCTAAGGCCATAGCTGCCCCTTGGGAAAAGCCCAGCACCACCACCGGATCAGCCCCAGCTGCCAACAATTCTTGTTGCAAGCGTGTTTTCAATGCTGCCACCGCTTGGGGCACCTCGGGCCAGCCGGTTTGCTGCAGGTTGTACCACTGCAAAGCGCCAGCGCCAGCGGGGTGGGGATCAGGGGCCGCCAAGCAGCGCAGGGTTACGGCTTCTGGCGCCAACTTGAGCAATTGCACCAGGCTTTGCCCCACCGGTTCAAGGTCGTTTGCGCCAGCACCCCAACCATGCAAAAGAATTAAACGCATCGCACCGGGCCCCATTGCAGCTTCTACCCATACCATTCCCATAAAGGCATCACTTCTCACTGCCCATGGCCCCTTTAGCTCTGATCAGTGTTTCCGATAAGCGTGGGGTGGTGGAATTCGCCAAAGCCCTGCTGGAAAACCACGGCTATCAATTGCTTTCCAGTGGTGGCACCGCAGGGGTGCTCGCTGCTGCAAACCTGCCCGTTACCAAAGTTGCAGACCACACCGGCGCAGCGGAAATGCTGGGCGGCAGGGTTAAAACCCTGCATCCACGCATCCATGGCGGCATCCTGGCAAGAAGCGATCAACCAGCTGATCTCGCTGATTTAGAAGCGCAGCAGATCGCAAAAATCGATCTTGTAGTTGTGAATCTCTACCCGTTTGAACAAACGGTGGCCCGGCCTGATGTGAGCTGGAACGAAGCGATTGAAACCATTGATATCGGAGGCCCCGCGATGGTGCGGGCAGCGGCAAAAAACCATTTGCATACATTGGTGCTCACAAATCCAGCCCAATACGCACCTTTCCTTGAGGCCCTAGCCCAAGGACCAATCGGCCTTGTTGAACGGCAAAAGCTTGCCCTTGAAGCCTTCCGTCACACCGCCAGCTACGACGCAGCGATCAGCAACTGGCTCACAACTCAGCTAGGGGAAAACGATGCAGCATTGCAGCTTTGTTTGCCCTTACGCCAAAACCTGCGCTACGGCGAGAATCCACATCAAGCCGCTAGTTGGTATGGCAAACCCCAGCAGGGTTGGGGGGCCGCGAAACAATTGCAAGGCAAGGAATTGAGCTTTAACAATTTGCTTGATCTCGATGCAGCCCAGGCGGCCGTGCTGCGTTTTCCTGCCAGTGAAGCCGCGGCAGCTGTGGTGGTGAAGCACACCAACCCCTGTGGGGTGGCCCTGGGGGGCAGCGTTGCTGAAGCATTAACAAGGGCAATCGGCGCTGATCCGATTTCGGCATTTGGCGGCATCGTGGCAGTGAATAAACCTTTAGATGCAGCAGCTTGCGAAAGCCTTACGGGTTTATTTCTTGAATGTTTAGTGGCACCAGAAATCAGCGCAGAGGCCCGCGCCCTACTGGCGGCAAAACCAAATTTGCGCTTGCTAGAGCTCAGCCCTCAAGCCTGCGCTGCTGGGGCTGATTTGCAGCTGCGCTCGATTTTGGGCGGAGTGCTTGCCCAACAGCAAGACCATGCCCCAGAAGACGAGCAGCAATGGCAGGTGGTTACTGAACGTTCCCCCAGCCAGGAGGAATGGCAAAACCTTCGCTTCGCTTGGCGGGTAGTGCGGCAAGTGCATTCAAATGCCATCGTTATTGCCCGCAACGGAATAACCCTTGGCATTGGCGCCGGCCAAATGAATCGAGTGGGCTCAGCTGCGATTGCCCTCGATGCGGCCGGAAGCGCCGCCCAAGGGGCTGCTATGGCAAGCGATGGGTTTTTTCCTTTCAGCGACACCGTTGAAAAGGCAGCTGAATTTGGAATCACAGCCTTTATCCAGCCCGGCGGTAGTAAACGTGATGTCGATTCAATTGCCGCATGCAATCAGGCAGGTTTAACGATGGTGTTAACAGGCAGTCGTCACTTTTTGCATTAGAGCGAACTCTTGCTGCCTTTGACCCATACAGTTGGAATCGGATTCGTTATTGCCTTTCATCGCCATGCCTGAGGCCCTTGCCTTCAATCTAAATTTTGTGCATCCACTATTGATGTGGAGTTTGCTGGCTGGATCTGCTTACGCGTTGTATCTCGGCATTAAGGCAAAAAAAACTCGCACTGGCACGCCAGAACAACGAAAAGAACTAATAAAAGGAAAATTTGCCGAGCGTCATTATGTAATTGGCAGCTTGGTGCTTGCTGTGATGGTGCTTGGCAGCTTGGGAGGTATGACGGTTACCTATTTAAATAATGGCAAATTGTTTGTGGGGCCTCACCTGCTGGCGGGCCTCAGCATGACGGCCCTGATCGCAATGGCTGCTTCTCTTGCACCTTTTATGAAGCGCGGCAATTTGATTGCTCGCAAAGCCCATGTGGGCATGAACATGTTGGTGATGACCCTCTTCCTCTGGCAAGCGGTGAGTGGTGTGGAGATTGTTAACAAGATCTGGACTAATCGTTAAAGCTAAAACTGAGCTTTTTGTTGGGGCGGGCACTTAAGGCCCGCCTGAGAATGGAAATCTTCTTGCACCTTCCAGGTGAGGCGCCGTGAAACCTGGCGCACTATTTGACGCAACAAATGATCACCACTGGATTGCACCAAGGTGTCTGGCAAGAGGCCAATAAAAGCGGGCAAACGGATCGATACCTCTAGATCCAGTTCCCACTTCACCAAGGTGCTCTCTCCTTCTGGTGAAAGCTGCAGGCTGGCTTTGAAATCAACTGCATAGCCATCTTTTGCCACCCTTTGCGGGGAAACAGGAAGAGTTTCGATGCGATAGATCCCCTCTGCTTGGGGCAATAATTCCAAATCGATGCTGGGTTCAAGCTCAAAGCCAAAATTGCCGAATTTTCCCAAAATCAAGTGATAACCATTCACACCTATGGGTTCTGCCTGCATCGGTGCAGCGCACCTCAAAAACCAGCCTTGATGAACATCAAGATATTTGGCCACTTCTGATGCTGGCGCCCTCATTTCCATTACATCAGCAAAATTACTGGCATAACGGCGCAGTTGATCTTTATCCATACGCTTGATTTATAAAAGCAATCTAGTGCTCAGATCCAGGTGGCAGCTCGGAAAGTTGCAACAACCGATCAATTACCCCCTCCACAACCCGATCAGGGGTGGAGGCACCAGAAGTAATCCCGATGCGCAGCAAACCTTCAGGCAAAAATGGTTTCATCGTGATCAATTCACCCCCTAAAGGTTTGTGCTCCACGCAATTGCCTGGGCCGATACGTTCTGGAGCGTCTATATGAACAGAGGGGATGCCGCGGCTTACGGCAATCTCCTGCAAATGAGTGGTATTGGAAGAGTTGTAGCCGCCGATCACCACCATGAGATCTAGAGGTTCATCAACTAGGGCAAACATTGCATCCTGACGCTCTTGGGTGGCATCGCAGATAGTGTTAAAAGCGAGGAAATGGTTGTTTAACTCGCTTGGGCCGTGGCGCCGCAACAGGGTGCGTTCAAATAAACGTCCTATTTCCTCTGTTTCACTTTTAAGCATGGTTGTTTGATTTGCAACGCCAATGCGCACCAAATCAAGATCGGGATCAAATCCAGGGGAGGTGGCACCAGCGAACTTATCTAAAAAGCTGCTGCGGTTGCCATTACCAAGGATGTAGTCGCAAACCAATTGGGCTTCCGCTAGATCAAGCACCACCAGATAGGTGCCAGCAAAAGAGCTGGTGGCAAGGGTTTCTTCATGCTTCACCTTGCCGTGAATTACAGAGGTGAAAGATTCTTTTTTATGGCGTTCAACGCTGTTCCAAACCTTTGAAACCCAAGGGCAAGTGGTATCAACAATGTGGCAACCCAGTTCATTTAACAGTTGCATTTCCTGAACCGTTGCACCAAAGGCAGGCAGGATCACCACATCACCTTTATCAACCGCTGAAAAATCCTTTACCCCCTCTTCCACGGGAATAAACAAAACATTCATCTGGCGCAGATGGGCATTTACCGATGGGTTATGGATTATTTCGTTAGTGATCCAGATTCGTTCAACGGGGTAGTGGCGACGGGTTTCGTAGGCGATTGCCACGGCCCTTTCAACCCCCCAACAAAAACCAAAAGCTTGGGCGAGGCGGATAGTTACACGCCCTTGCTGCAATTGATAACCATTATCTCGAAGGCTTTGGATCAGATCGCTCTGGTAAGCCTCCTCAAGGCTGCTGGCCACCTCTTCTGCCCGGCCAAACCCGCGGCGGTTATAACGATCCGAGTGATGCAGGGAACGCTTAAAGGCGCGGGTGTCCATAGCTATCAAAAGAGCCGGAGTCGACCCAATCTATGGGGCAACTCCGGCGCGGGTGGTGTAAGGAAGCCCTGGCCTTACCAGGAGCTCAAAAAGTCATCGGGTCGTAGGCCTCTTCACCATGGGCAACAAAATCGAGCCCACGCTCCTCTTCCTCAGGGCTAACCCGCAAACCAACTACAGCACCCACAATCCAAAGGATGATTGCTGTACCAAGGCCCACAAAGCCGAATGTTATTAGCACTGCCTTGAACTGGGCTCCAAAGAGGGCGATATTGCCGCCTTTGGCCAGGATTTCAGCGGATTTTGGGAAGTAGTCGGCGGGCACAAGGGCTGGGGCAGCTAATAAGCCAGTGAGCAAGGCACCAACGGTGCCACCGATGCCATGCACCATGAAGGCATCCAAGGAATCATCGAGTTTTGTGGCCATCTTCACCCGCACGGCAATCAAACAGGCCGTAGCGGAAAGAGCACCGATCAAAAGGGCGGGGCCCATGTAAACAAAACCAGCAGCGGGGGTAATACCCACAAGGCCTGCCACCGCACCGGTTGCAGCACCAACAGCTGTTGGTTTGCCATCGGCGAACCACTCAATTAGGCACCAGGTGAGCAAGGCAGCTGAAGCAGAGGCGGTGGTGGTGAGGAAAGAGAAACCAGCACCTTTAGCAGCGAAGTAACTAGCACCATTGAAACCAAACCAACCAAACCAGAGCAGGCCAGCACCTAAAAGGATGAAAGGCACGTTGTGGGGTGGCCGCTTTGATTCTGGATAACTGGTGCGAGGTCCAACAATTGCAGCTGAAACTAGGGCTGCCACACCGGCAGCGATGTGCACAACGGTGCCGCCAGCAAAGTCGATCGCGCCAATTTCACCAAATGGTCCGATATAACCGCCACCCCAAACCATGTGGCACATGGGGCAATAAATAAACAGGCTCCACAGCAAGGAAAACCAAAACCAAGCCTTGAAATTGATGCGTTCCACCACAGCACCGGAGATCAATGCCGGCGTGATGATCGCAAACATGCCCTGGAATAAAGCAAAGGAAGTGGCGCTGATTGCAAAGCCATCGGCAAGGGGCGCATCACCTAATTCACCACCAACCCCGTTCAAAAACATGGAGCCGAGGCCACCAATAAATGGACTTTTAAAGCCAAGATCAAAAGACAAGCTGTAACCGATAACAACCCAAAGCACCCCGATTAAACCCATCAGGAAGAAGCTCATCATCATTGTGTTGAGCACATTCTTGGCGCGGGTAAAACCGCCATAGAAAAATGCCAAGCCCGGGGTCATCAACAACACCAAAGCTGAACCCATCAGCATTAGTAGGGTGTCGGCCCCATCGGTGGGCATTTTTGTGAGGGCTGCCTTGGCGGAACCGGCCATCAAGGGAAGCAAGCCAGCACCAGCAGCCAACAAAAACACACCAGTGCGCAGCAAACTGCTGTCGTGGCGCAAGGAATGGAGAAATCCCGTTTGCTGTAATCGCCAACGGTCGATGCTTTGCATCGCCGAAGGGGGAAGGAACCTAGAGGATGAAATCAAATTGAAGAACCTTCAAATCTGAATCCACACTGGGGGCAGTCGAATAATAAAAATGTATAGATTGATGCAAAATGCAGACTTTTAGTTGCGTCTTAGAAATATCTTGAAGCCGCCTGGGCTGTAGTTAAGCCAGCTCGCGCTTAGGGCGTTGCTGCCGCCAACGCAGGGCTTTCCAGGTAATGAATACCAGCACCAATGGCAGAACTCCTACCAATGCCAAAAGCCTAAATTCATCGGCAATTGAAGAAGCGCTGCTGGTGAGAACTTGTTCAATCACATAAAGGCCGTAAAGCCCAAGCAAAATCCAGCCTTCTCTGCGGGTAATAACACCACCAGACCAAAAAATTGGTAGGCAAGCCAAGGTGGTTGCCACCATGATTGGAAAATCACGATTGATCATCACCGGATCAACGCCAAGGCCCCTGCTGCCGGAAACCAATCCACACAAGCCCAAAATCACAAGTTGATTAAGCAGGTTGCTACCCACCACATTGCCAATAGCAAGATCTGGCTTACCGCGATAAGCGGCCACTAAAGAAGTAACTAGTTCTGGCATAGAAGTGCCCGCCGAAACGATCGTTAAACCGATCACAGTTTCACTAACTCCCAAGCCTTGGGCTGCTGCAATCGCCCCTTTCACTAACACCTGGGAGCCAATCACCAATAACACCAAACCCACAATTAATTTTGTTATTGCAATAGGTGTAGGCAATCCCCCAGCCTCAGCGCCTAGGTCTTCCGCCGGTTCGGAAGGCTCCTGCCTAGCGGAACCGATTTCCCAAACCAAATTAATAATTGTTCCCGCCATTAATGCGAGGCCTGCGATCCAAGTAATTCGCCCCCCAGAGGCCATCCCCCAGGTGGCCATAGAAACAGCTAAGAGAAGGGGAACATCGCGTTTCACTAAACGGCTCTTCACCCGCAGTGGCATCACAGCGGCACTCGCACCGAGCACCACCAGCACATTAAAAATATTTGACCCAACAATATTGCTTACAGCGATTGCATCACCTGCGCTGCCGCCTTTAAGCGTTGAAAGCAGGCTTACAAATAGCTCAGGCGCACTGGTACCCAAAGACACCACTGTGAGGCCAATCACTATTTGGGGAATACCCAATAGCAATGAAAGTG
>Ga0247844_1002826_pt1 | contig 27173 bp, 26 predicted proteins | sample LaCtaG_FD_192421 | JGI IMG/M metagenome (GOLD analysis project Ga0247844, IMG submission 192421) | Freshwater microbial communities from meromictic Lake La Cruz, Castile-La Mancha, Spain - LaCruzMarch201714.5m_1 | ecosystem: Environmental > Aquatic > Freshwater > Lake | place: Spain: Castile-La...
AGATGAGGTGGCCGGCAAGCTGGCTGCCGTTCTCGCCCAGCCCAAGCCAGCACTACTGCAAACCATGGCCGGCCGGCCTAGCGGCGTGAAGCTGCGCACCGACCTCGACCCCGAAACTGCAGAACGGGTAAGGCAACTGGGCATTAGTGGTCTCGATCTGGAGGCCTATCCACACCGCATCTATCCCCAGGGCTCCCTCTTCGCCAACGTGGTGGGCTTTCTCAACCTGGAACGCGTTCCCCAGGCTGGCCTGGAGCAAAGCCGCGACAGTGATCTCAAGCGCCAGGAGACTGCCCTGCAGATGCGCCGCGGCGCTGATGGCACCCCCTTACCAGCGGGCCTAACGGCCGGCTCCCTCTACGGCGACGACCTGCGCCTACAGCTAACCCTTGACGCCCGTTTGCAACAGGTAGCCCTTCAGGCCCTGGCAAAGCAGGTGAAGAAATGGAATGCCAAGCGCGGAGCGGCATTGGTAATGGATGTGCGCAATGGCGAAATGCTGGCGCTGGCTTCCACACCCACTTACGACCCCAATAAGTTCTGGGCTTTCAATCCAGGGCTGTTCCGCGAATGGTCTGTGCAAGACCTCTATGAACCGGGCTCCACCTTCAAGCCGATCAACCTGGCGGTGGCCTTGCAGGAAAAAGCCATTGAGGCAAATGGCCGCGTTGCCGACACCGGCCAGCTCAGCATCGGCGGCTGGCCGATCTTCAACCACGACAAACGGGCTAACGGCTTAATCGATTTCCCTACCGTTTTGCAGGTGTCGAGCAACGTAGGCATGGTGAAGGCCATGGCCCAGGTGAAGCGCGATCGCTTCTGGCACTGGCTGCGCACGATGGGGATTGACGAAACCCCCGACACCGACCTGCCTGGGGCGGTGGCAGGCGAGCTCAAGTCGCGCAAGGACTTCACCGGCCAGGCGATCGAACCGGCTGTTGCCGCCTTTGGCCAGGGGTTTTCCCTCACGCCGCTGAAGTTGCTGCAACTTCACGCCATGCTGGCTAACGGTGGACGCTTGGTCAGTCCCCACATCACCCGTGGCCTGCGCTCCGGCGATGCCCTAGCCAGCGCGCCTGGCGGCAGTGGTCTCCAGTTGCTTGATCCAGGCGTTACCCGCACGGTGATGGCCTGGATGGAATCGGTGGTGGACAACAGCAGCGGTCTGGGTATGAAGATTCCCGGTTACCGCATCGGCGGCAAGACCGGCACCGCCCAGAAGGCTGAACGTGGCGTCTACATCCCAGGGGCCCTTATCACCAGCTTTGTGGGCCACCTGCCCATCGACGATCCCCGCTATGTGGTGCTGGTGGTGGTGGATGAGCCCAAGGGAGGCAATACCTTCGGTTCCACGGTGGCAGCGCCAGTAGCTCGCCAGATCATTGATGCCCTGCTGGTGCTGGAGCGGATCCCCCCTTCCCACCCAAAGGAGCTGCAGAAAGCAGTCGCCAAGCCCCGCGCCTGAGCGCCTGTGGCCGTTCCCTGAAGGAAGGGCATCGCCGCTGGGATAACCCGAAAACACTGGCTAGCGTGATTGCACACCGGGTCGATGCTCCGCCATCAGCCCCCCCCTCTTCCAGCCAATGGCCAACCTGCTCGATCAACTCGCCGCCATGACCGTGGTGGTGGCCGACACCGGTGACATCGACGCGATCAAGCAGTTCACGCCCCGCGATGCCACCACCAACCCCTCGCTGATCCTGGCGGCAGCCCAGATCCCCACCTACCAGAATCTGATCGACCTCTCCTTGCAGGAGTCGCGCCAGGTGATGGGTGCCGATGCCGGCGCCGATGCGGTGGTGCGCGAAGCCCTCGATGAAATCTGCGTCACCTTCGGCAAGGAGATCCTCAAAATCGTGCCGGGCCGCGTTTCCACCGAAGTTGACGCTCGCCTCAGCTACGACACCGAAGCAACGATCACCAAGGGCCGCAAACTCATTGGCCTTTACAACCAGGCCGGCATCAGCAACGACCGGGTACTGATCAAGGTGGCCTCCACCTGGGAAGGTATCTGCGCAGCTGAACAACTGGAACGGGAAGGTATCCACTGCAACCTCACACTCCTCTTCGGGTTTGCCCAGGCCGTCGCCTGCGCGGAGGCCGGCGTCACCCTTATCTCTCCATTCGTGGGGAGGATCCTCGATTGGTACAAAAAGAGCAGCGGCCGTGAAGACTATCCAGGTCCAGAAGATCCCGGTGTGATCTCCGTAACCCAAATCTTCAACTACTTCAAGACCTACGACTACAAAACGGAGGTAATGGGGGCCAGCTTCCGCAACATTGAAGAGATCATTGAACTGGCCGGTTGCGACTTGCTCACTATTTCGCCGGCGCTGCTTGATCAGCTGCGCCACACCGATGGCGAGCTAGAGCGCAAGCTCAACTCCTTCGACCCCGCCCCCACCGACGCCCAGATCCACCTCGACGAAGATAGTTTCCGTCAGATGCTGGCCGCTGATCCAATGGCCACCGAGAAACTCGATGAGGGCATCCGTGGTTTCTGCAAGGCCATCGAAACCCTCGAGGCCCAGCTAGCCCACCGCCTTGGCGAACTGGAAGGCGCTGCTGCCCTTGTGGGTACCAGCTTGACCCAGGCTTAACCGAAGTGAGCCAGAATGGCCATCGAATACAGAATATTGCCCTAGTGAACGCCCTCGACACCATGCGCGCCTTGGCCAGCAACGGTGAGGTTGTCAGCCTTGAGCCCGGAGAGCTGATTTTTAGCTCTGGAGAGGCCGGCGACTGCATGTTTGGCCTCCTTGAAGGATCAGTCCAGCTCTGCTGGAACGGCGACCAAGGCCACGAACAGATCAACGCCGGCGATGTATTCGGGGCAGGCGCACTGGTGACGAGTGATCACCGCCGCTACGGCAATGCCATGGCCCTAACCGCCTGCAAGGTGCTGGTGATGAACAAGGAAAAGTTTTTGTTTGCCGTGCAGGAATCGCCGATGTTTGCGATTGAGCTGCTGGGATCAATCGACCAGCGGCTGCGCCAACTCAAGGACTGCACCAAGATCTGACCCGACCTTCAATTGCGCTGAAACAGCAGCCTCCGGATCACACGCTGGGCGATATCGCCATATCCCATCTCGCCGGAAAGGATCTGGGCTATCCGCTGGGGAGCCGTAGGCCGCTTTATGCCGAGTTGATAGCCAACCCGCGGCACCCGGTAGAACACCTGGGCGATGCGCTTGCCCCAGCCCATCGAGGCGCCCCACTCAGCCCGCATCCGATTGGTGTAGCCCACTAGGGCCTGACTATCACCGGCTAGCCAGGGAATCAGAGCTTCGGCGGCCCGGCAGCCGCTGATAAGGGCAGGCCGTAGCCCTTCGGCCAGGAAGGGGTCGCAGAGGGAGGCGGCATCGCCCACCACCACCAACCCGTCATTGGCACCCTGGCCATGCAGGGGGTGGTGGCCATCCCAGATGCGAAGGCGACCAGGCTGGCGAACGCCTGCATGCGGCGGCAGGCCGAGGCTGGGCAGCAGCTGGCTTAGCACCGCCTCGGCATTGGCTGGGTCTCGGCCAATGAAGGTGCCCACGCCAATGCTGTAGCCACCCGTGCGGGGGAAGGTCCAGCAAAAACCGTGGCGCACCAGGCCAAATTCAAAGCGGGCCGTGCTCGGGTCGCTCACCTCGCAATCCACCTCCACCGACACTGTTTCGGCGTAGCGGGGCTGGCTTGGACCAAGGCCATGGCGAGCCGCCAACAGGGAGCCTGAGCCATCGGCTATGACCACGGCCCGGGCCTTTAGCTGCAGCGGTTTCCCCTCCGGCCCGCGAGACTGAAGCTGCCAGCAATCGCCTGCGCGCTGCAGGCTTTCCACCGCCACCCCAGTCAGAAAAGTAGCTCCAGCGGTCTGGGCCTGCTCCACCAAGTAAGCATCGAGCACGGAGCGGCGCACGATCCAGAAGGGCGAATCACCGGGCAGGACCGCCGTAACCGGGTCGCCCAGGCACCAGGTGAAGCGCACCTGGTCAATCACCGAATCAACGGCAGGGCTGAGATCGAAGGGAAATAGCCCCTGCATCGAGGCCGCCATGCCACCGCCGCAGGGCTTGGATCGGGGGAAGCTGGCTCGCTCTAGCAGCAGCACCTCTAAACCGCCAGCGGCTAGATGGAAGGCAGCAGCAGCGCCAGCCGCACCAGCGCCGACCACCGCCACATCAGCCACGCCAGCCGGCGAGCTGGTCACACCTTGAGGATGTCAGCTTCCTTAGTAACCAGAAGCTTCTCAAGCTCAGCGATGAATTTATCGGTGAGCTTCTGCACCTTCTCCTGTTCGTCGCGGCTCTGATCTTCGGAGAGATCGCCGTCTTTTTCCTGCTTTTTTACCCTGTCGATGGCGTCACGGCGCACGTTGCGCAGGGCAACCTTGCCCTCCTCGGCGTATTTGGCAGCCAGCTTGCAAAAATCCTTACGACGCTCTTCAGTGAGGGGTGGGATGTTGATCCTGATCACCTTGCCGTCGTTGTTGCAGGTGAGACCCAGGTCACTCATGGAGATGGCCTTTTCGATCAGGCCCATCGAACCGCCATCAAAGGGCTGGATCTGAATCGTCTGGGAATCGGGGGTGGAGATGGTGGCGAGGGATTTCAGCGGCGTTTCAGCGCCGTAATACTCCACGGAAATCTTGTCGAGCAGGGAGGGGTTGGCTCGACCGGTACGGATGGTGTTGAAGGTGCGTTGGGTCGATTCCAACGACTTGCGCATGCTGGCTTCCAAATCCATGGCTGGCGTCAGGGGTGAATACGAGTACCAATCGGGTCTCCGGCCACGGCTCGGCCGATGTTGCCGGGGCCGAACAGGTCAAACACCACGATTGGGATGGAGTTGTCCTTGCAGAGGGCAATGGCTGTGCCGTCCATCACCTCCAGCTCGGAGCTGAGCACCTCCAGGAAGGAGAGACTCTTGAAGCGCACCGCATCGGCGTGCTTATTGGGGTCTTTGTTGTAGACCCCATCCACTTTGGTGGCCTTGAACACCACATCGGCGCCGATTTCAGCAGCCCGTAGGGCGGCGGTGGTGTCGGTGGTGAAAAAGGGATTGCCGGTGCCAGCAGCGAAGATCACCACCCGGCCCTTTTCCATGTGGCGGATCGCCTTACGGCGGATGTAGGGCTCGGCCACCTCCTGCATCGAGATGGCGCTCTGCACCCGGGTTGGCACACCGGCCCGCTCCAGGCCGTCCTGAAGGGTGATGGCATTCATCACCGTGGCCAGCATGCCGACGTAGTCGGCGGTGGCCCGATCCATGCCAGCGGCCGATCCCTTCAGGCCGCGAAAGATGTTGCCCCCGCCCACCACGATCGCCAACTGGGTGCCACCGGCAACGCAGGCAGCCACATCGGAAGCAATCGACTGCACGATCTCAGGATCGATGCCATAGCCCTGCTCACCCATCAGCGCTTCGCCGCTGAGCTTGAGGAGAACGCGCTTGAAGCCCATTGATACCCCTGTTCTGCCGGAGCGTAGCAACGGCCTTGCGAATTAACCTGCCGCCGCGGCCAGGTTCAGAACTCAATCCCCCGTTGAGCCTTGACCCCTTGCTCCCTGAAGGGGTGGCGCACCAGCTTCATTTCGGTCACCAGGTCGGCCCGCTCAAGCAGCTGCGGCGGCGCGCCCCGGCCCGTCAGGGCAACGTGAGTGAGCTCTGGCCGCAGGTCCAGTCCGGCAAGCACCTGTTCAATCCCCAGGTAACCCAGCTTGAGGGCGACGTTTACCTCGTCGAGCACCACCAGCTTGCGACTGGCATCCGCGAGGTAGACCAACGACTGCTCCCAGGCTTGCTGCACCAGCTGCCGATCACGATCCCGGTCTTGGGTTTCCCAGGTGAAGCCTTCGCCCAGGGCGTGCCAGTGCAGGGCCTCCCCAAACAGCTCCAGGGCTTTTGCCTCCCCGGGCTGCCAGCCCCCTTTGATGAACTGCACCACCGCCACCTGGTCGCCATGACCCAGGGTGCGCAGCGCCAGGCCAAGGGCCGCCGTGGTTTTGCCCTTGCCATCGCCGGTGAACACCAGCACCAGGCCCTTTTCCAAGTTGCGCTCACCAACCCGTTGTTGCTGCACCTCCTTGCGACGGGCCATGCGGCGGCGATAGCCGTCCTGATCAGCTTCTGGCGCCAGATCACCGCCGGGACCCAGCTCCGCCGCTGCCGCATCAAGGCTTGAGGCTTGGTCGCTGGAGTGCTGATTCACGGAGTTAGCAAAGCGGTGACACCACTGTGGCGGTGACGGGCCAGGGCCGCATCCACCGCCTGCTGCTGGTCGCGCCGGGTGATCCAGTGGTGATATGTGCGGGTATGAATAGCCACCGAGTGGCCCATCATCCGGGCCGCGACCGTGTCCGGCAGGCCGATGTGAATGGTTCGTACCGCCCAGGCATGGCGCAGGTCGTAGGGGGTGATCGGCAACTCGTAGCGGCGAAACTGCTCAGCCACCCGGCGGCCCACCTGCTGCAGGGTCGTGTGGCGCAGGTCGGTTGCCACCGCTGGCAGGGGCGGCTGGGAACCCCCCAGCTGCTCCAAGCCGAAATGCTCCACCCAGTCGGGCTGGAAAGGCCACACCTGATGTTCACCGGTCTTGGAGGTGGGCAGCACCCGAATCACCCGGTCACCACCTGGGGCAAGGGCCGAAAGATCACAGAAGAACACCTCGTGATTGCGCAAGCCGTAGGTGGCCATCAAGCCGTAGGCCAGGCGCCAGGCCGGATTGGGGATCTGCTCGGCCCACAACAAAATCTGAGGATCACCCGGAAGCCGCCGGAACTGGGCCGCATGTAGGCCATATCCAGCAGCCCTCTCACTCCAGTTATCGGGCAGGTCGAGCTCAAAGTGGCGAGCCAGGGCGGCCAGGGCGGTGCCGCACTGCTGGCGGCTGCGACTGCTGGCGGCGTAGCTCTCTAGCGCCACTTCGAGTAGGGGCAGACCCAAGGGCAGGTCGCGCTCGGCCGCAACGGCCGCCAGGCGCCGCAGGTAGGGCAGGTAGGCGCTGCTCCAGGTGGTGCGACAACCGGCAGGGTTGCGGCGGCGGCGGGGATCGGCAAAAAATGCTGCCTCAAAAGCTGCCAACCCCAGCAAATCGTCCGCGGCGGGCTGAGTAGCTGCCGGCAACCATGAAGTTGAGGGTGAAGGTGGCTGAGCTTGTTGAACCCCCCAGGCACTCCATGCGAAGCGCCCTTGCTGCAGCTGACGCAACACCTCTTTAAGCCGCTCCCTAGCCAGCTCAAGACCAGCAGTATCGGCAGGCAGCCCGAGGCTGATGCGCTGCACCGGGTGGCGGCCCGAGCCCCGGCGACAGGGAAGGGGTCCGCGCAGGCCCAACCTTTGGCCGCGCAGCTCTATGCGCAAGGAGACTCCGGCTTGGGCTAGGGCTTGGTTTGCCTGGGCGAGACCGATCTGCAAGTTGGCCAAGGCTTCAGTGGAAACTGCTGAGCTGGCATCTGCCCTAGCCAGATCCAGCTCCACCGCTGCTTTTGCCATGGGCCCAGCACAGAGGCTGACGTTCCAGCACACAACTTGACGTTATCGATCCTGCGCCTTGGTCGCTAGGGGAGGAGCGGCAGCGTTACGCTCTCATCCTCTGAGCCGCGTGGAACGAGGGCATGGCCAAAGTTGGCGTGCTGCTGCTGAACCTCGGTGGACCCGAGCGTATCCAGGACGTTGGGCCGTTTCTTTACAACCTGTTTTCCGATCCGGAAATCATTCGGTTGCCCAATCCAGCCCTACAAAAACCGTTGGCCTGGTTGATTAGTACCCTGCGGGCTGGCAAGTCCCAGGAGGCGTACCGCTCCATCGGTGGTGGTTCACCACTGCGGCGTATCACCGAGCAACAGGCCCGCGAACTGCAGAGCGAACTGCGCACTCGCGGCATCGAAGCCACCAGCTACGTGGCGATGCGCTATTGGCATCCCTTCACCGAGTCGGCCGTGGCCGACATCAAGGCAGACGGAGTCGAAGAGGTAGTGGTGCTGCCCCTTTACCCCCATTTCTCGATCAGCACCAGCGGTTCGAGTTTCCGCGAGCTGCAAAGGTTGCGCCAGGCCGACAGTGGCTTTTCGCGGCTGCCGATCCGCTGCATTCGTAGCTACTACGACGACCCCGGCTACGTGGGTGCCATGGCTGGCTTGGTTGCCCGCGAAATCCAGGCTTGCCCCGAGCCCTCAAAAGCCCATGTGTTTTTTAGTGCCCATGGGGTGCCTAAGAGCTATGTGGAGGAGGCGGGCGACCCCTACCAAAAAGAGATCGAAGCCTGCGCCCAGCTGATCATGGAGCGACTTGATAGTGATCTGGGCTTCGCCAATCCCTTCACGCTCGCCTACCAGAGCCGGGTAGGTCCGGTGGAGTGGCTTAGGCCTTACACAGATGATGCCCTGCAGGATCTCGGCGCCGCTGGCATCAAGGATTTGGTGGTGGTGCCGATCAGTTTCGTCAGCGAGCACATTGAAACCCTCGAGGAGATCGATATCGAATACCGGGAGATAGCGACCGAGGCAGGCATCATCAATTTCCGGCGTGTGCCAGCCCTAGACACCACCCCGGCCTTCATCAACGGCTTGGCCGATCTGGTGCAGCAGGCCATGGCTGGGCCCGAGGTGAACCTCGACCAGGCCGCCGAATTGCCCAGCAAGGTGAAGCTCTACCCCCAGGACAAATGGGCCTGGGGCTGGAACAACAGCTCTGAAGTTTGGAATGGGCGCTTGGCGATGGTGGGATTTTCCGCTTTCCTGCTGGAGCTACTCAGTGGAAAGGGACCACTGCATGCGCTGGGCCTGCTCTGAGCGCCTTCTAATGCAGAGCCGTCTAATGCAGAGCGGACTGATCGCGGCGGCGGTCATGTTCAGCGGCAGCGCCTGCCTGCTGCTGTCCAGCTCTGCGGGGCTGGCCCAGAGTCGCTGGCAGATGGGGGTTTTTCCCGTCACCAGCTTCCTGGCCTACACCAGCCATTTCGGTACCCGCACCGGCCCCTGGGGTCGGGTAGAGCCCCATTACGGCCTTGATATCGCGGCGCCCATGGGATCGCCGATCCGCAACTGGTGGGCTGGCTCAGTGCAGGACGTGATCAACGACGGAGGCTGCGGCTTGGGGCTGGTGATTCGTTCGGGCGATTACGAGCACATCTACTGCCATTTGTCCGGCCGGGTTTCAGGCGGCACCTACAGCAGTGGTCAGGTGCTGCTGCGCCAGGGCCAGGGCGTACGCACGGGGCAACTAATCGGCCATGTGGGCATGAGCGGCCGCACTACTGGTCCACACCTGCATTGGGGCATGCGCCATGGCGGTCGCTGGCTAGACCCAGCCCAGATCCTGCGAGCTATGGCAGCCGGCAGGCGCCAGCAACCAGGTCGGGCAACTGCCCCGAAAGCGCCGCCGGCAACTAGGGTTGCCATAATCCGTTAACCGCCAAGTTGATTGGCCTGCAGCAGCCGTGACGCTGACGCCCCTCGCCTCTGCGGCCCAGTCCGCTACCGCCACAACCAGTGGTGATGACACTGCTTCTGAAGCTTTTGCTCCTCAGCGAGTAAACGGCGGCTATGCCCTGATGGACGCCCTGCATCGCCATGGAGTGCGCCACATCTTTGGCTATCCCGGCGGCGCGATCCTGCCCATCTATGACGAACTGCACAAGGCAGAGTCCCGTGGCTGGTTGAAGCACATCCTGGTGCGCCATGAGCAGGGCGGCACCCATGCGGCCGATGCCTACGCGCGAGCCACCGGCGAAGTTGGCGTCTGCTTTGGAACTTCGGGGCCCGGCGCCACCAACCTGGTCACCGGCATCGCCACCGCCCAGATGGACTCGGTGCCGATGGTGGTGATCACCGGGCAGGTGCCGCGGGCCTCGATTGGCACCGACGCCTTCCAGGAAACCGACATCTTCGGCATAACCCTGCCGATCGTGAAGCACTCCTGGGTGGTGCGCGATCCCCGCGATATCGGCAGGATCGTGGCTGAAGCCTTTTTGATTGCAGCCAGTGGCAGGCCCGGCCCGGTGCTGATTGACGTGCCCAAGGACGTCGGTCTGGAGGAATTTGACTACACGCCGGTGGCTCCGGGCTCGGCGATTCCAGCTGGATTCAAGTTGCCACCCAGCCCCGACCCCGAGGCCGTTGCCGCGGCTCTGGCCTTGATCCGCCAAGCCCGTCGCCCCCTGCTCTACGTCGGTGGCGGAGCCATCAGCAGCGGGGCCCATGGCGCCGTGAAACAGCTGGCCGAACGCTTCCGCCTGCCTGTCACCACCACCTTGATGGGCAAGGGAGCCTTCGATGAGAAGCACCCTCAATCGGTGGGCATGCTCGGCATGCACGGCACCGCCTATGCCAATTTCGCAGTCACAGAGTGCGATCTGCTGATTGCCACCGGTGCCCGTTTCGACGACCGGGTCACAGGCCGGCTGGATGGCTTTGCGCCCCGGGCCCAGGTGATCCACATCGATATCGACGCGGCGGAGATGGGCAAAACCCGCCTACCCGATGTGGCCTTGGTGGCCGATGTCCAGGCCGCGCTAGCAGCCCTTCTGGCTGCCTCAGCCCAGGACAGCTCGGAGGGCCGCACCGAGGCCTGGTTGCAGCGCATCGACAGCTGGAAGCAGAACTATCCCCTGGTGGTGCCCGATCCGGAGGGAGACATCGCCCCCCAGGAAGTGATTGTCGCCCTGAGGGAGCTGGCACCGGATGCCTTCTACACCACAGATGTGGGCCAACACCAAATGTGGGCAGCCCAATTTCTACACAATGGCCCCCGGCGCTGGATCAGCTCGGCGGGCCTTGGCACGATGGGTTTCGGCATGCCCGCAGCCATGGGCGTGCAGACCGCCTTCCCCGATGAGCAGGTGATCTGTGTTGCCGGCGACGCCAGCATCCTGATGAACATTCAGGAACTGGGCACTCTCAGCCAATACAACCTGCCGGTGAAGGTGGTGGTGATTAACAACGGCTGGCAGGGCATGGTGCGCCAGTGGCAGGAGAGCTTCTACGGAGAGCGCTACTCGGCCTCGGAAATGACCAATGGCATGCCGAATTTCGCAGCTTTAGCGGAAGCCTTCGGCGTTAGGGGTGTGCGCATCGACGAACGGGCCAATCTGCGCCAGCAATTGCAGGAGGCCCTTGACCATCCCGGGCCTGCCTTCATCGATGTCAAGGTGCGCCGCAACGAGAACTGCTATCCGATGGTTCCCCCCGGCGCCAGCAACGCCCAGATGGTGGGGCTGCCATCCCATCCGGAGCTGGCTATCGACACGAGCCGCCATTGCCACTCCTGCGGTAGCACCACCGAAAGTGCCCACCTGTTCTGCCCCAGCTGCGGCGCCAAGCTTTGAGATGGCTCGCCGCATTGCTGGCGCTTTTACTGGTGTGGCCTGGAGCCGCCTTGGCGGCAGAGGTGTTGCAGGTGCGGGGGGCAACCCTGCTGCAGCTAGGCGACCAAAACCGTAGCTACACGGTGCAGCTGGCCTGTGTGGAGGTAGCTGAAGCTCAGCAGGCTGAGGCAGTGGCCTGGCTACGCCAAGCCGTTCCTCGCCACACCCGCGTCAATTTGCGGCCGATGGGCCAAAACCAGGGTGTGCTGTTGGCAAGGGTTCAGCCGCTTGCTCCCGTGCGTGGCAGCACAAACCAAGCAGCAGATCTGGGCAACGGATTAATCGCAGCTGGTCTGGCCCATGCCGACTCCCTAGCCAGCGCCGACTGTGCCAACGTCGCAGCCTGAATGAGGCCCCTTATCTGCCCATGAGTCTGAATCGCACCGCCAAGGGCATCGTGCTGGTGCCCTCCCTGCTGCTGGGGGGAGCCTTCCTGGCGGCGGGGGTATGGAGTGAGGGTCCCGCGGCGAGTAATAAAACCTTGGCCCTTAGCTTGGGCGGATTGCTGATGGCGGCTGGGCTACTGGCCCAACTCCTACCGGAGAGCAAGCCAGAGTCTTCCGACTCCGACTGATCTCCAGTCAAAGGGCAAGCTCTTTACTTCTTGGGCTGGGCTTTGGAGGCCTGGGCTGTGTACTGGGCGATCACTTCGTCCACAAATTTTTTGTCGTCGGCGGTGATCTTGGCGTAACAGCCCTGCTTAACCCGGCCCACAATCTGCACAATGCTGCCGTTGACAATCTGGGCTGCTTCAAGCTTGCCGCTGCCAGCTATCTGACCGCCATGGGCAGCGGTCACCACGTAGGTGATCGCCTTGGCATTGGAGATAACGGCGTTCTGCACGGCCAATTTTTGCTCCACCGCGAGCTCACAGACGTTGACGGCGGCGGCGAGAGCCAGATCGTTCATGGTCTCCAGGCTGACTGGCTTGGCCGCAGCGGCGGCGGCCCCAGGCGACTGGGCGAAGACAGGAGCTCCCAGCAGAGCGGTGGTACTTAGGGCGGAAGCAGCGATCCAGGCGAGGGAAAAGCGAGACACAGAAACTTGCGAGCAACGAAAAAGCTTCACCCCACTGTGCCACCTATTTCGAACCAGCGTCAGGGGGTGTGGGGCCTGCATCGCTGGCTTCACAGTTAAGACAACGCCCCAAGAAGGCGCCAGATTCAGGGTGGCTGCCAACTACCCATGCCAACTACCCATGCCAACAGCCGCGAACTGCTCGTCGTGCCGTTCGCGGCAGTAGGTATCGGGGCGATAGCCGAGGTGGGCGGCAAAAACGCCTCCCTCGGCGAAATGATCCGCGAGCTCGCGGGCCAGGGTGTGCGGGTGCCTGGAGGCTTCGCCACCACAGCCGCCGCCTACCGCCAGCTGCTGCGCAGCAACGACCTCAGAACTCCACTGCAGGACCTACTCCAAAACCTGGATGCTGATGATCTCGGTGCCCTGCAGGCCGCCGGCAAAGCCGCGCGCAACCTGCTGCTGAACGCCACCTTGCCAGCCGACCTCAGCGAAGCGATCCTGGCTGCCTATCGAGAGCTGGCAACACCAGATGGCGTTTTGCCAGCGGTAGCAGTGCGCTCGAGCGCCACAGCCGAAGACCTGCCCGATGCCAGCTTTGCTGGCCAGCAGGAGACCTTCCTCAATATTCAGGGCGAAGCTGCCCTGCTGCAGGCCTGCCGGCGTTGTTACGCGTCTCTTTTCACCGATCGGGCCATCTCCTACCGCCAGCTCAATGGTTTTGACCACCTCGAGGTCGCCCTTTCGATTGGTGTGCAGCGCATGGTGCGCGCCGACCTGGCCTGCGCCGGGGTGATGTTCAGCATCGACACCGAGACAGGCTTCCGCGACGCGGTGCTGCTCACCGCCGCCTACGGCCTCGGTGAAAACGTTGTTCAGGGCGCCGTTAACCCCGATGAGGTGCTGATTTTTAAGCCAACGCTTGAGCAGGGCTTTGCGCCAATCCTCAGCAAGCGACTGGGCAGCAAGGCGATCCGGATGGTGTACGGGGAAGCGGGGATCACCGTGACAAACGAGCCCGTGCCGGAAGCCGAGTGCAACCGCTTCGCCCTCAGCGATGACGAGTGCCTCACCCTGGCCCGCTGGGCCTGCCAAATCGAGCGTCACTACAGCGACAAGCGTGGCGTCCCCACGCCGATGGACATCGAGTGGGCAAAAGATGGCCTCACAGGCGAGCTGTTCATCCTCCAAGCCCGTCCGGAAACCGTGCAGTCGCGGCAGCAGCAGGCGGTGCTGCGCAGCTGGCACCTGGAGCCCCATCAGGCGCAAACCCTGGTGAGCGGCCGCGCCATCGGCGCCTCGGTGAGCAGCGGCGTAGCCCGGGTGATTAAGGATCCCGGCGAAATCAGCCGTTTTGAGGCTGGCGACCTACTGATCACCGAACGCACCGACCCCGACTGGGAACCAATCCTCAAACGAGCCAGCGGCGTGGTGACCGACCAGGGCGGCCGCACCTGCCATGCGGCGATCATTGCCCGCGAGATGGGCATTACGGCCATCGTCGGCACCGGCGATGGCACCCAGCGCATCCATGACGGCGACGCCATCACGATCAGCTGCTGCGAAGGCGATGTCGGCCGGGTGTACCGGGGCAACCTGCCGTTCAGCGTCACGGAGCAGGCCATTGACGATTTGCCCGCCACCCGGACCCGCATCCTTATCAATGTGGGCAATCCGGAGGAGGCCTTCAACCTCGCGGCCATTCCCTGCGACGGGGTGGGCCTGGCCAGGCTGGAGTTCATCATCGCCAATCACATCAAGGTGCACCCGCTGGCCCTGCTCCAGCCTGAGCGGGTTGCTGACGCCCAGCAGCGGCAGCAGATAGCCCGGTTAACGGCCGGCCACACCAGCCCCGCCGAGTACTACGTGGATCTACTGGCCCAGGGCATGGCCCGCATTGCAGCGGCTTTCTATCCCAGGCCGGTGATCCTGCGCTTTTCCGACTTCAAGAGCAATGAATACGCTCGCCTGCTTGGGGGAGCTGCGTTTGAACCCAACGAGGAGAACCCGATGCTCGGCTGGCGGGGCGCCTCCCGCTATTACGCCCCCGCCTTCCGCGCTGCTTTTGCCCTCGAATGCCAGGCCCTTAAACGGGTACGCGATGCCATGGGACTCACCAATGTGATCCCGATGGTGCCTTTCTGCCGCACCCCCGAGGAGGGGGATCGGGTGTTGGCCGAAATGGCCCGCTCCGGCCTGGTGCGGGGTGAAAACGGGCTTGAGGTGTATGTGATGTGCGAGCTACCAAGCAACGTGATCGCGGCAGAGGCGTTTGCAGAGCGCTTCGATGGCTTCTCGATCGGCTCCAACGACCTCACCCAGCTCACCCTGGGGCTGGATCGCGATTCAGCCTTGGTGGCTGAGTTGTTTGACGAGCGGCATCCGGCCGTGAAGGCCATGATTCGCCTGGCAATCCAAAGCGCCAAACGCTGCGGCCGCAAGATCGGCATCTGCGGCCAAGCCCCCAGCGACTACCCCGATTTCGCTCGCTTCCTGGTGGAGGAGGGCATTGATTCGATCAGCCTCAACCCCGACGCCGTGATCGCCACCCGCCTGGAGGTGGCCAGGATCGAGGCCAGCTTGGCCTGAGCCGCCAACCGCATCTCTCAGCCGATCCGCCGCAGCGGCGGTCCCTGACTGGGTTGAATCTGGGCCGGTAGCTGCTGGCTGCTGATCGACTCCAGGGTGGTCATGTTGTAGCTGGTGTAGGTCGTGCGTCCCGCGCCATCACCCTGGGGCCAGAAGGCATCGATCACGGTGAGGGTCTGCACCGGAGCCGTGCTGTCCTGCAGCCGGCGGCGCGGACCGCTGCCCAGGGCACCGAGGTTGAGCAGGTCCAGTTGACCCACCCGGCCTGGGAAGAAGGCGTGATGGTGGCCGCTGATGTAGGCATGGGCGCCGGTGCGCTCCAGCAACTGGCGCAGGGACTCGCTCTGCTGCAACACCTCGCCAGGCCGGTCCCGGCCCTCTCCTACGGCCAGCAGCGGCAGGTGGCCAAGCACCAGCCGCAACCGGGCCGATTGGGCCTCGGGGCTGCGCAGCTGGCGCTCGGCCCAGGCCACCTGTTCGGCGGGCAGGGCGGCCGAGGAGGCATCCCACACCAGCAGGAAAAGGTCGTGCTGACGCACGCTGTAAGCGAAGGGAAAGCGGCTGGCATCAACAAACTTCAGCCCCAAGGCATTCTGCTGGCCGCGCCAATAACGCTCGGCCTCCTGGCGATCGAGCTCAAATATGTAGTGGCCCCCAGAACGGGCGGAAGAGGCGTCGTGGTTGCCCATGGTGATCGCCACCGGCAGCCCGGCCCGCTCCAGAGGTGCCAGCAGTTGGCGGTGGAAGGAGGCCCACATGGCGCTGAGGTGTACCCGGCTGAGGCCCTGCTTCTGGCCCGCCACCATGTCGCCGCCGCAGAGCACCAGATCGGGTTTCCAGCTGGGGATCAGTTCAACGGCCCGCAGCACCTCCGGCAGGTAGCTGGTGGAGCCGTAGCTGCTGTTGAGATCGCTGATCGCCACCAGGCGCAGGTCGCCTCGGGGCGGCAGCAGCGGTTTGGCACCGCCTCTAGGGGCGGCAGTGGCCTCAGGGCTCAGGCCTGAGGCCGCCAAGGCGGCCACTCCCAAGCCAGCCAAGCTGAGGAAGCCACGTCGGGAGACGAACGCACCAGGCCAGGTGACCATCGGCCAGGTGGGGGTCTTCGGCGTGCTGCGCTGGAACATGCCCATGGTTTAGCGCCCCGCCTAGGCAGACAGACGCCAGAGCAAGGTGCCGTGGGCCGTGGCTCGCAGCACACAAAGGACCGCCAGGGCCATGCAAAGGGGGCAGTGGGTAATCGACAAAGAATCGACGCCGCATCGACCTCCAGCCTGGCAGCCCAATCGAATTTCAGGCGCAGTGGAGCCAAGACTGCTGAAATAACGCCATGAATAAGCGCCCGGCTCCCGTCCAGGCGCTCCCCTGGAGTCGGTAGTGCTGCGCCTGAGCGAATTGAAGCTGCCCCTCGACCACAGCGAGGCCGACCTGGCGGCGGCAGTGCTGAGACGCCTGCGGCTCGCCCCCGATCAACTACTTGGGTTGCGGCTGGTTAAGCGCAGCGTTGATGCCCGCAAGAGCGCGGCGATCACCCTCGTTTACAGCCTGGATCTGGATTTGGACCTTGATGCCCGTGCCGAGGCCCGGCTCCTGAAGCGCTTTGCCGGCGACCCCCATCTGCGGCCCAGCCCCGACACGACCTATCACCCCGTCGTAAGCGGAGCCAACGCTGGAAAGCTGCGACCAGTGGTGGTGGGAGCTGGTCCCTGCGGCTATTTCGCGGCCCTGCTGCTGGCCCAGATGGGGTTTCGTCCCCTACTGCTGGAGCGGGGCAAGGCGGTCAAGGAGCGCAGCGCCGACACCTTCGGCTTTTGGAAGGGGAGCGCTGACTTCAATCCCGAATCAAATGCCCAATTTGGCGAGGGTGGGGCTGGCACCTTCTCCGACGGCAAGCTTTACAGCCAGGTGAGCGAAGCCAAGCCCTACGTGCGCAAGGTGCTGGAGGAGCTAGTTGCCGCAGGCGCCAACCCTGACATCCTCACCCTGCACCACCCCCACATCGGCACCTACAAACTGGCCACGGTGGTGCGGGGGTTGCGGCAGCGAATCGAGGCCCTAGGGGGCGAGGTGCGCTTCGAGTGCCGGGTAGACGGCCTGGAGCTAAATCCCGTGGACCGCTCCATTCAGGGTCTGCAGCTCGATAGCGGCGAACGAATTGCCGCCACCCAGGTGGTGCTGGCCCTTGGCCACAGCGCCCGGGACAGCTTTGAGATGTTGAAAACCGCCGGCGTGGCGATGCAGCCCAAGCCTTTTGCCGTTGGTCTACGCATCGAACACCCCCAGAGCCTGATTGACAGGGCCCGCTGGGGGCAGGCCGCCGGCCACCCCCGCCTGGGCCCAGCTGAATACAAGCTGGTGCATCACTGCCGTGAGACAGCCAACTTGGGCCGCAGTGTCTACAGCTTTTGCATGTGCCCGGGGGGATTGGTGGTGGGGGCTACCTCGGAGCCAGGTCGAGTAGTTACCAATGGCATGAGCCAGCACACCCGCAATGAACGCAATGCCAACAGCGGCATCGTGGTGGGTATCGAGCTAGCCGATCTGACGCCCTACGGTGAAAGAGACGACGATCCCCTCGCCGGTGTTGCTTTTCAGCGCTATTGGGAGGGGCGCGCCTTTGTTACAGGCGGATCTAACTACCAAGCACCTGCCCAGCGGGTTGGAGATTTCCTCGCCAATCGCCCCAGCCAGGGCAGTGGCGGAGTGATTCCTTCATACCAACCAGGAGTTTGCTACGGAAATTTGGCTGGCTGCCTACCGGAGTTCGTGCTGACAGCTATCCGAGAGGCCCTGCCCGCCTTCGATCGCCGCATTCCAGGCTTCCTAATGGGCGATGCCCTGCTCACCGGTGTCGAGACCCGCACCTCGTCGCCCGTGCGGCTACCCAGAGACGAAATAACCCTGGAGTGTGGCAACACCCCAGGGTTATACCCAGCCGGCGAGGGGGCTGGGTATGCCGGCGGAATCCTCTCGGCAGCAATTGATGGCATCAAAGTGGCCGAACAGGTAGCCCTGTCGATCACTCTTCCTCGTCCTCAGCACCCAGTGGTACCAAGCGAATCTGTTTGCGACCCAACTTGATTTCGAACTCATCGCCAGGCTTGAGGTCAAGCATGCCCGTGTAAGCCTTGCCGACCATCAAGTTGCCGTTGAACTGGACCTTGGTGTTGAAGCTGAGTTTGCGGCCGCCTTTCCCGGTTTTGGCTGCACCGCCAAAATCGACTCCCTTGGCATTCAAGAGAGCCTCGTAGAAGGCTGTGAAGTTCAGCCGTTCCGAACCGTCTTTTTTGTGGGAGACATAGCGGCAAGCGCGAACCAAGTCAGACTTGCTCACATCCCCAAGTTCTTTGACCTTGGCGAGGAGGTCGACACCAGTGAGCATTGATGATAATTATGCAACTCCTGCATTATTGCGCAGAAACAGGCCCGAATGCAAGCTACGCGGCTTTGATTGAAGGCGAATCCAGCTCGAAACAGCGCCAAGATTCAAGCCTGAGAAACAATGCCGCTCCACTGCACCGCCTTCACCTGATCGCGCCGCCAGGAGTGAAAAAGCAGTGGTTCGCTGGCTGTGCAAAGAGGGCAGCGGTCAATTTGCGCCGTGGGCACCCCAAGTCGCTCCAGTTGGAGCTGGGCGGCAAGGCGAATATCAAGGCGGTCTTTCATAGGGTCTGGATCGGCCTGCAGAGCGCCGCACTGACGCAACTGCTCAAGCAGAACAGGCAGCAAAGACGCATCAGGGGCGGCGGCTAGAGACGCCGCAACCTGTTCAGACACCAGCCGCTGCACTTGGTAGGAGCCACCGTCGATCGCTGGTCCTAGGGCCACCAGCAGCTCGGCCGGCCGACTGCCTCCATCCACCAGCTGCTGCACGGCGCGCTCGAGGATGCCTCCAGCCACACCGCGCCAACCAGCGTGGCAAGCCGCCACCCGGCCAGTAGCGGGATCAGCAATCAGCACCGGGGTGCAGTCAGCGCCACATGCCCAGAGGCTTTGGCCGCCGGCATCACTAATAAGACCATCGGCCTCGGGAAAGGGATCGGCGCTGGCCTGGCTGGCTGGCAAAACCAAGGCGCTGTGCACCTGACGCAGACGGTGCACACTCACCCCAGCGCTCAAATAAGCCGCCAGCACCTCAGGCCCCCGTCCCTGCCATTGACGTGTAAAGAAGCCATGCTCAAACGACTGGAGCAGGTCGCACTGGAGGTAGTAGCCGCCATAGGTACCTACCCAGGTCCAACCGGGCAAGGAATTGAAGTCCCGGTCGGGACGATCAAAGGGGGGATCAACCGCTTCGGCCATCGTGGGGAATCAAGCGTCGGGAAGATCGCGCAGCAACCAGAAGCCCTCAAAGCGCTGGTCCTGCTCGCTGGCCTGAACGGCAAGGAACTGAAGGCCACCGGCCTGCTCTCGGGCGGCAGCAAAAGCCGCAGTGGCCACCTCTGCCTCCTCAGCCGGCAAGTTGGTGAGCAGCCAGCGATCCTCAAGGCCTGCCTCAAGCACTAGCTGCGGGCCACTGATCTCAAGCCGCACGGGTTCGAGCCCAGCCAGCCAGCCGGCCAGGGCCAGGGCCCTGGTGGAGCTGAATAGGCGAATGCCCGGCACCGGCAGCTCGGCAGCCCCCGCCTCTGGTAGGGGTACGAGGCCCGCAAAGCCAACCTCCCACTCCGATGCAGCGGCTAGGACACCCAAGGGCAAGGTGGCCCAGGCCCAGCTGTCGCCCCGCGCCTCTTCCGGCAAGGGCACCGCAATCGGTCGCAAAGCCTGGGGGGGCGGTGCTAACGGGCCCGCCATGTAGCCGGGCTCCTGGGGATACACCAGGCGCTCCCGCTCCTGCAGCCAGTTGACTAGGGCGTAGGTACGGCGGCTGGGCACCAGCTCCAATCCCAGCCCCTCAGCCGCCCGCTGCACCATGGTGCGCATCGAGCCACGCCAGCAGCGCAGCCGCCGAGGCGGCCCAAAACCCTGGGCGGCAGCACCAGCCAATGCTGCCTCCAGAGCCTCCCTCAGCCAGATCGAATTAACGCTGGTGGCAGGGCAGGCCTGGGCCCAGCGGAAGGATTCGCTCGCTACCTCCCCTGGTCCGGGCACCTCAGGGGTGGAACAGATCAGCAGCTCCCAGCGCTTTTTGCCATCTTCTTCAAGGATGGGGCGAGAGTAGTAGTCGAGCTCCCAATCTGGAGCGGCCTGCTTCATCCGGCCCCTTGTTCTTGCTGGCGCAGCACGGAGCGGGCCCGGTTGGCCCGCTCTGGAGCCTCAGCCATCACCTTGTCTCGATCAATCAGCAGTTCACCGGGCTGTCCCTCGAGAAGGGCGGTATTGAGGGCGATGCGGCCTCGGCCCGGATCCAGCTCGGTGATCAGGGCCTTGACCCGGTCTCCCTGGCCAAAAACTTCACGCAGGTCCCGCAGCTGACCACCACTAATTGCCGATTGGTGCAACAAACCGCTCACACCACCTAGATCGACAAACAAGCCATAGGGCTTAATAGCCACCACCTGGCCTTCGACCAGCTGACCCACCTCCAGGTTTTGGAACAGTGCTGCAGTTGCAGCTTTCTTCTCGGACAACACCAACTTGCGGGTCTCTGGATTGACCTCTAGGAAAGCGGCACCAAGGGTCTTACCCACCAAAGCCTCATGGTTTTCGCCCTCCTGCAGCTGGGAACGGGGGATGAAGCCGCGCAATCCCTCGAGTTCACAGGTGACACCACCTCGATTGAAGCCGTTCACTTTGACCTGCACCACCTTGCCCTCCTTCTCCAAGAGCCTCACCTTCTCCCAGCTCTGGCGCAGGGCCAAGGCACGGGCGCTGATGGTCACCATGCCATCGGCGTTTTGCTCACCGGTGACGAGCACATCCACCTCCAGCCCCTTGGGAAAGGTCTCCTTGAGGTTGGTGATCACCCCCAGGCCGCACTCTTTTTTGGGCATGAAACCCGGCGCCTTGCCGCCGATATCCACGTAAACGCCATCGCTTTCGACACCGATCACGGTGCCGCGCACCACCTCTCCAGTGGTGCCATGGGGCTCGTGGTCATCGAGAGCCGCCAGAAAGGCTTCTTCGTCAAAGTCGAAATCGTCGACGCTCCGCGCTGCGGGCTTGGTGCTGGGCTCTCCGGCAGCAGCAGCCTTGGGAGCACGCTTCTGACTCGGGTCAGGGCCCAGCAGGTCGGCCATGGTTAGGCCCTCCATGGACCCCAGGTCAAACAGCTCGTCGTCGTTTCGGACAGGAGTGCTTGCAGGTGCCGCAACCCGGTTAACGGGAGCGAGCTGAGCGGGAGCCTGGGGAGCTGCAGCAAGCGCAGGCTCAGTCGCAGACGGCTGCGGGGCTGGCTCGTCCTTGCGGATCATCAACACCTGGGGCGGCTTACGCAGGGGCGCCAGCGGCTGGGGGCGTGCAGGCACTGGGCGCGCAGGACCAGGGGGCACGGGCCGGGATGAGGATGAGGGCGGTTGACTGCCGGTACCGGCCATCTCCACTAAGGGCTGAGAGCCCCACACTGTAGTGATCAGTCCTCAAAAAATGCCCCAGCAGCGCCACCTTGAGCAGCTGGCCTGGCCGCAGGTTCAGGAGCTTGCAGCCCAGCCAGGAAGCACGGTTGTCTGGCCCTGGGGGGCGGTCGAGCAACACGGCCCCCAACTGCCGCTCGGAACGGATGGCCTGTTTGCCGATCGAGTGCTAGACGCAGTTTTGGTAGCGCTAGAGCCAAGCCTGCCCATCGTGCGGCTGCCGCTGCAGAGCATTGGCTTCTCCCCAGAGCACCGTGGTTTCAGTGGCACCATCAGCCTCCCCGCCCAGGTCCTGATCGAGCAACTGGTGGCCGTAGGCCATGAACTTGCCAGCACAGGTTTTCAGCGCCTGGTGTTGTTTAACGGACACGGAGGCCAGATATCCCTGCTCCAGACCGCCGCGCGCCAGCTGCGGGCGGAGCGGCCCGAGCTAGCCGTGCTGCCCTGCTTTTTATGGAGTGGTCCCGAGGGGATCGCCGAGCTCATCCCCGAGCCGGAGCGCTCCGACGGGCTGCACGCGGGCCTGGCGGAGACCAGCCTGATGCTGCACCTCGCCCCCCAGCTGGTGGGCGAGCAGCGCCCCTGCGATGGCAAGGGAGGCGAGGTCATCCCCGCGGGCTGGAGCCTGGAAGGGGCTGCCCCGCTTGCCTGGCTCAGCCAGGAACTCAGCCTCACCGGAGTGGTTGGCGACGCCCGCGGCGCTTCTGCAGCCCTGGGAGCCCAACTTTTTGACCGGTTGGTCGCAGGTTGGAAGCACCGCTTCGAAACCCTGCTGGCCAGCCCCTGGCCAGGCCAAGGGACGGTCAGAGTTCGGTAGGGGGTGGTTACAGTCAGATGATCAGATCCAACAGCGCGGCTGCCATGGCAACTCTTGCTCCTACCAATGTCACTGACAATGTGACTGACAATGTGACTGACAATGTCTCTGAGGCGTTCCCATCCGACCAACTGCCCGACTTCAGCACAGACACCTACAAGGACGCCTACAGCCGCATCAACGCGATCGTGATTGAAGGCGAGCAGGAAGCTCACGACAATTACATCTCTATTGGTGGGCTTCTCCCCGACCAAGCTGAGGAGCTCACCAGATTGGCCCGCATGGAGCTGAAGCACATGAAAGGCTTCACAGCTTGCGCCAACAACCTCGGCGTCACTGCTGATATGCCGTTTGCTAAGGAGTTCTTCTCACCTCTGCACAACAACTTTCAGAAGGCTTTAGCTGAAGGCAAGGTCACAACTTGTCTTTTGATTCAGGCCATTTTGATCGAGGCCTTTGCAATTTCGGCGTATCACATCTATATCCCCGTAGCCGATCCATTCGCGCGTAAGATCACCGAAGGTGTAGTCAAAGATGAGTACACACACCTTAATTACGGTCAGGAATGGCTGAAAGCCAACCTTGAAACTGTGCGAGGGGAGCTGGAGCAGGCAAACCGTGAGAATCTGCCCCTGGTGCGCAAGATGCTCGAGCAGGTCGCTGGCGACGCGGCTGTTCTGCAAATGGACCAGGAGGATTTGATGGCCGATTTCCTCACCTCCTACCAAGAGGCTCTTCTCGAAGTTGGCTTCACTTCCAGGGAGATCGCCAAAATGGCAGCCGCTGCATTGATCGGCTGAAGCCTCCTGCCAGGGGTGTCGTGGCAAGATGTAGCGTCCGCGACATCCCCTGGGGTTGCCCATGTTCGGCCTGATCGGTCACTCCACAAGCTTCGAGGCTGCCCGTGAAAAGGCTCGCACTCTTGGCTTTGAAGAGTTTGCCGAAGGTGACCTCGACGTTTGGTGTAGTGCCCCGCCCCAATTGGTGGAGCATCTTCAGGTGACCAGCGCCACAGGCAAGACCATAGAAGGGGCATACATCGACTCCTGCTTCGTGCCAGAAATGCTGAGTCGGTTTAAAACCGCTCGCCGCAAGGTGCTCAGCGCCATGGAGCTGGCCCAAAAAAATGGTATCGATATCACCGCTTTGGGCGGGTTTACCTCGATCATTTTTGAAAATTTCAACCTGCTCAAGGAGCAGCAAATCCGTTCCACCACCTTGGAATGGGAGCGATTCACCACCGGAAATACCCACACCGCCTGGGTGATTTGTCGCCAGGTGGAAACCAATGCCCCCAAGCTCGGTATTGATCTGAGCCAGGCCCGGGTCGCAGTCATTGGGGCTACCGGTGATATCGGCAGCGCTGTATGCCGCTGGCTGAGTCAGCGCACTGGAGTCAAGGAGCTCTTACTGGTCGCCCGCCAGGCCCAACCCTTGCTGGACCTACAGCAGGAGCTTGGCGGCGGCCGGATCCTCAAGCTGGAGGAGGCCCTACCGGAAGCCGATGTAGTGGTGTGGGTGGCCAGCTTGCCCCAAACGCTGAGCATTGATGCGGCCAGTCTTAAGTCGCCCTGCCTGATGATCGACGGCGGCTACCCGAAAAACCTAGACACCAAGGCCAGTGGCAACGGCATCCATGTATTGAAGGGCGGCATCGTTGAGTTTTTCAGCGACATCACCTGGCAAATGATGGAAATGGCTGAAATGGACAACCCCAAACGTCAGATGTTTGCCTGTTTCGCCGAGGCCATCCTGCTGGAGTTCGAAGGTATCCACACCAACTTCAGCTGGGGGCGCAACAACATCAGCCTCGACAAGATGGATCTGATTGGTGCCGCCTCCCTGCGCCATGGCTTCCAGGCCCTGGGGCTGTCCGCCCAGATCGATCCCACCCCGGCCCTGACTACTGCCTGAATACCTTTAGTCCCCTTGCCCATCCCCGCCATGGCCCGCCGCGCCTTGCTGGAGTTCGAAAAACCCCTCGTTGAGCTCGAAGAGCAGATCGAGCAGATCCGCCAGTTGGCACGCGACTCGGAGGTGGATGTGAGTCAGCAGCTGCTGCAGCTCGAGACCCTGGCCACCAGACGTCGCAAAGACATCTTCGATGCCCTGACGCCCTCCCAGAAGATCCAGGTGGCCCGCCACCCCCAGAGGCCCAGCACCCTGGACTACATCCAGGTGATTACTGATGAGTGGCTGGAGATGCATGGCGACCGCCGTGGCAGTGACGACCGGGCCCTAGTGGGTGGGGTTGGCAGGATCGGTGAGCAGGGTGTGGTGCTGCTCGGACATCAAAAAGGCCGCGACACCAAGGAGAATGTCGCCCGCAACTTCGGCATGGCATCCCCAGGGGGCTATCGCAAGGCGATGCGGCTGATGGAGCATGCCGATCGCTTTCGCCTGCCGATCTTGAGTTTCATCGATACGCCGGGGGCCTACGCGGGGGTGCTGGCCGAGGAGCAAGGGCAGGGTGAAGCGATCGCCGTCAATTTGCGTGAGATGTTCCGGCTGCGGGTGCCGATCCTTGCCACGGTGATCGGCGAAGGCGGATCTGGTGGCGCCCTAGGCATCGGCGTAGCCGACCGGCTGCTGATGTTCGAGCACAGCGTTTACACAGTGGCCAGCCCAGAAGCCTGCGCCTCGATCCTGTGGCGAGACGCAGGCAAGGCCTCCACTGCCGCTGAGGCTCTCAAGATCACAGGCCCTGATCTGCTCAAGCTCGGCATCGTTGACCTGGTGTTGCCCGAGCCTGCCGGCGGCAACCACTCGGCTCCTCTCCAGGCCGCTGAGACCCTGAAATCTGCCCTACTGGAGCAACTCAGTGAACTGCAGGGCCTAAGTGAATCCCAATTGATCGAGCAGCGCTACGCCAAATTCCGCCGCATGGGAAGGGTGCTCGACAGCGAGTCCCCAATTGCTTCCCCCAGCTCTTAAGATTTGCTTCAGGTCCCGTTGCCTCCCAGAGCCTGCCTTTGCCTGATTCAGCACCTGTTGCTCTGATCACCGGCGCCTCGCGAGGCATAGGTGCAGCAGCAGCCCAAAAGTTTGCAGCTGCCGGCTACGATTTGCTCCTGCTAGCCAGGAGTACTGCCGACCTCGATTCTCTTACGACGTATCTAAAGCCCACTGGCAGGAGAATCGAATCCATCGGCCTCGATCTCGCCGAGCCTGCCACTATTGCTCCCGGACTGGAAGACCTCTGCAGCCGAGGCCTCACACCTACTGTTGTAATTAACAATGCCGGCGTTGCCTATACAGGCTCCTTGGCAGAGATGCCCCTGGAGCAATGGCAACGGTTGATGCAGCTCAATCTCAGTGCTGTATTTCAGGTGTGCCAGTCGCTGCTTCCAAGACTCAGGCAGGCTGGCTGCGGACATATCATCAATCTGAATAGCCATGCAGCCCACCAAGCCTTCCCCGACTGGGGCGCTTACTGCGTTAGCAAGGCCGCTCTCCTCTCCCTTGGTCGATGCCTTGCCGTCGAAGAACGCCCCTTTGGCATACGGGTAAGCACCCTTACCCTAGGTGCGGTGAATACGCCTCTCTGGGAGAGCGAAAACGTCCACAGCACGTTCGATCGCCGTGCCATGCTTGACGTTGAAAGGGCATCTGAAGCCCTGCTGTACTTGGCCCAACAGCCAGCCACCTCAGTGGTGGAAGATCTCACCCTCATGCCGGCCGCCGGCGCGCTTTGAGCCCTCCTATGACTTCCACCCTGCCGTCAAGCATTCCTTCGCTCTCCATTACACCCGATTCAGCTCCCCTGCCCATAAGTCTGCGAATCCGTGAGCGTCTTGACGCTGCAGGAGTTGCTTACCTCGCAAACGACAACATTGCTGACCATCTGCACGATGGTGAGCTCGAGCAGTTGGAGATTGAGGTGGCGGGCAAGGTTCGCGAATTGCTACGTAGTCTTGTCATCGATATAGACAAAGATCACAACACCGAGGAGACAGCTGAGCGTGTCGCCAGGATGTATCTGCACGAAGTCTTTAAGGGGCGCTACCACGAGCAGCCCAAGATCGCCAGCTTTCCAAATGTTAAAAAGCTGGATGAAATTTATACCGTTGGTCCCATTACCGTTCGTTCAGCCTGCTCACACCACCTGGTGCCCATTTTGGGCAATTGCTGGATTGGTATCAAGCCCGGCGATCGGGTAATTGGCCTATCCAAGTTCTCTAGGGTTGCCGATTGGGTATTCTCAAGGCCCCATATTCAGGAAGAGGCTGTAATGATTTTGGCCGATGAGATCGAGCGTCTTTGCGAGCCCCAAGGCCTGGCGATTTTGGTAAAAGCTCAGCACTACTGCATGAAGTGGCGTGGTGTGAAGGAGCCCCAAACCAGCATGGTCAATTCTGTGGTGCGGGGCGATTTCCGTATAGATCCAAGCCTTAAGGCTGAATTTTTCGAGCTGGTTAAGCAGCAGGAGTGCATGCTTTCTACCTAGAGCGAAAGCTTTAGGTAGAAAGTCACCTTCCCCCGAAGACCAACCTCCCCGAAACTCAACCTCAGGGTTTGCTGCCAATTGGTCCAATGGCCGGGGAAGCCTGCCGGCCAGAGCCACCCCCTTGGGCTGGCACCGCTATCACCACCATTACCTGGGCTGAAACGTCTTGAAGCTGCAAGACGTAGCTGGGCCCTGTTGCGCCGTCAATCAGCAGCCACTGGTTGGCACCAGGGCTACGCCGGTACCAGTGAAACGCTGAGGGTGGCAATGCGGCCAAAACGTCGGCTACGGCCGTGGCCTGTAGTACTGCCCCCTGCACGGCTTCACCCTGGAGCACCAGCTGCTGCAAACCATCGATTTGCTGCTGAACGGCACTCTCTTGTTGCAGATCCGTATTGATCTGCTGGCGCAGGGCACGGATCTGGGACTGGGGGTCGGCACT
>Ga0247844_1002828_pt1 | contig 27170 bp, 23 predicted proteins | sample LaCtaG_FD_192421 | JGI IMG/M metagenome (GOLD analysis project Ga0247844, IMG submission 192421) | Freshwater microbial communities from meromictic Lake La Cruz, Castile-La Mancha, Spain - LaCruzMarch201714.5m_1 | ecosystem: Environmental > Aquatic > Freshwater > Lake | place: Spain: Castile-La...
CTTCCGCTACTGGCTCTTCAATAGATGCATCTTTTTGGGCAACTACTCCAATTAGTTTTTCCCCTTTATAGGCATCATTAACTGCCTGAATGCTTTTATCTCTGCCTACTGTAATGGGCAGTACCACTCCGGGAAACAAAACGGTATTGCGCAGGGGTAAAATGGGCAGTACTTCGGGTACAACTAGACTATTATCTAACTCAAAATCCTCATCATTAAATGGGATAATGGGCATAAAATCTGATTCCTCCTCGCGACTATTGAAAAAATTATGTTGAGACATAGAAAGTAATATTACGACAAAATGACACACCCCTGTTTTTTTGTGGAACCGCGATGCTTTTCAGGAATAAACAATATTAGTGCCATGCTGTTCAGGCGGGTATTAGGGGTACAAACTGACATATTCCCCATGCCGAAAGCGGCAAAATTGGCGATGCTACCTGTAAAAAGGGCTGCTCTACTTTTTGCGGAAATAAATCCGAACCGGCACACCATTTAATGAAAAATGCTCCCGAAGTTTATTTTCGAGGTAGTTTTTATAGGGTGCTTTGATGTCGTCTGGATAATTGGTAAAGAAGGCAAAAGAGGGAACCGGCGTGGGTAATTGGGTTATATATTTCACTTTCACCACATTTCCACGAACTACAGGTGCGTGGTACGATTCTACGGCTTTCAGCATCACTTCATTCAGTTTTGCAGTAGGAATCTTTTGATTTCGGTGGGTATATACTTCCAAACCTACCTCTATGGCTTTAAATATCCTTGTTTTTTCTTTTGCAGAAATAAAAATAATGGGCACATCTGTAAAGGGAGCCAGTTTTTGTTTCAATGCTTTTTCATAGTCGCGGGGGGTATTGGTAGTTTTTTCTACCATATCCCATTTATTCACCAACACTACCACTCCTTTTCCTTTGCGAACGGCTAAACTAAATATGGTGATATCCTGTGCGGTGATGCCTTTTACCGCATCCAGCACAATAAAGCATACATCGGCCTCATCCATAGCCCGGATAGCGCGGATGATGGAATAAAATTCTAGGTCGTCTTTCTCCTTGCTTTTTTTACGGATACCCGCCGTATCAATCAACATAAACTCTTTCTGAAAGAGGTTGTAATGGGTATGGATGCTATCGCGGGTGGTTCCGGAGATATCACTCACTATGCTTCTTTCTGCACCGATTAGTGCATTCAACAAAGAAGATTTACCAACGTTTGGTTGACCAACGATAGCAAATTTGGGGAAGCTATCTTCGGGTATTTCACGGTCGATCACTTCTGCCGGAATGGGAGCGGTAATGGCATCGAGTAATTCGCCGGTACCGCTGCCGGAAATACTGCTGATAAAAAAAGTATTTTCAAAACCCAGGGAATAAAATTCGGTGGCTTCTAATTCGCGGGTGCCATTATCTACTTTATTTACTACCACAAAAACAGGCTTACTGCTTTTGCGGAGCAATTGGGCCATCGATTCGTCTAGGTCGGTTATACCAGTAGCCACGTCTACCAGAAAAATAAGCGCATCGGCTTCTTCTACGGCAATATTCACCTGGGTGCGTATTTCGGCTTCAAACAGTTCGGTACCATGGGGTACAAAACCACCGGTATCAATCAGGTTAAATACTTTACCCGACCAATCTGCCACTCCGTATTGGCGATCGCGGGTAACGCCACTGATATCATCCACAATAGCTTTTCGTTGTTCCAACAAACGGTTGAACAAAGTGCTTTTTCCCACATTGGGTCTTCCTACAATTGCAATAGTATAACTCATAATAAAACCGTTAAATGATTCCGCTGATTAGCGGTATCCATACTCTTTCAACTGCATATCATTATCGCGCCATTTGGGGCGGACTTTGATAAACAATTCGAGAAATATTTTTTGACCGATAAATGCTTCAATATCTTTTCTGGCGAGCATGCCAATTTGTTTAATCATACATCCTTTATCGCCAATTAAAATAGCTTTCTGCGATTCCCTATTTACGATAATATCTGCCTGTATTTTTATCAGGTCAGTTTTTTCTTTGTATTCATTCACCATTACGGCGGTGTGGTAAGGGATTTCTTCACCAAACAGTTCGTATATTTTTTCACGGATTAGTTCACTAACAAAAAACCGGGTGGGTAAATCACTTAGGTCGTCTTCACTGTAAAAAGGCATCCCTTCGGGGATGTATTTAAGTAAAACAGACAGCAGGGTATCGAGGTGATTTTTCTGCAGGGCAGAGATTTTCACCAGTTCTTTACAATAGGGTTTATCAGCAAAAAATGCTTCGGCTTCTTTTATTTTGCCATTAGCTGCCACATCAATTTTGTTCAACACCACAACAGCCGGAACATTCAGTTTCAGTTCGGTAAAAATTGTATCCAGTTCGGTAAAATTATCGTTGGCATCTACCAGTAAAACGGCCAGGTCGGCATCTTCCAGGGCCGATTTAACGGCTTCCATCATTCGGTGGTGCAGTTTATACTGGGGGTTGATGATGCCGGGGGTATCGGATAAAACCAATTGGTATTCGCCGGGCTTATTCAAAAATGCCTTTATTCTGTGCCGGGTAGTTTGCACCTTGTGCGACACAATAGCAAGCTTTTCGCCCATCAGCGCATTGAGGAGCGTGCTTTTACCGGCATTAGGTTTGCCAAAAATATTTACAAAGCCCGACTTCATATAGTAAAAAAAAGGCCCAAAGGGCCTTAGTTTGGTTGCGAGGGAAGGGATCGAACCTCCGACCTTCGGGTTATGAGCCCGACGAGCTACCGCTGCTCTACCTCGCGATGTTTGGAGTGCAAAGGTACGGGAAATTTACTTCCTGACCAAAAGTCAACGGATTAAAATCCGTTGTTATGGTAGTAGAAGAGGCTAGGCCTCTTTGCTAGTTATTTGCTTGTATTGAAATCAATTCACATTATTGGCAAGTTTTTCCTCTAAATATGGTTGTAGGTTTACTTACATGCTGCTTCCATTTTTTTGGAAGCAGCACTAGTAATTTCAATATTTCTAACTAAACTTAATTTTTAAACAGAGGCATTATGATTTCTTAGAAAAACTAGAAGCCCCTGCTACCTTGGCTGATTTCAGTTGCGGAGATCCTTTATAGTTAACGGAACTGGCCCCACTGGCTTCTACGCTGATTTCTTGTTGCACATTGATCTGCACATCCGAAGCACCGGAAGCATTTATTTCGGCTATATCTGCTATTAAATCGTAGCATTTGCAATCAGAAGCCCCACTAATCTGGATTTTAATTCTGCCCACTTTGCCCGTGAGTTTACTGTCGGAAGCCCCCGTTAATACAAACCGTGCATTATTGTATTGAATATCTCCTTTCATATCGCTGGCACCGGATAATTTAACCAGTAGATCATCCCCCTTTACAGCACCCACCAAATTCAAATTCGATGCACCGCTTATATCTAGCATTTCAAGCGTTGAAATTGAAATGTACGCCTTGGCCTTGGGATCCTTCCATCCGGATGTCCAACTGCCCCTAAACGAAATATACAAAATATTGCCCCTCACTTCGGTAATTATATTATCTCGCATTTCTGTATTTGCAGCGCTAACAGCCACTGCAGATTCTTTACTCTGGTTAACATAAACATCAATAGCGCCTGATACTTGTATTCCAGTAAAACTGCCAACAGAACGCTGTTGGGCATTAGCATCCTTTACCAGGTGTTTGGTTTCTTGTGCACTTACACTTAACCAACCGGATATAAAAAGTAAAAGACTGAATAGCTGTTTCATATAAATGTTTAGGAGTAAAACGTAGCGGAACACTAAAAGTTACAACAATACGAAAGAAAAAAACATTCTCCGTATATTTGCAGCTGATCCCGGGGTGCCGGATTTGGCGTAAGCCTTTTCTAGCTGAGATAATACCCGTAGAACCTGAACAGGGTAATGCCTGCGAAGGGAAGGTGCTCGCTCCACTTCTCTATCCGCTATTCCCTGTTCCCATTATTAACTTTTTAAACAGTTGTTTATGAAAAAGTTGTTGGGAACATTGATTGTAATTTTTGTATCAATCACCCTTTTTGCACAGTTACCCACCGGTAACTCCATATCCGGTACCGTAAAAGACATCCAAACCGGCCTACCCATACCCGGAGCAGTCGTTTGGTATGGCAGTCATTCAACGATAACCAATCAGTTAGGTCAGTTCACCCTATCAAACAATGCAAGTAAAAAAAGTGAACTACTGATTAATGCCCTGGGATATCAATCTCAACAAAAAAGTATTGCTACCCTATTACCCAATTCGCCTATTGATATTTTACTTACAGCCGCAACCAATGAGCTACAACCCCTGGAAGTAACAGCCGTTCGAGCAGCAGAAACGGCCCCCTTTGCCAAAACCAATATCAATAAAGAGCAGCTAAAGAAATCCAACCTCGGTATGGATATCCCTATGTTATTGAATCAGGTGCCTTCCGTGGTAGTAAATGCGGATGCAGGTAATGGCGTTGGTTATACCGGCATCCGAATCAGGGGATCCGATGCCACCCGCATCAATGTTACCCTCAATGGTATTCCGTATAATGATGCAGAAAGCATGGGTACGTTTTTTGTAAATATGCCCGATTTCACTTCCTCCGTAAACAGTATACAGGTGCAAAGAGGTGTGGGAACCTCGAGCAATGGTCCTGCTGCTTTTGGTGCTTCCATTCACCTTTCTACTAATGAAATCCATGAGAAAGCCTACCTGGATATTAATAACAGTGCCGGATCTTTTGGAACCCTAAAAAATACCATACAGGGAGGAACCGGATTAATTGGTAAATATGTTACGATGGATGGACGAATCAGCCGCATCGTTAGCGATGGCTATATCGACCGCGCTAGCAGTAACCTGCAATCTTTTTACTTCAGCACACAATTCCGAAAAAACAAATCGAGCCTGCGACTGAATATATTCTCCGGCAAGGAAAAAACTTATCAGGCCTGGTACGGGGTTCCTGAAAGTTTACTCGCAACCAATCGAACTTTCAATCCAGCCGGTACCGAAAAACCCGGTACTCCTTACGATAACCAAACCGACAATTACACCCAAACCCATTACCAACTATTCTTTAATCAGGCGCTCCCCAATAACTGGACCCTCAACACTTCCAGCTTTGTTAGCACAGGAAAAGGATATTATGAGGAATACAAAGCCAATCAGGCGTATGCAGATTATGGATTACCGAATATTACTATCGGGGGAATTGCATATGCAGAAACTGATCTGATTCGGCAGAAATGGTTGGATAATGTCTATGCAGGACAATTTTTTACCCTACAACAAAAAACCCTTAGAAGGGAGTTAACCATCGGGGGCGGAATTACTCGCTATAATGGCAAACATTTTGGATTATTACCCTGGCTGGAAAAGGGAACGGTTTCTAAAGATTACCGTTACTATAACTTAACCGCAAATAAAAATGATGGTCACCTGTATGTAAAGTGGCAAGAAAATCTTTCCGAAAAATGGAAGGCTTTTGCAGATATACAATATCGCCACGTACAACATGTGATGAATGGATTTCAGGGTAAGCCAGATTTGTTGGTTAACCGGCAGTTCTCATTCCTCAATCCCAAAATGGGCATCCACTATCAAAATCAGGGAACACAGGCTTTTCTAAGTTATTCAGTTGCCAATAAAGAACCCAATCGCGACGATTTTCAGGCGGGGATTCTTTCACAACCCAATGCAGAAACCTTACACGATTGGGAAGCAGGCTGGATGAAAAAATCTAGCCGGGGATATTGGGGAGTTACTTTGTTTTATATGTTGTATAACCAACAACTGGTGTTAACCGGACAAATCAATGATGTAGGGGCGTATACCCGAACCAATGTGCCCCGCAGCTATCGCACCGGAATGGAGTGGGAAGCCGGCTGGCAGATAGTTCCAACGTTGCAGGTTAGTGGTAATTTGACTATCAGTAAAAACAAAATCAAATCATTTACGGAATATGTAGACAATTACGATACCGGCAATCAAGATCCCGTGGAACATAACAATACCGACATTTCATTTTCGCCAGCGGTTACCGGTTCTGGGAACATTAACTGGAAACCGATTGCCAGCCTTGAATTAGAATGGTTGCATAAATATGTGGGGAAACAATACCTAGACAACACCTCGAATGAGCAACGAAAAATTGCTCCCTTTTATGTGCAAGATATTCGTGCAAGTTGGAAGATACCGATTCGTAGATTGCGGGAATGTAGACTGATTGTTCAGGTGTTTAATTTATGGAACCAACACTATCAGCCCAATGGATATACCTATCCCTATATAACCAATCAGCAATTGATTGCCGACAATGCCTATTATCCTATGGCAGGAAGGAATTTTTTAGCTGCCATCAATATTGGGTTGTAAATAAGAAAGTTGCGGAAAAATTATCTGCCAATTCTTTCTTGCCAAGCCAGCATACCGCCTGTTACATTAATCACATTAGTAAATCCTAATGATTCCAACATCATACAGGCCTGACCGCTGCGGTTGCCGCTTCTACAATAAAAATATACGGGTTCCTGCTTCCAATCTTCGATGGGTTCTATTTGCAAAGTTTGCACTTGGCCCAATGGAAGTAATAAACCCCCAATATTAAAATCGGCATGCTCATGGGGTTCGCGAACATCTACTAAGTGAATGGGTTCGCCTTTATCTAATAAGGCTTTCATTTCTTCCACTGTGATGGTAGTCATGGGTAATTATTTAGGGATGATAAGGTGAATTGGTAGAATCGGTGGCTACGGGGGCTGTATTGCTGATAAACAAATCCATTAGCTGTCCGGGTTTCATTTTATTGGGCAGTTTAAATCCACTCATATCCAATGAATCGGATAAAGCAGCCGGCGATTGTCGTATAATGAATGCGGCAGCTGAATCGGAGATAGGTGTAACCGCCACTACAGCACCCAAATTAATGTTCATCGTTTGCAGCATCATTTTGCCTGCTTCAAAAGTGAGTCCTACCAACTGAGGAACTTCTATATCACCCATTCCTTCTCCACTGCCTAACACAAAATTAATCACCGTTCCAATAGGTATTTTGGTACCTGGAGCGATGGATCTGTCACCCAATAGCTGCTCCAGTACTGCATTGCGGGCAATATCGGGGCGATAGGAAATTTCACCCATGCGCAATCCCAAACTGATCAGATACATTTCGGCACTCTTTACAGAAAACCCCGCTAAATTCGGCATTTCAACCTGGGGAGCAACGGTACGGTTGATGGTTAAATAAATGGCTCTTCCGTTTTTTACGATGGATTCAGCTTCCGGAATTTGACGAACCACGGCTTGTTTGGCCAACGTATCTATAAATACAGAATCTTGAATAACCACCTCAAATCCGGCAGCTTCCAGGGTTTTGGTGGCGGCAAGTATGTTTTGTCCGGTTATAGAAGGTACGCGCTGAATTTTCCCGTGCCCTGTTAACCACGAAAGGGTGGCAAAGAAAATCAGTACAAACATCAACACCACTACCAATGCTGCAAGCATATTCACCCAAAGGGGTCTGCGGGTTATATTTTCAATCCATTTTTTCATAATCAAACGCTACTCTGCACAATATTAGGAGTAATCTACCAAAAAAATCGTATAAAAGAAAACGATTCCTATTGGCGAATGGCTTCTTCTATCAGTGATCCGTAAAAATCTTGCAAGTTCCCTCCCTTCGCCACAACCTGTTGCGGAATCACACTGGCGGCACTTTGTCCGGGCACCGTATTAACTTCCAGCAAAAAGGGTTGTTGATGCGCATTGCTGTAAATAAAATCAATACGCACTACTCCCCTGCAGTTCAATACTTCATAGGCTTTGCGGGCGGCGGCTTCTAATTGATGTTGCATATTTTCGGGAATATCTGCCGGGGTAATTTCTTTACTCTTTCCCAAATATTTGGCTTCGAAATCGAAGAACTCGTTTTGGGTGATGATTTCTGTTATGGGCAATACGGTAATTATTCCCTGTTGTTTGAATACGCCAATGGTAAATTCTCTACCCACTATACATTCTTCAATCAGAATTTGATTGTCTTCAGCCCAGGCTTTTTGCAGGGCTGCAGAAAGCTCGGCGGGGTCGTTTACTTTACTGATACCCAAACTACTGCCCCCATTATTGGGCTTTACAAAAACCGGCAACTGTAATTGATGTAAAATTTGTTCGGGAGATACGGGGGTATGCGCAAACAAATGCAAGGATTTGGCTACTTGCACACCCGAAAATGCCACTACTGCAACCGTAAATCTTTTATTAAAAGTTAATGCCGAGGTAGCTGTATCACAGCTAGTGTAAGGTATTTGCAACAGATCGAAATATCCCTGTAATTTTCCATCCTCACCGGGTGTTCCGTGAATACACATCAGGGCTGCATCAAAAACGATGGTGTTACCCTGATAGGTTACGGTAAAATTGTCCTTGTTTACGGGAATGCGTTCTTCCGACTCCGGAACATACCACCAACCGGAAGCATGGATATCGATATAATAAACCTCGTACACAGATCGATTCAGGTTGGCCCGCACTGTTTCGGCACTTTTATAACTGATCTGGGCTTCTGTGCTGAGCCCCCCGGTTACCAGGGCAATATTTTTTTTCATGATATGCGAATGATAATAAAAAAATCCCGGTGACTTCTTCGGCTGGTTGCAGAAAAAAAATCATCGGGATATAGCGAGTTCCCCATTGTAACAATAGGGATGGCAGGAATTAAATATGCATTTTTGCTTTCTTACCCAGCAATTCTTCCACTGTTTCTTGATATTGTTCATCGGGCACACAGCAATCAACCGGACAAACGGCTGCACACTGAGGTTCTTCGTGGAAACCCTGGCACTCGGTGCATTTGTTGGGTGTAATGTAGTAGGTATCTACACTGATGGGAGCATGCCGCTGATCAGCACCAACTACGCTACCATCCATTAAAGTAAAATCGCCTTTAATGGTTGTTCCGTCTGAAATAGACCATTCAACACCACCTTCGTAGATAGCGTTATTAGGACATTCGGGCTCACAAGCACCGCAATTGATACATTCGTCTGTAATTTTGATTGCCATATAAAATGGGTTTGTTGAGTGAGTGAATCTACATTTGTACTCTCAAAAATACGATGGAACAATGATTTTACAAGAACGAATTCAAATAATGTGCGAATTGGGTGCCTATATGCGTTCCTCGGCCCCCGAATGGATGGAGGTTCAGGCCCAGGCAGAAAGGGAAAATACCTGGTTTATTCCCCGTTTTACAACAGCCGCCATCGGGGCCATCACCGATAATATGCTTAGGGAGGAGTTATTAACAGCCTGGACAGCCGGGTATTCTCTGCCGGTTGGGGAGCAGGTGCACAAGAAAGTAGGATTGGTACTCGCAGGAAATATTCCGCTGGTAGGGTTTTTTGATATGCTTTGTGTATTTATTAGCGGCCATATTGCGGTTATTAAACCCTCCTCAAAAGATAAATGCCTGATAACCCACCTGATCAACTGGCTGATAGCCCGGGATGAACGTATGGCCGAACGCTTACAAATTGCTGAGCGATTGCTGGGTTGTAATGCCTATATTGCTACGGGCAGTAACCAGTCGGGTCGGTATTTTGATGATTATTTTGGAAAATACCCCCATATTATTCGCAGAAACCGTACTTCCGTTGCGGTACTAACTGGGGAGGAAGGACCGGAATTATTGGATAAGCTGGCGGGAGATATTCAACTGTATTTTGGACAGGGCTGCCGCAATGTCACCCAAATTTGGGTTCCGGAGGGATATGATTTCCAACCCCTGCTACAAGCGCTGAAAGCCTATGATTTTGTTATGGATCTGCCCGCATATAAGCACAATTTCGATTATCATCTCACGCTACTGATTATGAGTAACCGGTATTATATGTCGAATGAATCTATTGTGCTTACTGAGCATCCCGCGGCTTTTTCACCGGTTAGTCAGGTACATTATCAGTATTATAGTGCAAACAACCCTCCAACGGCTGTTTTACAGGGGAATGCCGATGTACAATGTATTGTTGGGGTGGGCGGCGTTGCACCGGGTATGGCGCAGTGCCCGGGATTACATGATTATGCGGATGGGGTGGATACGATGAGCTTTTTAAGTGCACTAAATGGATAATAGATTTATTTAAAAAATCATTTAATTATTCACCAAGTACGAATACTTACGTAAAACATTTGTTAAATGGTAGGGATAGTTAGCTGACATTCCGTACGATTTATTTACTTGCATGCAGAAAGGCACAGCTTTTGTAGTACACTAAACTGAAAATTGTTACTTATGAATATTAATTGGAAAAACGTACTTACCATCGTAGTGATTAGTGGGGCTACCTCTATTGCGAGTATTTGGGGATTTGGCAAGTTTATGCAACGGGAGAATGCGGGCGTGCAGGAAGCCGGAAAATTACCGGTAAACTATGCAGGCTTTTTTAATAACGGCGGCAATGCTGGACCGAGTGTAGACTTTACTCCGGCAGCCACTAGTGCCACTCCGGCAGTGGTGCATATTAAAACACGCACCAAAGCCAAGCAGGTATCGAATCAGCAAAGGCAAAGAAATCCTTTTGCAGATATGTTTGGGGATGAATTTGGTGATTTTTTCGGTGGGGGCCCGCGCGTAATTCCTGAGCAGAAAGCTGGAGGAAGTGGTGTAATTATTACACAAGATGGCTATATCGTAACCAATAACCACGTTATCAATGGAGCAGATGAGATAAATGTTACCCTTGCCAATAAAAAATCCTTTAAAGCAACTGTTGTGGGTGCAGATGCCAGTACCGACTTGGCGGTTATTAAAATCGAAACGAAAGGACTACCCTATCTAATTTACGGCAACAGTGATGATGCCAAATTAGGTCAATGGGTGTTGGCTATTGGCTATCCACTTACATTAGATGTAACCGTTACTGCGGGTATAGTAAGTGCCAAATCCCGACAAATTGGTGTAAATGATCGCCAGAGTGATGCAGCCATCGAATCGTTTATACAAACTGATGCTGCCGTTAATCCCGGCAATAGTGGCGGTGCTTTAATTAATACGAATGGAGAACTGATTGGCATTAACTCAGCCATCGCCTCCCCTACGGGTTCATATGCTGGATACTCTTACGCCATTCCGGTTAACATCGTAAAGAAAGTAGTAACAGACATCGTAAAATTTGGGGCAGTTCAACGCGCATTTATAGGCATTGAATATGCAAGAGAGGGTGTGGAACTTTCTGAAGAAGATAAAAAGAATAATCCGGGCTATAAAGAAGGAGAAGGAGTTTATGTAACCGAAGTGCCTGCAGGAGGTGCTGCCGCAGATGCAGGGCTTAAAAAAGCAGATATCGTAACCAAATTAAATGGAGTTGCGGTAACCAGCGGTCCTGAATTACAAGAGCAGGTGTCACGCTACAAACCCGGTGATAAAGTTAGCCTCACTTACAACAGAAGTGGTAAAGAAAATTCCGTGTCACTTATTCTTAAAAATAAAGCAGGTAACACGAATATTGTAAAGAATGATGGCGTATTAGAAAAACTGGGTGCAGAACTTGCCTCTGTAGATTCAAAAACCGCAGCTGCCAATGAAATTGCGGGTGGTATAGTGGTTAAAAGAATTAATGAAGGCCTGCTGAGAAAAAGCCGGATGCAAGAAGGATTTATTATTACCAGTATTAACGATCAGCCCTTGAAAAATCTACCAGATTTAGAAAGAGCCATTTCTGCTAATAAAGGAAGGAAAATAAAAGTTGAGGGAATCTATCCAGGCTATGAGGGCACGTATGCCTATCCGTTGGATTTAACAGAAGTAAAAGAGTAATAAGCGAATTTCAATAAAATTAAAAGGATGCACCATAGTGCATCCTTTTTTTATAGCTTTTCAAACACCAAATACTCACCACTTTGCAGCTCATAATTTTCTTTCACGCCAAAATCATATGCCAACCGTGAAAATAACTGCCGATATTTTCCCGGCAACCAGGGATGTTCAACGGTAACCTGCACTCGGTTTTCACTCGAAACATTCAGCAGTATCAAAACAACTTGCTCGTTATGTCGTCTAAAAAACAGCAGTACTTTATCATCTTGCTGAGAGGGCAAAATAAACAACTCCCCTTCCCGAATGGCCGCATTGCTTGCACGAAGCTGAAAAAGGCGATGATAAAATTCAGCCAATGGCGGAGTTGCAGTCCATTCAATCAAATCTTTATTAAAAAATGCCAGTCGCTTTTTCAAGGCCAATTCCTGCCCCGAATATAACAAAGGCATTCCCGGCCAGGTGCAGCTAAATACTGCCCAGGCAAGGGCGGCATTTCCATACTTTTCGTACTCCGTTCCGTTCCAACTGTTCTCATCGTGATTACTGGTAAAAAACAATTTATTAGCACCGGCAGGATATTGCGTATACGTATGCAGTACTTGCCGAACATCCTGTAAGCTTCCCTCCCCCTTGTGAAACTTTTCGGTTACATGCATCCAGCTCCAAGCATAGCTGGTATTAAAAACCGCATGGTAATCGGACTGGTCACATTCGGCCAGCCAATAAAGGGGGTTTTCTGCTTCACAAAATTCTCTGGCTTCTGTCCAAAAATCCAGCGGCACCAAGTGGGCCATGTCACAACGGAATCCATCAATACCAGCTTCCTCCACCCAAAACTTCATGGCAGCTTTCATAGCCTGGCGCATTTCGGTTTTGCTGAAATCTAAATCAATCACATCTTTCCAGCCATTTTTTTCCGTAAAGTTTCCGGTAGCATCTTTTATATACCAATCTGAATGATGGGTAGTCCATTCATGATCCCATCCCGTATGATTCGCCACCCAATCGATTATCAGTTTCATTTCTAACGCATGCGCCTGTTGCACCAGATGTTTAAAATCTTCCAGCGTACCAAATTCTTCATTAATCTGCACATAACTGCTGCAGGCATAATAACTACCCAGGGTACCCAAGCGATGTAACTGACTAATGGGTGTAATAGGCATCAACCACAAAATAGCTACCCCCATTTCTTTCAATCGGGGAAGATGTTTGCTAAATGCTTGAAAAGTACCTTCGGGGGTATATTGCCGGATATTTACTTCATACACATTCGCACCAATAGCCCAGGGAACCAACGCAGGAGTAAGCATATTCGATTAGTATTTACAGAACAGGTACAAGTTACAGCATATCTTACTAGAAAACCACCATGGCTTAGTTAACAGTTGCAGAAACAGCATTGGCAGGTAGGGTTGCTGGCAATATTTTATGTAATATCCAGGCAGTAATTACCACAGCCAATGCCCCCACCACATTCAACCAAAGAAATCCTAAACCGATATAGCCCCATTTATCTAATAAAAAGCAAAGCACCACGATACATTCGCCTATGATTGCTGCAACAAACACTGCATTACCCTGAATTTTTTTGGCATACAGGGCTACCAGAAAGATGCCCAGTATCACTCCATAAAATAAAGACCCCAACAAATTAACTGCCTCAATTAAACTGCCCATACCGGTAGCGAGTTCGGCTGTTATGATGGAGAAAATACCCCAGGCTAGGGTATAGTATTTAGATACCTTATATTCCCGCAAGCAATCCTCCTCATTAGCGATATCGTGTTTTTTTCCCTGCAATCGAATATGAAAATCAATAACGGTGCAAGCCGCCTGCGAATTAAGGGCAGCAGCTATTGAACCCCAGGCTGCCAGAAATATGATGGCGATTAGTAAACCTACCAGTCCATGCGGCAAATGATCTACCACAAACCGTAGAAAAATATAATTGGTATCATTGGTATCCGCACCCGGAACTGCCTGCTTTAATACCTGTCGGTATTCTTTTTGCAGGGCATCCATGCTTTTACGGTTTTGCTGCACCAATAACTTATCCGCATCCTGTTGGGAAGTGACAAATGCCTGGCTATATTGCTGCTGATTGGCTTGTAACAGGTTATACTCACCTTCTATCTTACTCAATGCAGGTGCATAAGAAGTTTGCATGGCTTTATCCACTACGGCACCATTAAAGAATACCGGTGCTTTGTTGAATTGATAATAACTAAACAACAAGGTACCCAGCAATAATATAAAAAACTGCATCGGTACTTTTACCAATCCATTCATCAACAAACCCAACCGGCTTTGTGTATTGTTTTTGGCGGTCAGGTACCTGCCTACCTGCGACTGATCGGTTCCAAAATAAGAGAGAGAAAGAAAAAACCCTCCAATTATCCCGCTGATGATATTATATCGGTCTTTCCAATCAAACCCTTTCTCCGTTATGCCAGTAGTAATTACGTTCAACTTCCCGGAAGCCCCACTTATTTTGAGGGCCTCTGTAAATCCAACCCCATCGGGTAAATAATGCACCACATAATAACCGGCAACAAACATGCCCCCAAAAATGATTAGCAACTGAAGCTGTTGGGTATATGCCACCGCCCTCGCTCCACCACTTACAGTATATACTATCAGCAAGCCACCCATAACAATATTCGTCCAAAAAATATCCCACCCCATTAAAGAAGATAAGATAATAGAAGGCGCATAAATGCTGATGCCGGTAGATAATCCCCTCGATAACAAAAACAGCGTGGAAGTAAGCACCCTTGTTTTTAAATCGAATCGCTGCTCTAAAAATTCATAGGCAGTAAATACTTTCATTTTACTAAACAGCGGCACAAAACTGATGGAGATCACAATCATCGCGAGCGGCAATCCAAAATAATACTGCACAAACCGCATCCCATCGGTAAAAGCCTGCCCGGGTGCCGACAAAAAAGTAATGGCACTGGCTTGTGTACCCATTATGCTAAGTAACACCAGGTACCAGGGCATATTCCGATTGCTTAAAAAATATCCCTCCAGATTCTTACTGGTGCGGCTTTTATACAAACCGTAGGTAAGTATCAGCAACAGTGTTAGGCAAAGTACTATCCAATCGATCTGGCTCATGAGAAGAATTGAGTAAACCAAATAAAGAAAACAATTTCAGCGAGCAGCACAACCAGCAACAAAATATACCAGGCTTTAAACGAACCCATCAGTGGTATAGGAGGTTCGCTCTCTTGCGGTAATTTGTCGGTGGGTTGGTTATCCATTTTAGTGCGTTTTATTTTCTACCTGCGAATCCTCCAGCCAATAGGCCGAGCATGAGTCCAATAATTAAGCCAATTTTTACATTCTTAATAAAAAACCCTATCCCCACTCCAATCAGTATGATGGTAAAAATGCCTATTCGCCTTTTGGACTGCATATCAGGGTTTATTATTTGGTAAGGCAAGCAGGTTGGCTAAGATTCTGTAGGCACCTGGGTTTCCGGCAGGTAATTGACGGAACAAAACCAATCCCACATAGGTAATATTTCCCTTTCCATAAGGGGCAGTAATTAAACTACCTCCGGAAGCAGCCGGTTTTTCGCCGGTATCTGCCATTTGTAAGAGGGAAACGAAATGACTATCCACTTGTTCGGCATGGTAGGTACTTCTCTCCTGAACCCATCCATCAAAATCGGCTCTGGTTATGGTATTCGGATAATTAAGTAATGGATGAGCAGGCTGTAAAAAGTTTACGGTAGCATTCTCTTCTGTAACCCGGCTACCGGAATTTACCTGAAAGGGATAAGGACCTGCAGTAATTCTCTTTAACCCAACCAGATTACTTTTCATATACTGTATAATCAGGTGACCACCTGCTTCAATGTAGCGGTTGAATACTTCATTTTTATTGGTCAGGTATTCGTTGATGTTATAAGCACGTATTCCGGTAATAATTGCATCAAATTGTTGCAGATTGGTCATTTGAATATCAGCTTCGGAAAGAACTACTACTTCATATCCGAGTTGTTCCAGGGCAGCGGGAATTTTATCACCTGCTCCGGGAAAGTATCCTATTTTTTTACCGGTTGTTTTTACCGATAAAGCAATCAGGTTGGTTTTAGCTGGTGCAAAATAGGTAATGGTGGGAATATGGTCGTAAGCTATAATCCGGGTACTACCAGCATACACGTTGGGTGTAGAAGGCTGTAACGAAATTTCTTCCCGTTGATTGGTTGTTGATGAAGGTGCATTCAGTAAGGTATGGATGCTGGCATTTTCATCCCATCCAGAAGCAGGATTAGCTCCCGCTGAAGAGAACTGCTGCAATCCGGTTAACTGAATAGATGGATTTATTTTATTTTTACCCCGTTGCAACAACTGAACCCCAGCGGTAATTTTTTTACCATTCATGCTCACCAAATTTTCGCGCGTAAAATTAGCTTCGGCAGCGGGCAGCACGGCGAGTGGCTGGTAGAGTTCCCCCTTAACAAGGTCAACATATTTATATTGAATTGCCCTGTTGAAAGTAAAATCAACCCCTTCGATATTGATTACCCATTTTGCTGGAAAAGAGGGATCATTTTCTGCTTTACCTATCATTCGTTGATCGCGTACATCAAAACTACCCTCCAGTTTGGGATACTCGAGCCAGTAGGGTTGGGATATTTTTTGGTTGGCAGGAACCGGAATGGTTTTGGCAAACTGAATATTTTGATTGAATGGCAACGACAAGGAAAAGGTAGAATCGATGTTGGCTAGTTGTATGGATTTCAGGGTTGCCTGAACGGGTTTGCGCTTATTGAAAAAGAAATTAGCGGTAACCGTTTCGCCCTGTACCGCATATTCTTGTTGCGTGGTTACTTCGGCAAAAATAGCAGCGCAGGCTTCCACCAATTGTTGAACTTCCTGCATTTTTTTAGTTTTCCAGTTCGATTCGGGAAGTGCCTGCATGGCAGTATATAACTTAACCAATGCTGGAACGGAAGCATCGGGTTGTTCGAAATTAAATTGCCGGATTAGTTGATTCACTTGTTCCTTGATTGCGGTTCCTCCGGGAATTCTTGACCAGGTAATATCCACTCCATCCATTAAATCAGTTTTGGGTAGATCGCCGGCTACAGGTGAAAAATATTCAAGCGATGCTCCCCTTCTTCTTGGCCTGCCTTCTCCCTGACTTTTATGCATACTCCTGGCCTCGGCCCCAATTTCACCATAACTTTTTCCCAACATGGGATTAAAACCACTGATATCAAATGTAAATTGATCGGCCGATGTTGTATTCATATTTCCGCCAAAGTTGTATGAATTCCACACAATGCGTTTTGCCTGCCAGGGTTTTACTCCATAGGCAAACTGCTCGGGAAATCTTTTTGGGTCTGCCGCAGCAGCAAAAGCCTCCGTTCCAATTACGGCAGAAGCGGCATGGTGACCATGTCCAGCACGTGCATCAGGAGGAAAACGATTGATGATGATATCGGGTTGGTATTGACGGATAATCCATACGGCATCACTCAGAATTTTTTCTTTATCCCAAATGCGCAATGCTTCAGTTACACTTTTGCTGTACCCAAATTCATAGGCCCTGGTAAAATATTGTTCAGCCCCGTCTTGTCTACGCGCTGCCAACAATTCTTGTGTTCGGATCATTCCCAATTCGATGCCCTGTTCCGGGCCAATCAGGTTTTGTCCGCCATCGCCGCGGGTTAAACTCAAATAGGCAGTGCGATATAATTTTTCTTTTGCGAGAAAGGGTAAAAAAGTATTGTTTTCATCATCCGGATGCGCGGCGATATACAATACACTGCCTAACACATTCAGCTTTTTCATTTGCAGATAAATATCAGCGCTGTTATAGGTTTGGTAGGTTTGTGCGATTACCTGTACTGAAAAAAGAGGGAACAGCATAAAAAACAGTCCAACCAACTTAGCAATCATTTGTTTCTTCATAATATGGATAATTCCTTTTATAAAATACATTCAAAACAATTATCGCCCACTTAAAAAAACGGCATTTGCAAACAGCATTTTACCATTCTCCCAAAAGTTTCTAAACAGGGGATCTTCGGCAAAATAGATTACTTGTCCGGCTCCCACTTCCTGCACTCCGATAGACAATACATCTTTCAGTTTATTCTTCACCTGAACACCTACAAACCCTGCCTGGTAGCCGTCTTTTTTCAACACGCCCACATTCCATCCTTCTTTTAGAAAATCATATTGCGGACCATCCTGTTTTAGGGTGTAATAATAATTGGGGTATCCAAATGCGAGGGGATGCGTATTGTCTAATTCTACCCGATAAATGGCCCCGGGAACAGAGCCAGATAGGGATTCAGGTTCTGCATCGGCATATTTTTTAAGGGCTGCATATTCGTTTTTATCGGTTGTTTTATCATTCTTTATTTGCAAGCCCCAATCACCTGCGGCCATATAGCCCAGTGCATTTTTTAGGGCAATGATTTTACCCCCACTCCTAACAAACTCTTTCAGTTTTTCGGTACTTGCTTTATCGCTGATAGCCCGATAGTTTCCATCTGGCAAAATCAATACCTGATAATTTTTTAGAGAGGTGCGAGATAAATCGGTGGCATTGATTAAGGAGAGCGGATAACCCAGTTGCCGTTCAAAATAGTGCCAGATTTCACCGGAACTGAGAGAAGATGTTTGATCACCGGTAAGCATAGCCACTTTTAATTGTGGCAATACTGCTTTCACATCTGGAGAACCAAAATCAATTCCCTTATCCATAAATCCGGTTTCCACTCCTTCGGGTTGAACCTGCAGTTGTTGGCAAATTTTTTGGGTAAGCTGATTCCAGTTATCGGGGTTCCCAGTTTTGATAACGATTAATGTTCCCCGGTCGTATTGCTTGTTCTGATAAGTAAATGGCTTTTCTGCAAAACGCACTTTGATGTTTTGTTTTAATAAAGCAGCCAGCACTTTGGATGATTGAAAGGAGCTGTATGGGATTAATAAACCATACTGTGCATTCGCGGTTGTAATAGCTTTTACTTCGAGTGGTGTTTCTTTGATGTCTAGCTTCTCTTTAACGCCATATGCTTTAATGCCATATACATAGGGCAGCGACCAGGCGGTGATATCATAGGTATTAGAATCGGTTACTACCGTTTTAGGTTCGAGTAATACCCTGGCCAATACCGACCGGGTTTGGGTGCCACTTACGGCAATATGATACCCTTCATTTACAAAAGCTTCTTCCTTTCCGCTGAAGTACTGATATCCCTTCCAACTTGTATTGCTAAGGGTTCCAAAGTTGATTTGATTCAACTGCAGCAATTCTTTCAGGGCATTCAGCTTATTTTCATCGGAACAGGTAAGCACATAGGTTTTATATTCTGCCCCTTTTCCGGAACGGGCATCATCGAAAAATTGCTGAAATTCTTTCAACAATTTGCCCTGATTGGCAGCAGAAACTTCAATGGTAGATATACCGGTAGTGTAGTGATGTTGGGCCCTATCAACCAGGGTTAAGGTATCCATATCGCCTTTTAAAATTCCCAATCCGGCTCTACCTCCGCCCGCTTGCTCATAGGTCATTCCAATAGCCCCATTATAAATGGGATAGGTATCGCCATAGGAAGGATAGAGCAAATCATATCTTTCTTTGGTATAAAAAAGCCAACCGTTTTTATCAAAATATCCGGCATTATTTTTTCCAATCTGTAGTTGAAAATCACGTTGCCATTGGGTAATTGCTTCGTGGTAGGGGGCAGCAGCCGGGGCAAAGTAGTAGGGTCCGTTAATGCCTTGTTCATGAAAATCTACATGAACCTGGGGCATCCACTGGTTATACATTTTCATGCGTTGGCGGGTTTCTGCTTGTGTTTGCCAGGCCCAGTCTCTGTTTAAATCGAAATAATAATGATTCACCCTTCCACCCGGCCAGGGTTCTGCGTGTTCGCGAACTGCAGGATCGGGGTTATATTGATCTCCTGCCACGGAATTATACCAGTTTACGTAGCGGTCTCTCCCATCCGGATTGATGCAGGGATCCATAATGATAAGGGTGTTTTTTAGCCAGTTGTTCACGGACTGATTTTCGGGATTGGCTAACTGATAAAGGGTGAGCAGGGAGGCTTCCGTGGAGGAAGATTCATTGCCATGCACATTGTAACTCAACCATACAATAACAGGCATATCGGCTGGTTTGGCATTTTGCTTACCTGAAACCAATGCCAGGTTATTTTGCCGGATGCTTTCTAAGCGCTGCAGATTTTCTGCAGAACCAATAAATGCAAGCGTCAGTGGTCTGCCCTCGTTGGTGGTACCATAATTCGCGAGTTTTACGCGATTGGGTTGTTGCGATGCCACCAATTTGTAATAATCCATTACTTGGTGGTGACGGGTAAAATGGGTGCCAATCCGATATCCAAGAAAAGATTCGGGAGAAGTAAGGGGTTGGCCGGATACTAGACCCATGGCAAACGAGAAAAACAAACATAAAATTAACCGCATAAGTAAATAAATGAATGGTTGATAATGGATACCCCCTCTAAAATAGAAGCATCCTTTAGTCGGTGAAAATAAGCAACAATTTTGGGGCTGGAAAGCCATTTTTTACCAAGTTAATCACACTCGGCCAACAATGAAATTTTATACTATAAAAAACACTAATTTTCTGCCATGAGAAAACTTATCTATACAGCGGGACTATTGCTGGTGCTTTTTCACTTGCAGGCCCAATCAGTTGGCTCTTGGGTAGGGCCCGGTAAGGAAGTAGATCCTTACCATTACACAATCGTAAAAAACGCAGTGTATAACAAAGCAGCCGTTGGTTCGGCGCATCCACTGGCCAGTTTAGTGGGAGCCACTATTATGAAAAAAGGTGGCAATGCCTTTGATGCAGCCATTGCAGTTCAGCTAACGCTAGCAGTTGTTTACCCCGGTGCCGGAAATTTAGGGGGCGGAGGATTTTTACTTGCCCGCAAAGCCAATAAAGAGCTGGTAGGTATTGATTATAGAGAGGCAGCCCCATCTAAAGCAAACAGAGATATGTACCTGGATAAAAATGGACAGGTACAACTGATGCTATCACAGCAGGGGCATTTGGCATCCGGCATACCCGGAACGGTGGCAGGCTTATTTGCCACCATGGAATTTGCCAAACTTCCTTTTAAAACGCTCATTCAACCTGCCATTGAACTAGCTGAGCATGGTTTTGTAATTTCCGAAAAGGAAGCAGCGGGATTAAATAGTACCCGGGAATCGTTTTTGAAAAATAGTACCCGACCCACAGTATTTGTAAAGGCAGAAAAATGGAAAGCCGGGGATACCCTCATTCAAAAGGAGTTGGCTGGCACGCTGCGCCGGATACAAAAAAACGGTGCTGCCGGATTTTATCAGGGGGAAACTGCCAAATTGATTGTGGAAGAAATGAAAAGAGGGAATGGCATTATAACTATGGAAGATTTAAGTAACTATACCGCCAAATTGCGTAAGCCATTGGAATTTACCTATCGCGATCACCAGGTAATTAGTTTCGCACCCCCGAGTAGTGGTGGCCTGCTGGTAGCGCAGATGCTAAAAATGATTGAGAAATATCCGGTAAAGGAAATGGGCTTTCAAACACCCAAGAGTGTGCAGTTAATGATTGAAGCCGAAAGAAGAGCCTATGCCGACCGGGCTGAATATATGGGTGATCCGGATTATTTTCCGGTGCCAGTAAAAACCTTACTGAGTGATGCCTATGTAACGCAGCGGATGAGTGATTATGTTACCGACAAAGCGGGCAGCAGCAACAATGTAAAAGCAGGTATCATAAAAGAATCCGAGCAAACTACACATCTGAGTATAATGGATGCCGAAGGGAATATGGTAGCCGTAACCACTACGCTTAACGGAGGGTATGGCAGCAGAACGGTGGTGGGTGGTGCTGGATTTTTACTAAACAATGAAATGGACGACTTCAGTGCCAAGCACGGCGTACCCAATATGTATGGAGCAGTAGGTGGAGAAGCCAATGCCATCGCACCCGGAAAAAGAATGTTAAGTTCGATGACGCCTACTTTATTATTAAAAAATAACAAACCCCTGCTGGTAGTAGGTACTCCCGGTGGAACTACTATTCCTACATCCGTATTTCAGGCAATTATCAATGTGGTTGATTTTGGTATGAGTGCCGATGAAGCGATTAATAAACCCAAGTTCCACCACCAATGGATGCCGGATGAGGTAGCTGTGGAGAAAGATTTTGATGCCAATACCAAAAAAATGTTGCAACAGATGGGCTATAAGATAACAGAAAGAGGATCGATTGGCAGAACCGAAGCGATTTTAATAAATAAAACCGGCAAGCGCGAAACAGCCGCCGATAAAAGGGGTGATGATTCGGTGGCAGGATACTAAAAGACAGCGTGAGTGAGAGAGAGAGAGTAAGGTTTCGGTCCGCTGGACCTACGGAAAGTTCCCCGTGTAGTTTCCGATTCGCCTTTGGCGAAGAGGAACTGCACGGCAGGTGAGCAACATTTACTATTTGAAAGTTCCCGTGTAGTTTCCGAACGACAGAGAGGAACTGCACGGCAGGTATGCAACATTTGATGTTTGAAACTATATTTCAATTATACTGCGGAGAACAAAGACTATTCGGTGAACATTTACATCCTCCAAAATGGTAATTGTAGGCCAACTTGCTACTTTATTGCTCCCAATTATTAAGGAAAAAGACTCACATATGAATGATAATCATGCAATTATCATTCATATATAAATAAATTACATAGTATGAATAAAACAGCTAAAAAAGACAAAAAATGGAATATCCAAATTAATTTGTACGTATAGATTTCGTATATTTGTACGTAATTAATATGATATGGATACCAAACTCACCTTAAAGCTGAATCAGTCGATTATTGAAAAGGCAAAGGAATATGCTAAAGAGAATAAAACCAGCATTTCGGGTTTGGTAGAAAACTATCTATCACAAATTACCCAAGAAAAAAAATCGGATAACAACATCACCCCATTGGTGAAGAGTTTGTCGGGAATAATTGATTTGCCGGAAGAATTTGACCATAAAAAAGGATATGCAGACTATCTCACTAATAAATACTAAGTATGGAGCGGGTTTTTGTAGATACCGACATTATACTCGACTTGCTTGCTCAACGGGAACCCTTTTATCCTTATGCTGCAGCTTTATTTTCAAAAGCAGATGAAGGAAAATTAAAAGTATTTGTTTCGGCTTTATCTTTTGCTAATCTTAACTATATATTATCCAAACAGTATTCTGCTGATCAGGCGAGAAAAAAGCTACTGCAATTTAAAACACTGGTATCGGTACTTCCCGTTAGTGACAAAACAGTAGACCTTGCTTTATCCTCCAATTTCAAGGACTTTGAAGATGGATTGCAGTATTATACGGCAGTTGAACATTCGGTACCAATCTTATTAACTAGGAACGTAAAAGATTACAAAACCGCCAACATCATTGTACTAACTGCTGAACAGTATATTAAAAGTAAGTAAATCGTTTTCTTTTTCGGTCACAGTTTAGCTTCTGCAAGAGTATTGCAGGGATTGGAATAAAAACCTTTTAGATTTCAATCTTTTAATTAAATTACAGGCTACAAGTACTATTTTGATTATCAAAATAATTTCAAATGAAAAATAAAAAATCAATTTTAATTATCGCATTTCTGTGTGCATTTTCATTTTGTGTAAATGCACAAAACACTGAAGAACAGAAGCTAAATTTACCTGGAGATAATTTAAATTTATATGCTGTATTAAATCTTTTTCAAGAATCAGAAACCTTAGAATTATTTGAAAAAAATCTCAATGCGGAAGATTCAAAAATTAATAACTTAGATTTAAATAATGACGAAAAAACTGATTATATAAAAGTAATAGATAATGTGGATGGTGAAACACATTTAATTATTTTACAGGTTGCCATAAATGATAAGGAAAATCAAGATGTCGCGGTTTTTGTGGTTACCAAAAGCGGAAACAATGAAATTCAAATTCAACTAATTGGAGATGAAGAATTATACGGCAAAGACTATATAATTGAACCGAAATCATCCACCTCAGATTCTGAAGTAGGCACACCCAATCCGGGATATTCTACAAATACTACCAGTTCTTCAGGTAAAACTATTGTAGTAGAAAAAACAATAATCGTACAAGTGCAAACATGGCCTGTAATCACCTACATGTATACCCCTTCCTATGTGAGATGGCGATCTCCTTGGTATTGGGGATATTATCCACCATACTGGAATCCCTGGAGACCATACTACTGGCATTATTATTATGGCTATCATTATCACTGGCACTCTCATTATCATGGACACTACTATAACAGCCGAAATTACCGAACACCATTATACAGAGATAATTATTACAATAGAAGTCGCTCACAATCTAATACTGTAAAAAGTAATAGAAATATGGGTAATTACAATAAAACCTACTCACACCCTGAAACCAAAAAAGCAGGTTCAGATGAATTTGTAAAAACTAATCAAAACAGCTCGCGTCCAACATTTTCTAAAGCATCAATGAGTTCAGCTGATACCAAAAAACAACCTGAAAAACCCTCAATCAGTAATAATGTAGGTTCAACTAAACAACCTACCATTAATAGTAAACCAGCAAATAATAAAATTCCAAGTACACCCTCACAACCGAGTGCTTTTCCGGCAACACCCAAACCTGCAACATCCAAACCAGCAACATCCAAACCAGCAACTCCCAAACCTGCAACATCCAAACCAGCAACACCCAAACCTGCACCACCCAAACCTGCACCACCCAAGCCGGCAACACCCAAACCAGCAGCACCAAAACCGGCAAAAACTGCCCAAGCTCCAACAAAATTTTAATATTTTTTCCTAGTGGATTCTTCCCCCGTTGGCGGAGGAATCCACGCATTTAGTAAGAATATCTAACACGTAATTATACTGCGCATCTAGCCGCATAGTCCCTTCACTATCGTTCCGGAGACTAATGCGGAGAAGCTTGAGCTTGTGCAGCTTTGGAGCATTTGAGCTTTTGCACCTCTGGAGCATGTTTGAGCGATAGGTAAAGTTCCCCTTGTAGTTTCACGATTCGCCTCTGGCGAAGAGAAACTGCACGGCAGGTGTGCAACATTTACTATTTGAAAGTTCCCGTGTAGTTTCCGAACGTCAGAGAGGAACTGCAAAGGACAGCGTGAGTTTGAGTTTGAGTGTGGGAGTGATTTGTAAAGTTACGAGTGAACTGCGCCTAGGCTTACTGCACGGCAGGTGTGCAACATTTACTATAGTCCCCCGTGTAGTTTCCGAACGACAGAGAGGAACTGCACGGCAGGTGTGCAACATTTACTATTTTAGACCATTATTCCTATTCGTGCAGTGCACCGGGCGTAATACTTGGATGCATTTTTCACTATATTTCCGTATTATTGAGTATTGCTTTTGAAAACTGCTAATTACATAATTCAAAGCAATTAACGAATAACGAAGCTTGTATGAATCCCTCAATCGAAACCAGGATACTTAAAGATTGTGTAAAAAGATTTATTTCTTACAAACAGTTAGGCGATAAGACCCTTGATGTACTTCCGGAGGAATATTTTCATGTACAGCCCAATCCGGAAAGCAACTCTATTGCTATTATCATTCAACACCTACATGGTAATATGAAAAGCCGATGGACCAACTTTTTAACCGAAGACGGAGAAAAAAGCTGGCGGCAACGGGATGAGGAATTTGAAGAACACGCCACTTTATCAAAAGCACAATTACTATCCCTTTGGGAAGAAGGTTGGCAATGCTTACTGGAAACATTAGAAAAGTTGGAACCGGCACAACTGCATCAAACCATTACCATACGGGAAGAACCCCTGATTGTGTATGATGCTATTTTGCGACAATTGGCACATTATCCTTATCATGTGGGGCAGATCGTTTATCTCGGCAGGTGGTTTTTGGGTAAGGACTGGCAAAGTTTAAGCATCCCAAAAATAAAGGGAGCCAGTGAAGCTTACCGGACTGCCATAGCAGCTGCTCAAAAAAAATAATTTGCCCTACTAAAAACGCATGAAAAAGAAAGTCCATCCCCGGAGAGATTTTATCCGCACAACAGTTGCTGCTGCCGGTTGGGCCTTATTTAATAGCCAGCGTGCATCGGCATATGAAACTTTCTTAGCACCTCCCCCAGCCCCACCTGCGGATCCGCGTATACGATTTTCGGTAATCAATATTAATCATGGCCATATCTATGGTATGGTAGATGCCGTAACCCGTGGGGGCGGACAATTAGTTGCTTTTTATGCCAAAGAAGCGAATCTGGTAGCAGAATTCAGCAAGCGATATCCGCAGGCAAAGCTAGCCAGATCGCAAGAGGAAATACTGGATGATAATAGCATTCAATTGATCATGAGTTCGGGCATACCTGTAGAAAGAGCGCCGCTGGGAATAGAAGTGATGAAACATGGTAAAGATTATCTGGTAGACAAACCCGGCATCACCCAGCTAAAACAACTGGCTGCCGTAAAAAAAGAACAACAAGCTACCGGTCGCATCTACTCCATCATGTACAGTGAGCGGTTCGAAAATAAGGCAACCGTAAAAGCCGGAGAATTGATTCAACAAGGTGCTATTGGAAAAGTGATTCAAACCATTGGATTGGGACCGCATCGCATGAATATTCCTTCCCGCCCGGAATGGTTTTTTGATAAACAATATTATGGAGGTATTATAACAGATATTGGCTCCCATCAGTTTGATCAGTTTTTATTTTTTACCGGCTCCACCGAAGCCAGCATAGTTGCTTCTCAAATTGGAAATGTTCACCATCCACAATATCCCCAATTCGAAGATTTTGGCGATGTGATGATTAAGGGGAATAAAGGAACCGGATATATTCGGGTTGATTGGTTTACACCGGATGGACTAAAATCATGGGGAGATGGAAGACTGACCATCTTGGGTACAGACGGATTTATTGAAATCAGAAAGAATGTGGATATTGCTGGTCCGGATGGCGGCAATCACCTTTACCTAGTAAATCAAAAGGAAACCCGTTTTATCGATTGCAATAAAGAGCCCCTACCCTTCGGGAAGCAATTGGTAGATGATATCCTCAATCGCACAGAAACCGCAATGCCACAGGCGCACTGCTTTTTGGCAACTGAATTAGCCTTATTAGCACAAAAGAATGCGCAGGTAATCCGCAGTAGTGAATAACTCACCGATAAAATAAAACTATGGGCAAGTTGATAAGTAATAAAAGAATAGGTCAACTTTTTTGCCTGTTTTTCTTTTTTCCAATTAGTATTTTAATGGGTCAAATCCAACCCGGTAAGTTGGAGCCGTATCGGCCTGCCATACATTTTACGCCGAAAGAGCATTGGATGAATGA
>Ga0247844_1002837_pt1 | contig 27111 bp, 7 predicted proteins | sample LaCtaG_FD_192421 | JGI IMG/M metagenome (GOLD analysis project Ga0247844, IMG submission 192421) | Freshwater microbial communities from meromictic Lake La Cruz, Castile-La Mancha, Spain - LaCruzMarch201714.5m_1 | ecosystem: Environmental > Aquatic > Freshwater > Lake | place: Spain: Castile-La...
GCTTTAAATCATCATAAGTATACACGGCTACGGGGCGTTGCGCAGGCCAGGACCAGAAAAGCGTGGTGTTTATGCCTGAATTGATGGTATTGTTTTTCAGTGGTCCGCCCGGGTTTGGGTCTGGCGCATGGGTGGCGCAGGAATTGTAATCCATGTGCCACGGAATGGCCATGAATTTACAGATATCACCTGGCTCTACCGGATTGGTTCTAAAAGGAATATACCCTGCCGTCAAATAGGGCGCATCGTTAGTAACCTGCTCATAATCCATGGATCTGGCATTGATTCGGAATGCGCCGATTTCCGGATTTTTCCAATTGGCATTGTACAAATGGGCGTCCTGAACAATAAAAGTAGCCTCGATGCCGGGGCTAAAACGGCCACCTAGCGAATTGACCAAAATAGTCTTGTCCAATCGTTCTCCTGCGCTCAGATTTGTGGCTGGAACACCGGCGCACTTACCAGCCCACCATTGTTCAAGCAGGAAATATTGTGTGGTCGTTACCGTAAGAAAACTCCTTCCGTTGTTGCCCAGCGAAAGTGGCATTTGCAGATTGCCGTTTTTTTGGCCCTCTGGATCGTTGGGTTTTCGGATATAAGAGAGCACATTCCAGCCTTGTTGATTGGGCACCGCCGGAAGCTGGGCGATCCGGGCATGGCCCTGAATGGCCGTCGAGTTCAGGTTGGTATTCCAGCGTTGCATGTGGGCTGCATTGAATATCGGGAACACCTCATCCTGGAAAGAAGGGGTATATTGGGGATTGTATTGGTTGTTGCTGTACAAATTGGGGTCGAGGCCAAGGTCTTCCAACCAAGTGGTATAGACACTTTCCCAGAGGGAAACCACATTTAAGGTCTGGGGGGCATAAGCCGGATCGGTGGTGACGACCCAGGCACTGCCTTCCAGGGCCCTTGTACTACCGTCTTCAAAGATCAACACAGCCGTTACAGGTCCGTCCGCTGTGTCATCCAGCCAATTGTCATTGTCTACAGCACCCTCCAATTTCACATTTGGGTTAGGTTTGCCCTGGTTGTCAAACCCACAGGCCAGACCAAAACCGCCCACCACAATCAGACGGCCTTTTGTATCCGTTTGTAATTCACCCAGATAAGTGATGGGTTGGCTGCTCGCATTGTAATCTCCGGTCGGCCCGTCAGATGCGGGAAAAGAAACGGGATAAGCGGTTTGTGAAAGGATGTCCCCGGTTTTGCTGGCGTAACTTGGAACCGTGCTTTTGTCAAATTTCACCGTTGTATTTCCTGCTGTTGCGCCATTTATAGCGCGTGGACCGGCATCGATGACCAGTTGCTGGAGCCGAATTTTGGCATTGAAGTCAGCGTTGTTTTGGAAATTAGCATTTCTCAAGGGCGGGAATGCGCCGTTTTTGTACAGGTTAAGCCCTGTATTGTCGCCGGAGCCGGCTTCTGCTTGCCAACAATTGGCTTTTTTGTTGGCCAAATGAACCGTCCAAACGATGTCTTTTACGGTTTTCCCATCTACCACTGAGCCAATGACCACCTCTGTACTTTCTTTTGAAGGATAGGTGTAGGTGTCGCCGTCATGATATTGGTAAATTTTGAAGCGCGCCGCTTGTTTTTTAAGCCTGCCATCCGAATCCCGAAGATCCGTGCTGCTGATTGGCGTGGATTCCGTCCCTGGCTTTATAGGCAACCCGCCTGTAAGGGTTTGCCCCTCAATGGGCTCAGCAGCCATGGTTTCAGGCCCTAAATAGTATTCAGTGCTATTCCCCACCCTCGCGATACCGATTGCAGGATGAATGCGAAGATTTGATTGACTCATGGTATTCTTATTTTTAGAATTTTTGTAATGGATATTATTTCTTCTTGTTGGCCACAGCCATGGTCTTCTCTAAATAATTGGTAATCAATATGTGACTGGTCAGCACATTCTTGCCCGGCACGATGAGCGTATTGCTCGGCACGGTAGCCAAAGGCATCGTATTGTGGCAACCAAAACATTGATTCAGTTCACTGTCGCTTTGGGTAAATGTTTCTATAACCGAGTTAGAAAGCTGTGTAGAGCCTGTCAATAAAGCGCTGTTGCTGTTAAAACTGGAGTTTGGTTTCAAGGCATTGCTGGATTTAAACCAGATGGCGCCGATCTCCACATAATTGCGCCAGATCGAATTGGGTGCAAGTTCCCCGTGTATCTGCGCATTCAGGCGGTCGATATTATTCTGATTGGCTGAGCGACCGCTACCCAGGCGAAATTGCCGGAAAACTTGTGTGGCGGGCGTCAGGGTCTGGGTAACGGTGTCTAATTTCAAGACGGGTATGGCTTTGTTATTGCAATCCTGAGCCAGCGTTTTGCTTTTATAAAAGGTATAACCCTCTTCGGATACAATATCCGTTTGCAACTGATCCGCAACGGTATAGGGCGCATTGTTCACATGCTCAAAAGTGGCCCAGATCATTTCTGGATGCCCGTTCACTACGACAGCGATATGAAAGCCCACGAGGGCAACCTTGACCGTCTCCAGTTGATTGGTGAGTACAATCTTTTTGCCACTGTACCCCAACTTCTGAATCTGAGCCTCGGTGGTGTAATAATTACTGGCATTTTCCCCGTCTGCAACCACTTTCCAGGCAGCCTTCAAGGAAAAAGCGCCGATGGGGAAATTGGTAGTATCTGGAAAATTCCGAAGCGCTTCCGGGTCGTACAACTTGTTTTTAATTACAAAATCCCGGTAAATATCATTGATCATAATGGTCGTATACACCGCACGACCATCCTGATCCACCAGAATCCCGTCTGAAGTGGCCTGGTTAATGCCCCCTAGCACCATGTTTTTAGTGCTTTTTACTGCCAGGCTTCCCACATTGGCCATTTTGTTGTTCGGATCGATGTCTTTATCGGAATACATCGTTTCAAACCTGAGTTTTCCACCTTTAACCTCCTCCGTCAACCAGAGGAAGTATTGCCAGGAAATTTCATGGAATTCAAGATTTGATTTGGACTGAAAAGCCCTGGGATCAGGTTCGGGAACAGCATCCTGTTTCGGAATAGTGCCCAGCGAAATTACCAGCAGCATAAACATGCTGACATAAATCATCAAAAACTTACTTGAGTACCGTATTTTTTTCATAATTAAACAGGTTTTGCAACATCGGATCAAGGAGCGTTGCATGAAAAATGAATGTAATTTTATGTGCAAAGGTGAAAAACAAATGTTATTCAGAAATAGGTAAAAATACCTGTTTTGTAATTTGGGGAAAACTACCTGATTGCGAATAAATTTCTTTTAACCCCCGTATTTCAATACAATACCCCGCCTTGAAGTCTCTCGGAAACCCCATCTTTTGGGCATCCGAATCCGACTGACATCTGCGAGGCACGAGCAGGTGTCACCCCGTAACGGTCCAAGTCTGTATGAGGCAGACCCTATTTGAGTATCATTTTGACCAGATTCACGGCGACTTCCTGAATCGGACCACTGCTTGATACCATTGACCTGTAGGTGAAAGTCACCCCGGTGAGCTACAATGAACTGGCCAACACCGAAGATCGAGGATTTGGCGGAGGCGATACATTATAGGAGTTTGGATCGGGAGGGCGGGGCGGGGTGAGGAATACTTCGGAGTTCGATATACACTACTATTTCTAGCAGAATGTAGCATAAAATTGCCACATTCCGCTAAATATATTTTTTATTATTGGCGGAATGTATTATTTTCGTACCACATTTCGCTGAATATATTATTTTACTATGCAAAACACGCTGATCGGTCGGTACGAAGAAAAGCAAATACTGCTTAGTGCGCTGGAATCGCCTGAAGCGGAGATGGTCGCTCACTGAATCTGATGCCAAAGCGATGCCTCGGAAAATGTCGGTTTTCCAACGTGTCACAGACACCCGAAAGCGTCTGATGATGACCCTGATCACGACTTTCGGAATTAAACACAATGCCCACAGCCTGGGCCTGATAGAAAAGGTGCTGACCCTCGAGGATTTGTTCGGTTGATGGATATTCGGTTGCACCCAAATCCATTCGCAAATCGCAAATCTTGTAATCGGATATCATAACAACACCCTCGGCACGTTCAGCAAGCATTGCCGCTCCAGTCTTGGCTGAAATTCACCGGGTGAATTTGAGTCTAATGTCGTCAACTTAAGACCCTGAAAGGGTCAAATATGAATAGCCCCGAATGCAATTCGGGGAAATCGTAGGGCGTGTATTTCAATCCCGATGCAATCGGGATTGAATTTGCGCTTAGCAAATGATATTCAACCCCATTCGGGGTTGTTACCGATACCCCTATTCACCCCCGATTTCATCGGGGGCTATTCAGCCTCGCTTGGTCTTCCCCTCTCTTACTCCAAAAATAAGCCTAGTGCCGCATCCGGCAAATAATGCACGAATATAGCGGCCAAATTTTTCCTTTCTCTACGTTGTTCGTCGGTTAAAATGTCCCGCATTGCGCCCTCCTCCGGCCTTGATAAAGAAAAAATTTGTCTCCCCAATTCGTGCATTATTTGCCGGATTCGGCACTAGTGCCGTGCCTGGTGTTTTCACAAGTACCACTACAAAGGGACCTGGATTTGAAACACTCACTCCGCCGTGTACTTGGTGAAAACGCCTACGGTATGCACATATTTACTGCTCACATTCAACCAATTATCGAGTAATGGCCTATCAATGTTTTTGATTTCAGCACAAATCTCAATCTTTGTCATCTTGACGAGACCCGTCCGCATCAAGTGCGCTTTACCCGAGTGCTTGCACTTACAGGCACTCAAAAGGGCAAATACTCGGGGTACGCGCATTTGATGCGGACGGGTCTCGTCAAGATGACAAAGCTTGGCCACTCAAGTAGGTAAGAAAAGATGCCGACAAGCACTTGACAATCAATCGCTTTTCTGTGCATACCGTAGGTAAAAACACCAAGCACGGCCTAATCTTCTACAAAATCTGGTGATTTGCGAGGGCAAAATAAGGGTGATTTGCAAAAGACAATCAAGATTTGTTTTTACCTAACATGTTATACAATGTGTACCATAAGTCAACAGCCCTACCCCTGGAGAGAGGCAGAGCTGTTGATGTTTTTATCGTTTGGAAGAGGGGCGGGGACGAGCCCTACGCCCTACTTCGCCTGTATCATCTTCTTCGTGGCGCTATCCGTCGCCGTTTCCAGTTTGTAATACAGCAAGCCGGTAGTGTTGATCAGCGCACGATCCAGCATGATACTGTTCTCGCCTTTCATGAAATTACCTTTTTGCTGATACACCACCCTGCCCATCTCGTCTATGATGGACAACGTAGCTTCCGTTGCTTCTGGCAAGAAGAAGCCCACGAATGTCTTGTTCACAAACGGGTTCGGCTGATTCTGGTACAACTCGAAGCCGAGGCCAGAAATCGTCTTCCCACCAAAACGGAAGGCTACACCCATTTTGGTGATTGGCGACTGTTTACCCTCCGAAGCCGAAGCGTAGGTGGGGTTATTGGTGCTTGAATATGCCTCCGCTCTGGTGATCGAGCCAGAAACCCCCAGCATCTCGCTCAACTTCCCAGACTTGGTAGCCCGGAAACGAAGCGTGAATGACTGTGCGCCATCAATCGAAACGGTTGCAGCATTTTGGAATATCAAACCAAAATTGGCAGCAGTCACGTTGTCCGATTCAACTGCACCCAAAGCCTCCAAACCATTGAGCAACATCGTGAACTGGAAGCCTTTCAGTGCCTGTGCAGACTTGAAGCTCAGTTCGAATTCCTCACCCGCTTTGACGTCACGGTCTTCAATGTCGAAGATGGCCGTTCCAGCCGTCCGCTCTTCTGCCTGCATCGTGAGGTTGGCAACCGCCGTGTTGTTCACGTCGCCAATCTTGACGCCCGCAAAGTCTTTGCCCCACTGGCTCGACATAGCATCAGCCACCGAGATCAATTCAGGGAAGGCCGTTTGGAACGGGTTGTTCAGGTTCGGGAACAGGAATGACTTGTCCACAAAACGCCAGGAGGTGTTGTTCGGCAGTTCAGTGTAAATGCCCAGGATCAATTTACGGATCTCCACGATGTCGAAAGTCGTAATCGAGCCTGACTTGTTGGCGTCCGCAGCAATCATTTTGTACGGGGAGTTCAATGGCTCAATACCGAGGATGTGCTTGGAAATCAGCACCAGGTCGTAGGTCGTCACCCCATTGAGCGGGTTGTCGTCTTTCTCCGGAGCGATTGTGAAGGTGGCATCCAATGGGACGTTGTTGACCAATTGGTACAAACCTCCAGCATCCGTAAGGTCGAAGTAGGAATAAGGAGGCGTGAAGGTACTGGTACCATCAATATTCACCACCGCTTCTTCTACACCATCTGCCATCTCTGTTTTCAGCGCACCCGCTACGTTAATATGGTTCGGAGTGGGGCAATTGCCCAGGTTGTCCTGCACGATCACGTAGGTCTCGCAATAGTCCGCGTTGCCCTGTGCATCAATAGCCCAGAGTTCAACACATTGGGTGCCCAGTTCTGCACAAGTGAAGGTCACCGCAGTTTGTGGTGTACCGTCAGGGTTCAACGGGAAACCCGTGCCTTGACCGCATTTGCGGATGCCAATTTTGAGCTGACCTGAAGGAGTGCAATTGTCCTCGGTGTATTGCAGGAAGTCCGAAGCCCACAACTGGATCATGGCCGTCGGCATAATATTGACGCTCAAGCCATTGATGCACACCACGGTCGGTGCTTTGCATTCTTTTACTGTGAAGGTGTACTCGTACTCAGCGTTGTTGCCACAACCGTCTGTAATGAACCACTTGATCTTGTGCGTGCCGTGTGGCAGCTCAGGAACAACAAAGGTGTTCTGCGATTGCTGGGTGTTCCAGCGAACGCAGGCCGTCTTGTTGTTGCCTGTCACGGTCTCCTGGATCGCGAAGCCCCATTTCTGATTGCCGGGTACCGGGCGACCGTCGAAGTTGCGCGGCGTGCCACCCGCGAAGTTGGGCGTGTTCAGGTTGTTGAACAGTACATTGTTCCAGCCCAGACCGGCAATACCCGTGTTCACCGAGTTCACCACTGTTTCCATGATTCCATCACCGTCCAGGTCGAGGAACAACAGGTACTCGATGTTTATATTGGAGCCAGAGCATGCGTCTGTGCCCGTGATGCAAAGCTCGGTTGGCTCCTCGCAAAGGTCATGCGTCTGCAGGCCGTTGTCCCACCAGTAGGCTTCGTTCCACAATACATTGCTGTTGGCAGTTAGCCAGTTCTGGTTATCGCAGGCGGGCACAACGTAGGTACCCGTGGGTGCCTGGCCGTCTATGATCTTGACGATCTGTTTGTACTTGTAGCCGTTGGCATTCTGATCCCAGAACGTGCAGAAGTTCGTCGCCTGCGGGTCCGTCGGGTTGATCCTTACTACCGTCGGTGCCCAAGGCGGCAGTGTGCCACAAGCGGATACGGTCGGGCCAGCCAGGTTGGCCGAGTTGTTCACCTGTGGGTTCGGGTTCGGGTTGGGAACGTCAATAAATGGCAGATTCGAATTGAAGGTACACCAGTTGATGATGCTCCAGGTGCGCTCAACCTTGAAGCAGGCATCCGGCACCACGGTGAACACCTCGTCGTTGAACGAAACGCCCAGGAGTTCACAATCCTCGCCGAAGAAAATCGGTTCGCCGAAATTGCCCGTTCCGTCGCAGACCGTCACGATCGCATCGTTCGGGAACTTCACGAAGTAGTCCTGATTGTAAGTCACGATGATGCGCTGCGTACACTGGCTGGAGTTGTTCGCGCAATCGAAGGCACGGAAGGTGCGGATGATCGTGCCCTTGTTGCAGACCGTGTCGAAGTTGTTGTATGCCACCGTGTGCGTCAGACCAATTTGTCCCTGGTACACTTTGGAGGCATCCAGGCAGCAGTTGTCCGCCACATCCGCCTTTCCGTAAACCCAGAGGCTAGGGTCAAAGTTCTCACAGTTCACGACCACTTGGGCAGGAGCGCTGCATGAAGGCTTGATCTTGTCTTCTACCAATACCGACACCATGCAGTCATTTACGTTGTCGTGACAGTCAATTGCCCGGAACACCACCAAAATCGTGTCACCGATATCGGAGCAGCAGAACTTGACGGTGCTGTCGAACTGGGTGTCCTCGCAGTCGTTTGAGTTCATACGGCGTACTTCAAAACGGTCGATACAGCAGTTGTCTGTTGTGCCATCGTCGAAGGTCGTAGCGTTGATGAGCGCCATACCGTCAACGGTCAGGGCCACTTGCGTAGTCTGGTCACAAGCTACAGCAGGCGGCACCAGGTCGGCAACCGTAAGTTGGAAGTTGCAAGAAGAGGTGTTGCCGCAAAGGTCAGAGGCTTTATACCGGACCGTATAGGTTCCCAACGGGAGACACTGTGTGTAGTTAAACACCGCAAGCGTATCTGGATTCCACCAGTTGTTGCCAGCGAAGTCTGAAAGATGCCCTGGAACGGTGAACGTGATGATATTGCCATTGTTCGGATTAACACCAGTCACTTTTGCTTCCAGATCAATCACTTGGGAGCAGCCTTCCGATACCAACATGCTCGGAAGTGCAGCCGTAGCGCAGCAAGTAAACGGATCTGTGGATACCGTCACTGCTGCGGGGCAATTGAACTGTGGGCCACCAAAGTCCCTCACCCTAATCCGTTGTACGGATGACATAGGATTGGTGGCGCTTGGTGGAAGGCAGGTATTGGCAACCAACCAGGTTCTGTAAATCTCATAACTACCTGGGCAAATTTCCAGGCGTACATCCGTGTAGCCCACCGATGCGGAGCAGAATCCTCCAACACCAATAGGCGATCCATTGATACTTGGACGGCCTGTGCTATTGGGGTGCGTTGCGTTGTTATTCAAATAAACCGTTTCACAATCCACAATTGCCTCCGCTGGGAAGATCACGTCATTGAGGCTGAATGGTTTAATCGTGATAAGTTGGGAACAAGCGGATTGATTACCCCACTTATCCGTCACAATCCAGGTGCGCAATATTTGGCCCCTTGGATTGCCACACTCGCCAAAGTCAGCGAATTCATCATCAATTACGGTAGTGAAAGTGCTGCAATCAGCTACCACGACATTACCGGTATTTGATACTTCGGTCGGTTCGCTACAAGCAATCGTGAGGTTTGCAGGACAAGTCAGTGCAGGTACCAGTTTGTCTTCAATCTTCAGAAGTGACCAGCAAGAATTGCCGGTTTCTGGATCTAAAACAGTGACTGTAAAGGTTTTTCCAATATCTGCAGGTCCAAAGACGTTGGGTACAATCTGGTTTGCCTGGTTCTTCACCGTGATGATATAATCATCATAGCAGTGATAGTTGTCGCCTTCCAGTGCTTCATCTGCATTTAGGATGAACACACAACTTGCATCCATGGAGACGTGGCTCAGGTCGTTGCAAATCAAGTTAAAATCAGACGGGATGTATTCGATGATGTTCACGTTGAACGTGCAACTCGCTGTGTTGCCAGCCTTGTCCGTTACCACGATGGTTACCAAATGTGTTCCGATGCCAAACCAGCTTCCGGAAGGAGGCGTCATGGTCGTGTCGGTTACTGCGCAGTTGTCAGTGGCACTTACTGGAGCATAGTTCACAAAAGCACCACATTCGCCACCGCTCAGGTTGACAAAGAGGGTCGGCGGACAAACCACTTTCGGTTTTTCCACGTCGTTTACGGTCACGAGGAAGCTGCAGACTTCTGTATTACCCGCTGCGTCCGTCAAGGTGTAGGTCACTTTGGTGGTACCTACGCAGAAGGTCTGCGTGTTGGAGTAACCACCTTTCACCAGGGTTCCGAGCAATGGCCCGCCCGTTGGCACACAGGCCGCATTGCTGGAGGTGTATGCCACCGAAATCGTTCCCTGGAAGCAGTTGTCTATAAAGAATGGGTGTATCCAGGTAAACGTCGCGCTGCATAATCCGATCTGGTTGGGCAGCACTTGGTCGGCCTGGTTGAAGTTCGATATGCAATTGACCGTCAAAGACCAACTCGTAACAGTCGGTGTTTGGCCCGGGAAAGGAACTACATCCAAGATCCAGGTTCCTTCCGCTTTTTGAGCAAACAGGGTTGCAAGTGAATCGTCCGGAATTTCTGTGATCACCGTCTTGATGCCTTTAGGGCTGATCAAAGTCATGGTCGAGTTGGCTGGTGTGGCCGTGCCGACGCGATTGAACACGATGTCGCCAATGATGCAGCTGCCTGCAGGAATGGTGATGGTCGAACGGTTGCAGGTTGCTGCGCTGATATTCGGAATGCCTGCGCCGTTGTAGGTCGTGGACGGGGTGGTCAGTTTACCACAGAAGGGTTTCTCCGTGTCTTTCGTAGTCACTTTGAACGTGCAGGACACTTTGTTTGGCACGATGGACTGCAAAGAAGTACGCGTACCGTTAGCGGCCATGACGGACAAGTCAGGATTGATGGCGCCAATGGTAAGTGGATAGCAGGGTTCTGCCAACACCCAGTCGGCCGCCGTGTTGGAATCATCTTCGCATTTTCGGATGACGTCGCCGTTATTCAATAGACCTGTAAAGCCGTTACAACCAGCATATCCATTCGTGGCGACCTCGTCAAAGATGGCACCCATGTAAGAAATGGTATAGCAAGCTGGCATATTGGCCGATCCATTGAAGGTAAAGTTAAATACCTGAGTGCCGCCGACTGGCAAAATAGTGCCCGCCAAGGAAGGCAACATGGTCACAGGTCCAAGGGTCTGATTGGCGGCGGGATCAACCGATAAACGCTTGATTTCCAGACAAGAAATATCAATATCCGCTGGACCGAGGTTGGAGATTTCCAGGCGGTCTATACCCGATTGTGTTACTTCTGTAATGAGCAGCAAGGGCTGATTTTGTACGGTATATTTCACCCAGGAGTCGCCCAAGTCAAAGAATTTACCGCTTGCATTTGTCACCCCGCAGTCTTTGCGCTGGGTGAGGGCTGCGTCGCCATAGATCGAATAAGTAACGCCGTAGTTGTTTTTGCAAGGGCCTGCTACTGTTGGGGCAATGTTGTTCACGACCGCGCCACAGAGCCAGGGGTCATTGTTTTGCTGAACATTGGCAGGGCAAGTCAGTATCGGGTTTTGCCAGTAATCATTTACGATCACTTTTATCTGACAGGTGTCCTTGTTGCCTGTAAGATCTTTGGTTTCCCAGTACATAATGGTCGTACCAACCGGGAAACGGCTGCCTGAATTTAAGCCGGTATTGTCAATTTTGACAACACTCGGGATGCTACAGTTGTCTGTGGCCAAAGGCAGAGCAAAATCCACGTAAGCATCGCAGTGTCCAGATTCTGCATTCTGAACCACTGGTGGTGCTGGGCAGTTGATGAAATGCGGTGGATCGTCGTCGGAAACCGTGACCTGGAAAGAACAGGTTATGAAGTTGCCCTGTGCATCTTCCGCGTAGTAGGTAATTGTCGAAAGGCCCAGTTCAAAATCATAAGTAGTCATGAAGAAAGATGGCGGATACGGAGGGTTTCCTGCCGGGGGCGGGTACAGCAGGGCATTGAGATTAAACGGTCCTGCAACGCTGCCATCAGGATTTGTAATTCTGAAATCGTACAGCGTCACTGCACAGTTATCGCTCGGTACCGGATGCGTCCAGGTGTACTGGCTTTCGCAGACGTACTCTTCGGTGGTCAGGAGGTGATTGGAAGGAGGACAGGTTATGGATGGCCCAATCAAAAGGTCATCGTTGTCGCAGGAACCGGAGCGGAATATCTCACAGCCGCGAGCATCCACGATGGTGAAAGACCAGACTGCCGTGGTGTACTCAACACGCAAATCGCCTAAATCTTGCTCGAAGTCGTTGATATTGTGTCCATGCAGCACATCGTAAGTGTAAATGCCATCATAATCGTCCGCGATTCCGTCGCCATCCACATCCAGACGGGTTCCGGAATACTCAATCCGATAAGGCTCCAATCCACCCTTGACAATACCCAGGTCAACAACCCGCTCTCTTTCCTGCACGCACATACACTCAGGGGAACCCATGTCCAGCGGCTGACGGAGCTCGAAAACAACGTGTCTGATTTCGAAACAACCCAGGAAAGGAGGGTTGCTGTCTGCTGGCGGAACGAAACCGGGAGGTAAGAGCAAATAGGAAAGGGTGACAAAACCAGAGCCCGTTCCAGGCGAATAAACGCCATCGTAGCTGATTGACCCAGGATCAGAGGTAGAGGTCGAATCTGGCAGAAATGCCGTAATAAAGAAGTAGCCTTGAGAACCCTGCGTGTATGAGTTGGTCGGAACATCGGCATGTTGCACATGCTGTCCATTGGGCAAAGTGATGGTCAGGTAGTTGGAGAAATCCAGTTGTGACGGATTGTTGGCCTCCAGGCAAAGTTCGGGTGGCGCCAGGTTTATGAAGATACCATCCAGGTAGTCAATGATTTTGATGTGGCCAATACAGGTGCTAAAGTTGCCAGAAGCATCCGTAACCTTAATATTTACAAAATTATCGCCCACATCGGTACAATTATACATCACGGACATTCCATACGCATCTCCAACTTTTTGAATTTCAATGGTTGGATCAAGATCACAGTTGTCTGTGCTTCCGCCATCTACAAAGGGTGTACCGTTATTGGCGTTGGCGGCAAACACCGTGGCGTTGCCTGTATTGTCCAGTTTTACCTCGATGTCGGAGCATTCAGCCGTGGGCTTTTGTGCATCAAAGACCGTTATGGTAAAGGAACAGGATTGTGATTCTCCTGGGTCCATAACATCCCCGTCTCCATTCAAGTCAACGTCCAAAGTATAAGTCACCGTCGTAACGCCTAATGGGAAACTCAGGCCACTTGCATCGTTGAGGGTGCCCTTGGTACCATCGTTATAGGGCGTATTCGTAGACACGTTGGGAAACCCGGAACCTGCAGGATAGTCCACGCTGTAGTTGATTACCGTGCCACAACCGGTCCCGGAAACGGGTGCGATCCCAGTCACCACTGCCTGACATTGATCCACATCGGTAGGCACGGTAAGGCTATCGGGGCAAACCAGATAAGGCGCACCCGGAGTAACGGTGATTGGGAAGGTACAGTCCGTTTGAACGCCCCTGCAAGAAAACGCAGAATAGGTAACCGTATAAGTGCCCAGCGGAAGCACAGAGCCGACAATAGGGCCCGCGGTCTGATACACTCCTTCACCATTATCCTTAACGACAAAAGTAGGCGGAGGGGTGCCCGTAAAATAGGAGGCGTCTGTAGAATCCGTTCTGCCTACGTAGGTCAGGTTTTCGCCCAAACAGCCATCTTCAGCAATGGGGATAGACCAGTTTGCAGCAGTGCTGCAACTTACATCGTTCGTGAAAACATAACCTGTAGGCGGACAGTTTTTAAATTCCGGATACGAGGAGTTGATGACCGGAATCCTTACGTCTGCGGCGTCTGTGAATGCCAAAGGGATGTCACATTGTGCTGCTTTGAGCACCCCGTTGATGACGGGGCCAGCAACAGGAATCAAGTCAATATAGGGCGCCAAAACATCCAGCAAGTTCAGGCTCTCCGAAGTGGGATCCCCACAGGTATTGGTTGCTTTAAATGGCCAACCTGTAACGTTCCTTATGGTAATGATGCCCCCCCTTTTGCTCATCTTATTCTGCACATTGACCGGATCTGCATCCGGCTGGTTGACACCATCATAATCTGCCAATATAACGTCAAATGTACCATCCCCATCCGTATCTGCTACCACCATACCTCCTGAACCCGCTGAACCTGCCAGATCTTCAAGGGCTTCGCTCACAAGGGTTGCTAAAGTCTTGTCGCACCAGGTCCCCAGAGATGCCAATGGCCTGTACCGAATGATACCCGGAATGCAAATGCAAAAATTCAGCACTTTGCAAATTATCTTGGTGACAGGGCTCATGTCCTGCAACTTGGTATTGAAACCAGGTATATCACGGAAAAAATTTTTCGAGTCGTAGGTGACATCGAAGTCCGTCTCGTCACAAAAGATGGCACATTTTTCTGAAGTTAAAGAGGCCTTTACTATCTTATAAGGAATCTTTATCTTAATGAGAAAACAGCCAATGGAAATGTATGGCGCAGGATCAGTCTCGCAAACCTCAAATGGTGGGTTGAATATATCTGGATCGCAGGTACTTGCAAATATGGTGGAGTTGACGTCTCCATTGTCGCAATTACCATCATTGTACAAGATAATGGTTTGACATACACTGTCCGCGCAGGGCTCATATCCATTGGGGTAATCTGGACCATTGTAGATATTATCCAGAATACCGGGCGTGCAGTCCATGTCATCCCCATATTCAATCAGGCATACGGTATAACAGACGGTTTGTCCTTCTGCAAGTGCCGGAATGGTAATGGTGCCACCTAGGTCTCCTAAACCATGCTGTATATCATCTTCTCCCCTTCGAACCACCCATCTGTAATTATCATTGGTGCTCGTTCTCTGTACGATATAGTCAATGCTGGCACCACTGCCTTCGCAGCCAAAAATACCAGCCCCAGACGCAGGATTGTTATCATCTGGGTTGTCAATCGTAAATTCGGGGTGCGCTTTTATTTCAACCAGCAGTTTTTTGGTATCGGTATCTTCCGTTCCACAACCATTGATTGAAACCGTATAGGTAATATCGTAACAAGTACTTGTCTGGGGTACTTCCAAGGTGCTATCCTGACCGATGGAAACCCCATTAACCATCCAGGTGCCACCAGGGCTGGTGTACTCCCCATCATCATCTGTAAACATGACTTTCAGGTCAATTACGTCACTCGTATCGACACAATCAACCACCCTGTCCTCCAAAGTTGCCGATGGGGGGCCAATGATGGTTATTTCATCGGAAACTTCAAAAACACAATTGGGGGTCGTATAGGTATAGAGTATGGTGTAATCATCGGGAGGCGCCACCGATGCCAGAAAAGTGGCTTGGCCTGGGCTGGGTGGATATGGGGGGCCAAATAAAAGATTATAGCTTATACACCCCCCAAGGCAAAATTCTTCATAATTGACCATCGCCTCCGCTGGCGAACTACTAAATACGCCCGTGTTGTTGCCAGAAGGCGCCGGGCTGGCGGTGTAAAGGATATCATCCAGGCCTTCACATTGATCGGGGGGATGGTTTATAGTTAAGGTAATTGGATTGGCTACCAAGGAAATATTGTCAACAGCGGCAGGCGGGTTTTGAGCGGGAAAGTTGATAAAAGATTTAGAATTTACCCACGTAAATATTAGGCGCCATTTTGCCGGAAAAGTACAGTTGCCGAGGTTGCGGTCAATTAGAATATCGACATGTTGCAGGGAGGGGCTGGACCGAAATCTTCCCAGGTTGATTGCGGAACCCGTCAATCCACCCGAGCCTATGCTGCTGTTCGTGGGCGTATAATTTATCGGCGCTATACTTACCCATAGTTCATCATTAGTATTAGAGAAGGTGGCAGGCTTCCCCTGTGCCGCCCAGTCAAAACTTAAGGTGAAGGTAGGTGCCCCAGCCGTGAAGGTCACATTTCGGTAAAAATGCACCGCAGATGTGGTATCGGCATAAATCCAGGTAGCGGCATCATCGTCCTTGGAAATGTAAGCAGATCTGTTGGTAAAACCAGTAGGAGCAGTACCCACAAACCACTTATTGCGCTGAGTGCTGTTGGTTGCAGCGACTGTCCAACCGTTGGAGGCAAAGGTCGTTCCGACTTCAAAGCCGCCCTCTGCGGCTGGGTTGATTAAAACCTGAGCAGAAAGCGTCCAGCATTGGAGTAGCATTATCCCCAGCAGAACCGAAAAGCCCTTAGGCAAGGTTTTGAAGGTGCTCGAAAGAGAATAGGTAGCGTTACTTTTCATATATTGAGATTAGAATTTGAGCAAAAGGCGAAATCAAAACAGGTTATTTCGGGGCAAAAAACCGTGCCAAAAGGCGGTTTTGCCCCAAAATAGGTATTACAAAAAAGTGAAGTTTAAAGCTTAGGGGAAATATCAGCGCATGAGGCATCAAAGCCTGCTGAAAATGGCGGCCAACCCGTCCGAAGGGCGGCTGCTTGAGCATAGGTGGACTTTTCATGCAACGAGAGTCGAAATGAGGATTAAAAAAGACGGTGCGAAAGTACGGTGATCCAATTCAGATTGCCACTAAAGCATCCGAAGAATATTTAAAGACAATCTTATGCGTCATCCTGCATTTTTCGGGGGGGGGCCAAAAGGTGTATTTCACAGATTTTTGCATGAAACAACCTGTCGTATTTCAGTCAATTGAATATAAAATCTAGTCTTCGGAGCCAAGTGAGGCGGTGACTTGGAGTCACCGCCTCACTACCACCCCTATTTAGCGTGAACAACACTTTGAGTAACGGTTTTTGATGCCGTTGAAACCCTAACAAAGTAAGTCCCGGAAGGCAAACCTGAAGCATTCCATTGGATGCTCCGGCTTCCTTCGATCAGTTCATTGTAAAGCAGCGCAATCTCCCTACCCATAAAGTCAAACACCCGAACCTGTACAAGTTCCTCCTTGGGAGACTCCAATTGAATGGTAAGGGTTTGATCGAATGGAACAGGATAGCATTGAACAGAAAGTTCCTTTGCTACCAGTGATTCTTGCTCGTTGCGCAATCGGCTTGGCCGCTGATCGCCGCAAACGCCGCTAAAGGTCAATACCGCGCCACAATCTGTGTTCTGCGAGAGGTCTTCGCCCGGAATACCTGCCAATATGGAGAAGTTGTCTATGACGACGCTGCTGCCCAACTGGTCGTTATAAAAATTGGCAGGATCTGTCAGTATGGAAAACTCCGCCCAGCCGTCCACTTCTTTGTGGTACACAAAAACGGCACCTGCGCGTGATTGGAACACTTTTTTCCAGCGGGCACCTACCGCAATGTGTTCGCCATCAATAGATACATCATAGCCGAAATGTTCTCCTTTCCCGCCGTTATAATCGGTGAGTTTGGTATAGGTGCCCCAATTGTTGACACCTCCCTGATTTTGGTAGAATACATAAGCAGAACCGCTTTCGGGTCCTTTATCATCGTCCTTGTTGGCGCCGACCACTAGCCAGCCGCCATCCAGGTCAACACTTACCCCGAGGTTGTCGTCGTCTTCGCCGTCAGCTGCCATGATCTTTTTGACCAGGCCCCAGTTGTTGGCGCCTCCTTGGTCTTTGGCAAACACATACGCAGCTCCGGCGTCTACATTTTTCTCGTCGTCGTCTTTAGCAGTCACCACCGCCTGGTTGCCGCTTAAGGCCACGTCGTAGCCAAAGTGGTCGCCCAAATCGCTGTCGGGCGCCGTGAGTTTTTTAACCAGATTCCAGTTACCCGTTCCGGCAGGCGTTTGTGCAAATAGATAGGCTGCTCCTGCATCTGCAGCAACATCAGCATTCTTGATAGTGCCCACGAGCAGGATTTCGTTGAAATAGTCGAGGCTGCTTCCGATCTCCTCGCCAGCATTGACGCCCAGTATTTTTTGGTAGAAGACCCAGTCGCCTGGATTCGGTCCGTTGTATTTGTAGATATAAACAGCACCGGCATCTACTCCATTTTCGTCGTCGAGACCTGCTGCCACGGCACAGAAACCATTGCCCATGGCCACTTTTGCGCCAAAGAATACATTGCCCAAAGAGGAGTTGTCCGGGAACAACTGTGCCACTTGGCCCCATTCACCGGTGCTGGCATCGCGGTACAGGATGTAAGCCGTACCGCTTTGCTCACCCGCTGCATTTTTCTGGTTAGAGCCAACAATGGCCCAGTCTCCTTTCATGTCGACACTCTGGCCGTACTGATTAGCAGCGGCCGGATCGGAAGCGAACAATTTTGTATCGATTTCCCAAGCCTGCAATTCATCGGTGTAGCCATCGCAGTCGTCGTCGAGACCGTTGCAAATTTCGGGACGTGGATCAACGGTGATTTTGAACTTGCACTCCATTTCATTGCCGGAAGCATCCGTGGCAGTTGCTTTGACATAAGTGATACCCATGTCAAATACATCGCCCGAAAAATAGTTTTGATCTACGATGACCCCGGGGCAGTTGTCGGAAGCAGTCATTACAAAATCCACGACCGCGCCGCAATCCACGTTTTCCTGATTGAGGACCTGGATGTTGTTCGGACAAACAAAAGTGGGAAATTCGGTATCGCTGATCGTGATGGTCTGGGTGCAGGAGGCTGAGTTGCCGTTGGCATCTGTAACCACCCAGGTAACTACCGTTTGGCCGATGTTGTAGAAGCCATTGGCAGGGGCGTTGTTTGACAAGGTGGAGGCACAATTTTCAACCACCATTGGGGTGCCGATAAAGGCGATATCCCTGCCACAGAAACCAATATCATTGGTTTTTACGATGTTGGCCGGACACATGATGATGGGTATTACGCGTTCGATGAGCACCACATCGTTGCCGTCGCCACCGATGTATGAAATAGATACGTTTTTGCCGCTGCCCAGGTAATTGACAAAGACAAAGCCTTGGGGCAAGCCCGTGAACGTTCCTATTACTGCGTCATTTCCGTCATTTTTAATGATCATAATCGGATCGCACTGCGGCTGGATAAAGGAACCACTGAGGTTCAGTTTAGCGCCAATCAGATTGACAACACCCACTACATTCAGTTGGCTGTAACCTACATCTGGCAGCAGTCCGTTGATTTGGATATTGAGCGCCGTGCCAGAGGCAAATGCGACCGTTCCGACCTGCACATCCACACCGTTTGCTTTTGGGTTCACCCCTAGTGCTGCCTGGAAGGTAAGCAAGCCGCCTGCCGTATTTATGGAAGAAACGTCCAGATTGATAGAACCTGAAGTGATCAAGGTCATGTCCGTTTGTGCGGGCCTTGTGATGGCGGCAGTTACTGTGATATTACCGCTGACACTGTTACCGATCACGATTTTACCCGTGGTAACACGGTCCAATTCTGCATCGGAGAGGTTCAACGGCCCGTTTACCGGGTCTGTCGAAGCTCCGAGGTTGATGGCAACGCCGTTCGTGAATTGGCGCAGAGTAACTGTATTGTTAGCGCCGTTTGTAATAGAAGCTGTAGTTCCGATCAAGATACTGTTGGCAATCAATTCGATGTTCGCATCTGAATCAATCAAAGCGGTTTCGCTCATTTTGATGCCGTTGGAGAGGGAACTGGTTCCTTCGATGCCTGTGACGGTGATATTGCCGTTCGCTGAAGCAACAATAGCCGTATTGGCCAGAAGAACGCCGATATTGGATGGGCCTACGCCGGTTCCGCCAGTACCTTTGATGGTAATAATGCCACTGCCGTTGGTGATTACTTGACCGTTGTTGCGAACATAAACGCCGATGCCTCCAGCAGCCGGGGCTTGACCACCACCCTGTCCGGTGACCTCTATGTTGCCATTTGTGGCGGCAATCTGGCCGAATGTACTGACCAGCACGCCGTAATTGTCTGTGCCTGTGATGCTGTTGCCTGCCGTACCACGTACGGAAACGTTGCCATTTGCTCCTGCCTGTATGCTGGCAAAAGGAGCAGCAGATCCGAGCACTTGTACGCCATGATTTGAGCCCGAAGTGCCAACGCCGGTGCCCTGGCCTACCACAGAAACGTTGCCGCCTCCAGAATTTACCAAACCACCGGATTCAACGCTTACGCCAACATTGGTGTTGCCAGACCCTTTACCGCCCAGGCCCTGAATGGACACCGTACCCGTTCCTCCAGCAAAAATCGTTGCCTGATTAGCAATGGTTACCCCCGCATTTAATGTAGAAGTTCCCGATCCGCCTCCAGTTCCGATGACCTCAACATTGCCATTGTCCGAATCAATGGAAGCCAGGCTTCCGGTTACCACCACACCAATATTAAAGTTACCTGTAGCATCATATCCTCCGTTTCCAACCACTTTGACTTTTCCATTCCCACCTGCACTGATCGCAGCAGGTGACCCGGGACTATTTACAATAACGCCATAGTTACTGTTTGATAAAGCGCCCGTTCCTGCCCCAAAACCGGTAACATTGACATCTCCGTTTGTCGAAGCAATGGTAGCATTACAGAATACTCCGATATTCTGCTGGCCTGTGCTTTCTCTGCCCGTCCCCTTTACCGTAACAGCCCCCGTGCCTTGGGCGATAATTGCCGTGTTCGTGCTTACAACTACGCCCCGCAAACCGCCTCCTGAACCGATGCCGGCAGTACCGGTTACCTTGATATTCCCTTCGCCGCCAGCAAATATAAACCCGCCGGATACCATATTAACGCCAGTATTGACACCAGAAATGGCTGTTCCGCCGCCGATTCCGGTGATTGTAACGTCACCGTTCGTTGAATTGATTTGAGCATTGTTCGTACCTACTACAACGCCACCATTGTTTATGCCATCACAAGTGGTGCAGCCTGTGCCTGTAACCGTAACATCACCATCGCCGCCTGCAGTGATCAGACCAGTATTGAGGACCAAAACGCCATGAGAAGTGGCTGAAGCTCCAATACCGTTGCCATTGCCCGTCACGGTTATGGAACCACCTGAAGAACTGATCTCGGAATTTAATTCCACATTCACCCCATAGTTGCGGATACCGGCTCCGGGGCCGCCCCAGCCTTGCACATACACGGCGTGAATATCTCCTCCTGAAATTTTACCGCTTGCCGTAAGGGATACCCCAGTCTGAAAATTGGTGGCCGCATTACCACCCTTTCCTTTGACGGTCAGGTAGCCATCGCCAGCCACATCAAGCAGACCGCCGACCAATTCTACCCCTTTGAAATTGCCCACGGAAGGAGCGCCCTGGAGGTTGGCCTCTACGGTTAAGTCCCCGTTGTCGGTCTCGACGCTGCCACCGGCCTGGATTGAAATGCTTTGGCTTGCTTTGAGCACTGCATTCCCGTTGCCGGAGAGTATGAGGTTCACACCGGCTGCAACGACGATCTTGTCGGTGCCAATAAAAGGCGCGTCGTCCTGAAGATTCACGTCCAGGGATGCATCGGTCAAAAAACTGATGTCGCCGTTAAAGTTGATCACATCATTTCCATCTCCACCGCCAATGTTCAAGTCTGGCAGTGCTGTAGTGAATGCGCCAATATTGATCACGTCATTCCCTTCCCCGCCAAATACGACAATGGTGGTTGCTCCTGCTAAGGGAATGCTGACCGGAAAATTGAGTGTTAGACCTCCATTGATGGCGTAGGTGCGTCCGGGAACGTCGAATTGAATGTCCCCTCCAACTTGGGTGACGGTAATCACATCGTTGCCGCCCATTTGATCGCTCAATTGGATGCTGTTGCCATCGTAAAAAATGCTGAAATCAGGGGATGCCTGCGCCAGAAACGGCAGGCTGCACGCTATCACGAAAGCGCACAATCTGATGTTTTTAAAAGAAGATGCCGCAAAGGCATTGAACCAGGATGCTATTCGCGCCTGGCAATTGTTTGCATTTTTCATGAGAGAAAAGTTAATATTTAGAGTAATCCTGCAAGGATAAAAAGTTGATTTTAAGGACAGACGGACATTTAGTGCTCCTTTTTGAAAAAAGCACAAAATGCCCCATCCGCCACCATAGGGCGCGATGAAAGCAAATCGGAATGGAAAAACTTTAATGAAAAAGGGAGCAGGTGGCGTTCTTTCTCAGACCCGGGTTGGATCAAGACCTACGGGTACTTTTTCAGGAGATTACGGATTAGAAATAAACCTGGGGCGAAAGTATAAACGATTTGGGATAGCCCATACTTTTTTTGAAAGATAACAGATACTTCTTCTATCCTTTGCCTTTATTTCCAAATTAATGCTTAAAAGAAGTTGTAGGATCATTCACCACCATAAACCTCCTCACGGTATCTTTACGGCCTAAGCCCGCTCCAGCTTGTTGCTGCTTTTTCATTTTAGGAACCACCTCCAATTGTTCATTAAAAAATAAATTCGATGTTCGAGTCTGCTAAAACCGCTTTTCAAATGGCCATCAATACCGATCTTACCAACTGGGTTGATCTGATGGCCCAACACTTTCAGCCTCAAAACGTGCACTGGTGCACCGGCACTCAGGAAGAATACGACCACCTTTGCCAAATGCTGGTCGAAAAAGGCACGTTTATTAAGCTAAATCCAGAAAAACGCCCCAATAGCTTTGCCTGCTTCAGCGACCCCAGTGATGTTGCACGGGTGGAAGATCGCACTTATATCTGCAGTCGTCGTAAAGAAGATGCCGGCCCCACCAACAACTGGATGGCTCCAAAGGAGATGAAAACGCTGCTCGAGGGCATTACCCAGGGCGGTATGAGCGGCCGTACCATGTATGTCATTCCGTTCTGCATGGGCCCCTTAGGATCCAAACTCTCCCGGTACGGGATTCAGATCACCGACTCGGAATATGTGGTGGTCAACATGAAAATTATGACCCGCATGGGCAATGAGGCACTACCCTATCTGGATGAAAATACGGTGAAATGCGTCCATACCCTGGGCGCCCCGCTGAAACCAGGGCAGGAGGACGTGAAATGGCCCTGCAACCCAACGGTCAAATACATCAGCCACTTTCCGGAAGATCGCCTCATCATCTCCTATGGTAGCGGATACGGCGGCAATGCCCTGCTTGGTAAAAAATGCTTCGCCCTTCGCATCGCCAGTGCCATGGGTCGCGACGAAGGTTGGCTCGCCGAACACATGCTGATTATGGGCATAGAATCGCCCCAACAAGAAAAAAGTTATGTCGCCGCCGCTTTCCCAAGTGCCTGCGGTAAAACAAACTTCGCCATGCTGATCCCACCGGAAGAAATGGACGGCTGGAAAATCACCACCGTGGGCGACGATATTGCCTGGATACACAAGGGAGAAGACAGTCGCCTGTACGCCATCAACCCCGAAGCAGGCTACTTCGGTGTAGCGCCGGGCACCAACGAAAAAACCAACCCGAATGCGATGGCCAGTATCAAGGCCAACACCATCTTTACCAACGTGGGTATTACGCCCGACGGTGATGTATGGTGGGAAGGCATGAGCAAAGAAGTTCCCCAGGGCGTGATCGGCTGGAACGGCCTGCCCTGGGACAAAGAGAGCGGCAAGCCCGTGGCCCATGCAAACTCCCGCTTTACGGCCCCAGCCCACCAGAACCCGGTGATTGACTCTGAATGGAACAACCCAAATGGCGTGCCCATTGCAGCCTTCGTATTCGGCGGTCGCCGCAGCAGCGCCGTGCCGCTGGTATACCAATCATTCAACTGGAACTTTGGGGTGTACCTGGCTGCTACGATGGGCAGCGAAACGACCGCCGCTGCTTTTGGAGAGCTGGGCAAAGTACGCCGGGATCCCTTCGCCATGCTGCCTTTCATGGGGTACCACATGGGCGATTATTTCAACCACTGGCTACAGTTTGGTCGCGATTTGCCCAATGCTCCACGCATCTTTGGCGTCAACTGGTTCCGTAAAAACGCCAACGACGATTTCGCATGGCCAGGCTTCGGCCAAAACATGCGCGTGCTGAAATGGATCGTACAGCGCAGCAAGGGCCGCGCAAGTGCTGTAGAATGCCCCATTGGCTGGCGTCCACGCTATCGCGACCTAGATTGGAAAGGTATGGAACACTTCACCCACGACGAATTCAACGAAATTATGCATGTAGACCGCGAACTCTGGAAACAAGAACTCCTGGGTCATGAAGAGCTCTTTGAAAAAGCTTACGACCGCCTGCCAAAGGAATTCTTCTTCATGCGTGAGTTGCTGCTCTCCGCCCTTTGGAGATCTCCGGAAAAATGGAGCCTGGCGCCGGAAAGGGCGTGAGAAAGGTGGAGAGGTTTATGGAAGTTAGCATTTTTAAAACCTCTTTGCACTGATTGTATGACAAAATGGGGATTTTTTGCCGAAAGCAAAAAGTCCCCATTTTTTTATCTGGAGCGGACAATCTGCCACGACGGTGCCCGTGTTTACGCACAAGTTCAGGGCATACATGACAGCGCCCGTATCCAAATCCAGTTTCTATCAGTTCGATTTCCATCTGGCAGTATTCGTCCGGACAATGGAGGATGGCCGGGCGACCGTCGGGCAAATAATACAAGGCAATGGGATACTCGTATTCATGCGCCTGGTATTCCGTCCAGGGCATAGCGATGACCGCCGACCCTCCAGTCGACGAGGGTGTCGCCTTCCCACACGAGGGAGTATGGCGGGAATTCGAAAGGGATCAGGTTTGTTTGGAGTTTCATGGTCAAAAGATTTTTTTACCTGCAAAAACCGGATGGGCGCGTGAAAAATTCCATGATGACCCTAATGACGAAATGACCTAATGCCCCCGCAACAACCGCCGCGCCGCCCAATTGCTCATGCCTACCCCAAACAGCACCACCGAAACCGAACTGATCGGCATCAGGATGGCGGCCACCAAAGGCGACAAGACCCCTGCAACAGCAAAGCTCAAGCCGATTCCATTGTACGTCAGGGCCACCACATAAGAGTAGTTTACGATTTTCACCCCCTGCCGCGCCAGTTGGACGAACTGCGGCAAGCGCTCAAACTCGTCGGCGTGGAGAATGGCATCGCAGGCGGGCGTGAAGTTGTTGGTGTTTTCGGCCACCACGATGCCGAGATCGCTTTGGCGGAGTGCACCGGCGTCGTTCAACCCATCCCCAAGCATCATGACATGCTGGCCGTGACGTTGCAGGTTTTTTACAAATTCAAGTTTGTCCTGTGGGCTGCGGTTGAAGAGCATGGTGTCAGAATCGGGGAAGAAGGGGGCGAGTGCAGCAGCTTCCTTATCTTGATCGCCGGAGAGGAGGAAGATGGAAGAAGGACGTTGGACATTGGACGTTGGACGTTGGACGCTTTTACCCGCCGTAGCTTTAGCGAAGGAGGGGGACGCTGGAGCTTGGAGGTTAGACATTGGACTGAAAAACGCCAACACCTGGGCTAGTCCGCTGCGGAAATGGCTTTTTACTTCGTAATGGCCGAGGAGTTCGCCGTTTATGGAGATGAAAACGCCGCTTCCCTCCTTCGAATCTAAACCTCGTAGGTTTTGAAAACCTACGAGGTTTCCAGTTGATACGAATTTCTGCGACCCGATCTTCATTTCCCGCCCTTTTACCACACCCCGGATGCCCAAGCCCGGAATTTCCTCAAATTGAGCCGGCGATTCCGTGGGCACTTCGGGCATGGACTCATATATCTGGCGACTAAGAGGGTGCGCCGAATGGCGTACCAGCGAACGGATCGCAATTTTTTCAGCGTAGCCCAGCGGCTGACCCAGAAAGCGCATTTCCTGCTGCGCTACATGGGTGATCGTGCCGGTCTTATCGAACACTACGGCATTTATTTTGGCAAATGCTTCTACCACTCGGATATTTTTGAGGTAAAAACGGTGTCTGCCCAGGATGCGAAGGATGTTGCCCAGGGTGAATGGAATGGACAAAGCGATATTGCAGGGACAAGCCACAATCATCACCGCCGTAAAGGCATTGATGGCCGTAGGCATATCGCCGCGTATCAGCCACCAGTACCCAAATGCGCCGAAACCAAAGACCAAAATCAGGTAGGTAAAATAGCGGCCTGCGGCGTCTGCCAGTTGCGTTACCTGACCTTTGGCGTTGGTTTTGAACGCCTCGTTGTTCCACAATTTCGTCAGGTGACTTTGTGCTACGCGACGGGTAAGTGCGATTTCAATACTTTCGCCCATCTGTTTGCCACCAGCAAAAATCCGTTCGCCGTTTTGCACCGGCACTGGTTCGGATTCGCCCGTTACAAAACTATAATCCACACGCGCTGAGCCTTTTAGCAAAATTCCATCAGCGGGAATGACTTCTTGGCTGCGCACCAAAATAATGTCGCCCGGCACGAGCCGACTGACAGGAACAGAGGTTTCTTCGTCCCCGCTGCGCACCGTGGCGGCCACCGGGAAATACGATTTGTAGTCGCGTTCAAAAGAAAGCTGGTGCCAAACGTGCTGTTGAAACCATTTTCCAATCAGCATCAAAAAGGTCAATCCGGCAAAAGAATCCAGATATCCGGCCCCCGTATGGGTCAGGATCTCGTAAACGCTACGACCAAAGAGGGAGAGAAACGCAAGGCAAAGCGGTATGTCAATATTGAGTTGGCGATTGCGCAATCCCTGCCAGGCAGACACATAATAATCCCGTTCGCTGTACAACAGGACGGGCAGGGAAATCAATATGCTGAGATACCCAAACGCGGCGGAGAACCAGGAATCAGTCTCCCGGGTCATGCCTACGTATTCCGGAAAACTGAACAGCATAACGTTTCCGAATGCGAAGCCAGCCACGGCCAGTTGGGCTGCCAATCGGCGGCTCATTACGGGCGGTTTTTGGCCCTCCACGTCGCCGAGATTGATGTCCGGCGCGTACCCGATGGAAGCGAGTAAAGTGGCGAGTTTGCGGAGGGAAGTTTGTTCTGAATTGAACTGGATCGTGGTGGTTTTTTTCAAAAAATTCACCTTCGAATGGGTCACTCCGGCATCCAGTTTAAAGAGGTTTTCCAACAGCCATATACAGGACACACAGTGCATTTGGGGAAGGTAAAACGTGACCTGAACGGTGGTGCCATTTTGAAATTCAATCAGTTTTTCCCGTACTTCGCCGTCGTCTAAATAAGCATAGTTTTTTGCAAACCTTTGATTTTTGAGGCTTTGCCCGGCATTTTTGTCCAGGTCGTAGAATTCGCAGAGCTGGTGCGTGTTCAATATCTCATACACCATGAGGCATCCCTGGCAGCAAAAATGTTTGTCGTCCACGTGCAAGCGATCTTCTCTTCCGGGAGGCCCCTCTGGGCAAACATCATGACAGTGGAAGCAGGTATGGGCTGCGATGGGCGGGTTTTTAGGCTGCGAGCGGACAGATACGGACATGAACCAAGGAATTAGTGGATGCAAAAATCCGGCGGATTGTGTGGCGGGCTTGGTGACGGCGGTCAGGGTATACGGTGATATTGGTCAAACAAGCGGATATCGTCTAAAGTCACAAAGGAGGGTGATGCTCGTCATGTTCGTGACTTTTCAAATCTATGCAACTTTGTATCAACAAAATATTATCACACTTATGGAACTCCACCTCGCTCCCGACAGAACAGTTGGCACTGTTCAAATTGAATTTTCGGAGTCTTTTCCAGGCTTGAAAATTGTCTTTTTTAGTAAGCCGCACAAAGCCTTCAAGGGCAGCGCGGCCAAGTTCCTGGTGCAGGATAAAGATATGTTGCTCAAAGAATTGTCGCCCAACATAAAGACAGGTCATCTA
>Ga0247844_1002840_pt1 | contig 27096 bp, 22 predicted proteins | sample LaCtaG_FD_192421 | JGI IMG/M metagenome (GOLD analysis project Ga0247844, IMG submission 192421) | Freshwater microbial communities from meromictic Lake La Cruz, Castile-La Mancha, Spain - LaCruzMarch201714.5m_1 | ecosystem: Environmental > Aquatic > Freshwater > Lake | place: Spain: Castile-La...
TGATAATTTGTTCACAAAACACAACGAAATAAATCAAAATAAGACCGAAATGAAATTGAATCATTTTGGATCAATAAGATTGTTGAAAAAAATAGGGTGTTTTCTTTCTGACACTATTTAATAAAAATCAAACATGTTTAATTCAATTTCCTGGTGGGAAACAAGGAAGTTATACTATTCCAAATTCAATTAGTTTAGTAGGAGATTATGCTTTTAGTGGTTGCACCGAAATTACCAATATAACAATTGGAAATGGAGTTATTACAATTGGGAATAATGTTTTTACCGGATGCATTAATCTTACAAATGTTTCTTTAGGCAATGGAGTTAATACTATTGGCAATTATGCTTTTATGGGTTGTATTGGAATAAAAGTAATTAATAGTTATAATTCATCACCGCCAAATACTGGTGCATATTGTTTTTACAATCTATCATCAAGTACTGCTTTGTACGTACCTTTAGGTAAAGTAAATGCTTACCAAAATGCGAATGGTTGGTGGATTTTTGCACCAAATATAAACGAGACTACGATAACAGACTTGAGTATTGAGATAAACAAAACTATAAATATCTATCCTAATCCAATATCAGATTATCTACAATTTTACGATAATAAAGAAAAAGGCAAACTCACAATAACAGATTTAAATGGAAAATTGTTAATGAATAAACAAATTATGAGTAATGAAAATGTATCTGTAAAATTATTACCAAAAGGTTTATATGTAGTAAAACTAATTACAAATAGAGGCACAATTGAAAGAAAAATTATTAAGGAATAATTTACACATTTAATCAAAAGCAAATATGGATATATGGGTATAACAATAATAATTCTTTCAATTTTAGCAATAATTCTTGCATCTATACCCAGTCCAACCGGATATGTAATCAATTAGATATTCAAAAGATGAGCGTTGCTCGTGGGTGGGAACCAACGGTAAGTGTAGCTAATTATTTCTAATCCACGATAGCCATCGGGACCACTTCGTTGTTCGTAGCGTGTTGGTCTTTTTGTTCAGCATAGGTTAACGCTACCAGACTAGAGAATAAATATTAGCATGAGTCTTATGCTCGGAATTATAAAAAATCATCATCGTCGCATTTAACCGACGATTATTAAACATAAAATAAATATGAATAAATCAATCCTTCATGTAGTATTTGCAGTCTCGACACTGGCGTTTCTGGCCTGCAACAATGAAGACAAGGTAAAGAATGTTTCAACAAATGGATCCATTGAAACAAGTATCACAGTGGATCATCTGAGCGATAGTTTGGATGTGTTGATTAGCACCAATTTGGTTTGGATTCACAACACCCTGGTAAAAACCATCGTTCATGCCGACACTATTCCGTCGTTGGGGGTAGTAATGGAAGAGGCTGAGAATGAAAATGGTGAAACAAAAAATGTGGTTCTCAAAAAGGATTACGAATTGTACATAACCGTAAAATAGACCATGAAGAAATCAAGCATTATAAAACTGGTGTTGGTTACTGCGGCCTTGTCATCATGCAACAATCATAAAGCTTCGCACGACCGAAAGGTGTATATGCGGTCGGACACTACTGCTGATTATTCGCGCACCGAAGGCCACTCACACTTTGGTGGTTATTACGTTTTCCGTCCTTACGGCATGTACAATTCAGGAAGTTATTACCGGGCAGGATATTATTCTGGTGGCATTCACGAAAGCTCTAATATTGGTCATAATTCATTCAAAGGTACAACCATTCGCGGCGGTTTTGGAAGTAGTTCATTTCATGTTTCATCTTAATATTCTATTATTGTGCAAAGAATAACAACCTATCCACGCGCCAATTGGCAATCGAAAGTAGAAGAACTCGGCTTTGGATTTCACACCTTGGATGCAACTTACTGGGACGAATCGGTGTATTATGAATTCAGCATGAGAGAAATTGACAGCATCGAAAAGGCTACAAATGACCTTTGGGAAATGTGTTTGGAGGCAGTGCAATATGTTATTGACAACAAACTGTACCATCGGTTTCATATTCCTGAATGGTTTGTGCCGCACGTGGAAAACTCGTGGAACAATGATGCCCCGGCCATTTATGGTCGTTTCGATTTCTCGATGAAAAATGGCGTGCCCAAAATGCTGGAGTTTAATGCAGATACCCCCACTTCGTTGTTTGAAGCATCGGTGGTGCAGTGGTATTGGCTGCAAGATACGCATCCGAAAAACGACCAGTTTAATTCAATTCACGAAAAACTGATCGCTTACTGGAAATATCTGAAAACGTATTTACACAATCACCAGCTACATTTTGCGGCGGTTCAGGAGAATATGGAAGATTTTATAACTACCGAATATCTGCGCGACTGTGCCATTCAGGGTGGATTGGACACCAAATTCATCAACCTGATGGATATTGGTTGGAATGTGGATCGAAAAGAATTCCGCGATCTCGAGGATTTGCCCATCAAAAACATTTTCAAGCTATATCCGTGGGAATGGCTGGCTCACGAGGAATTTGGGAATCACATCATCCCCGACCGCAACAAAACTTTTTGGATAGAGCCCAGTTGGAAAATGATTCTTTCCAATAAATCTATTCTGCCCATTTTGTGGAAGATGTTCCCAGGACACGAAAATCTGCTTCCCTCATTTCCGGAGTTTGAAAAATCATCGCTGGGCTTCAACTATGCTAAGAAACCAATCTTGTCGCGCGAAGGAGCTAACATTCAGCTTTTTCAACAAGGCAGCATGATTTCCGAAACCAAGGGTGATTATGGTGAAGAAGGCTATATTTATCAGGAACTGTGCCCACTTCCAAATTTCGACGGTAATTATCCGCTTATTGGCAGTTGGGTGGTTGGTCAAGAGGCTGCTGGATTGGGAGTCAGGGAAACCAACACCTTGATTACAGATAATTTGAGTCGCTTTGTACCACATTTAATAAAATGACAAAGTGCTATGGCCATGTCGTTGTTAAGTTTATAGTAGCGTAGTTTGGTGGTCTTGTAGTTCGGCAAAGCGTCTTTCTTCCGAAAGTTATCGGAATCGTCGTGTGGGAAGCAAGGCTCTGCCTTGAATATTCAAGGACAATATGGAAAGCATGAGCTCCTTCTAGCCGCGGCGTAGGCACGATACGCCGAACTGGGTCAATCCAAGACCGTTAATCGGAAAGTATTGTTGCTATTGCGGATAATCAAAAATATAATACATATGCTTTCAATGCTTAATGCTGCCCTTTCAAGGCGAAGATTCATCTTCTACATTTCAACCTAGGGCTAGGACATATCAGGATGTTAAATTATAATAGAAATAATATTTAAATCAATAATATTAATGAGTTTTTAATCTCATTTCAAATAAATGGTACAGTAAAAAACCATGCGAAATATTTTCATTTTAGTGCTATTTCTTTCTTTTTCAATACTTATTAAAGCTGAATATAAATGGACCAAACAAATGGTAGGCACTACAAATCTCTTAACTTGTGTCGATTTTCTTACTCCTGAAACAGGCTTAGTCATAGGTAGTCCAAATGTCCTTTTTAGAACAACAAATGGAGGAGTGAATTGGACTAAAATCGACATCGGTACGCTAAATGGATTGAGTACGGTTACTTTTGTAAATAAGTCAATTGCTTTTATTAGTGGCGAAGATGGAGTAATATTAAAATCTATTGATGGCGGTTTAAGTTGGAATAGGATGATTAGTGGCGTGTCTACAGTCTTATATTCGATTAACTTTGTAGATGAAAATATTGGTTATGCGGCTGGCCTTCAAGGGATAATTATAAAAACAACAGATGGAGGTAATTCTTGGACTCGACTAAACAATCAGTTTTCTAATCATATTTATCGCATTAGCTTTTTGAATAAAGATACTGGCTTTGTTGCGGCAAGAGATGGCCTGATAGCCAGAACCATAAATGCTGGAGCGTCTTGGGAGGTAATGAATACAGGAACCACTAATATGCTGACTTACTTTCGTTTTATCGATAATAAAATTGGATATGCAGTTGGAGATTATGGAACGATACTTAGGACCGAAGACACAGGAACGACATGGAAATCACAGAATAGTGGCTCAACTTTATATTTAAACTGCGTCAAGTTCATAGATCAAGACATTGCCTATATCGTTGGCAAAGAAGGTTTAATCCTAAAAACTACCAATAGAGGCCAAACATGGGCAAATAATAATTCAGGTACTACTGATCGATTGGTTTCGCTCTGTTTTCCTTCCAAAAATACTGGTTACGCGGTGGGTGACAATGGAACAATTTTGAAATTATCCACCAAGCCCGATACTATATTCGTAAAATACTGCGCTTCCGAACCTGATGCTACCTTAAGTGCTGTTGATGGTTATTCTACTTACAATTGGTTGAATAATAAGAATACTTTGGTACACAGCGGGCAAGTGTTTGCTGCTAAAAATCCCGCTGACAGTACTACTTTCGCTTGTATAATGAGTAAATCTGGTGGCATTTTAGACACAGTTTATTATTCTATAATAAGATACGAACCGAAAGCAAATTTTACCGCACCTAATAACTGTAAGTCAAATACTGTTCAATTCACAAATCTTTCCTCTAAAACCCATGGTACACTAACTTATAAATGGAATTTTGGTGATGGGAGCTCAACTGATGAAAATCCAATACATACTTTCTCCACATCCGGTCTTCACCAAGTGAGTCTTGAAGTGAGTAATTCACCAGCATTGTGTACTCAAATTTATACTAATTCAGTTGAAACTTTTGTGCCCACTTTGGTTGGCATAGATGGAGCATCTACTTATTGTGAAGGTTATAGTACAACCTTAAAAGCGCATGGAGCTGATCACTACAAATGGAGTATGCCAAATGAAACAACTGATTCCATTCATGTTGCAACGTCTGTTAGGATCTGGCTGTTAGGTTATTCGGCCAATGGCTGTGTTTCGGATACAATATTTAAATCAATAACAAAAGAGCCGGATATATCATTAAGTATTGAAGGTAATCATGTAATTTGCAGTAACGATGGCACACAATTAAATGCTACTGGCGCTAAGTCTTATCTTTGGAATACCAATCAAACCGACAGTTCTATTGTTGTGAAGAATGCTGGTACATATACTGTTAGTGGTTGGAATACAAGAGGCTGTGAATTTAAAAAATCATTTGAAGTTATTAGGGAAATTGAGCCGATAGTAGATTTCTCACTCTCACCGAATAAAATTAATAGTCGTCACAATGAAATTAAATGTGAAGTTCCTTTTTTTGACGGTGTTGAATATAAATGGGAAATGGGTGATCAAACATTAGAAAATGGAAATACCATCCAGCACTTTTATAATGTTGATAACGCTATATTAGAATATCAAATTACCCTGAAAGCAACCACTATGAATGGTTGTGAGTATAGTGCCTCAAAAACCATTGAAGTAATTCCTTTTGTACCGAATGTATTTACGCCTAACGGTGATGATTTTAATGCATTATTTATGCCCGATGTCGATTTGCAGATTGTAGATCGCAATGGAATTGTTTTGTATAAGGGAACTGCAGGTTGGGATGGATCTTATAATGGGCATAAAGCTAATCCAGATACCTATTTTTATTTGATTAATTATCCAGCTAAAAATCACTTGGTTAAAACGATTAAAGGCTACGTTACTTTGATTAGAGAATAAATTTAAATTAAAACAAAATGAAAAAAACGAATTGTCTTTACTATACTCTAATAATTTTATTGCTGTTTTCTTGTAAGAATAATAATCCCATTGAAAACAATCCTATTGAAAAAGTTGCTCCGCTAGCAGTTAGCAGCACGGAGATAACTTTAAGTCCTAATAAACGTTATGCAGAAATTACTATTACAAAAGGAGCAGGTAATTATAGAGTTACAAGCTCTGACGAGACTGTTGCTCAGAATGTGTTGATTGAAAATAAGCTATATATTACTGGTTATAATATTGGCAATGCTATTGTAACATTGACGGATAAAGACAAAAATCAAGTAAAAATCAAAGTAACTATAAATGAATTAATTGCAAGGGTATATCCTTTGTCTAATATCGTATTTGTCAAAATAGGCGACACGAAAAACATAGCGAATACTGATCTTAATCCTCTATATTTTCTGAAGGATACAGCCTCTGTAATTCAAGTTGCGGGAACTGCAAATAATGTACAGATAACAGCCAAAAAGAAAGGTGTCGCAAATTTGTATTACCTGAAAGAATATTGGCCTACATTAATATATAATATTCAGGTTATAGATCATTATCTTTTTGTAGTATCGCTGACAACAAGCTCTCTACTACTTGCGGTAGGAGCTGAATCAGAATATGGTATTTTATCCGGTTGTGGCAATTATTCAATAATTATCTCGAACACGAATGTCATATCAGCTGAACTTCTTGCTTGGCCTATCGAGCCGGCTCTCAGTCAGAACAACCCTCGTGTTGTGCACATTAAAGCACTTCAGAAAGGCACTTCGGAACTTAAAATAACTAATGTAGAAACGGCTGAAGTGAAAACCGTGATTGTCACTGTAGGTTAGGTTAATGAGTGGTACAGGGCTACAATCGAACTAATATGGGATAGCTGAGAAAACTCGGTTGAATTATCGAAAGAATGTTTCCAAATTTCATTTTTTCCTTGGTTGTAGCGCAGTTTGGTGTGCTTGTAAGGTTCGGTGTAGGTTTCACCTTCCAGAGTTAAATATAATGCTGTACCTTGCATATTCAAGCTTAATATGGAAAGTGAAATTTTCTTTCATCCATGAAGAAGGTGTAATCGCCAAACAACAAAGACGACCAGGTTGCGTTTAAGAAGGTATACAAACCAATAATGGAGACCAACAAATTGATAAACAATAGTCCAAAAATAGATTCAATGGAAAAATCAAAATCTATAGCTGGGATTGTTGGCCCAACTTTAATAGTGATGGTATTATCAGAATTGAAAGTCTGGAACGCTACGCTTTACAACACTCAAATTGTTCCTTTGGTATATTTGTCAGGGGTTTTGTTTTTCATAGCAGGACTTTCGATTGTTCGCAAGCATAATATTTGGACTTGGGGTTGGCAAACTTTAATCACTGTCATTGGCTGGCTTGGTTTAATATTGGGAGTATTACGAATGTTTTTTCCACAAGTGTACACCGCAAATTTCAAGAATGACAATTTTGCTTTTGTTGTTGAGCTAATTCTAATTTTTATTGGAGTCATCTTGACAGCCAAGGCATATTTGCCAACAAATAAAGCATAAATGTTTTATTATTTTCCAGCTGGACGTAGAATAGTTCTGCTCAAAGTGTAGCTCAGACTTGACAAACCACTTTTGCATTTAACAGGCTAGTGGAAAGCAGTGGAACTATTGTGGTAAAACATTGTTTCAGTTGATACACACCATCTAAAGTATTTGAAATATGGATCTTCCAAAAATATTGCTGTTGAAAAAAGTCCTGAAATACTTTTTGGTTTTCCTGTCATCAATTCTGCTTCTATGCCTATTGTTGTTTGTTTTAGTGTATTCGGGCGTCTTTGGTTCATTGCCCGATAAGAAAGCGCTGATAGCAATAAACAACGAAGAAGCATCTCTTGTGATTTCCAGCGATAGCGTTATTATCGGAAGGTTTTTTGCAGAGAACCGTACCAATATATCCAACGCCGAAATTCCTGATCACCTTAAAAATGCATTGATTGCCACCGAAGACAAACGCTTTTTTACGCACAGTGGCTACGATCTTCAGAGTTATTTTCGTGTTTTCTTCAAAAGTATCCTTTGGGGCGAAAGCACTGGTGGTGGCGGAAGTACGCTGACACAACAGTTGGTCAAAAACTTATATGGCCGACCAAAACATGGTATAATAAGTATGCCGGTGAACAAGATAAAGGAAATACTTATTGCCGCCCGAATTGAAGAAGTGTACAACAAGGATGAAGTATTATTGCTTTACTTTAATTCTGTCCCTTTTGGCGAAGATGTATACGGTGTGGAAGCTGCCTCGCATCGGTATTTCAATAAACCTGCCCGCAAACTGAAAGTGGAAGAATCGGCGGTCTTGGTGGGATTGTTGAAAGCGAACACCTATTTTAATCCCCGACTGAATCCCCGAAATTCGTTAGAACGTAGAAATATGGTGCTGTCTTTGATGGAAAAACAAAAGTATCTCACAAAGGCTGCGTCGGATAGTTTGCGGAAATTACCACTCCGTCTGAACTATGAAAACATGAATGCAGAAGCACCGGCGGGCTATTTTGTATATCAGGTGAAGAAAAAAACGCAGAAAATTCTGGAAGATATTAAAAGAAAAAGTGGTGAGGAATATGACCTGACAAAAGATGGGCTTAAAATATACACCACGCTGAATATGCAGATTCAGCAAATAACAACCGAAGGCATACGCAAGCATATGTTTGGTATGCAAAAATTGCTGGACAATGAACTTCAGAATCGCAATATAAAAAAACGTTGGTCTCGTAAACAGTTTAAGCTGTCAGGTGAAGATAATTCTGCGAAAAAGAATATCGAGGTATTTGGATGGAAAGGCATTGTTACCAAGAGAATGACCAGAACAGACAGTTTGTGGTATTACTACAAAATGCTGAATGCCTCGGTGCTCATTACCAACCCCCAAAATGGTGCGGTAATTACGTGGATTGGCGGTAACGATTTCACCAGGCTTCCTTTTGATATGGTGCTGTCACACCGTCAGATAGCTTCTACTTTTAAGCCGTTTTTATATGCTACCGCGCTGGAGAATGATTTTACTCCTTCTACCTATCTTAAAAATATTCAGAAAGTATAACCTGAATACGACGACTGGGAACCGCAGAATTTCGATCATAAATTCACAAAAGACAGCACCGTGGCGCTTTGGTATGCTTTGGCCAACTCAATGAACCTGCCTACGGTGGATTTGTACTTTCAAACCGGGCGCGAAAACCTTATCAATACTTGCAATAGGCTACATTTTCCGTCTACAAATGATGACTCGCCATCCATTGCTTTAGGAACACTTGATTTGTCGCTTTATGAGGTGGTGCGTGCCTACGGTGCTTTTGCCAATAAAGGTGAAATGGCTGAACCGGTGATGATTAATAAAATTACCGATGCCAATGGAAAAGTGCTTTACAAAAGAAAGAATGCCCGAACAGAAAAAGTATTCGAGGAAGCAACCACCGAAATGATTACTGCCATTTTACAAAAAGTAATTGACCAAGGAACAGGAACACGGATCAGAAACCAGTATGGCATTCGTGCCGATTTGGCAGGCAAAACTGGTACAGCTCAGGACTATACAAATGCATGGTTTGTCGCTTATACACCCAATTTGGTGGTGGGAACCTGGGTGGGTGCATCTTCACCCGAAATACATTTTTATAGCGGAAACGGTTCGGGCTCTTCATTGGCGCTACCCATAGTGGGCAATGTGCTTCGTGCCATAGAGAATAATGCCAGCTGGAGAAGAAAATACCTGACTCCTTTTGCAATTTCCGATTCTGTTTATAATGAATTAAATTGTGCCCCCTATAAGGAAACGGGGATAAAAGGATTTTTTAATCGGTTGTTTCAGCGCAAATAATAATTCCTTTGGTGGTTCGGTTGTCATTCTGGTAGTTTGGCAAATTTTTCAACATCGTCTTCAAATCAATTTATTTCCATATTGTTTGGTAATTATTATACTTCTTATTGTATCTTAATGAACTGATAATCAATAAGCCCGTTTTTAATCGTCAACTTCTCATAACCGGCATTTTCATTGTCATCTTTCATTGAATCGATTGTAATATAGGTTGTATTGCCGAATTTTGCAACAGCATTGGTATGCTCGTGACCACTAATCACTATATTTATATTGTATTTTGTGAATAAATCCATTATGATCAATACCTCTTCATCCATCGGATTGGTAGTTAAGCTGTGTTTTGCCCTGTATAAATTTGAGTGTGTGAAAACGATGCAATTGCGGTACAAGCTGCGTTTTTCCTGCAGAACATTCTTCAACCAATCCAGCTGTTTTATTCCCAGTGTACCACTTCCGGTATCTATGCAAATAAATAAATCGCTTGCTTGGGGTGATTTTACAGAAAAATAAAAGGTGGCTGATCCAAATAGGTGGTGAAATTCGTCCCAACCATTATAAAACAAGTCGTGATTGCCTACCAGCGAAAAGTATTTCATTTGCTTGGTGTCGGGTAGGTGTTGTTGCAATGTTTGGTAATCGGCTGTATTTCCATTCGAAATATCTCCGTTGAAAATAACAGCCGCTACATTCAAAGATTTGGAATCGGTAAGAAACTTATCAAAATTAGATATGCCACCCATGTGAATATCAGCCGCAATGCATAAAGTATAATCATCACTGGGAACTTCGATGGTTGAAAAACCATTCAAATTATTGGAGCGTTCAGACTGGTCAAACCGGTAGTTAACCGACTCTTTTTCAATAAACATAGCCAGAAAATCCTTCGAATTGCAGGAAGAGAGAGAAAGCAGAAAACCGATAACAATGGGAAAGGCTATTTTTATTTTAAATTCCATATAAAACCTGTACGTAGAGAAGAACTGTAATAATTTACACTTAGATTGATAGCGCCAGCCGTTTTATACCATACTTCCGCAAAGAGCCTGATTTGTTGCTTAATACGATAATAGCCGTGAATATTAATGATGGGATTGGTCTCCTGATAGATGGTAAGATGGTCGAAATTTGTCCAGGTGGCTCCAATGTTCCATGATTTTAGGGCGGAACGCAAATCGTAGCTGACCTGATACATTAAATTGAAATTTTCTCTCAGCACGTCATTTGTTGGTAGGTTATATTCCTTAATGGCTTGTTTGCTGTGGCCAATTGTCCTTAAATTTGTGCCGGCCTTTATGTCAAAATGCCCTTTCGGTGCTGAAAATACTACTCCCAAATTCTTTTCACGCATTAGTTCGGTGGGAGCGGTTTTCATATAGAACGTCTCCACCTTATACATACTATTACTCACCCTGAAATTTTGTGCCAGATTTACCTTATACCCAGAAATTAAATTTGAATGGTTTTCTTTAAAGTCGCTTCGCATCACCACATCCAACTGCGTGCTGTTCAGCTTGTAGGCTAGCATTGGCACCATTTTGATATATACTCCTTCGGATATATTCGTGTCGCCAAATTCAGAATAACCAGAAACAGTCCACTGAGCTTGTAGGCTTGTTGAAATTATCAGAAATGATACAATTAAAAATACAAGAATTTTGAACATTTGGAATCATTTTCTTTCCTCGCCATCCAAACGCACTTACCGGTTATTCCTGTATCTGTAAATTCGAGCATGGAAACTTTTTTATTTTATGAAATCAATTCGTAAGCTTCCACAAACTCATTACTCTCAATTATTTGTTTTCGAAGTTCAAATAAAGACATAATTATATTAGCCAGCAAGCATTTTATAAATTCTTGAAAATCATTCGTATATGTTTTTAAAAATAAATTATACAGCGAGGATGGTGTGTAATTAAATGCAAGTTATTAAAAAAAATGTACTCGAGGATATGTATTGCATTTGATATTTTGTTTTAGCATATATAAATTACATACGTTTTATAACTCAAATAAGACTCTACAAAGATATTTTCACTGAAAATGCTCCACCTTGGCTTAACATAATAATAAAATACTAACTTTGACGGTCAGTTTTGAGTACTTGCAAAATCTCCAGTCCAACTGGATTACTAATTTAGTTGCTATTCAAAAGGTTGACGCTGCTTTTTTCGGATTTGCAAACCGATTAAACAAAATTGGATTCAAATAATTGGAATTCCAGTTGATATAACATAAAAATTAATGATGAATTTAATTACAATAACTGTTTGAAACTAAAAAAACAAAATGAATAGAGTCACTATTACCGCATTCTTGCTATTTTGTTGCCTGCTTACTTGGGCACAAAAATACACTCAAATTATTACACCAGTACAATTGGTTACCGACTCATTTTATAATAAATATGTAATCCATGACAATTATCGCTGGCTTGAAAATACACAAAACAAGGACGTTAAAGAGTGGCTGGATCAACAAAAAGGTCTAAGTACAAAATACTTATCCAAAGCTTTATACAATACAGACTCGTATAATTCGATTGATGAATATGGTTCTGTTGAATATAATAACCCCGATAAAGAAGGGAATTATTATTTTACGTATGCTACATATAATGAGGGAGTTCCAGCACTTTTTTATCAATCCAAGATCACAGATGATCCTATTCCTTTGGTTGACCCGAATTTTATATCTTCAAAGGATAAAATTCTTCTTAATGGTTATTCTGTTTCTAAAGATTCAAAATTATTGGCCTATCAATTTAGCAGAAACGGGAGTGACTGGAATGAAGTTAAAGTTGTGTCACTTTTAACCCGTAATGATAAAAAAGATCACCTTAAAGGATTAAAATTCTCACACATTTCCTGGCTTGGCGATGGTTTCTTCTATACCACTTTTGGGCAGAAAGGTCAATTTGGAGTTACAAGCAATCAGAAAATCTGTTACCATAAAATGGGCGACGAACAACAATCAGACTCAACTGTATTTAAATCAAAGAATTTTCAGTCCGAGGATTTTCTAAATTATTCGACTACTTCCGATGAACGTTTCTTTATACTTCGAGAAACCGATAAACAGAAAAAATCATTAAATTACTTCTTTATTGATTATTCATCGAAGCATCCGATGATAAAACCTTTATTGTCAGGCGTAAAGGATGATATCGATATACTTGATAGTAATAATGGAAAATTAATTGCAACGGTTTCAAAGGGTTACGATTATGGAAGTATTATAGAAATTGACCCCGAACATCCGTTACAAATACGAACGATTGTTGGCGAAAGGAAGGATACACTTCTTGTTAAGGTAATTCCTTTTCATGACAGAATAATTGCATTTTATCAAACGCATGAGCATCCACTCGTTGTAATTACGGATTATGCAGGAGCTGTTTTGCAGAAACTGAGATTCCCGGTAAGTTCCTCAGCCAGCGGTTTCTTGGGTAATCCCAATGATGATGAGGTGCTTTTTGATTATAATAACTATACTACTCCAACTGTGGTTTATAAGTTTAATCTGAAGACTTTTCAGAAGGAATTGGTGAAAAAAACCAGTATCAATTTTAGTATAGATAAGATTGTGTATAAAGAAGTTGAATATCTATCCAATGACAATGTGAAGATTCCAATGGTTCTGGTTTATGAAAAAGGGCTCAAACTCGATGGAAATAATCCTACGATTTTAAAAGCGTATGGAGGCTTTGGCGTTGTAGAAACTCCATCGTTTGATCCTGGAATCGTTTATTTTATTAAACAGGGAGGCGTTTATGCATTCGCAAATATTCGGGGTGGAGGTGACAAAGGTTTAAACTGGGCGCTTCAGGGAAGAGGCGAGAACAAACAAAAATCGTTTGATGATTTTATCGCTGCAGCCGAATTTTTAATACAGAAAAATTATACCAATAGTCGTAAGTTGGCTGCAACCGGTGCATCAAATGGTGGTCTTGTGGTGGCTGTTGCTGCCCTTCAACGTCCAGACCTTTTTAAAGCAGTAGTGCCCGTTGTAGCGCCGTTGGACATGATTCGATTCAGCAAATTTACTGTTGGACATTGGTGGACTGATGAGTACGGAACGGTAAATGATAGTACAAGTTTTTCACGACTGCTTAATTATTCGCCCTATCATAATATCAAAGAAAATATCAATTATCCGGCAATGCTAATTGTTACTTCCGAAAATGATGATAGAGTTCCACCCTTTAATTCCTACAAATTTGTAGCCAAATTACAAAGTAGAAATGCTCAGAAAAATCCAATCATTTTAAAGGTTGAAGAGAATTCGGGACACAATGGTGCAACTACACTACTTTCAAAGATACAAGCTAAAGCTGATGTTTATGGATTTATTATGAATGAATTAATGAAAAAATAAAATAGATGTACAACGTAGGTTTTCTCTTGCTTGAGGTAAATGCAGATTTGTGATTTTCAAATTATAAATGCTCACCTCTTGTAGTTATGCATTATGGCATGTCTCTACAATTTCAAACAAATTGATATATTTATACGTTTAAATTCCATTGAACAGTGATAAAATATAAGTACGTACAAAATGAATAGAAATAAAAAGGAGTTGTCGGAAGAACAAAAGGAGGTAATACTAAAAGTATTGAAAGCCCGTTTTGATAAAAACATGAACCGACATCAGACAATTGAATGGGCAAATGTACAAGCCAGGTTGGAAGCTAATACAGGGAAACTGTGGTCGCTCAATGAAATGGAAGGTACTGGTGGTGAGCCAGATGTTGTTGGTCTCGATGATATGACGGGAGAATATGTTTTCTGTGATTGTTCTGCCGAAAGTCCCAAAGGTCGCCGAAGTGTTTGTTACGACCACGCAGCGCTGGAGTCAAGAAAAGAATTTAAACCGGTAGATAGCGCCATCAATATGGCTGCTACAATGGGCGTTGAAATTTTGACCGAAGAACAATATAAAGAATTGCAGAAGCTCGGAAGTTTCGATTTGAAAACTTCCAGTTGGGTGATTACGCCTGACGAGATTAGAAAATTAGGTGGCGCTATTTTTTGTGACCGCCGTTACGACCATGTATTTGTTTATCACAACGGTGCAGAATCTTACTATGGTGTCAGGGGTTTTCGTGCTTTATTAATGGTATAATTTTCTCGAATCGTTAAATAATAAGATATGGAACAAAATATAGAAATCATAGAACCCGATAATACAGCAGTTCGTACAGCATTGTGGAGAGCATTGCACGTTCAAAATGATGCTCTGCCACATATACTTGAAGATGAAATTGGATTCAAATTTGTGGCTCCAGGTCCTGGCTGGCAGCAACGTCCCGATATGGATTTGAATTTCACTCGACGGGTAAGGTCATCTATGGTAGCACGCGCTCGATTTATTGAGGATTTCATGACTGAACAACTGAAACTTGTTATTAAACAGTATGTTATCCTTGGTGCCGGACTGGATACTTTCGCGCAGCGCAGACCTGAAATTGCTTCTCAATTAAGGATTTTTGAAATTGATAAACCGAATACTCAAACCTGGAAAAAGCAGCGATTGGTCGAACTAGGCTATAATATTCCCGAATGGCTTCAGTTTGTATCTGTCGACTTTGAGTCAGGTTCTTCATGGTGGGAACAATTGATACGTTCAGGTTTTGATGTCAATCAACCAGCAGTTCTTGCTTGTACTGGTCTAAGTATGTATCTTACGTTGGAAGCAAATAAGTCTACTTTGAAGCAAATTGCAACCCTTGCACCAGGTTCGAAGCTAGCTATGACATTTATGTTGCCATTTGAACTTATTGATGCTGAAGACCATTTCTTGCAACAAGCGTCCGAAAAAGGTGCTCGTGCCGCAGGAAATCCTTTCATAAGTTACTTTAGTCCAAGCGAGATGATGGATGTAGCACGTGAAGCCGGTTTTAAAGAAGTTGAGATTGTAACTTCGAATGACCTAGCCAACCTCTATTTTGTAGGAAGGCCTGACAAACTTAGTCCTGCAAGTGGTGAGGCATTTTTGATTGCAACAACTTAGTAAATTTTCGATTTTATGGGGATTAACTCATAGTATATTTAGAATGTGTGAATTATGCAATAAATATACAAAGTAATGTAACATTTAACTACCTAAAGTTCACGTACTTTGCATTATAATTATTTACCACTAAAAAAACAATCAAAAAAATGAAAACAATCAAATTTTATGCATTAATTACTGCGCTCGTATTTATGACGGCATCTTGTGTTGAGAATTCTGGGAAATACAAAAGTGCCCTAGCCCAACGTGATTCATTGTTGCTGGAAAATGAGTCGTTAGATTCTAGTTACAACCAAACACTTGTCATTTTGAATGATATTGAAACTGGATTCTCAGAAATCAATCAAAAAGAAAGAGAAATGAAGGTGAACCTCAAAGGTGTTGAAGGTAATGGAACCAACAAAAGGCAAATAATTGCAGCTCAAATGACTGCGATTAAAGAAGGAATTGAGCAAAACAAAGCAAAAATTGCTGAACTAAGACGTCTGGAAACTAAAAAAGGTAAAGCTAACAGCATGTTGAGTGCTACCATTAAACGTTTGCAAACAGAAATGGATGAAAAAGGATTACAAATACAATCCTTACAAGCAGAACTAGATCAGAAGAATATTAAAATTACCGAACTTAACACTACGGTAGATGTTCAGAGCAAAAATATTACTGAACAACAAAATGCCTTAGAACAACAAAAAACGACAATTAGAGGTCAGGAAACCGATTTGAATACAGTTTGGTACTGTATCGCTTCGTCTGATAAACTCAAGAAAGCAAAAATTATTTCTACAAGCGGTCTCTTTTCATCTAAAAAAGTGATGAATAATGAATTCGACAAGAATGCCTTTATACAGATTGACTTGAGAAACATTACTACTATTGCTACCGACAGCAAAAGCGTTAAAATCATTTCTTCTCACCCTTTAAGCAGTTACCTTCTTGAAACAGGTGTCGACAAGAAAATCACTATTAAAATTACCAATCCTTCAAAATTCTGGAGTGTATCTAAATACTTAGTGGTACAAATCTAGTTTTTGCTGGAATCATAAACCGATATTAAAACGGTGTTAAGCTATGGAATTAGATTTTTATAGCCTAAGGTTTAACTGAGAGTGCGGCGTAAGTTGTGCTCTCAGTTGTTTTACATCTACTAGAATTTATAAATTGATTATCTTTGCCGCTCAATTTATTAAAGTTTTCAGAACATGCAACAAGAGAACAAAAAGCTTTGGCTCGATAATCTTAGAGTGATTGCAACAATTGGAGTGATATTTATACATGTTTCGTCCGATTATGCTCCGTCGTCAGGTACTGTTTCGGCATATAATTTCTGGGTAGGGAATCTGTTCGATAGCGCTTCACGATTCAGCGTACCGATTTTCGTCATGATTTCGGGCGCATTGTTATTGCCAAAGGACTATGGAATAAGCACTTTCTTGAAGAAAAGAATGTCGCGATTGCTTCTGCCTTTTCTGTTTTGGAGTCTTTTCTACATTGCCCACTCCATTAACTACGAGATGCAGCAAGGTAATAAAATGGGCGTGATGGAAATTGCTCGGTTTGTTTCTGTCCAATTTAGGGATGGCAGTTCTTTGCATTTCTGGTACATCTATATGATTATAGGGCTTTACATGTTTGTTCCCATCATTGGTATGTGGGTACGGAACGCCAGCGAAAAGGAAATTTTGTACTTTTTGGGCATTTGGTTGTGTACATTATTTCTGGATCAACCGATATTCTCAAAATTTAAACCGAATATCGATTTAACCTACTTCACTGGCTTCTTGGGATATTTAATCCTGGGATATTACATGTCCACTAAATCATTCCGAAATATTAAACAACTGAACATCATTGCATTATTGCTGATTTTAGTCGGTTTTGCGTCAACGGCTGTTGGCACTTTCCTTGTTTTACATTATTACAACGAATACTCTTCCATGTACTACGAATGTCTCACTCCAAACATTTTAATGCTTGCATTGGGGATATTTTTGCTTCAAAAAGACAAAGATATCAGCAACCTTTGGTTTGTAGCCATTCGCAATTATATCAGCAAATACAGTTATGGCATTTTCTTGGTGCATGTTCTTGTGCTCAATTTGTTGGATAGTTTTGATGTCAGGTGGGATTTTATTAATCCCGTGGCGGGCATTCCAATTACAGTTTTCCTTTGTTTGACTATTTCTAGCGCTATCATTTTTGTTGTCAATAAATTACCTTACGGAAAATATATTTCTGGATAACAAATTTACAATTTTGAGTGTTTCAAAATACCCAAACTAAGTGACGAACTCTATACTAACACATTATATAATTTTATTCCCATTATTATTGTATTATGTGTCCGTATGTTCTTTCAAAATAATTTAATATTCCTGATTTATTCCTTCCAGTTAAATTTGCATTCAAAAAACAAAATCTGCGATTCTATCCAAGTTGAATGCACTTTGAAAACTCATTGACGAATCATTTTCTTATAAGGATAAAAAATATGTTGTCTTTTTGACACTTACTAAAGAATTATGCTTATATTTGCATCATAATTTTGAATGCTACATCCTTGTTGTGTCTGGAATTATTATACAAATTTATTGAAATAACAAATTTGGACTGCATATTTGTAGTATTATCAATAAAGCATTAACTAAATTATAAGGTATACCATCTTCTTCGAAATTAAACAACTATAGCATGAAAACATCTAGCATCGCAATTTTATTGTCGTTATTATCTGTTTCAGTTTTTTCTCAAACTGTTGTCAATGTCTCTGATAAACAGATATTTCAAGGGGTAGCTAAAAATGTAACGATTTATTCAAGTGCAAATAACACAAATGAAAGACTAACCGAAACTAAAAAAATAGATTTTACGAAAGCGACACAACCAGTAGAAACAGAATTTTCAGTGTTTGTGAATCCACATAAAACTTTTCAGAGCATTTTGGGCATTGGAGGTGCTATTACAGATGCAAGTGCCGAAACGTATGCCAAATTACCTGCTGAAAAAAAGCAAGAATTGATAAACGCTTATTACGATAAAACCAAAGGAATAGGTTATACGTTGGTAAGAACAAATATCAACAGTTGCGATTTTAGCAGCGAATCATATTCATATATCGCTGATGGCGACAAAGATTTGAAAACATTTAGCATCAACCATGATAAAACGTTTCGAATTCCGATGATTAGGCAGGCAATGAAAGCAGTCGGGAGTCAATTTGTACTTTATGCAAGCCCATGGAGTCCACCAGCATTTATGAAAGACAACAATAATATGTTACTTGGTGGTAAACTTATGCCACAGTTTTATAATGCATGGGCAAATTATTTCACTAGGTTTATTAAAGCGTACGAAAGTGAAGGAATTCCAGTTTGGGGAATTTCAATCCAAAACGAAACAATGGCCAAACAAAAGTGGGAATCATGTATTTATACCGCAGAGGAAGAGCGTGATTTTCTGAAATATCATTTAGGTCCAGTAATGAATGAACAAGGATTGGGTGATAAAAAGATAATTGTATGGGATCATAACCGTGATTTGATGAACCAACGTGCCAACACAATATTTGAAGATTCTATCGCGTCAAAATACGCATGGGGCATCGGCTTTCATTGGTACGAAACTTGGGCAGGTGGCGATCCAATGTTTGCTAATGTAGCTAAAGTACATGAAGCATATCCAACCAAAAACATCTTATTTACCGAAGGTTGCGTTGAATCTTTTACTCCAAGTAAGTATCAATTTTGGAGAAATGGCGAAAGATATGGTCGATCTATGATCAATGACTTTAATAACGGTGCGGTGGGTTGGACGGACTGGAACATTTTGTTGGATGAAAAAGGAGGCCCAAATCATGTCGGGAATTTTTGCTTCGCACCAATTCACGCCAACACCAAAACAGGTCAGTTAATATATACGCCTTCCTATTATTATATCGGACATTTCTCGAAATTTGTTCGTCCCAATGCCAAGCGTGTTAGTACGGCTTCGAGCAGAAGTCAGTTGCTCAGTGTTTCGTTTATCAACGAGGATGGTAAATTGGTCACTATTGTTATGAATGAAAGTAATAAATCAGTTACTTATAATTTAATTGTTGATGCTTCAGAGGCAAAAATTACAATTCTACCACATGCCATTCAAACTTTACTATATTGATTACATCATAATTTTAATGGCTGTCAAAATCGAATATTGGCTGAATTTCAAGTTTGAAATTCAGCCGATTTTGTTTTATAAAGAGAATTTATAGCACTTTATGGTTCAATTTCAACAGTTATATGTTATATTTGTATCGCATTAGAAAAATAAAATAGGATTGTTAGTGGCTAGCCATAAAACATAAGATTGGTTAGAGAAATACGAGTTGGTAAATGATTTTGTTTCTACCTCTATTTACTAAGAATAGTTTTTTAATTGAAATGAAGTCGGTTATAGTTTAATTTTAATAATGAAAAAACAAATAACAATACTACTCGTCTTTTTATTTTCCATTATCGTAGTGGATCAGGCGGGGATTCATTTTTTTGCTCCTGCCCAAGCGAATAATATTATTACTACTTCGAATAATGAGAGCATCAATCCTGATAGTCTGAGACATTATACGCCAGAGGAAGTTGGGATGAGTTCCCAAACGCTTTCCCGCATTGATTCAATAGTGAAAGACGGTATTGCCGACAGGGTTTTTCCTGGTTGTCAGGTTTTTGTAATGAAAGACGGCAAACCAATTTACGATAAATGTTTTGGCAATTATACTTATGAATCAGTGCATAAAGTGCTGCCTACCACCATGTATGATTTGGCCTCCCTCTCTAAAACGACAGGAACTTTGCTCGCCATAATGAAGCTTTACGATAATAGCAAGCTTAAACTTACCGATAAAGCATCCGATTATCTTACGTTCCTTCGGGGTACAGACAAGGAAAACATCACGATAAATGAATTGTTGTTTCATGAATCGGGTTTGCCGGCTGGACTTCCGTTCCACACTTTAGCAATTGAAAAAAACAATACACCATCCTTTTTGGCAGCTGCTAAAGATACAACACACATTGTTCGGTTGGCAAGTAAAACTTTAAAATACAAGGAAGACTGGGTTTCCAAAATTCCTTCGGTTGAATACACTTCGCAGGTTTCGGATAGTTTCTATGTTAATACCCGACTCCATGATGCAGCCATGCAAATGATTGCCAAAACTCATTTGAATTCGAAAGCTTACGTTTATAGTTGCGTGAATTTTATTTTGTTGAAAGAAATTACGGAAACCATTAGTGGAATGACTATGGATGTTCTTCTGAACAATGAATTTTATATCCCAATGAAATTAAACGAAATGGCGTATCTACCATTGCGTACACATAACAAAGAGGAGATTGCTCCAACTCTGAAAAAGGATTTTTTGCGTAATGGATTATTACAAGGTTATGTACATGACCCAGATGCAGCATTTTTGGGAGGAGTTTCGGGTAATGCCGGGTTATTTGCTACTGCCAGGGATGTGGCTGAAGTATATCAGATGTTACTCAATGGGGGAGAATTGAATGGAAAACACTACCTTAGCGCAGAAACCTGCACGCTTTTCACTACCACCACATCAGCAAGTGGGCGTCGTGGCTTGGGTTTTGACAAACCTGTAACTGCAAATCAACAGCACAGTCCGTGTTGCATTTCAGCACCTTCGGCCGTTTACGGTCATACTGGCTATACTGGCACTTGTTGTTGGGTAGATCCGGTAAACGATTTGGTATATGTGTTTTTGAGCAACAGAACTTATCCAAATGATGGAGTAAATAAATTGGCAAAAAAGAGTATTCGTCCTAAAATTGAAGAGGTAATATATCAATCGATGAAACTACAAACATCAAAATGGGAGAAAGTGAAAATCCTTAGTTCATTAACGAGTAAAAAGGCATTGAAATAGACAATTATAAAATACAAACCAATACTAACTTCATTTCCACTTTAAGCAATTGGATTCAAAATACATTATGAATAAAAAAATCTTCCTCATCGGTACAATTCTTTTGACTTTTACCGCCGTTAGTTGTAAACAATCGAATCAAAAAACTGCTAATTCAGATGCTGCCACCAGCACAGTTGCAGAAAAAGAAATTGTAGTTGAAAATCAGCAAAAAAACAACGCTGCACAGATTTTGGAAAAAACGGAAGTACCTGTACTTTGTTATCACCGAATTTCAGACGGCAATAAAGGTGATTACACCGTAAGTCCGGCAACTTTTAATGCGCACGTAAAAATATTGGCTGATAGTGGTTACCATTCCATCTCACCTGCACAATTGTATGACTATTTGGTATATAATAAAACATTGCCTGCAAAACCATTCATTATTAGCTTTGATGATTCGAGGATTGAACATGCTATGATTGCCACTCCCGTGTTGGAGAAACATGGATTTAGAGGGGCTTTCTTTATTATGACCATTACATATAATAAGAAGAATTACATGTCCAAGGATCAAATTGCAGCATTGGCAAAAGCAGGGCATACAATAGGGCTTCACAGCTGGGATCATACCATGGTAATAAAATACAAAGAAGCTGCAGATTGGCAGAAACAGGTGGCTGAGCCAAAGAAAAAGCTGGAAGGAATTGTTGGTAAACCCGTTGAATACTGGGCGTATCCAAATGGCGTTTACGACCATAATGCTACCGAGGAGCTTAGCAAGAATAATATGAAATTGTCATTTTCGCTATTCTCAAAACGTGATACCATTCAACCCTTACAAAGTGTGCGCCGAATAATAGTACCTGAATGTACACCGCAAGGTTTACTCAAATCTATGCGAAGAGCGTTTGTGAAGAAAGAAAAAATGTAAGAATGAAAGAATGAAAGAATGAAAGAATGGAAGAATGGAAAATGTAAGAAATAATCTTTTCTGATTATTTACCGTTAACTGCAATTTCCCATTACATAATTATTCTATCCCCATATTGACGAATTAACCCATTATTATATTACCATATTACCATATTATCCCATTACCATATTAACTCATTAACCCATTAATCCACATGAACTATCAATTCTCAACCATCAATTACCGATTGACATTATTATTCCTTGCTTTTGTTTTTACTCTAAGTGGTTGCAATCAGAAAAAAGAATCAAGTGCAGATAAAAAATCTGGGGTACAAACTTCAGAACAAAAGCCTGAAGAGATAGTCATTCCAACAGATACGGCTGCGTACCGAAAGAAAAATCTAGCCATAGCAAATGGTGATACTACAGGACATTGGCCAATTGTGAAACAACCATTCCCATTAGAGGGAGCAATTCTGCCTTTCCAAAGAATTGTGGCATATTATGGCAACCTTTATTCTAAAAAAATGGGTGCTTTGGGTGAATATCCTCCTAAGGAATTGTGGCGAAGATTAAATATAGAACTTGCAGCTTGGAAAAAAGCTGACCCAACCACTCCAGTAATTCCTGCCATACATTATATCGCCGTGGTAGCTTCGGGTACACCGGGAAAAGATGGGAAATACCGAACACGTATGCCGTCGCATCAGATTGATTCCGCATTGGCAATAGCAAAAATGGGAAATGCCATCGTGTTTTTAGATATTCAGGTAGCGCTAAGTAATGTACAAGCAGAAGTGCCTCAATTGGAAAAATATTTGAAAATGCCACAGGTACATTTGGGCATCGACCCTGAGTTTTCGATGAAAGAAGGTCACAGGCCTGGAACAAAAATCGGAACTATGAATGAAACCGACATTAATTTTTGCTCTGACTATTTGGCTAAATTAGTGAAAGATAATCATTTGACTCCAAAAGTACTTGTAGTACATCGCTTTACGCAAGGAATGGTGCGCAACCATAAGGATATAAAATTGCATCCTGAAGTACAAATTGTAATGAACATGGACGGATGGGGTGAGCCAATACTGAAACGAAGTACTTATAAATTGTATATTTACAAAGAACCAGTACAATTTACAGGATTCAAATTATTTTACAAAAATGACTTGAAGAAAGCACCCCATACCTTAATGACACCTCAAGATTTGTTGAAACTGAAACCACAACCAATCTATATTCAGTATCAATAAATTGTATTAGAGCATTAAAAAAAAAGAAACCGTTCAACTTAAAGTAGTTGAACGGTTTCGTAATATTATTTGATTTAATATTCATCGCATCCGAATCCAAAATATGAGATTTTAGTAATAAGCGCTATATAATGCACCATTTTAAAGAGGTTTTTTTAACGCTAAGCCGCAAAGTTTTTAAATCGCTTAATATCATTTATACCTTTGCGTTTTTGCGACTTCGCAACTTCGCGTTCAAAATAAGATATTATATTCGTTCAATTATTTATATCAAAATAATCAATATGTGATTTCCTTTTATTTTTCCTTTCAAAATTAATTTGATTAGCCGATGTTTATCATAATCAATACTTGCATAATTCCCCTTCAGGGGTTAGGGGTTCAACCAGTAAACCCAATTGCACCTGCTATTGCATTGATACAACGCAACAATTCTATCAAGAGATGATCAGCTTCTGTAGTTTTTCCTTCCGAATTGAACTTGCGCCATTTATCTAATAACAAAGCCTGATGTTGGTGCAGCGGTTCCATGGCTTCCGACCTCAAAAGAGTTGAATAGTAATGGTTTTCACGTCTTTCCACGAGCGGAATATTCAACAATACATCAATCATCCGTCTGGTTTTTGTCAATTCTTCAGTCATTTTGCTAATAAACATGGCACTTTCTGGTACTTCTGAGGCTAGGTTCGCATATTTTCTGAAGATGTTTTCATCGGATGAAGCTATACTCGAATCCACATTTGTAAGTACATACCTGATAAATGAATCTGTTTCAACAAATTTCCGGAAACGTTCAAATTTCTCAGGCTCTTTTTCGTACATTTCTTCCAATGTGGTGCCTATACCATACCAACTGGTGATATTGAACCTGCATTGACTCCAGCTGAACACCCACGGAATGGCTCGTAAATCCGAAAGGCTGCGGGTACCAGTACGTCGTGATGGACGACTACCAATTTTACTCTGCTCCAGAGCATCAATAGGTGTAGCTTTTTCGTAAAACTGTATAAAACCAGGCTGTTGTGTCAAATCCTTGTATACTTCCATGCTACGGTTGGCTAGGTAATTCAATTCCTCAGAAAGTTCATGGTCTTTCTGATTGTTATTTTTATTGAGCATCGTTGCAGCAAGCGTTCCAGCTGTGAGTAACTCTATGTTGTAGACCGCATTGTAATTATTGGCATACTTTCTTTCAATGGTTTCACCTTGTTCTGTCAAGCGAATATCGCCGTTGATAGAACCCGCAGGAAGTGCTTTCAGGAACCAATGCGTAGGACCCGCACCACGACTTATTGAACCACCTTTGCCGTGGAAAAAGCGTATCTTCACATTGTGTTTTTTGCCAATTTCAACAAGTTTGGTTTGCGCTTCGTGCAAATACCATTGACTGGCAAAAATCCCCCCGTCCTTATTGCTGTCGCTATATCCAATCATTACTTGTTGCAGCATATTAGGCAGCGCATCTCTTTTTTGTTGCCATTTCAAACTGTTTTTTGTTACAGGATGCGACAGAAATGCATCCAAAATCTGTGGACTATTCACCAAGTCTTCAATGGTTTCAAAAAGAGGGACTACAGGAAGTTGAGATGCCAATCCATCCTTTGTTTTTATTAATAATCCAGCTTCGCGTTCAAGCAAATAAACCACCAGCAAGTCTGAAACATTTCGTGTCATGCTCACAATGATAGAACCAATTGCCTCAGTGTTATATTTGTTGATGTGTTCATAAATAACACGATATGCATCGATGGTAGCTTTTGCTTCGTTCTCCAATTCTGTGCCTGGTAGTGTAAATGGGCGACTAGAATTCAATTCGTCATTAATAAAACTAACCCTTTCGTTTACTCCCCACGATAAAAATGCATCTCCATCCAACTGTGCCGCATTCATCAATTGCGAAAGTGCCAATTCCTTGAAATGACTATTTTGGCGAATATCCAATTTTGCAAGGTGAAATCCAAATGTGGTTGCCACTCGTATGGCATCGTTCATATCGGTATAAGCAATTTCGGAAGCCCCAAAATCAATCAATCCTTTTTTCAATAAATACAAATCGGCAATCAACTCTGCAGGCAATCGGTAACTTGCTTCATCTTCTTCAAATATCCCACGAAGTGTAGATACGGGTATTTTTGCCAGTAAAAACTCCAAAAACTGCTTGAAAGCTTCACCCTTATATTGCATTTTGAAACCGTCTCTTCTTTCTTTTATTTCATGGTAAAGATGTGCATACTTTTTTTGAAATTCGGGCGACAACTGCGAAATTGTAACATTAAAACTCAGATTTTTCTGTAATCCCAACAACTCCTTCTTAATTACCTCAAAAGCTTTTTCGCGAAGTTTCAGCAGGGTTTTCCTTGTCACTTCGGCTGTCACCAATGGATGTCCATCTCTATCACCACCTACCCAGTTGCCAAAAGTGATTTTTGGAAAACTGTTTGCTTTCCGAATCAATTGCTGGTCAAAACCGGCATCTTCCCAAGCTTGTATGAGTCTGCGGTCGTGGAGTTTAATCACTTCCGGAAAAACTTGGGTTAGATAATGGGTAATGTTGTCGAGCTCTGAACTGACATCAGGTTTTTCGGTATAAATGTCGGAAGTTCTCCATATTCGGTGCAAAATAATCTTTATGTTTTTGCGAATCTGAATTTGTTCCATTTTGCTGTACATTTGGTTTTCGCGTTTTACCACCAAAAGATAGAGATTGCGCAAATGCTCCAACATAACCGTGCGTTTCGCCTCTGTGGGATGTGCTGTGAGAACCGGCTCCACATGTATTTTGGCCAACTGAGCTACTATTTCTTCAGGGCTAATGCCTTTTTCTTTCAGCAATTTCAGATTATATGACCACAAGCCATTAATCTCGGACAAGGACTTTTCATTTTCTGTTTTGCGACGATTTTGCACCGCTCCATTCACTTCCACAATGTTGAGAAGCTGAAAACAGGTAGAAAATAGGTGAAGATGTTTTTCTGTAAATGCCTTGTTCTCAAAATTATTGGCATCTGAAATCCATGGAATATCCTTTGCCAACTCAGTTTCTCCCGATTCAATCATCACTTCTTTAAGGCAAATAAGCAGAAACTCCAAGTCGTTGTATACTTTGGTTAATTTATTTTGAACTAATGCTAGAGTACTCATATATTTATTTCAATTGTTTAAAATATAACGGTTCGATGCATCATTTGTTTACAGTAACAGAAAAGAAATGAGAAAATGGACATAATTATGAGTAGTATGCTTCACCCTTCATGATAGAAACTGACTCGTTTATTTTAGGAAAAGTTGTTCTAAAAAAACACTTAATTGTTTGTGATTTTTAATAACAATAGTTCGTTAAAAAATATTTAACATTATGCGGCAATAGTGCCGTACAAAAGAAGTTCTTTGACATTCTGGTTATTTTTGAGTACGTTTGCTTTAATAGCAAACATGCAAATAAATCTTTCTAA
>Ga0247844_1002842_pt1 | contig 27075 bp, 25 predicted proteins | sample LaCtaG_FD_192421 | JGI IMG/M metagenome (GOLD analysis project Ga0247844, IMG submission 192421) | Freshwater microbial communities from meromictic Lake La Cruz, Castile-La Mancha, Spain - LaCruzMarch201714.5m_1 | ecosystem: Environmental > Aquatic > Freshwater > Lake | place: Spain: Castile-La...
GTTATCTGGCAAAAATCTCCTAAATGAAAACTGGGTTCAAGTAAAGTGGTGTGAAAGATGTGCTTCCAAACTACGCTAACTTATGTTCGAGGCGGCACCGGCTACGCCGGTGTGGGAGTTAAAAGAACCACCAAAAAAGAAATTCATAAAATAACCCAGACGAAGACATAGGGGCAGAATTCTTTAACTCGGTGCCATCAAATGGAATTTCCCATAGTAATAAAAAAATTGGGCCTTACCTTCTCCTTGTTAAAAACTAAAAAAGGTGAGGTATTGCTATTTTCGAGAAAATAGAAATATTCAGAAAATTTATTTGAAACAAGAGTGCGGCAGGCCTTGCTTGTACCACGAATCGTTGCAAAATTTTTTCTTAAACTTGTGTTTGGGTTGTCATTAGGGACATCTTCATACCCATCAATTGCCTCTGTGTAATTTTTAACTTCTTTTAGAGCACCAATAAGTTTATCGAGACTTTCTTTTGGACAGTTTTCATCATTAAGGTTGTAAGAATTTATTTTCCCTTCACTTACTTCCGCATAACAATTCCCTTCGCTAATACTTGCATTAGCTAGTGTTATATTGGGAACACTTTTTAAAAATTTAACAGTTTTGTCCAAACGGTTAACGTCCTCGCGGTTTTTCATTCTTACTAAAGTTTTATAAAGAAAGTCATGATCAATGGCCTTATCCTCCTTGGGGGCACTCGCATTCCAGCCTGAAGTATAAGCAAGGTTTGGGAGGATGGATTTCCAATTAGAAATTTCTTCTGGGGTATTTGCATAACATCCCCAGAGGTGGATTGATTTAATGGTCTGAGCTTTTTCCTTATTCGAAAATATTTTAAAAAAATCTGCGAAACCAAGTATTCCGTCCATGTCCAAATAATCAGAGAAATAACCATCACTACGATGACCAGATAAGACAACCGAAGTAAAATTATTAGTGTTAACAAGACTTGATAATTCGTCAACAATTTTATTTTTATCTTTGGTTTTATAGACTCCCATTACGGCGCCTATTTTTATTTTATTTTCATCAATTATTTTTTTATTTTTTGTAATTTCAATATAATCTTTTTCAGAAATGGCCTCGATCTCTTTTTCGAGAGATAATTTTTCTGATTCTAAAACACTAATCAATTTTTTATTCGCTTCTATGTTTTCAAAAAGTTCACCTAGCTTCGATTCTATGTCGTCCTTTTTATTACGTAAAGGCCGAGTTTTGTCTCTGAGAATGAATTCTAGGTTTAAATTTTTTTCATGAATTTTTAAATTTTCGGCAAAGAGCTTTTTAACTTCTAATTTTTTTTCTTTGCTTATATTTGGAAAGACGACAAGTTTTTCTCCTCTTTCATTGGCGACTTTTTGGGCCGTTTCAACTTCTTTGGTATTAAGATTAAGATCGATAAATAAAATGTCTGCAAGAGCTAGATTGATTTTAAAGATACAGGCGAGAACGAGTAATATTGATAATCTCATTAAAATTCTCCGTAAAATTTCTTTCGCTTATCGAAATTAATTCGATAGATTTAATTCTAGCTTAGTCTATGCCGTGTTAGGACTTGGAAAATTGTGCCGAGTTATTATGTCTATTAGGCACGTAAAAGCGAGAAGATCCGCTAATACTCTTTTTTAGTTCCCTGAAGTTTTATAAATTTTGAGATTTTTTCCTTCAAACCAAATTTTTAAACATTTTGAAGTCAGCGCCTCACCTGTCCATTCAACGAAATCAATTCGCTTTGCTTTTAAAAAAGTACAATCAGTACTCTCCGCTATTGTTTGATAAAATGAATCAACTTCAGCTTTTCTTGTTTCAATTTCCTTCCAAGAAAGGCCACGCTGATTCACATGTTGGCCAGGCCATACTAAATAAGAAGAAAGTCCCGTATAAATTGAAAGTTTATTACTTTCAAAATCATACGTTTTCCCATACGGTTCAAGGATATTTTTATCCCCTATCACCTCGGTATTCATCTTTTCAATAGCAAGAGCATAATCAAAAGAATTCGTCTTTAAAAAGGCCGTTGCCTCTAATAAAGGCCTAGGTCTAGAACTTTGTGTAAAACTAGAAAGAGCGCTTATATTGGCCATATTTCCAGCAAGTAAAACAAAAGTAAAAATAAGAAGAGGACTAAAAAAAAGCACACGATATTTAAACTTCATGAAACTAAATTTTCGTAAAATAGCAAAACTTCCAAGTCCCATTAAAACCCAGACCGTTGTATTCATTTTAAAAATGGAATTTATTTTATCAACAAGAATAAAATAATTACTAAAAATCATGAGTGCAAAAGAAGCTCCAAGCAATAAAAGAAAACTCTTAAATCCATAATCTATTTTGGGCATTCTTTTTTTGAAAATATAAAAAACAAATCCCAAGATGAAGGCCCAACCTATAAAAAACCACCACTGTCCTTGATGAGATAAAAATTCAAAAAGGCCATTATAACTGTCTTTTTCAAATGAAAGAAAACTTCCCCCTTCACGGCCAACTAACATGACAAAGCTAATAGGAAGATAAAAAATGATTGAAATAAAAAAAGTTAAAAGACTAGGTAAAATGGCCCGGCGAAAATTAAAAAGAACAATCATTCCAAAAAGAAAATAAACAATGAGAAAATCCCAAAAATTAGTGACGGCCAAAACCCCCAATGAAATTCCGGCAAAAAAACAAAAAGAAAAATTAAAAACAAATCTGGTTTCAAAAAATCGCCAGATAAAAAGAAGGGCCAAAATGACAAAAGGATAGGCCATTACATGCGGGTGAAGATCTAAAAAAGTAAAAGACCATGAAGGAAATTCGGCAAAAAGGCCCATCTTAAAAACACGAGTCGCACTCCAAAAATAGCTAAAATCAAGAGGCCTCTTTGTAAAAAGATTAATAAGACTTTGATAATTACAGGCCAATACAATGCTAAGAGCACCCCAAAGGGCCAGAAAACGACGGCGCAAAATGCCTAAAAGAAAGCTGTAACAAGCTACGGCCATTAAAGGCCCTATTGAGGCCATGGCCACAAGGTAACCAACTTTAGGAATAAGGCCCGCCCCTTTAAGAAGCTCTGAAAAAAGAAAATACCCCCAATAGTAATAGCGAAGAAGGGAGCCTTGGGCCCAAGGATCATGAGGGGGGAGATATTCAAGGCGCGTAAAATAAGAAAGAAGAGAAAAATCCATCGCTTTTTCTCCTCCATAAGCTTCGGGATGCATTGAAAACTGAATAAGAAAAAAGAAAAAAAGAAAACTAAAAAGCGTCTCGACAATAATGAGATCTTTTTTGTGTTTCACAAACAAAAGCGCATCATCATGAATAAAAATAACGGCCACAAAGATAAAACAAAGAAAAATAAGAACGCCAAGAATATTAAGATGAAGAAGGGGCATATTAAAAAAGGCCGTCACGCTCCAAAGAAGATAAGAAAAAAGAACAAGGCCAAAAATTCGACTTGCCCCATAAGCGCCATCCGGATGATGAGGAAAAAAAAGCGACATAAAAGGGTAAACAACAAGGCCTAGAAAAAAAAGAAGAAGATAATAACTATATAGCCCTAAAATTTCTTTAAACTCTAAGTGAAAAAAAAGAGCGTTTAAAAAAGGAAAAATAATAAAAGGGATGAATGGCAAAAAAAAGGGCAAGTATTTTTTTAAAAAAGAAAACAACTTTTTCTCCTAATAGAGCATCACAAAATCGCCTTCTAAAACAGAGCCTCCAGAATGCAATATTGCAATAGAACCATCAGGCCCAAAATAATCAATAAGCTCCAATGTCCCTTTGACCTCACCTTTTGAAACACCAATAAGGGCCCCTGTATCTGGATCAAAAATATCCGTTCCTTCAGTCATTACTTTTAAAATATCACCGATACTGAGTCCGCTTTCTCGTCCAGCGTTGAGATAAATTTTACTTCCCACAATGCGCGCGACTCGCCCCACCCAATCAAGCTTGGCAGACATATCCATAATCGGTGTAATCGCTTTTCTAATGGCCACTCTCACAGCGTAGCGAAGAAGTTCTTGGCGATAAGATAATTTCGTTTCAACATCAGTTGAAAAAAATCTATAGGTGCTATCGTCTGCGTAACCTTTTAAATTTTCCGTAAAAATTTCTTTGTTGGAATTCACATCAAAAATACGAACTTCAACCTCAGATTCTACATAAGATTTAGTCTGTCGAACCATTCCGATTTCATCTGTTTTTTCGCGAATTCTAGCATCGACGATTCTTCCAAAAACAACAAAGTTAATTCCTGCAACTTTTGCTTGGCGGGCCAATTGAACTAATTTCACCCCACCACCAGAATAAATTTCTTTAGAGTTTCCAAAAATTTTACTTCCAGCTCCATCAACAACAAATTCTCCCACACGATTTAATTCACGTCGAAGTTCTTCTGTACCTGTAATGGCCAAATCTTCTTCCCCATAAGGAGCTTCATTAAAAAAAGTAAGAAGGGCCACTTTCTTTTTTATCCCACTAGTAGGGCCTTTTAATTTATCATTACGAGGCATTTTTCCTTGCATATCACGATAAATGGGGGCCGATCCGCAGGAAATAATAATTAAACTGAGCGCCAGCAAAAGAAACTTAAAAAAATTCATGGAATAATTCCTCCCATACTTTGAAGTTCCAAAATTGGCATTACCAGATCATTATAATTAAGAGTCTCACCACTTTCTATTTTTTTATGATGAAGACTTTTTAAAACTTTGCTTAAGTCCTCTTTTCGACCCTGATACACCAAAGTAAGCGATCCTGTAGGGCCACTATAAGATTTAATCGTGGCCTTCAATTGGATTTCCATTCCCTGACTGTTTAAAAATTTACATAAATTTAATAAACTTTGAATTGAAGAGACCCCTTTCACTTCAAGGGACATTGACTCAGGAAGTTTACTAAAACTATCTAGTTTTTTTGAAAGCGTTGCAAACTCAACGAGAGGAACGCGATAGAGCGCACTCGCAAAATTGGAGGCCGAATTTTTATCGTGAATAAGTACTGTTACTTTTTTTTCATCAAAAGTACCACTGGCCATCAAAAGACCACTTTTCATTTCTAAAAGGCCATACTCACCCTTCAAAAGAAATTCACGCTCACCTAATGATGCTCTGTCTTTAATTTTTTCAATACGAATTTTTATTCGAAGATAAAGTGAGTTAAGTGAATCAGCTGCTGTGGCCATCGGTGCATCTTTTTGGCCAAGTATAAACTCTCCGACATTTTTTTCTAAGCTTGAGCTTAATCCTTTTTTCCACGAAGTCCCGACACTTTGAAAAAGTTGATTTTCATTTTCAACCAAAAGATCACTTATAGAGGAATTCACTAATTCAAATTGAGGAACGATGGTAAGCGAACTAAAACGATATTCATTTCCCTCTCGCAAACGTCCATAGTAAAGCGCTCTAATTGCTTCTTTATCTTGCTTTCCCGTTAAACGAATAAAATGTTCTTTCGCATTTGTAGGACTCACTCCCTGTTCTTTCACAAAATAAGTAGGCAGTGCCAAAGATAAATTTCCAAAACGAGAAAGCAACTCCAAACGCTTTAAACGCAAATCTTTTTGGGGCGTTTTATGACTGTTTTTTAAAAACTCATTATTAAAATCATCTTCGAGTTTTTTTAAAAAAGGTTCTACAACAAGTTCATTGGCCTTTAATTCTTTTAAGATAGCATCTAAAGTCGCTTCTCGTACAAGTATCGAAGTAATGAGTTCTGCTGAGTCACCTTCCTGTGCCAAAAACTTACCTTCAAAAACTAAAGACTCAGTAGATGAGGCCGAAGGCGAGCTCTTTAAAGTTTGGGCCTCTAAAGAAAAAGATAAACTAAGAATAAAAATAAGAAATAATTTAAACCAAATTTTCATAGTCGATCCAAGTTCTCCGTTGTCTGTCCACCTTCAACAATAAATTTTACACTATTTGCATTAAAAATCTCGTTAATTCTCGCGGCCAATTGAGGAGAAGGATTCACAAGATAATTTTCACCCAAAGGAAGTCTTACTCGTCCTTCTAAAGATTCAAAAATGACATGAATAGGAACTGCCCCTTTAAAAGTCATGATCGCTTGCTTAAGCCTCTCTAAATTTACTTTTGAAGCTTTCTCCGTATCAAGGCAGACACGAACAGCTGAAATTTTATTTTCAGCTTGCTCTTTGAGTGGAAGAATTTTATTGGGGAAAATCTTTTTAGGACTTTCTTGCAAACGAACTGATCCTTCAACAACAATAGGATCTTTACTGTCTAAAAGGGCCTCAAATTCAGCAAACGCCTTCGGAAAAATAACACATTCAATTTTTCCACTCATATCTTCTAAATTGGCAAAGGCCATTTTGTCGCCTTTTTTAGTCAAGATTACTTTTTTATCGCAAAAAACTCCTGCTAAAATAAGCTGCCTTTCATCTTTGCCTGAAAGATTTTGAACCTCAGAAATCGGCATAGAAGACATTTCTTTCATGAGTTCTGTAAAACGCGCCAAAGGATGGCCTGAGACATAAATTCCCACCAACTCAAATTCTTTATCAAGCTTTTCTTTTTCGTCAAAATCAGGAAGCATGGTGAGGCCAAGCGTTTCACTTTTTTGAGTGTGTTCATCGAGAACTTCAAAAAGACTTCCCTGCCCTAAAAGTTTTTCCTCTGCCTTTTTATTGGCATAAGTGACCACTAATTCCATATTTTCAAAAATGCTTCGTCTATTCATTTTCTCAATACGATCAAAGGCCCCAACCATAATTAAAGATTCAAGGGCCCGCTTATTGACGGCCTTTAAATCGACTCGTTCACAAAAATCAACAAAGCCTGTAAAAGGGCCACTGGTTCCCCGCACCTTACGAATTTCTTCGACGGCCCCTTGTCCTACGTTTTTAACAGCGCCAAGAGCGTAGCGAATATTTTTTCCGACCACGTTAAAATGCCACAAAGATTCATTCACATCAGGGGGCAAAACTTCAACATCATATTTTTTGGCATCCCCAATATATTGAGTAAGTTTATCTTTATCATTCATCTCTGTAGAAAGAAGAGAGGCGTAGAAGGGGGCCGTATAGTAATGTTTTAAAAACGCCGTTTGATACGCAATAAAAGCATAAGCGACAGCGTGAGATTTGTTAAAGCCATAGGCCGCAAAATTGGCCATGAGATCGTAAAGAGCTCCGGCCTTTTCAATATTGTAACCTTTTTTTCCTGCGCCTTCGAGAAAGAAACCACGATTTTTAATCATCTCGTCTTCTTTCTTTTTTCCCATCGCTCGGCGAAGCATATCCGCTTGACCTAAAGTGTAGCCAGCAATTGCGCGAGCAATATTCATCACCTGCTCTTGATAAACAATGACTCCATAAGTGTCTTTTAAAATGGGCCCTAATTCAGGAAACGCAAATTCCATTTGCTTACGGCCATGCTTGATTTCAATAAAATCGTCAACCATTCCCGATTCAAGGGGACCGGGCCTATAAAGAGCATTAATGGCCGTGACATCATCAATCGAGTTTGGTTGAATGCGTTTACAAAGATCAATCATCCCACTGGATTCAAGTTGAAAAACACCAATGGTTTCTCCTCTTGAAATAAAATCGTAAACATTTTTATCGTCAAGATCAATTTCTTCAATATCAAATTTCTTATCATGATCTCGGCGAATAAAATCAACGGCCCTTTTAATAACCGTCAGCGTTTTTAGCCCCAAAAAGTCAAACTTTACAAGGCCAATTTTTTCAGAAAAATCTTTATCAAACTGAACAACAGGGCCACCTTCTTTATCGCGCATTAAGGGGGCATATTCAACAACAGGCTTCGAAGTAATAATCACTCCGGCCGCATGAACAGAAGCGTGACGTAAAAGTCCTTCAAGTCTCATAGAGATATTAAAAATTTGGCGAATTTTTGGATCTCTCTCGTACATTTCTTTAAGCTTAGGCTCAAGTTCTAAACTTTTGGCCACCGTCATTTTTTCTTCTTCAGGAACTAAGGAAGTCAGAAGATTTGATTCTGCAAAAGGAAGTCCAAAAACACGGGCCACATCTTTGATGGCCGCTTTCGGCTGAAGTTTTCCAAAAGTCGCAATTTGGGCCACTTTATCTTCGCCATATTTTTTCTTCACATAATCAATCACCTCGCCTCGACGATCTTGGCAAAAATCGACGTCAAAGTCTGGCATAGAAATACGTTCAGGATTAATGAAACGTTCAAAAAGAAGATTGTACGGAATAGGATCAATGTTTGTAATAAAAAGACTATAGGCCACAAGAGAACCGGCCCCTGATCCTCTTCCTGGGCCTACAGGAATATCATTTTGCTTGGCCCATTTAATAAAATCTGAAACGATAAGAAAGTAACCGGCAAACCCCATGCGAGAGATCATCGTTAATTCTTCTTCAAGGCGCTCAAGATAGTTAGGACGAATTTCAGTTTCCCAATTATTTTTCACTCGCAGTTTTGCAAAATGAGGCCCATTAAAACGACTTTCCATTCCTTCGCGTGATTCACGTGCAAAAAAATCAACAAGAGTTTCCCCTGTCTCAATTTTATAATCAGGAAGATGATAAATTTGATTACCGTCAGCGTCTTTCCATTTTAAAGAGACGTTGCACATATCTGCAATTTTAAGAGTATTATCGCAGGCCTCTGGAACATGTTTAAAGGCCTCTCGCATTTCGGCCGGTGATTTAAAATAAAAATGATCACTTGTGAGTTTCATACGCTTTTCATCTTCAAGCGTTTTTCCCGTTTGCACACAGAGAAGAACTTCGTGTGCGGCCGCATCTTCGCGAAGAAGATAGTGACAATCATTCGTGGCCACAAGGGGAATATTTAATTCACGAGAAAGTGGAATGAGTCTCTCATTAACGATTCTTTGCTCGGGCAAACCATTTTCTTGAATTTCAAGATAAAGATCATCTTTAAAAATTTCTTTTAATTTTAAAATCGCACGTCGTGCCCTGTCTTCTTGATTCATGAGAAGATAACTTCCCACCTCACCTTTAAGGCAGGCCGTCGTCGCAATAAGGCCTTCGCTAAATTCTTTAATAACTTCGTAATCGGCCCTCGGTTTATAATAAAATCCTTCGAGATTGGCCTTTGAAACTATACGACAAAGATTTTGATAACCAATATTATTTTTACAAAGAAGAACCAAATGATGAATTCCGTGGCGTCCTTCTTCGGCGTCTGCTGATTCCACAGAATCAGCTCGTCTTCCTTCTGTTTTATCAAAACGACTTCCTGGAGTAAGATAAATCTCACAACCAATAATTGATTTTACTCCCGCATTTTTTGCCTGAAGATAAAAATCAATTGATCCATGCATATTTCCATGGTCAGTTTGCGCGACGGCCGGCATACCAAATTCTTTGGCCTTTGAAAGAAGATCTTTTATTCTTATGGCACCATCAAGAAGCGAGTATTGGGTGTGAAGATGTAAATGAACAAAACTCTGGGGATGGGTCTCTAAAAAACTCAAATTGGCCTCCTTCAAAACAAGGCAAAAGGGCAACTTGAGTTAAGCACTTCCGATGCATTTTGTCAGGATAAAAAAACGCCACAACGCATTGTGTTTTTTAATGTGAAACATCTTTTAAGGCAAGAAAAGCGTTAGGGACTCGGTGATTCATAACCCACTTTTCGCTAAGGCAAGTGAATCCCCCACGCCCATAACCTTCTCCCCAACTATTGGCCGCAATAAAACAAAGATTCCCTTCTGATTTTTGAAGTTCTTTTGGAAGTACGACATAGCCGACAAGAAGAAGCGCATGCCCTGCTGCATGGTTATCAAGTTTACCATTTTTATAAGAATCGGCCTCTTTAACAAAACCATTATTTTCGTAAAAATTAGGAGTGAGTTCAAAGCCGGCAACGACAGGGAAGTTATTTTTTAAGGCCAAAACAGTCTCATCTAAATTTTTCAAATAATCAAAACTTAAAATTTTCAACTTTCCTTGAGAACAATTTCCTCTAAGAGGAATTTGTGTTTCATTGTCATCCATAGGATTTAGGTTGTATGGACAATCAGAGGTCAGCGGAATATCAGGAGTTGAACTTTTCATACTTTTTTCAAAAAAAAGCGATGTCCAAGATCCTTTGTCTGAACAAGGAGAAACTTGGCACTTAGGCTTACTCGCCCAATAGATATATTGCTCAGAAACACTTACGCCTTGCCCTTTGGCCTTTAAAAGTGTCTCAATGGAGCGCGCTCCGGCGAAGGCTGCACAAGTGGGGCGCTTGCCTTGGTCTTTAATGGGAAGATCAAGGGCCCCTGTAATCACAACATGCTCAGCATTTAACTTCATCGTGAGTCCGCTTAATTTGAGTTCTTGCTTACTAAGAGGTTTTTCTGCTTGAAGAGGATAGAGATTTTTTTTATAGGTTTTTAAATTACTTAAAAACTCATTTCTTTTTTCTTTCCACTCGGCATAAGTTTTTTCCACTTCATTTTTCCAGGCACGAAGTGTTTCATCATTTTCTTTTTTTGTGTTTTTTATCCAGTCTTCGTTTTGTTTGGCCAGAGAATCCATGTCATTATTGTCATTATCACTATCGCTTTGGGCCTTCTTTTTAACATTTCCTTTCGCAAGTTCTTTTTCTTTGGCCCGCCTTTGAGCAAGAATCTGTCTGTTTTTTTCTAATTGATCTTTAACAACTTGTTCTCCACGACTGAGTGGCTTAGGAGTTACAGTGGGGATTGGAGTCATCTCTTCCTCAGGAGTTGGTGTTACTGGCGAAGGAGGAGCTGGAACAGTACTTTCTTTTTGTATGCCGATTCCTTCATAAATGGCCTGTAAAACAATTTTTCCTTTTGTATTTTCTTCGGCAAAAGAGTTTAGCATCAGAAAAAAATAAACAATAACGGCCAACTTTATAGAAATATTTTTAAAGAATAGGGATTTCAAATAAGCATCCTCGTTTAAATAATTGATTAATTTTTTAAGTTGTCGTTCATTGTACGATAAAATTATAACCCTGTTGAAGCTTTTTTAAAAGAAAGGGCCTAAATGAATATTAAAAAAGGCCACCGAAGTGGCCTTCTAAAATGAATTGGTCAAGTTCCGTAAAATTTAATTCAACTTAATTTGAACTTACAGCGGCAGGTGCTGACGCAACAGCAGGAGCCTCTAAAAGAGTGATCACTGTTTTATACGCTTCATTTTTCTTTGGAAATTTTTGCATAAATTCTTCAGCTAAATCTTTAGCAGTTTTCCCACTAGCATTTTGAGCTGTGCGATCTGCTCCCTTCGTAAGAAGAAGTTTCACAATATCCCCATGACCTGTTTGAGCGGCCACCATTAAAGCGGTGTTCCCTTTTTTATCGACAACTTTTAAATCGGCACCAAGATCAATTAGTTTTGCCGCAACAGCATTAAGTCCGCTCCATGAGGCCCAAGTTAAAGCTGTCCAACCATCTTTATCAGTGGCATTAAGATCGGCCCCAGCAGCTATAATAATATCAATCATCGGCAAGCGTTTTGTGTCTGACTCAAGTGTAATTTTCATGTCAGAGTTATTGGCATAAGCTAACCACATAAGCGGAGTACGATTGTACTCGTCTTGCTTATTGGCACGCATCTTTTTGTATTCTTCAAAAGAAGCTGGTTTATTTTCTTTCATCTTATTAAATTCTTCTTCTGCTAAAATCACTTTTACCCGATCAGCATTATCTTGCTGAATCATCGTCACAAGACTATCAGAATTTCCTTTTTTTAAAGGCGCAAAGACAAAGAAATTAAGAAAAAGAACGATAGTCACACAAGTCACAAGTAAAATGAGACCATCAATCACGACTAATTTATATTGTTGTTTCATACTCATATATATCCCCTTCTTTATTCAACAAACTTGAGATTTATCATCAGCAACAGGAGCGGCTTCATCACTACTTCTTAAATACTTTTTCATCATCACAACACCAATAGGACTCATCAGTGCAAGAAGAAAATAAATAAACCACATAAATTCAGGAGAATTATTGTAGGCCACATTTCCTGTATCAATTTTAGCTCTGATGCCATCATAGGAATAAAGTGAAATAAGAAGACCTGAAACGAAACCGTTAATGGGTTTAGCAATGAACATCGGAAGAGAAGCAAGCGACATGTAAGACGCCACCTTATCTTTCGGAGCAATCATTGCTGTGTACTCAGAAAAACGTGGTGAGAAAATAAGTTCGCCGAGAGCGAAAACAATGATTTGAGCAAAAATAATGAAAGTGTAAGCTTGATCAAGGTTATGAATTCCAGGAATTGCTAAAGTCCATTCAATCGGAAGTGCCATAATCACTAGAGAAAAAGCAGAAATGGCCATCCCTAAAACAATCATCTTAAAAGTGTTATACTTATTAATGATAGGAATTAAAACGATGAGGCCAACCACAATAATGATAGGGTTAATAGAATTGGCAAACCCTAATTCAAAATCCCCTTGCATCACACGAGTATAATACTTTGGCATCACAAGAAACTGGTGGGTAAAAACAAGACGAACACCAATTGTTAAAACAAGAAAAACAACTAATTTTTGGAAAGCAGACTCTTTCCAAACTTCTAAGAAAATAGCAAGAGGTCTCTTGCCTATTTTAACTTCGACTTTTTCAGAAGGGTCAGCATAGTTGTTTTCGTTAATGAACATGATGGCCATGAAAGCACAGAGATTCATAAGCATCCCGACCAACATAATGGCCAAGTTCCCATTGATTTCTCCAAAAAGAGTACGAAGTCCATCAGTCACTAAGAAACCAGAAAAAATGGCCCCTATGTTCATAATGAGATAGTAAACGTTAAAGCCCGTTGAACGATTTTCTTTCGTTGTAAACCGCCTCATGGCCGTATTAAAAATAGGCGTCATAAAAGCTGTCCCAAACGACATCGCAATCATCGAAGATATGACGATGATCTGAAGTAATCCTTGATCCTTTACGAAAAAAGGAGTCACCGCAAAAATAGAACGAGTGATAATAAGAATCCCTAATCCCACGGAGAAGGATCGCTTAATCCCGACGGTATCACAAATTGCCCCTACGCCAAAAATAAAGGCCGTAATAAGGAGGGTGTAAATCCCAATCCATTTTCCAGAATCAAAATCTGAAAATCCGCAATTTTTCGTAAGATAAATACTTAAGATATTCATCATCGAAAAGTACGCTAGGCCATCAAAGAAAACCATTGCGTTGACTAGCCAGAATTCTTTACTGGCGGTTTTTAAAACCTTAAACTCCGAAAAATAATTTTTGACCATCGTTAACATGTCACTCTCCAAACTTTCGGCCCCTAGCTCTTGCATGTTGAGGGCAGGTTGTAGCACAATAAGTTGAGCAAAAAAGTTATCAAATGGCAAACTCCTTTCAAGAAAGATTAAAAATATATTGTGAGCATCGCCTTTTTTACACTGATGAACTGGTGTCACTTTTTCACCAGCAAGGAAAATAAAAATGAATCTTTACAAAACAATTATTGAACATGAAGTTTTTCCGGCGATGGGATGTACTGAGCCTACGGCCTGCGCCTATGCAGCGGCCCTCGCGGCCGAACAACTTGATGGCGAAGTCGAAGAACTCACTCTCGCTGTAGATAAAGGAACTTTTAAAAATGGAGATGCGGTCGTTGTCCCCTTTACCGATGGAGCAAAAGGAAATCTTATTGCTGCGGCCTTAGGCGCTTACCTTAAAAATCCCCAATTAAAATTAGAGCTTCTTAAAGAATCCACAGAAGAAATGAAACAAAAAGGAAAATTACTTTGTGAAAAAGCAAAACTTCTTTGCCTCAATGAAGAAAAAATATTTTGTGTTGACGTCAAAGTTTCAAATACTCAATCTTCAGCGCGCGCTATTTTAAAAGGTGGCCACACTCACCTCTATCGCTTAGAAAAAAATGGCAAAGTTATTTTTGAAGAAGAGTCCGCCAAAAAAGGAATCCTTTCTTATCGCACTCAAATAAAATCCATGAAACTTACGGAGCTCCTTTCTTTGGTCAATCACCTTGATACTGATGACTTGGCATTTATTGAACAAGGAATTAATCTTAATCTTGCTTTAGTCAAAGAGGGGCACGCCCTTAAAAAAACGGGTTATCAATTAGAACGCATGTTTAAAAAAGGCCTTATTGCTAATGATCTTTTTTTTAAAACAAAAAAAACAATTGGACTCGCTATTGATGCACGAATGGGAGGGGTGAACTCACCGGCCATGACATCAGGAGGATCTGGGAACCAAGGTATTATTACAACACTTATCCCTTATATCGTTGGAAAAGAATTAAAAATTGAGGACGAAACCATCAAAAAAAGTATTGCACTTGCTCACCTCATTAATGCTTATACAAAATGCTATATAGGAGAACTCTCTGTTATTTGTGGATGCGCGATGAGCGCAGGAGCTTCAACGGCCTCGGCCATCGTTTATCAGCAAGCAGGTTTAAATCTTGAAAAAATAAAACTCGCTGTCGATAACATTGTAGGTGATTTGTCTGGGCTTATTTGTGATGGAGCAAAGCCTGGTTGTGCGATGAAATCCATCACCTCAGTAGACGCTGCCTTACGCTCGGCCTTCATGGCCCTTGAAGACTGCGCACCTGCGATGAATGATGGAGTCGTGGGAAAAACCATTGAAGAATCAATTCAAAATTTGGCACGAATTACGATGGAAGGAATGCTCGAAGTTGATCCTACAGTTCTAAGGATACTTCAAAGCAAATGCAAAACTTAACTAGGATTAGGTAGAAGCTTTATCGATAAGATCTAAAAACGCTTTGAACTCGAAAGGTTTATGCAAATGAAAATCGGCCAAGGCGATGGCCTGATTTTCGATCTCCCACTCTCCTCCTCCTGTCATCAGGATGATTTTAGCTTTTAACTCAGGAATCATCTTGGCCTCTTGAATAAACCGATCTCCTCTCATTAAAGGCATTTTCATATCGGTGACGATAATATCAAATTTATTATTTTTTAAAATACTGAGGGCCTCTTGTCCATCCTTGGCCGTCAATACATCAAATCCACGCCCTTGAAGAAAATCAAAAATGACCTCTCTTACATCCTCTTCATCATCAACAATAAGAATTTTTTTCATTTAAATTTTCCTTTTCGTCAAAAGAAGACTTTTATAACCCAAAATAATCCAAAAGCGAAGTTTCTTTACCCCTAATCAATTTTCACCTATAATTATTGTTAGGAGAATATTATGAAAACAAAACTGTCACTTTTGCTCCTATTTATTTTTTTCACTGTCGGCTGTAAAATTTCAGATCAAAATAGGCCTCAAGATGACTATCCCAAACTCAATGCAAATAATATCGCTGGATTTGATATAAGTCTTAACTACGAAGAATTTAAAAGTGCTTATAAAGAAGATTTGATCGACTGTGAGGATAGTCGTGAAGTTCCACTGACTGATGGAATCTACACTTCAAAATATAAATACCCAATTAAAATTTGCTATTTTAGAAATGGGATCACTGTTGAATTCACTGATATCGTCAATCCGAAATACGATATCAAAGTTTTTAGAAAAAATTATACAAAAAACTTCCCCTTTGCAAAAGTTCTAAGTGACTTAGGTGACAATCAAGGGAAGCGCTTCATGGTCACTTACCCGACTGATCTTAATACGAATCAAGATGCGCGCATTTATGGCCACCAACGTTTCTACAAAGGCGTGCTCTATCTTTTTTCAAAATCAGTTTGGGAAGGAGTTAAAAACAAAGATCCGGACACGGCCATCCTAGGACGCATTCACTACACAAATGATTCTTTAGAAAACAAAATTCAAGATGCCCTTCGGGAGATGAAAGAAAAAAGAGAACGATGAAAAATTCATCACAATTTGCCCTGAAGCGGAAATTGGAATGGGAACTCCCCGTCTCCCTATTCGAATTCAAAAAAATAAAAATAAAAATAAATTATCACTGTTTCATTTATTTAGTTCCTCCTTTTTAAAAGCTTAGTTTTTAAGTCTTAAAGGATGGAGTTTCAAGGCGATTTGCGGAGATTCAATATAGGAAAAAGAAGATATTTGATTATATACTCTATTAGTGATATACTCTCATCTAGGAGAAACAATGGAGCATATCTTACAAAATCTTGAAGAATTAAATATTTGGCTTAAAAAGAATAATAAATTTATTGAACTTCATCTCATAGGTGGTTTTGCGATATATCTTCACGGGATTAATCTTGGAAGGGAAACCGAAGACATTGACAATATTAATGAGATCACTGATCAATCTATTATTGATAAAATTCATGAGATTGGCGAAAAGCATAGTACTGAGAAATGGTTTGACCTTGGCGCACCAACACTTTCTCTTCCTCGTGGTTACAAAATAAGACTTAAAGCTGGATCACATCTTTCAAATATTAAGATCTATCTTCTTTCAAGAGAGGATCTTATTTCTCTCAAAATTGCCGCCTATTATTCAAGAAGAGAAAGAGGGATAATTCGAGATATTTTAGATTTAAAAATTCTTTGCCCAAGTTTGAAAGAAATTGATATTGGCATTAACTTCACTTATGAATCAGTACAAAATGAAGGCCATCTTCAAGAAAGATTTCTTGGAGAGCTAAAGGAAGAATTAAATCTCTTTCACGAGGAGTTAAAAAATGAGCTCAGTTCAAAGTAATAACTTTGATGCTTGTCTCTACCGACTCGGGGGTCTTACGACTCCAAAATCAAAAGAAAAGATTTTCTATGTTGATCTTGAGGAATTTTTTTTACAAGCGACATTAGAAGTCTTTAATAATGATTCAAGACTTTCAAGGTGTATTGAATTTTGGGTCTATCGGTACGGAAAATATCTTTCACCTTTTAAACTTGTAAAGCTTATTAAAAATGAAAATTCATTTGATCCTTCTGCTCTTGGTGGCCTACTCAGTATCGCTGATAATAAATTTCCAAGGGGACAGTTTTCCACTCTACAAAAATATGCAAAAAAGTCACCAGGTCGAAAAATGTTTAATATTGTCTCAGCATTAAAAAAAACTGATCATAGGTGGGAGAAGTATGGCATAGAGGCCCCGATTTTTCTTCTTGATGAAGAAGCTCATTTTTTAAGGGGAATGTCGGGAGTCATTTTAAATATTCCAGAACTTAAATATAGAGTCATGGGACTAACACCTTCCGCCTCTGATTTAAAGGCCTATCTAGAAGTTTTTCCTGACTCAAGCCTTTATAGGGCCGCGAAAGAGACTCATCAAGGTTATGGGAGTGCTCACAAAAACTACACTCGCTATGTATTGCCGTTTCTTAATATTAAAAAGGCCACATAATTAAGCCGATCGCAATTTAGTTTTCATTGACATAAACTTTGTTTGGGGGAAGCCTTTCCCTAATGATATCGTAAACGAAAAACAAAATTGCCTAATGAAAATTTTAAAAATAAATATCGCGTTTCCCATTTTTAATTTCTAGAAGTTTTAAACGAATATTTTCTCGCTGACTTTCTTTATTAATATCGTTTTCAATCATTTGCTTAATAAGATCAGATCCTTCGCGCTTAAGCTCATCATCACCAAAATCTTCCAGGTATTCGGCAAAAGTAAAAATCGCATTAGGAAGGCAATGCGCTTTAATAAGGCCCGGCTTCGCGAGATCCATAAAATCTTTTCCCACACGTCCTAAACGGTAACAGCCTGTACAAAATGAAGGAATATGATTGGCCCGCACAACATCTTTAATCACTTCTTGCAAATGGCGTGTATCGCCCAGAGAAAACTGCGACTCAGTTCCCAGATCTGATTTTGTTTCTGTATAACCTCCGGGATTTGTTTTCGATCCTCCAGAAATTTGAGAGACACCTAATTCAAAAGCATCTCGGCGCATTTGAGCGTTTTCACGCGTGGAAAGAATAATTCCTGTATAAGGAACTGCCAAACGAAGGACGGCAATAATTTTTTTAAAATCAAAATCACTTACCGCAAAAGGAGGTTGATAACTTACAGATGAACCAAGAGCAGGTTCTATTCGAGGAATTGAAATCGTATGTGGCCCTACCCCATAATTTTTTTCTAAATGTTTGATGTGATGTAAAAGGGCCAAAATTTCATAACGCCAATCATGAAGCCCAAAAAGAACCCCAATTCCCACATCATGAAGGCCGCCTTGAAAAGCACGATCAATGGCCTCCAAGCGAAAATCAAAATTAGCTTTAGGGCCTTTTAAATGAAGTTTTTTATAAGTTTCTGGATGATAGGTTTCTTGAAAAATTTGATACGTTCCAATATTGTGTTCATTAAGACGCTTAAACTCATCCACTTTCAAAGGGGCAATATTGACATTGACTCGTCTAATATTTCCTTTAGGGGTTTTAACTTTGTAAACCGTATCAATAGAATCTAAAACGTAATCAAGGCCTTCGCGTCCATAGGCTTCACCAGCAACTAACAAAACTCGCTTATGCCCATCGGCAATTAATTGCTCAGTCTCATGGGCTATTTCATCTTGATTAAGGGCCTTACGAACAAGTTGTCCGTTAGCGGTTCTAAAAGCGCAGTAGAGACATTCGTTATGACAAAGATTCGAAATATAAAGTGGGGCAAAAAGCACAAGGCGATTGCCATAAATTTCATTTTTTACATAATTTGCTGTTTCGAAAAGCTCATTAATTAAAGTTTCATCTTCAAGTTTTAAAAGGGCCAAAACATCGTTGTAATCAATTCCCTTCATCTCACGAGCTTTGATAAAAATTTCTTTAATTAAAGTCGGGTTTGTTTGAACAACACTATTTAATTCTTTCTCAATTTGATCATGAGCGATAATACTCATAGTAAGTTTCCTTTGTTCAATATTGATGGGAATGCTATATTATCTATCGTTATTAGATTGGCATTAAGATACACCTGTGACTTAAGGATCATCAAGTGAATACAAGAAAAGAAAAAGATTTTTTAGGCGAAAAAAAAATTCCCCATGACGCGCTCTACGGCATTCACTCCTTGCGCGCACAAGAAAATTTTCCAAGCAACGAACTTTTTTCTTTCGAATGGTATAAAAGTATTGCCCTTACAAAATTGGCCATCTATCGCTCTGTGCAAGTATTTATTAATGAATTAAAGGCCCAATATCCCCATCAAAAAATGCCCTTTAAAATGCCAGATGAAAAAGGCCTTGAGGCCCTTATTCTTGCGGCAACCGAAGTTTCTAAAGGCGAGCATTTTAAGGAGTTTATCGTGCCTGCCATTTCTGGCGGTGCCGGCACAAGTTTTAATATGAACATTAATGAGATTATCTGCAATCGCGCCTTGCAATTATTAAACGCCAATCCTGGAGAATATGAAATCCTTGATCCGATAGAAGACGCCAATATTTTTCAATCAACGAATGATATTATCCCAACTTCTTTGCATGTCACTTTAATGGAACTTCTAACGACTCTTGAAAATGATGTTAATGACACAAGAAAAACTCTCGAAACACTTGAAAAGAATTATCGCCATACACTCCGTGTGGCCTATACACAAATGCAACAGGCCGTCCCGAGTTCCTATGGAAAATTATTCGGCGCTTATCAAGAAGCTCTCTCTCGCGATTGGTGGCGAATTTCTAAAACGCAGGAACGTTTAAAAGTTATTAACCTCGGAGGAAGCGCCATCGGCACAGGACTTTCCGTCCCTCAATTTATTATTTTTAAGGCCACAGAAGAATTACGAAATTTAAGTTCTCTCCCTCTAGCTAGGGCCGAGCAACTTTGCGATGCGACCATGAATCATGATTCACTCGTTGAAACTCATGCCATTTTAAAGGCCCACGCTGTGAACTTAGAAAAAATGGCCAACGATTTACGTCTTTTAGGAAGTGATCTTTTTAAAGATCGTTCGCTTTTTATTCCCGCAAGACAAAAAGGAAGTTCCATTATGCCGGGGAAAGTGAACCCCGTCATTTGCGAATACGTAATCAGTATAGCGCATTCAATCTATGCCAACGATCAACTCATTAGCTCACTAGCCTCTCAAGGTTGCCTCGAATTAAATCCTTATCTTCCTACAATTGGCCATGCCTTCATTGATAGTTTAAAAAAATTAAAAGCGGCCAATCTCTCTTTCAATGAATTTCTCCTTAAAGGGATTGAAATAGATGAAGAGCTTTCTAAAAAAAATCTTTTTTCCTCCCCGGCCATCACGACAGCACTTGTGCCACAATTGGGTTATCATAAGGCCGAAGAGCTTTCAAAAATCATGAAAGAAAAAAATATTGATATTTTTAAGGCCAATGAAATTTTAAATTTTATTCCGCAAAAAGATCTTGATCATCTCCTTTCACCAAGTCAACTTCTTCGTCTTGGATTTAAAATTTCTGACTGCAATTTAGAAGGATAAAGTATGAAGCCACTAAAATCACAACGCCCCCACATTGGCATTTTTGGAAAAAGAAATATTGGAAAAAGTTCATTTATTAATGCTCTCATTGGACAAGATATTTCTATCGTTTCCGAAACTCCTGGGACAACAACTGATCCCGTCGATAAAACAATTGAAATATCTGGCTTAGGCCCTGTCGTTGTCATTGATACAGCAGGCTTTGATGATGTAGGCCCCCTTGGAAAAAAAAGAATTGAGGCCACTTACAAAACTCTTAGAAGTATTGATTTGGCCATTTTTCTTTTAAGTCACAATTGTCTTTCTTCAGAAGAAAATGATTTTTTAAGTCGGCTTAAAGCTGATAATATCGCTTTCGTTGTTGTTCATAACAAAGAAGACATATGCCCTCTTACTTCTGAAAAAAAAATCGAACTCGAAAATCAAATTCAAAAAAAGATTTTTACTTTTAGTTCAAAAAACAAAAGTGGACTAGATCTTTTACTTTCTCAAATTAAAGAGGCCATCCCTCCTTCGGCCTTTACAAATTTAAGTATAGTAGGAGATCTTGTTAAAGAAGGAGACATCGTCATTCTTGTCACCCCTATTGATAAAGAGGCCCCTCAAGGGCGACTTATTTTACCTCAGGTTCAAACAATTCGCGATGTGCTCGATCAAAATTGCGTGGCCATAGTTGTTAAAGAACGTGAGCTAGATAGCTTTTTAAAAAGCTCGCAGATAAAACCTAAACTCGTTATTACCGACAGTCAGGCCTTTTTAAAAGTTGATGCTTCTATACCATCTCACATCCCTCTCACCAGTTTCAGCATCCTTTTTGCACGCCTTAAAGGCGATTTTGAACTTTATATAAAAGGAACGAAGGCCATTGGGAAACTTAAAGATGAAGATCGCCTAGTGATTCTTGAATCCTGCGCCCATCACAGCACAGGAGACGATATTGGAAGAGTCAAAATTCCGCGTTTCATTTCACAAGTCACAGGAAAAAAACTCCATTTCGATGTCGTTGCAGGCCTCAGTAACATTCCTCGCCCCATCACTGACTATTCATTAGTCATTCAGTGTGGCGGATGCATGTTAAGTCGCACACAAGTTCTTGGGCGCCTTAAAGATGCGATAGACGCAAAAATCCCCATTACAAATTACGGCATGGCCATTGCCTATTCACTCGGGATTTTTGAACGGGCCATTGCTCCGTTTAATCAGTCATTAAACTCAGGGGAACTTTAGTAAAAAATCCTTTTAAATAAGAGGCAAAAAGAAGGATTTTTAGTTTTGTTTTTTGGTCAAAGTTACTATACTGAGTAAATAAACTTCATTCTAACGAGACACTAAACTTATGACTCTTAATGATATCAACATTCAAATAAACGAAACACTTCCTAAGATTAAAAAGGCCGTGACTCACTTAGAGTATAGTCTTCAAAAAATTTCAAAATATCCTCATGATTTTAATACCGATGACTTAGATATTTTAGAATCTTTTGAGTCTTTCACCTCTCGCTTTTCAAGACTAAGCGACATCTTCTCGACAAAACTATTAAGATCACTCGTTTTAAAAGGTGACCCTTCTTTTCGAGGAAGTTTATCGGATTTTTTCAATGAAGCAGAAAAATTAGGCCATATCTCAGATGCTAAAAGATGGTGGGCCATACGGGCCTTAAGAAACAAAGAGGCCCATGATTATACCGAAGAAGATTTAAAAAATTATTTTGAGGCGATTAAGAAAGAATGTTTTTTTGTTATTAATGAAACAAAAAACCTTCTCAAAAAATTATGAGAATTTCTCTTTTCGAAAAAAAAATGATCCTTAGTCTTTTAAATTCTTATCTCCCTCAAGAAAAGAAAAACACTGTGTTCTTACATGGAAGTCGCATTGATGATTTGGCAAAGGGGGGAGATATTGATCTTTTTTGGATTGTTCCTGATGATAAATTCCAAGAAATCTCGAGCAAAAAACATTATATCGTTTCTGATTTATCGTTGAAACTTTCTGAGCAAAAAATCGATTTGACCCTGATTAAAAATTCTGAAACAAAACTCCATCAGTTTTTTAATAATTCACAAAAAATCGAACTTTAAACTGTAATAATGGCCGGGATACATTAGCAATAAAAATTAAGCAGAAAGTGTGAAAATTTTTTTGAGGATATGGCGACATTGCATTTTGCAAGCATGAGTTATTTTATCATCAACGAGTGCCATGTTTCGGGCAAGAGGATCAATGCTACGAATATGATCTAGGCAAATAAAGCCATTAAACTTTTTGTTGGCCGTTTCCAAAGGCACTCTTATTGAGGCAAATTCAATGTGACTCTTGCTTGTGATCGGTGCAACTCCAATTCTTGGGATCAGTTCGTTAAATTCATAACAACTTAAAACGACACCATAATGTTTTGTGGCCATTTCATTGCCAGCATTTGGTGTCCAGTTAAGATGAACAATATCTCCTAGATTCATAGACCTTCCCATTCTTTGATGTCATCTTCTCCAAGGCCATCATCTTTTTCAGCAGCTATTCTTTGTGCTTTGGTAAATTTTTTTAAATCATCCCAAAAGGGATCGCTAGGAAACTCAATTTCGATAATGTCACCAAGTCCAAGATCGCGTTTCGTCAATTCTTCTTTTGGAATGGTGACCCCAAATGAGTTGCCAATTTGCTGAATTTTTAGCTGCATAAATCATCCTTCGTAGATGTTATAACAATTATAACATACATTTTTTTAATAATTCACAAAAAATCGAACTTTAGGCCCTTTTTAAAGAATTCTCTGTAAGAATTATCCGTTGCATTACGCTGCCACGCTTTGTTTTCACATTGCAACACTCTGTATGCAAACTTGTGTTACATAAGCTTCATGGAACAAACACAAAACTACTACATTCATAAATTACAAGACGGGCTTTCGCAAAAACAACGCCAAAACCCAAACTACTCACTCAGGGCCTACGCCAGAGACTTAGGCGTCCATGCCGCAACTTTAAGTCAAGTCATGAAGGGGTCACGTCCTCTTCCTGTTAAAGACTCGCTCTCTGTTGTGCAAAAACTTCTCTTACCCCCCAAAGAACGAACTTTATTTTTAGAAAGTTTATACCGTTCAAAAACAAAACTCGATGCCATAAAAATCGATGATAACGATGAACGCTTCATGCTCGATGAATCGCACTTTAAGTCCATCGCAGAGTGGGAACATTACGCCGTCCTTACTTTATTTGATATCGACGGATTTAAATGCTCAGCAAACGAAATAGCAAAACGTTTAGGCATTACCCTAAACCGCGCTCAAGTTGTTTTAGACAATCTTCTTCACTGTCAATTACTCAAAATGGTTGAGGGTGAATACCTTAAAACAACGGGGCCTTTAAGAACAACAGAAGATGTCTCAAACCTCGCTTTACGAAATTCACATTTAGAAACCCTAGAAATGGGAAAAAATAAACTTGACGAAATTGATGTGATGCTTAGAGATTTTTCGGCAATGACGATTGCGATGGATCTAGAAAAGCTCACGGAGGCCAAAACCATTATCAGAGAGTTTCGTCAAAAAATGACGGCACTACTTAGAAATGGGAAAAGAACGGAAGTCTATCAGTTGGCCATACAGTTTTATCCCTTAACAAAAAAACAACAGTAACAATAAAAGGACACACCATGAAACACTTAATTTTTTTAACCCTAACGATGCTCACGCTAACTCCTTCATTTGCAGCAGTCAGCAATGAAAAAGGAAATGGAGGCGACTCCGTTATCTGTGATGGAAAAATGCGCACCCTTGATTCTGTGATGATGAACGACCAAAATCTTTTTACGATTATTAAAAACAAAGACTATCAATCGTCATTAACTCAAATCATTAATCATTTGAATGAGACTTATCCATTTATCGCACAAGAACTCGAAGAGTTTCTAGACACTTATAATAAGAAATTTAATTCTGAAGAAAACACTTATTGGATTAAGGGCGCTCCTCTCGATGTCAAAGATGAAAATCTTTATGTAGATGTTCCTGACTTTTGCTCAAACAAATTAATACAAACTGTTGTTCGCGTGGAAGAACCGTATCTTCGCTATTATTACAATCCCAAAGTTCTTTCTGCACTAGAAAATCAAGGCGATGAGTTATCGTGGTTACTTATTCACGAATGGCTTAGATATGGAATTGAAGATGCTGAAGTGATCCGTGTTTTGAATGGTTATTTTCATTCTCTTGAATTCCAAAATTCGAATGAAGATATAATGTCAGATTATCTCTTCAAGTTCAGATTTGATAATGATCGTCAAGGCGATAGAACAGATTATGGCCTCTCTCGTTCTGTGATCAATGCTCAGATAGAGAAAATGGATAAAGCGATAAAAGAAATAGAAACTCTTATGAAAGAGACAAGACAAATTATTCGTGAATTTATTTCGGCCGGAAGTATTCCTGTTGAAATTCATAATGTTTTCAAAGCTAAAATTAGAGAAAAAATATCGCTAATGAAGTCCGGGATCTATGGTGGTACTTATGCTAGTAGAAGTAACCAAAAATACCTTCGCAATCGAACTGAAAAAATTGAAGAACTTGAGAATACTCGAAAAGAGATGAGAGAATTTATTTTGTACGCAGAAAAAATTTCCAACATATAAAACAACAAATAAGGAGAACTGAAAATAAAAAAAATAATTATGACAATTACCATCGCGCTTTCTTTGTCGGCTTTTGCAAACAATGAATGTATTGATATAAGGGCCGCGTTTTTTATGCCATGTCCTCAAGGGGAGCAAAATTTTTTTGTTCAGGGCATTTGTCCTAAATCTTATGAAGCTGAAAGCAACTATTGCGCTTCTACTGACGCTCCAGAATGCCTTGATGTTCGTGCAACTTTCTTTGCTCCCTGTGAAGAAGGTAAAACAAGAATTTATGTGCAAGGCCGCTGTGATAAATCCTATCAAGTGGAACACACTTACTGTGCAGTTAGATAAGATTTTTTCGGCAATTTAGTATTAAGATTTCACCATCTGTCGCCCAGCAATCTTTGCAATGCTATGAGCGTGTAAAGTTGCTGGGTTTTTCAGCGATATCTTCTGTGATTTTGAAACGGCCACAGTTCTTAATTGAAGTAATTGACTATTTTCCTATCGTTGGCGTTTTCATCATTTCTCCCCTAGAATTATAAAACGGATCATCAATAGGGAGAAGCGATGAAACCAATCTTAATTATTACTACACTAGTATTTTCCACCTCAATTTTCGCAAAGAGTGCGCCACTACCAAATTGGATTGATCACTCACGTGAAAAAATCAATCAAACTCTTTTTGATCTTCCAACTTCTCTACCCCCCACAGGGAGTTTTCGCATTCCAGCTGAATATGAACCCATTCACAGTGTCGTGATTGCTTGGAGCGCTTACCCTGACATGTTGGATGGAATTGTTAAAAAGGTTTTAGAAGAAACGAAAGCTGAGATTTTGGCCTTGCATGGGCCAGAGACTTACGAAGACAATTCTCGTTATCATTCTATTGATTGTCCTACCGATAGCGTTTGGGTTCGTGATTATGGCCCGTTTGGTTTTCTGGAAAAAATGAATAGTAACCCAAGCGCTTCGATCATTGACACCGTTTATCGTCATTACAAATATAGAAAAGATGACGATGCGGCCCCTCGCTGTTTAGGAAAAAATCAAAAGGCCCCCGTTTATTCTATTCCTCTTGTTTTAGATGGTGGGAATTTTTTAATTGATAGCAAAGGAAACTTTTTTACGACGAAACGTCTCTATACTTGGAATAGCGATAAATCAGTTGATGAGGTCAATCGCCTTCTTAAGGCCTATTATAATGTGAAAACAATTAACGTCCTTGAGTATGCAGGTTTCCCCAATAATCCGGCCGATGGAACTGGGCACATTGATATGTTTGTCAAACTTCTTTCTGATGACACCGTTTTAATCAGTCAATCAAATGAAGAACCTTTTAAAAGTAATGATGAATTAGCGGCAAAGTTTTTTTCAACACTCAAGGCCCCTAACGGAACAGCTTACAAAATTATCAGAGTTAAAAACTGGTTAAAAGAAAAAACTTGGTACACTTATACAAACTCACTCATCGTTAATGGCGTCGTTCTTATGCCATCCTATGAAGGTAAAGACGCCGAAAATGAGGCCGCTAAAAAAGCTTATGAAAAAGGAATTCCTGGAGTGAAAGTTCATATGATTAATTCTGATGAATCGATCATTGCAGGAGGTTCTATTCACTGTGTGACCCAGACTATTCCCGAATAAAATCGCCGACAAATTTTTTAAAATTATTTTCCAAAATGAGAGAGAGCTCGTTCTCACTCATTTGAAGTATTAAACAAAGCTCTTTAAAAACATAAATTAAATTTTGCGGACAATTTATTCCAACACTTTTTTTCCCGTCGATCCAAGGATTCATCGAAGGAGCATCGGTTTCAATAAGGAGCCTATCAAGCGGGAATTCTAAAACATTTTTTCGCACCTTTTTATTTTGATATGAAGTAATGTTCCCACTTACCGAAAAATAAGCACCAAGCTCAGTAAATTTAGAAATCTGCTCTGACGATCCTCCATAACTATGAAGAAGAAAACCATATTTAGAAACACCCTCGGCCTTCATGAACTCAAAAAGATCTTCGTAGGCCTTACGACAATGAATGATCACAGGGCGTTTTAGATCTAAACTTAGCTTAACCCACATCTTTTTTTAAATTTTCTGTTTTTTGTTGTGCGGGGCCGTGGCCGCATATACCCATGACATTTGAATTTTATCCTGCAAAAATATTTGGCATGCCAATACTTACAGATTCA
>Ga0247844_1002843_pt1 | contig 27069 bp, 17 predicted proteins | sample LaCtaG_FD_192421 | JGI IMG/M metagenome (GOLD analysis project Ga0247844, IMG submission 192421) | Freshwater microbial communities from meromictic Lake La Cruz, Castile-La Mancha, Spain - LaCruzMarch201714.5m_1 | ecosystem: Environmental > Aquatic > Freshwater > Lake | place: Spain: Castile-La...
TTGCCGTCCGCGCGCTGGAATGGCGCATACCAGCGCACGAAGGCGCCGGCGTCCGCGGGACACCCGAAGCGCAGCAGGGCGGCGGCCATGACGGCGCCGTCGCGGATCCAGGAGCGGGTGTAGCGGCGCGGTCCGGGCTGCAAGGCCGGACCGTCCCGATTGGTCAACACATGGGCAATGGCCGTCTTGCAGGTACGGGCCGCGGACCGGGCCGGTGCGGGCAGGTCGAAACGGACCTGTCCCAGCATCCTTGACCATTGATCGACCGCGTGCTTGAACGCCGCCGCACCGTCCAGGCGCTCCGGCACCCGCCCGGTGAGCGTGCCGGGTACGACCTCGCCCAGGGGTGAGACCAGATAGCGATCGGCATGGCGGCCCGCGCCGACGGTCAGATCGAAGCGTAGTGCGCCGGAGGCGGAGCCGAACGTGTCGGTGATCGCGAGCGCGTCCGGCAGCAGGCCGCGCGCCAGGTAGGCGGTAATAGGGCCCTGATCGAACGGGGCGAGACCGACGCTGCTCGGCGGCTGCAACGGGACCAGGGCCTTGCCGCCGTTGACCCACAAGGCGCCGTCACGCCAGGCCAGAGCCTGCACCCGGCTGGGTCCGCCGAGCCCTTCGAACGCCTGCCAGGGCGGCGTGACCTGAAAGGGACGCACCGCGGCGAAGAGGGCGATGGACCGGTCATCCCCGCCGTGGTTCGCGACCCGATACCGCACGCAGAGCAGCACTTTCCCAGGGTCGCCGATGGCGAAGCTGGTGGTGGTCAGGGTCAGATCGTCGTGGCGCCAGCGCGAGGAGGGGATGGGCAGCTCGTCCTGCTCCAGTGACTGGGTGATGGTGCAGTCGGCCCAGGTGATCAGGGTGCCGTCGACCAGTAGAAAGGGCTCCAGCGACAGACTGCCGCGGTCCAGCTCCAGCAATCCGTCCTCGTTGAGCAGTCCGCAGACCCCGCCCTCCGGGATATTCACCGGGGTCCAGTAGGTCTGCTCCCGGCAGAGCCAGCGGGGGTAGCGCCCGCGCGCCGAGCATCCGGCCACCGTGTGGAACCAGTCGCTCAGGGTGCGCGAGGCGTCGTAGGGGAGGATCTCGATGGCCGCGAGCCCCGGCAGCGGCTGACCCGCCGGTGCCTCCAGGTTGAGGCGCAGGTGCCGTGACTCGCCTTGGGGCAAATAGACGAAGCTCTCGGTGCCTTCGGCTCGCGTCGCCGTGTAGAGCGTTCGCCAGTCGGTCGCGTCGTCACTGGCCAGCACCTGGAAGGCGCAGCCCTGTGCCCGCGGGGCCCAACGCAGCACCAGTCCGCCGTATTCACGCGGCGCGTCGAAATCGATGGCGAGCCAGGCCGCGGTTGGGGCGGGTGCGGCTTGCCAGTGCGTCTCGGGGCGGCCGTCCAGCACGGCCGCGGGTGGATACCCCGGCAAGTGGCTGGAGGCGCTCAGGCGCGGGGGTACCTGAACGGTGCGATCCACCAGGCACAGGTCCGCCAGCCACACCGTGCCCCGGCCGCCCGGACCGGCGACGATGGCGAACTCGATGGCGCCGACGGCGCTCGGCGCGCCGCCGCCGGCCGGACCCCAGGCGTATTCGAACTCCCGGCCGCGGACTTCCAGTTGGTGCCAGTCGGCGGTGAAATCGAAGTGGGGCGCGCTGTAGCGCCAGACGTTGACGTTGGCCGGGTCGGCCAGTTTCAACTCGAAGCGGTTGGCCGGTGCCGCGGCGCGGATGTCGCAGCGCAGGGCATAGGCCGTGGGCAGGGTCAGGTCGAGGGGGCGGCGGGCGACCACGAAACCGCCGCCGCCGTGGAAGTCGAAGTCCAGCCGCAGCGCCGGACCGCGTGGGCCGGATTCGGTGGTGAGGGTGAGTCGGGCCTCGCCCGAAGCAACCGCCAACCAAGGCGCAGGATCGGCGAAAACATCGAGAACCCGGACCTGCATCGTGGCGACTCCTGAGTAAAGATTGGTTAAGAGCGAGGGCTGGCGCGGCGTTCGCACTTTTATCGTCAATGCCTTAGGCCTGGAGGCGGGGATTCGCCAAGGTTTAAAGACCCTTTCGGCCGGCCGGTCACTCAAGGTTATACTGGCGGGCTCCGGGTGTCATCGCTTACCGTTGCCGCGGTCCGCCCGCGGAGATACCGATTTGGCGGCGCCGCGGCAGCCTTGAGCATCGTCCCGGCGACCGCGAAGCGGCCAGGGCTCGTCGCAGCGCCATCCTGGCGCTGCGCAGCGGCTGGAAGCCGCTTCTACGGCCGGAACGACGATCAGCGGCCACGTAACCACTCCTGCCGCACGTTCAGCCCACTCACGACAAGAACCCAGTGATGAAAGCGACCCGAGTCCCGATCAGCAAGAATACCTGGCTCCGCTTCTGGGGCATGCTCAAAGCCCTGCGGCGGTCGCCGGTGGGTCCGAAGGCGCTGTTGTTCGCCGGCTTGTTGATCGCCTTCCTGTTCGCCATCAACGGACTGAACGTCATCAACAGCTATGTCGGCCGGGACTTCATGACGTCGATCGAGTCCAAGGAACTGGGGCGCTTTTTCCATTATGCCTTGCTCTATCTGGTGGTGTTCGCCGTCGCGACCACGGCCGCGGTCTTTTACCGGTACTGCGAGGAGCGGCTCGGTCTGCTCTGGCGCAAATGGCTGACCGAGCGCTCGATCGACAAGTACATGCAGGACCACATCTACTATCGGATGAACGCCTACGGCGATCTGAAGAACCCGGATCAGCGCATCACCGAGGACATCCGCTCGCTCGCCGGCACCACCTTGTCGTTCGTGTTGATGATTCTCAACGCCAGCATTACCGTCATTGCGTTCTCCGGGGTCATGTGGTCCATCAGCCCGCTGCTGCTGTGGGTCACGATCCTGTACGCCGCACTGGGGTCGGTCTGCACCTTCTACCTTGGGCGCCCGCTGATTCAACTCAATTATGATCAATTGGACCGGGAGGCCAACTTCCGTTCGCGCCTCGTGCATGTCCGCGAGAATGCCGAGTCCATCGCCCTGGTGCGTCAGGAAGACCGGCTGCGGGATCGGCTGCATGACCGTCTGGATCGATTGACCGCGAACTATCGGCGCATCATCGACATCAATCGCAACCTCGGCTTTTTCACGACCGGTTACAACTATCTGATCCAGATCATACCGGTCTTGCTGGTCGCGCCCCTGTTCATCAATGGTGAAGCCGAATTTGGTGTCATCAGTCAATCGGCCATGGCGTTCGGACATCTGATCGGCGCCTTCTCACTGATCGTCACCCAGTTTCAGCAGATCTCGGCCTACACCGCCGTTATCGCCCGTCTGGAGGCCCTGGCCGAGGCGGTGCAGCACGCCGCGCAGCCGACCTCCCCGACCATCACCTATTGCACCGACTGCGGCCTCATCGCGTTCGACCGTCTGACCCTCAAGTCGCCCCGCAGCGGGCGTTTGTTGGTCAAGGAACTGACGGCCGCGATTCCGGCGAAGACCCGCTGCCTGATCCGGGTCACCGACGAAGCGGCGCGCTCCGCCTTGTTCCGTGCGACGGCGGGGCTCTGGGATCAGGGTGAGGGCACGATCACGCGGCCGGCGGCGGACGACATCCTGTTTCTGCCCGAGCGCCCCTATGTGCCGCCGGGCACGCTGCGCGAGGTCTTGCTGCCCGGCGGGGGCGAGCGGCGTTTTTCGGACGAGCGCATCCTGGTCACCCTGCGTCGGCTCAACCTGGTAGCGGCCGTACAGCGTGCCGGGGGCCTGGATTGTGAGCAGAACTGGAGTGATCTCCTGTCGCTGGGCGAGCAGCAATTACTCGCGTTCGCCCGGGTCCTGCTGGCCGAGCCCGTCTTTGTTTTTCTCGATCATCCCTCGCGCGCGCTCAGCGAGTGCCAGGTCGATGAACTGCTGTGTCTGCTGTGCGAACGGGGCATCACCTATGTCACCCTGGGTGAGCAGGATGAAGATACCACCCTATACGATCAGTTGCTCATCTTCGATCAACACGGTGACTGGTCGATGGCGCCGCCCCCCAACCGGTTGGACGATGCCGGTTGCGGGGTCTTGGTCCGGAGTGCGCAGGAGCAACCGGACGCGGATGGGGATGGGAGTGGGGATGGGAATGGAACGCCGCTTCGTAACGCGTCAGGAAAGGGTTGAACACGGCACAATCGGATGGCAAACGAACATCCCTTTCCCCGCGGCTTCCTATGGGGTGCCGCCACCTCGGCCTATCAGATCGAGGGTTCACCCCTGGCCGATGGGGCTGGGCCGAGCATCTGGCACCGCTTCACCCGGACCCCCGGCGCCGTGGTCAACGGCGAGACCGGCGACCGTGCCTGCGACCACTACGGGCGCTGGCGCGCGGACCTGGATGTGCTGGCCGAATTGGGCCTCGACGCCTATCGTTTCAGTGTCGCGTGGGGCCGGGTCTTGCCGGAGGGCACCGGACGGGTCAACGGCAAGGGCCTGGACTTCTATCAGCGGCTGGTCGACGGCCTGCTGGAGCGCGGCATCCAGCCGATGATCACGCTCTATCACTGGGACCTGCCGGCCGCGCTGGATGAGCGCGGCGGCTGGTGCAATCCGGACAGCCCCCGGTGGTTTGCCGACTATGCGCAGGTCCTGTTCCGTGCCCTGGACGACCGGGTCGGACATTGGGTGACCCTGAACGAGCCCTGGGTCAGCACCGTTCTGGGGTATCTGAGCGGCGACCACGCCCCCGGCCGTCGCGGTCTGGCCGAACCGCCGTGGGTCGCCCATCACCAACTCTGCGCCCACGCCGAGGCGGTTGCCGCCTACCGGGCCCTGGGTCGCCATCAGATCGGCATCAGCCTCAACCTGGAGCCCCAGCACGCGGCCAGCGACACCGCGGCCGATCAGGCAGCCGCGGTCCGCCGCCATGCCTTCATCAACCGCTGGTTCCTGGATCCCATTCTGTTCGGCCGCTATCCGACTGCGTTAGCCGATATCTTCGGTGCTGATTGGCCGGAGTTTCCCACAGCGGATCTGGCACGTATACAGGCCCCCTTGGACTTCCTGGGGGTCAATTACTACTCCCGCGGCCTGGTCTGCCATGACCCTGCCGATCAGCCCCTTCAAGCCAGGCGCATCACACCCAATGACCGGCCCTGCACCGCGATGGACTGGGAGGTCTACCCGGCGGGCCTCACCGAGACCTTGCTGTGGCTCAAACAGCGCTGTCCGACATTGCCCATCTATATCACCGAGAACGGTGCCGCCTTTGACGACCCGGACCCGGTCGCCGGTCTGGTCCAGGACCCGCGCCGGGTCGACTACCTGCGCGAACACCTCGCCGCCGCGCGCCTGGCACTGGAGCATGGCGTCGACCTGCGCGGCTACTTCGCCTGGTCACTACTCGACAACTTCGAGTGGTCACTCGGCTATGCCAAACGCTTTGGGCTCGTCCATGTCGATTTCGCTACCCAGCAGCGGACGCTCAAGGCCAGCGCAGAGTTCTACCGCGCATTCATCCAAGCGCAACGCGCTGCGTAAGGACGCGCCCATTCCCGGTAGTGAACGCCATCAGTTGTACAAAAAACAGAAATTTGTCTTATAAGTCAAGTTGATGCTAAGCGGTTCAATGATCCGCCCGATGCGTTTGCCATACAGCGCATCCCGGCCATCTGTCACATCGCCCGGCCCCTGGGCGTGGCCTTGGTCATAAACCCGGCCACCGCGCGATCGGCATGGTCGTCGGTCCGCGCAGCGGACCCTACAGGTCACGGAGTTACCGTAGGGTCCGCTGTGCGGACCGTCCGCGGCTGATCGGTTTGAGTTTGGCTATCTTCCTGGCCCCTTTTCCCTCTTTTCCCTTTTCCTACGGCCGGAACGATGATCGAGGTCGCCGCGACCATCGCACTTTCCGGTAACCGCCGCTTCCCGATATAACGTCACCAGCCCTAATGACAGCGCCTTTGCTCATTCGGTCCGGCTGCCGCCGCCCAGGCGGCGCACTCCTCCGCCGTTTCGAATTGCCCGGCAGCCTGTTCTCCGGGAAGCGGATCGCCAAAGTGACGATAAACGGCCTGATCGATGCGCTTGCTCCGATCGATCAGTTCCTGGATCGGTTGCTGACTCCCCGCCATCCGATCGCAACCGACGTCCGATAGCGGCGCCATCCGAATCTGTCGGCGGTCACAGGTCCAAATCTCGACCGCCTCGCCGCCCTCGCACGTCCGTTCCGCGACACAGTGCTTTGTCTGTTCGACCAGGACTTTGGCATCCTTGTGGCCCAACCTTGCCGCGTCAATCAGCATCTGCAACGCCTTGTCCGGGGCTGTTTCGCCAGCCAGCCCCTGATCCAACATCCGGCCAACCAGGTACTTCGCCTCGACATTGCCCGACCTTGCGACCGGATACAACAGCGCGTAGGCATCCGCGTACCGACCGCTGCGGAACGCGTCAATCCCATCGGTCGCCATGTCACCGGCAAGCGCGGGCACGCTGCCCGCGAACGCCAGAGCGATGAACAAGCTGCGTGTCATGTTGCCTCCCAACATCATCTCAGAATTCGGCTTCAGAAAGGTCATCGGTTCGCATGCTTCCATTATTGACTAGATGCCAGGTCATTGTTATCTGCGTGCTGCGTGAACTGTCTGCCGTTGTCAGTCGATGATACTGCGCTAACGGGCGATTTGCCCGAACTGGCCGCTGTTGAAATCGTGTATCGCCTGCATGATTTCCTCGCGGGTATTCATGACGAAGGGGCCGTGGCCGACGATGGGCTCGTTGAGCGGTGCGCCGGAGAGCAGCAGGACGACAGCGTCCGCTGTGATCTCGACGGCCAGTTCGGTTCCCTCGCGCTCCAGTACGGCCAGCTCCGCGACGCGGACGGTATGCGAACCGATGCGCAGCGCACCGCGCAGCACGAACAGCGCGGCGGTGTGGCCCGCGGGCAGTTCGAGCGACAGCGAGTGGCTGGCCTTCAGGCGCAAATCCCAGACGTTCATCGGTGTGAAGGTCCGCGCCGGGCCTTTCGTACGCTCATACGCGCCGGCGATGATCCGGGCCGTGCCGGCGCCGCGTGGCAACTCGACCGTTGGAATCTGCCCGGCGCTGATGCCTTGGTAGCCAGGGGCGGACATCTTGTCCCTGGCCGGCAGGTTGACCCAGAGCTGGACCATCTCGAAGGGTCCGCCGCGCTTGGCGTAGTCCTCGCCGTGGAACTCCTCGTGGATCAACCCCGCGGCCGCCGTCATCCACTGCACGTCGCCGGCGCCGATAGTACCGCCGCCGCCCGCGGAATCGCGATGGGTGACGCTGCCGGCATAGACGATGGTGACCGTCTCGAAGCCGCGATGCGGATGTTGGCCGACGCCCCGTTTCTCCCGGGTCGGCGGGAAGTCGGCCGGACCGGCATAGTCCATCAGCAGGAAGGGGGAGAGTTCCTCGGCGACGTCGTCGTAGGAAAAAATGCTCTGTACCGGGAAACCATCGCCAACCCAATGCCGGCCGTTGCTGCGCTTGAGAAATGCCAGTTGTTTCATGCGTGTCTCCTTTGCGGAGTTCCGGCGAATTCCGCGGCCAGTTGACCCAATTCCGCTTGCGTTCGTCGAATGAGGTCTTCAGTATAACGATCACGATCATGGGACTTAGGCCCCGGCTCTTGTCGCTTCAAGGGTCGGCGGCGGCGCCGCTCAAGCGATTCGACGAAAGAGTCCGCACCCAGTTGGCGCCCCGTATTGGCTTGAGCGTGCAGCAGATCGCCGAAGCGCTCGCTGGGCGTTGATCATCGTCCCGGCCGGCCGCGGACGGTCCGCACAGCGGATCCTACGGTAACACCCGGATCTGTAGGGTCCGCTGCGCGGACCGACGACCGTGCAGATCGCGCGGTGGCCGGGTTTATGACCAAGGCCCGACGATGCGTTCCCGGCTCCTCGCAGAACCGGACTTGGAGTGTTACACCATCCGGCTTCCAGTTTGAGTCATCCCCGCTGACCGCGCTGCGAGGTGCGAGCAACGGTGGCTTCGTCCTGGGCTGTCAAGGCTTCCGGTGACAGATCGCGACCATGGTCGGCCGGCGCACTTGGCCCGGCAAGTCCGGGCGACCAAAGACAGCGTCAGTCGACCCGAGTCAGCTCGATCTGCCGCTCTAGGCCGGAAATCGTGGTCTGTCCCTGAGGTGTCCACGGATGTCGATGCGACTTCAGTCGCACCGATTCGGGCGCAAGTGCGACTGAAGTCGCACCTACACTGACCGGTATCCAAATTGTCGGAAATCACCTTCGCAGCGATCGCACGTCTCTAACTGGTTTAGGGATGGGTTGACTGCTCGATGGTACCCCGGCTGAGTCAGGTGTCGACCGGCTGAAGCCTCGACCTCCAGTCCCCTGGCGGCTGCGCCGCGGTCGCAACGCTCATCGACGCCCGCTGTCCTGACCACGAAGATCAGACCCGAGCAGGTCCGTTGCTCTACTGCTGCTGGTCATAGGATCAGGGCAAGAACCCGCCGGTCCGGGTCGGCAGTCCGCGCCCGCCGGGGCTAGGACCGGCACTCGGCCAGGGTGGTCTGGGCCTCGGCCAGGTCCGGGGAGCGCAGGTCGGTGAAGAATGCGACGGCGCGCTCGGCGTGGCAGCGGCCCTCGGCACCGCGGCCCTGGCGGGCCAGGGCCTGCGCGAGCCGCTGACAGTCCCGCGCGATCAGTTCCTTGCGTCCGAGGGGCTCGTCCAGGGCCAGGGCCTCACGGGCCAGGCGCTCAGCCGCGGGCCAGTCCTCTCGGTCCAGAGCCAGCGCGGCAAGGTTGCCGGTGAAGACCGCGACACCCTCGGGATCGGGCAGGTCGCGGGCGATGGCCAAACCCTCGCGGTAAGACCCCTCAGCCTGGTCATATTGCCCGGCGTCCCGCAGCGCGTCGGCGAGGGAGCTTAAACAGGTAGCGACGACGCGGCTGCGCGGTGACAGGCCACACAAGAGTACCTCGCGCAAGGCGGCGATGGAGGCCGGGTGGTTCTTGGCGAGCAGATGGCCATGGCCGCGCAGTCGGATCGCGACCGCCCGCTCGCGGGCACCGGCGTTGGCCTGTTGCCAGTGGGCCGCGGCGCGTCCGGCGCAGTCGAGCACGCCCTCGGCGTTGCCGCGCAACACATGGCACCAGCCGACGTCATAGGCCCGCCGACCGGCATTGTCATGGTCGTCGGCCGCCAAGGCCCGTGACTCGGCGGCCAAGCTCAGTGCCAGCCAGTCGTCCCAGCGGCCGGAGAAGTCGAGAAAGTCCGTCAGCGCGTCGCAGAACCTCTGCAACCGCCGGTTATCCCCGCCGATCAAAACCGGCAGCGCGGCGGCCAGTTCGGGCCAGGCGGCCTCCAGGGTGGGGAAGCGGTCATGTTGCTGATAGCCGTTCGCCTGGGCTAGGGTATAGGCGCGCTCGGCCAGGCGCTCGCCGGTCGCGGCGACCACCTCCGGCCGGACCCGGCGCAGGTAGCGGGCGGCCAGGGACGGCAGCAGCCAGGTGCCGCGGTCGTCGTCGGTGAGCAGCAGCGAGCGGTCGCGCAGGTCGTCCAGCGCGGTGCCGACGGCGGTCGGGCTGAGCGTGGTCAGGGGCAGCAGCCAGGGCAGCGGTGCGGGTTCGCTGAAGTGCACCAGTGCGGCGAGCACCGCGGTCTCGTCCGCGGTGAAGCCGTCCACCAGGTCGCCGAAGATAAACGCGAGCGCGTCGTTGTGCCGGTGGGCCTGTTGCAGCCGGTCGATGGCGTCATCGACGCTGTGGCAGCGGCCCCGGTCCAGCCCCAGTTGGCCGGCGGTCCAGGTGAGCAGCAGCGGGTTGCCAGCGGTCTCGGCATAGAGCCGGGTGCGGTCCGCATCATTGAGCCGCCCGACCGGCGGCCAGCGCCGGGCCAGGTCCGCCAGTAGGTCGTCGGCGGCGGCGCGGTCCAGCCGGTCGAGTGGGAGCCAGTTGCCGGGGCTGGCGCCGCTCGCGCGGCGGCTGGTGACCAAGGCGCGGCAGTCGTCGGGGAGGTTGCGCAACAGGTCGAAGACCCGCTGCCGCTCGGCGGTGTTCAGGGTCTCCAGGTTGTCGATGACCAGCAGCGCCCGCTGCCCGGCCAGGGCATGGCGCACCAGGGTCGCGCGCCCGGCGGGGTCGCTGCGGGGGATGTCCTCGCGCGCCAGGGCGCGGCCCAACTCGGCGAGCAGGCTGTCGAAGTCATGCACCGGCTGGTCCGGAAGCCTGCGCAGGCCGTCCGGGTCCAGTTCGCGGCCCTTGGCGGTGACCCAGAGCTTGAGCGGGAAGCGCTCGGCCGGGGCACGGTGGGCGGCCTCCAGCGCGAGCGCGGTCTTGCCGATGCCGCCGGGGCCGGCGAGACCCAAGCCCCAGGAGCGGTCCGTCGGTTCCAGCGCGGCGGCGATGCGGGCGAGTTCATCCACGCGGCCGAAGAAGGGCTGGCGTCGCGAGAGGGTCGAGTGCGGGGTTGGCCGGGGCGGCGGGGGCGTCGGCGTGTCGGCGGGGGCGGCCGGGGTGATCGCTGCCGGATCGGGCCGGCGGCGCTGGGTCAGCGGTTCAGGCTGGGTGCCCTGATCCGGTTGCAAATGGAAGTGGTCGTGGTCTGGGATCAGGCGCCAGGGGCCGGTCTTGTTGGTCGCGACACGCGGCCACAGCCGCAGTTCCGGCCCAGCCTCGGTGAAAAGGACCTGGCCGGCGCAGTAGCCGTGGGCGCGTTGCAACTGGGGCGGTTCGCCGAAGTGCTCCATGCCGAAGACCGAACAGCCCTGGCACAGTCGCACCGCCTCAGGGTTGGCGCCGCGGCGGATCGTCTCCAACCGCGCCTCGTGCATGTGCCCGAACAGGTGCACCGCAAAGCGCCCGGCGGGGGCGATTTCGCTGTCGCCTAGGGCTTGGGCCTGCGGGGTCAGCCAGTCCGGCCCCTGGTGGGTGAGCAGCAGGCAGAGGTCGTGGTTCGCGTGCCAGCGGTCGATGCCGTCCGGACAGAGTGCTTGGACCTGGCGCGGGTCCCAGACCAGCTTGCCCTGATAGTCGCCGGGGCCGAGTTGCAGGAAGGCGGTGTTCAAACCCATGAGCCCGACGCGCCGCTCGCCCTTCGCGATCGTGACGGCCAGGTCGCCGGGGATCGCGCCGGTGGCGAGATCCGCCGGGCGGTGCGGGGCACCGGCCCACCAGTCACGCCAGGCGGCGAAGGCGTGGTTGATGACCCGCCGATAGCTGCCGTCCGGCTGATCCCAGAACTTGGCGGCGATGCGCGGGAACTGGTCCGGGTCCAGCAGGGCGTCGATGGCCGGATTGTCTTCGGCGGCATTGGGCCGGAACAGGTCATGGTTGCCCGGGACCGCGATCAGCACCGCATCGCCTGAGCCGAGATGGGCAAGTTGCTCCCAGAGCGGCCCCAGCACCTGGTCTTGCAACCCCTGGAACTGGGCCGACTGGCCAGACTGGACCAGGTCACCGGTGAAGAGCACCGCATCCCAGGGGCCGCAGTGCTCGCGCAGCAGGGCCAGGTCATCCAGGAAGGGCTGGCGCAGGGTCGGCCACAGCCAACCCTGGCCCTTGAGCCCGAAGTGCAGGTCGGTCAGGTGCAGCCAGGCGAAAGTGTCAGCGGGCATGGCGCGGCTCCGGCGAATTCAAACAGACAGTTCCGTCAGGATGGTGAGGCGCGGGCGCATCAGGCGCACCTATCCTCGCGGGCCTGGCGCATGGAAGGTCTTGGTATAGCTGTCGAACGTGATAACCGGACGTAGGGGAGGGGTTCAAACCCGCCCCTACACAAGGGTCTGTCTGGATATCAGGTACCAAGGCTCTCTTTCCCGGATTGATCACAATTTTTCGCCTTTCGGGAACGCTGTTATATCCTTAAATATTAATATGTTACGCTGTAAATCAGGCAGCCTATCAGGGAGATCGGTTAGACAGGAGTCCCAGCGGCGTGCAGAAGCGCTCCCGGTCGCGGGGGTCGCCGGCACCGTCGCTCTCGCCCGCGGCGAAGGGGCGGAAACGGTCCAGCACGGCGGCGGGCTTGGGCTGGTCCTTGAAGCGCTCGGTCAGGGACGGCGGCATGGTCAGCAGGTCAGCGACCAGGGGCCGGCCCTGTTCGCGGGCCTCGGGGCGCAGGCCGCAGAGGCGGTAGATCGCCTCGATCAGGTCGTAATGGACGTGGTGGCTGTCCAGGGCCGCCAGGGCGCGCGCGCGGGCGGGTTCCAGGGGCTCGGCGCCGTCGCCGCCCACCAGTGCATCCAAGAGCAGTGCCAAGCCAAATGGGTAGGTCGGCTCGCCAGGGTCCAGTCGCGCCCGCAGGCGTTGGCGTTCGGTCGCCACCGCCTCGGATTGATCCAGGGATAGGGCCAGGCGCAGGCCATTACCGTACTTGTCATCGCCCGCGCTGAGACCCGCCAGGGCCTGGGCCAGCAGGGCCAGCGCCTCGTCGGTGCGGCACTGTTGCAGGCGCAGGTGGCCCAGGTTCGCGGCGAGGTAGGGGGCCGCCGCTTCGTCCGGCAGTGCCATACCCCGCTCGTAGGCCACCGCCGCGTCTTCGGCGCGACCGTCCAGCCACAACAACACGCCGAGGCCGATCCAGGGGCGGGCGTACTTCGGATCGATCGCGGCGGCCTTGCGGTAGGCCGACTCCGCCTCGTCGTAGCGGCCCAGGTGGTTCGAGAGCAGGTTGCCGAGGCCGTTCCAGGGCCGAGCGAACTTTGAATCGATCGCGGCGGCCTTGCGGTAGGCGAACGCCGCTTCGTCGTAGCGGCCCAGGTAGTCCGAGAGCAGGATGCCGAGGTTGTTCCAGGCATAAGCGAACTTCGGATCGATCTCCGCGGCTTTACGGTAGGCTGACTCCGCCTCGTCGTAGCGGCCCAGGCGGTCCGCAAACAGGACGCCGAGGTTGTTCCAGGGATCAGGGAATTTGGGGTCGATCTCGACGGCCTTGCGGTAGGCCGATTCCGCCTCGTCGTAGCGGCCCAGGTGTTTCCTAAGCAGGTTGCCGAGACTGTTCCAGTGCCGCGCATTGTCGGGTGCCTGGTCACAGGCCCGGCGCAACGCCGCCTCGGCCCTGGCGCCGGCCGCTGGGAGGTGATTCAGAACGAAGGCACCGAGAGCGAAGCACCGGTCAGCCCGCTCCGGCGGGGTGTCGAGCAATGGGGCAAGCCACTCCAGGGCCAGGTCGGGTGCCGAGGGTCCGTCCTGCATGACCCAGCGGGCCCGGTGGAATCGCCACCAGGGGTCGTCCGGGAACTGGGCCTGGAATAGAGCAACGGCTCGCTCAACCAAGTCCGGCGCCGGCCGTTCGATCCCGGCGAGCAGGCCGTCACCCGGGTCGTGCGGCGGGGGCGCGACGCGGACGGCTTGGTCCAAGGCGACGGCGGCCTGCTCCAGATCGCCAGTTGCCAGGCGCTCTCGGGCGATGACCAACCGGGGCTCCGGCTCGTCGCCGAGGTCAAGCCGGGGCGGGGTCTGACTCAGCAACCCGGCCAGTCGACTCTTAGCCAGGGATGGCTCGGGTAGGACGATCTCGGCCCAAGCCTCCGCCCTTTCGGGTAACAATTTTGCGACAGATGTCCGGCTTTGCGGGTCGACCCAAAGGCGTCTGAACTGCCCCCGTTCTTCGTCGAAGATCTTGAGCAATTCGTTGAATTGGAATTGCGAGAGGCTCGGGAAGACATCAATGATTCTTCGTTTCCCCGCCGTATCCAATGATGTACTCCAAGCCAGCAGGTCCAGAAACCGCGGCAGGTCGAGTTCGATTCCCGGTGCGACTGTTCGTTCCGCCAGCCAGGCATCTCGTGCCTTCTGCTCCGCGGGCAAGTCGAAGGGCCAGTCCCAGGGCGGGAGGTTGGTATACGGATTGGCGGCAGGCGCAAGGGCGGGGCGATCAGGGGCGATCTCGTCGCGCGGTTCCAGGCTTTCTTCAACCGGCGCTTGCGGCAGCAGCCGTAGCGCGCGGTGCCGGGCCTCAGCCAGCAGGTAGTCCTGAAGATCGTCAGTCGCCTGAATCCCATCCAGATCATGCGCAATGGCCCTGACCTCCCGGGCATAGAGCGCCTTCGGATAATCGAGCAGCACCGGCTGGTCGCTGATGGCGAGCAGCGGGGTGTAGTGCAGGCTGAAGCTCGGCGGTACGGCCTCGCGGCGGCCGTAGCTGTCCAGGCGCATGGACTCGCCCAGTTCGCGGTGGGCGCGTTCCAGGGCCGCGAGCACCGCGGCGTCCTCCCCGGCCGGGACTGGCGAGAGGACCAGGGTCAGGTGCAGCGGGAAGGCGCCGATGGGGATGCGCTCGCGTTGCAGCGCCTCGATCGTCAGGCGCAGGCCGCGCAGGTTCTGGTCGTTGAGCCCGCTGACCAGCACCATGCGGTCGGCCAGGTAACCCAGGCTCAAGTCCACCAGCTCGTTGAAGCCGGTGCGGGCGTCCACCAGCAGCAGGTCGATGGCGCGGCCGGCGCCGGGCTGGCCCGCCGGGATGCGCCACTGTGCCAAATCCTGACGCAGGTGCCGGGCGAGGGCGCGAAAGGCGGTCTGGCCCGGGTCCTCATCCGGGCGGCCCTGGGGGGCGGGGATGGCCTCCATCAAGGACGCGCCGTCCTGCGGGACGGGTTGCGTGTAGGCGCCGGAGCCGGCGTCGATCACCAGTACGCGCCCGGTCGTCACCTTGCCCTGGGGCAGCGGCACCGAGCGCAGCAGCAGATGCGGCGGCAGCAGGGCGATCTGCTCCGGGGCGCCGCCCACGGTGCGGACCTGATCGTCGCGGAAGGCGTTGAGCAAGTCGGCCATGCCCAGGCCGCGCCCGCGCGGGTCCAGATAGTCGGCATCGCGCAGCAGCGGGGAATAGCTGAGGCCCGGGGCGGACAGATCCAGATCCATCAGTGCGACCACCCGCCCCTCGGTCGCCCACTGCATCGCCAGGTTGACCAGGAGCGCGGTACGGCCGACGCCGCCTTTGAAGGAGAAGAAGCTGATGACCTTCATGCGACGCGTTGCTCCCGGGTGCCACGCCGCTCGATCAGGTCCTTGACGTTGGGCCGCGCGGTCTCGGGCAGGCGCCACTCGCGCAGGCTGCGCTGGTAGAGCAGGTGCTCCGCGTCCGAGTCGGCCCGGTCGCCGGCGGCGGAGCGTTCGTCCGCCTTAGCGAGAAACCGGGTGAATTCATCCTGCCAGTCTGGGTTCGCGGTCATCGCCATCCCCAGCTCCCAACACTGCCCGAGCCAGCGCCGCCGCAGCACCGGCAGCACGGCGCCGCAGCGGACCGTGACGCGCACGCCCTCGCGCAGCCCGCGGCGGCCGGCCAGTTCGGGGTGGACCTTGAGCAGGGCGCGGAAGGCGAGCAGCAAAAAGTCGAAGCGGTCCTCGCAGGCAGGCTCGCCGGTGGTTTCGGCAAGGGTCTCGCCCCACAGGTCCACGACCTTGGCCCGCACGGACTGGTTGAGGTCCCCGCAGCGGGGTGGGGTGACGGCCAGCCACAGGTCGAGTACCCGGGCGGCATGGCGCAACTCCTCGCCATACAACTTGATCAGGCTGGTCAGCGGTTTCGGAAAGAAGTCGTCGAGCAGACCCCAGAGCGCCCAGCGCAGGAAGCGCGCCTGGTCCGGCCGGTTGGCGATTTGTGTGTAGCCCATCAGTGGGCCGAGCAGGTCCAGTACGGTGGTGTCGGGTCGCTCCTGGGCCAGTTGCCCCACCAGCAGCCGGGCGACGGCGGCGCGCAGGTAGTCCCGAGCCGGTTCGTCCTCGGCCAACGACTGGTAAAGATGGTAAAGGAGCAGGTTGGCGTCCGGCTCCTCGCGCCCCAGGGGCGGGGAGACGATGCCCTCCACCGGCTCCGGGTTGCCGCTGACGCGCGCCAGGATCAGGGCCTCCAGCGGGTCGGCGCGGCGCTCCCGGACCACGTCCGACAGGTGGTGCAGATAGTCGGTCTGGGCGCTCATGGCACGGCCTTCAGACGGGGCACCGGCAGTGGGTTGATGGTGATTTGCGTATCCTCGGTGCCGACCGACTCATAGTCCTCGGCGCGGGCGACGGTCTCCGGGCGTGCGTTCCGACCGCGGCCGACCGGGACCGTTTGGCCATAGGGCTTACCGGTGAGTTCGGGGCGAAAGCGCGTCTCCGTACAGAAACCGTCGACCGCCGTCGGCTTGAAGAAGGGGCCGGCGATGGCGTCGCTCGGCAGGATCAGTTCCACCGCGAGCCCGTCGGCCAGCGCACGGTCGATCTCGTGCTGGGGCAGCGCCAATTCTTCCATGTAGCGCTCGGGGTCGAGGCGGCTCGGCGCATCGGCGACGTCGAAGGTCCACCAAGTGGTGGGGAGCGGGCCGGTGCTGCCGTTGAGTCGGGTGATGGGCTCGACGGCGGGGCCTGGCTGGCGCTTGAGTGCGTCCCGGATCGCGTGGGCAGAGCCGGCCGCGTCGGCGCCCCCGCGGTTACGGTGGTAGCTCGCGAAGCTGGTCGCCGAAAGGACGCGCCGCAGGGCCGTCGGCGGGCGCGGCGCCGCGCGGCTGAGTGCCGGCATCAGCACCGAGCGATGGTCCGCCATGATGGGTTCCAGGTGCTCGACCCGCTGCGGCGCCCGCGCCTGGCAGGCCTTCGCCAAGGCGTCGGCGAGTGGGGGACCGATGTTGCCGTGCGGGTTGTCGCTCGGGTGGTGCAGATCGCGCAGGAGATTCTTAACGGCCTGAAGTAGGTCGGCGGCGCATTGTTGCGCGAAGCTGCTCAGCCTGTCCTTGCAACGTTCCATGGTCGGTCTTGCCTCGTCGCGGGATGGTCAGTCGGTTCGTCGTTGAGTAGGGCCATGACGGTGTCCGAATCGAACGTCTTGTCGTTCGGGTGGGGGCGCGGCTGAATTCTACACTGCGGGGCGTCCCGGCCGCTCAGAAAGGACGCCCAGCCGTCGCACTGACGGGGGCGGATGCCGAAGCCGTGCAGTATGATTGCGAAGACCCGACACGATTCTGGATTGGAGCCATGAGAGCTACCCAACGCCGTCGTCCTCCAAGTCGCAATCTGCTTTCCGCGATCGATCCGGATAGGCTCCGCCGGCTCGCAACCTCGGTCAGCTATGTCGGCAGCGTCGAGCACAAGGACACGCCATCGTTCGCCGGCCGTCCGCCGCGTCCGCGTCCCGATGCAACCCTGTCTGATCGCGCGTTTGCAGACAGCCGCGACCAGCTAACCGAGTGGCTGCGTACCGCCATCGCCAAAGGGCCATCGGCGGCCCTTGGGAGGGCGAGTTTCCGCGGTACGCCTGGTATAAGACGAGTGGCACGGTTTACGAGGCCCGTCTGGTCAACCGCGCGCAGGGTACCTATAAAGGCTATAGTCTGCTGCGGGACGAGTGGCCCAAGGGCATCGAGACCTACTATGAATGAATTGTGTTTCGAGGTCGAATGGGAACAGGTCGACGGCAGCCGCGGTGACGAGTTGGCGGCTACTTGGGCGAGGCTCGCCATCCGCGTTGGCGGAGCGACGATCACTCAGGTCAAAGACTACCGCTCGTATGGTCTGCGCGACCGCATCCTGATTCCGCTCTATCCCCTCGCCGAGTGGATTGCCACGCACTGGTGGTCTTTGCTCTACGAGGTGCAAGCTCCTGGCCGAGACGGCTATGAGCGTCGGCATAATCTGCGTTTCGGCCGCGAGGGGTTCGCGCTTCCGGACTTGTTCATCAAGCCAACGGGAGAGCGTGCGTTGATCGAATGGCGCGCCCTCGAACTACCGGAGGCCCGCGTCGGCTTCTCAGCCGGCGGTACCCGCGACCTGGAACTGGCGAGCATCCGCGACAGCTTGTCCGACTTGATCGAGACCGTGCTGGCACGGCTCGACCAACAGGGTGTGACGGACACCGGCCTGCACCAGGAATGGCGGGCCATCCAGGCGGCCGACGAGGCCGAGGCCGCGTTCTGTAGGGCGGCGGCACGCCTGGGTCAGGACCCTTACGACCTGTCGGAGTCGGAGGCCGGCGCGATACTCGCCGCTGCGAACCGGTTGCCGGCCGGTTGGCAGGATGATTTCTTCGATGTCGCCAATGCGCGAGAACTGGAGGCTCAGGTCGCGCTTATCGATGATGCCAGAGCACTACTGCGCCGCTCCCCCGGCCCATTCGATGGTCTCGTCGCGCTGCGCGGGCGCACGGAAAAGATCGATCCGCACCGGACCCCCTGGGAGCAGGGCTACCAGGTCGCGAGGACCCTCCGGCACAGGCTCGACCTCGGTGCTGATCCGCTGAACAGCGATACGGCCTTGGCCGAGGCCTTTGGCATAGCCTCGCTCGGCTGTGTCAGCGTCAACGACTCGCGTGGAAAGCGGCTGTTCGACGCCATGGTGGACACGGCGGACGGAGGACGCCCCGGTTTCCTGACCACGAAATCCCGGCCGGAGCAGGTGCGGTTTGCTTTCTGTCGCGGGTTGTTTGAGTACCTGACCGCACCGGGGACGCCATCCGCACTCGTGACTGTCGCCAGGACCGACCGCCAGAAATGCAACCGCGCCTTCGCTGCCGAGTTCCTGGCGCCGGCGGAGTGGCTCCGCGAGCGGATCGACGGCAGCCAGGTCAGCCCCGACGAGATGGACGATTGGGCTCAGGAGCTTGGGGTGTCGACCGTGGTGGTGGGGCACCAGATTGAGAACCACCGTTTGGCAGAAGTTGCGGGGTTTTGACCGGTGTCGCCAAGCTACGTGTTCCTTCCTGCGCGGGCTGGCATCGCGCCAGTATCGAATTTGCGAGGCTCATGATCGGCTAATCGATGATTTCAATATCAACGAACCGCATCTTGTTCTGGGGGTTGCGCGTGGTCTTGACCAGCACTAGACGATTGACCATCGGTCCGATAACGTCATCGACTGTGTTCTGAAGGCCCTCGACGCGGGTCGGTACGTCATCCACAACAATCTCCAGCCAGTCCTGGTCCAAGTGAACGGCGCGCAGAGTCCCGCGAAGTTCATACGGAACATCTGCGACCTTGGCTTGTGGGGGAGACATGCTGCGCAAGTTCTTCTTGATGTTTCCCCGTGACTCAACACCGAGACACACCGGAGTGTCGTCGCCGGTGGTTCGGAACTCAATTTGATCGAAAGTCTTGCCAGTTGGAGCCAGCTTCCGTGCGAGCTGCAAGAAGGTGCTTCTATAGCTCTTGTCCGGCACAAGATTTTCCAATGCGGCTGCGTCATCCGCCGCAGATGCTCTTACGATCTCCAAGAAATGCTGAGCGATTCTTTCCGGCTCGACATCCTCTCTGAAAAAGTCCGCTTGCATTGGCTTCTGAATGGCAACGGAAAACTGATAACTGCCCGGGGAAGACTGGAAAAGCCAAGGTCGGCATGATTCCTGTATTTCCCTAGATGGGGTGGCGCCCGTCCGATGGGAAACACCTTGAACGTACTCAACTGTCCTGAAAAACATTGACTGGATCGTTTGCATTTTATCTACGATCAACTCAAGAGGCGCGCCCCCTGTTACAACCTCGCCGCCCTTAACAGAAACCAAGACTTGGCCAGGGACAAAAGTGACGCCCGCGGTACGCTTCGCTGCTTCAGTCCAGATCGCCTGGACGAGATTTCTTAAGTCTGCACGCGCAAATTCCGGGATATTTGGATCCCCAAGCATGGAATACGCAAGCTGCTCAGCTTGATCGTAATCTTCTGCCTTGAACCAAAGAGCAACAGCACTTACAGCGGTAATCCCCCTTGTTCTAGCCTTAGCGACATCGAGCCGATCCAAGGCGCGCCGTTCGGATTGCGCGGCCTGCCTGAATAAATCGTAAGCTCTGTCTTTGTCGCCTACATTAAGGGCTAGGTGAGCCTCCATAGAAAATTGCTCACTCTTTCTGTGTAGTTCAGTCCAGCTCATAGCTGGTCACCCACTTTCTGGGTCACTACTGCTTTCTCCCGAAATCCAACGACCGAAGCAATGGCAGGCAAATTACTCACACCCTTCCTGGTTTGCTCAATCTTCTGCCGAAGGCGTGCCGTGATTGCCGCTTGGTTGCCCGTGTCGACTCCGGAAACTTCGAGTCGATAGCAATTTTCGAGGTCATCAGGATCAGATCCTATAGGAGCAACGTACCAGTCCGCACCAACCAGTGTCTCAGCGCGTCGTACCGCAACCAGTTGACTCTTGACCTCTATCGTCGCTAAGCTCACTCCGTATGCGCCCGCCTCTGTTGTGTCGATTTGGTTGGCCCACGCCCTCACGACGCGATCAGTCGGTCGGGGAAATTCGAGCGCTTCTGCACTGAATACGCCATCGCAGGTAATATTCAGATGTACCGGCGAATCATGGTGCCTGCTGAAGCAAACGGACGCAGCCTCAAGATAGGTGCCACTGATGCTCTCTGTTAGGCCTGTATGGCGTTCATGCAGTCCGTCCAGTCGAATCACCGCCTCAGACCGCTCGTTCACATGGGGCTCCATCCAGAAAAACAAGAACTTAAATAAGCGGCGAGCCACACGACGGCGTCTAGATTAGACTCGTGACTAAGCATGGCAGATGCTGTCGTTGCGTACGTACTCGGGTAAGCACCCGGTGCCCGGTTGGTTACCCCGGTGCGGGCGTATGCTGGCCCGCCTACGAAGGAAAAGCAAATTGATCGGTCGAAGGGGTCGCGATGGTGCAGCGACAAGGCGGCTGCGGTTTCCGCGTGGTTGAGGGTGATGTGCAGGTGCTGGAATCCCTCTTCGGCAATAATCGAGATCAGGCCGGGCGGGGCATCGAGCTTGCCGATGGCGCGTTTGATACCGATCTCCCAGATGGTTGCGGCGCTGACGAGGCATTGGACTTCGGGATCGCCGATGCGCTCGCGCATCCATCGCGGCAACTTGGTATCGTCGGCAAGCCACCAGAGCAGCGTATGGGTGTCGAGTAGGATGCCGTTCACATCCCTGTCTCAAACATCTCGATAATTTCCGCATCGACAGCATCGAAATCGTCGCCGATCCGGATCTTGCCACGCAACCGACCCGGTTGCCGCGGTGTCTTGCGCTCCTGGCAGGGTACCAGTCGGACCATCGGTTTGCCGTCTTTGGCGATGATAACCTCTTCACCGTTGAGGGCGGCCTCGACGAGCGACGGGAGCGCGGCCGTGGCCTGATGCAGGTTCATGGAAACCATCGCGTCTTTCTCTCTTGTGCTGGTTCTTGTGAGTGTAGTCCGTCAAGTCATGCCAAAGCGAGCCTGGCGATGGCTCCAGCAAGATGTCGGGTTACGGCGCGCGTTGAGCATCGGCTCTTTTGGCAAAGGCCATACCACGCGCGCCTAACCCGACCTACCCACTGTGATGCCATCGGTCCAATGTGCGCGCCAGGACCGCCGCCTTGATGACGGGAACCGTGCCGTACCTCGCTTGCGCAAAGTCCTTGTCACGACAATAATTCTCGGGGCGCCGGTCTTCGAGATCAGACCGGAGATCAGAACATTGGTGTCAACGATGGCGCGCACGCTCGCTTCGCACCTCATCGACCAGGCGGGCGATCTCTGCCGGAGCGAGCGGGTCCTCATCAGCGGCTTGGCGCAGCCGCTCGACCATGGACCCCAGCGCGTCCCTGGCCTCGGCCTGATCGGCCGATTCGACGACGATTCCGCCTTTGATCGGGCGCACGCGTACGCAGCGGGCCAGGCCAGCCAGGTACTCCGGCGGGATCAGTAACCCACGGTCCTCGATCTGCAAGGGATTCATGTGTCTGACTCGTTTAGGGATGGGTTGACTGCTTGATTGTACCCCGTCCGAGTCGGGTGTCGACCGGCTGAAGCCTCGACCTCCGGTCGCCTGGCCCGCATGTTCTGCGAGGAACGCGAGTTCGGCGCGTGGGTGCGGGCATGCTCACCGCGTGAGCGATTGCGCCGGATAACCTCCGACGGCGGGGTCCAGGGTGGCAGCTTAGATCGGTGGGCGGCAGCAAGGGTCGCTCGACGTCATGGCGGCGTCCGTTCAGGGAGCCTCGACTCCTTCCGATAATCCGTAGTCGGTCGGCTTATGCGTTGCCCTTTCCGGGTTTAGGGGCTAGCATCCTTAGCCTGCGCATCGTCCGGCTCGACGCGGGCGTTAATCCCTCATCCCCGGCAAAGGGTCTGCTTCAAGCGTGCCAGTACGTCAGTCCACCAATCCCAAGCGCCGCATCGCGGAATCAAGCGCCTTTGGTGTGTATTGAGGCATGGAGCGAACGATGAGCACCGAACTCACGATCGGCTTCAATTGGGAGCGCCTTGAAGAGGGGCTTCCCGAGGAGCGGTCCTGCTTCGGTATGCTGCAAGTCTGCTTCGGGCAGATCCTGCTGACGGAGGGCCAGGACGGTTTTATCGACTGCACCCGGCGCGGCCCGCTGGTGTCCGGCTGCCATCTAGCCGAGTGGATGGCCTGGAACTGGTGGCGTCTTACGCGCGAGCCGCGGCCGGATGTCCCCACATCGGAATGGCACTTCGCGCATTGCCTGGGCACGGTCGGCGCCGGATATCTGTGGCCGAATATCACGATCGCTTCCGACCGGCAGCGGACCCTGCTGATCGCGAAGCCAACCCGACCGCAAGGGTTCAGCGCCTTTCGCTTCACCGCCGACTGGACAGTGGTGTTGCCCACGACCCAATTCGAGTCGGCAGTTGATCAGTTCATGGCACAGATTCAAGGCAAGCTGCGCGCCGATCGGGTCGCACCGACGAACTTCGACCAGATTTGGACAGAGGTCCTTGCTGAACGGGCCGATCCGGACAGTGCTTCGCAACGGGAATTGGAGGCTGTCCTTGGGTACGATGCGGATGAGGGTGATGCGGGCCAGGTTCAGCAATTGCTCGCGGATGTCGGCGCTCTCGGGCACGACGCCATCATCGAACTCTCGGCTGACCATCGGCTAGGTCGCCGCCTTCCCACTGCTGCCGAGATCAGATCCTGGGCGACTGATTTCGGCAGTACCACGCGACCCGCCGACATCCCCCGCATCACGGGCTTGGATCTGCGTGGACGCGCGACCCTGCCAGCTTGGCGACAGGGTTATCATGCTGCCCGCGCACTGCGTGAACAGCACGGACTGGCGTACGAACCGCTGCCGGACCAGCGCCTTGCCGAGCTTTGCGCGGTTTCACCGCTGGTATTGCAACAAGCGACACAATCCAGTCCACTCGCCTTTGCGCTTGATGACGAATCACACGGATCAGGGTGTGTCGTGCTCCGGTCCCACTATCCCACGGGTCGCCGATTCGAGCTGGCGCGCCTGCTTGGCGATCGGATTGCGAACGGCCTGGATGAGCCTATGATTCCGGCCACCAGATCGCACACCTACCGACAAAAACTCCAGCGTGCATTTGCCGCCGAGCTCCTGTGCCCGTTCGAGGCACTGGAAGCCTTTCTGGACGGCGACTACTCGGAGCAGGCGCGCGAAGACGCCGCCGAGCATTTCAGTGTCTCCGAGCGGACGGTGTGGACCCTGTTGGTTAATAACGGTCGGCTTGAACGGCATGCGGTCAGTGACGACGCAGAGACCTTGGACGCCGCAGCCTGACGGCGTAGGGATCAAACTTGGTTGCGTGCGCCGTGAATCGCCCCTAGCATTGCGTCAGCATCGCCGTTGCGAGGAGTGTGATATGCCCACCTTGGTCTTGCGAAACGTCCCGGATGACCTGTACGGTCGGCTCAAGCAAGCCGCCGCCGACCACCGCCGCTCCATGGCGCAAGAAGCCATCATCACCCTTCAATCGGGACTGGACGGCGCGCTCGATGGACGGCGCAAGCCCTCGGTCGAGGAAAGCCTCGACTGGCTCAGGGCGGAAGTCTGGACCTTGCCAGTACTCGATCGGCGTACTGACGACCAGATTCTGGGCTACAACGGCGATGGCTATTGCGATTGATCTGGCCATCGACACCAGTGCTCTGACCGCTATCCTGCTTGGCGAGCCGGAGGCTAGGGGTCTATTGGCCGCGCTGGCAGCCGCGGACAGGATCGATCTGTGTGCACCCAACCGTACCGAACTGCTGCTGGTCATCCAGTCGCGGCTCGGCGATATCGGAGTAGAGCGGGCCAAGCGCCTGCTCGCCATGCAGCGTATCGAGACGGTTCCCTTGGACGAGGCCCTGGCCGATGCCGCAGCCCTGGGGTTCCGGCGCTTCGGCAAAGGCCGGCACCCGGCGGGGCTCAATTTCGGCGGCTGCTTCTCTTACGCCCTCGCGTTCCGCGACCAAGTTCCGCTGCTCTTCAAGGGGAATGACTTTTCGCAGACTGATGTGCTGATTGCGGGTTATCCTATACCCTGATCGCCGGCCAATCGGCAGAATGTGGTAGCGGAGCGATTCGACTGGAATTATTTGAACCTGGCCCCTTAGTTACGGCCGGGGGGCCGCTCCTACGGCGCAGGAGCGGCCCCCCGGCCGCGACGGCTATCAGCCCGGAGGTGGCCGCAACAGTGATCAAGGCCGGCGGCAGGTCGCGGAACAAGCCCGCTCGAAAACAAGAGCGGGCCTGTTTGCGGGTGCGGGGAATTGCCTGGACCCTACTTGGGATCGGCCAGTCTCGGCAATTCGCTCAAGGTCTTTCCTCTGAAAAAGGCGGCTGCCATCTCAACGCAGGGCTCGAAACCGGCCGAGTGGCTCATGGTCGTGGTCGGCTCGCCCCCGGGGATTTGGACCAGGCCGTCGAAACCCAGCCACCCCACTTTGGATGCGCCAATCTTCCTGGCGCGCATGGCCTTGATGACACTCTGCGCGTTTCCCTGACTGTAGGGAGCCTTCAATCCACCCTCTCCCACATAGGCCGCGGGCAGCACGTAGGTGGAGGCCGCAAACGGGACCAACGCATCCTGAATGACACCAAGCAGATAGACCGGTGCGGTGGGCGTCCAACTGACGTTATCGTTCTGAGCCCACAGCTTCATCGCCGGATTGCCCGTGTCATGGGACGCAATGGCCTTGACCAGTTGCGGTTGCAGCAACTTTTCCGGGTGTGGACTGCCGAAGCCCGGCATATAGGGGAGATCATTCAATGCGGTGGTCAAGACTCGCGCTCCGACATCATCATCCGCATAGGGGCCAGGAAAGATACCATCAGTCTGATCGGCAAGCGGGGTCTGCAGCAGGCTCCAGAGCGGCTGCCCAGTCACGTCGGCGACAGCGACACCGGCAAAGGCCAACAAGGTCGGCTTCACCGAGAAATTTTCCAGTGACGCGGACATCGACGGCTGGGCGGCAATGAAGGAATTCGCGGTCGCACGGCTTAGATCGTAGGGACCTGACATCGGCGCGATACGCGTGGGCTTCATCGAGGAATCAGTGGGATAGCGCTCTTGCAGCGCCCGGCCCAACCACAATGCATTGCCGCCACCCTCGCTGTATCCGGTGATGTTGATCTGAGAACCCATGGCTTTGCCCAAATAGTCTACCAACTCGCGGGCGGCCAGAATCATACTGATACCTGACTGTGCGTTCAGCTTTCCGAGCGCATAGGGATGCGGCTGATTGTTGGCACCGTAACCCAGATAATCGGGCATGGCGAGCACCCACTTTTCACCGCCGAATGCCGTAATGGCCCCATAGGCTTCCACTGAGCGATCACCCGCCGCGTTCGAGCGTTGGGCGGTGGTCGAATGCATATAGACCACCAGGCCGTCATTTGCATCGATCAGCCGGCCATTGAACGCCGGCAACACCACCAACCCGCTCAATATCGTCGGCGCACCTTTCGTGTCAACCGACCGGTAGGTTACCCGGTAAAGCCAGGCGTCGTTAACGGGCGCCGTATCGGCATAATCCTCCGTGATTGGCGTCCCATCGGGAAGTATAACCTTACCTAGTGTTGATCTCGCCGCGATACGACCGAGAAAGATCGTCATTTGCGACAGCGCTTGAACCTTCTGGAATGTCAACAGGACCGGGGTTGCGGCAGCGGTAGATGCCTTGGCGGAGGCCTTGGCAAAGATGGCGGCCGGTGCGACCACAGGTTCGGGGGTCTCGAGATTGCTCGCTGTTTGCGCCGCCTGGTAGATACCCATCCAGGGGCCTGCAACCTCCGCGGCGCCCGCCAGGCTGCTGACCAGCAGCCCCAGCAACACTAGTATCTTGCAACTATCAGTCATGATGGTACTCCGATTGAATCGCCGGTGAATCAGAAGTCGAGAACGGGGCTTATATAGTGGACCCCATGTCCAGGACAGTTTTCCCCCGAATTTAAGCTGTCGTGCCCACGTTCATCGCAGCGGTTTGGCGCTGCCCCAGCCACGGCGGAGTGGTCGTTAAGACGGCATCCGCGCAGCGATTAAGAGAAAATCTGTTGCTGTTGCGCCGCAGGCGTTCTCAGCCAGCTCCGGCGGTCGTGCGGCGCAGTGTGGGCAAAGGGTGAATGAGTGTGGGCAAGGTGGGGACAACGCGCCCACGGCGCGTTGTCCCCGGCTTGTCCACACGGTCGCTACTGCGACATTCACGCTTTGTCCGCACGGAGTCCGCCAGCACTAGGCCGCCGCCCGCGTCGGTGCCGTCGCGGACGCTGGTCGGTCGCCGAACCGATCGACGATGCAGGCCCCACCGCCATCCCCTGACCGATGCACGTCGTCGGGCGTGCGGTAACCCAAGGATTGGTGCGGGCGCTCCCCGTTGTAGAAGACGAAGTACGCAGTCAGCCCAAGCAGCAACTCGGGTAGGCTGGCATAGCCCTTGATGTACACGTCTTCGTACTTCACGGTGCGCCACAGGCGCTCGACGAAGATGTTGTCCAGCGCCCGCCCGCGCCCGTCCATGCTGATGGTGATGCCAGCGTCCAGGAGGACCCCCGTGAACGCCGCGCTGGTGAACTGCGACCCCTGGTCGGTGTTAAACACCGCGGGCCGGCCATGGACCCGCAGCGCGTCGTGCAGACAGTCCACGCAAAAGCCCGCCTCCAGGGTGTTGGACAGCCGCCAAGCCAGCACCCGGCGCGAGTACCAGTCGATGATGGCGACCAGATAGGCGAACCCGTGCGCCAGGCGGATGTAGGTGATGTCGGTGCTCCAGACGTGGTTGGGACGTGTGACCGCCACCCCGCGCAGCAGGTACGGGTAGATTTTGTGCTCCGGATGGGGCCTGCTGGTCGCCGGTCCGGGCGCCATGCCGGCCAGACCCAAGACGCGCATCAGCCGCTGCACCTGCTTGCGGTTCACCGTGTGGCCTTGCTTCTGGAGAAAGATCACCATGCGCCGGCTGCCAAAAA
>Ga0247844_1002846_pt1 | contig 27068 bp, 25 predicted proteins | sample LaCtaG_FD_192421 | JGI IMG/M metagenome (GOLD analysis project Ga0247844, IMG submission 192421) | Freshwater microbial communities from meromictic Lake La Cruz, Castile-La Mancha, Spain - LaCruzMarch201714.5m_1 | ecosystem: Environmental > Aquatic > Freshwater > Lake | place: Spain: Castile-La...
AATTTACCCAGCATGTGTAAGTTCAAAACTGTAAAAAATGAATTCTGTAAATGAAAACTATTCAAAAAAAAATGGATTAATAAAATCAAGCAAAAAATATAGGACTTTATAAACAGACTCTATTTAGACATTTCTACCTTTTTAGTAGCGTCCATATTCTCATTTCTAAAATCTACACGTTCTACTACTTTTTCGGCCAAATCACGGAAGGCAGATGCAACAATACTGTTTTCGTCAAATGCAATTGGTCGTCCGGCATCACCACATTCACGTATGCTTTGAACCAAAGGAATTTGCGCCAAAAGTGGTACGTCTAATTCTTCAGCCAGCCTTTTTCCACCATCTTTTCCAAAAATATAATACTTATTATCAGGTAATTCAGCAGGTGTAAACCAAGCCATATTTTCTACCAATCCAAGCACTGGTACATTTACCTTTTCACCAGTAAACATATTCACTCCTTTTCTAGCATCTGCCAAAGCTACTTCTTGAGGAGTTGTAACAATTACTACACCAGTAATCCCCATGGTTTGTACCAATGTTAGTTGTATATCACCAGTTCCTGGTGGTAAGTCCATCACAAAATAATCGAGTTCGCCCCAATGTCCATCTGTAATAAGCTGTTTCAAAGCATTACTTGCTACAGTACCGCGCCAAACCAATGCTTGATCAGGATCTACAAAGAAGCCGATTGACAACATTTTCACTCCATATTTTTCAATTGGAATTAGCATTTGCTTTCCGTCAATCTCTTCCATAATCGGTTTAGCGTCTTCAACACCAAACATTTTAGGAAGTGAAGGGCCATGGATGTCTGCGTCAAGTAGCCCAACTTTGTAACCGAGCGAAGCCAATGCAATGGCCAAATTTGACGAAACCGTAGATTTACCAACACCACCTTTTCCCGAAGTTACGGCAATAATATTTTTCACGTTCGGTAATATAGATGCTGGCTTTGGTTTTGGGGCTTCTTTAAATACGATTCCAATATTCCCTTTAATATCAGCCGATTCTGAAACATAAGTGAGAATTGCCTGTTCAGCAGCTTTCACTACCGATTTGGCAAAAGGGTCATTCGGTTTCTCAAAATACAATGAAAATGTTATTTTATTTCCTTCAATACGGATATTATCATGCACCATGTTGGAAGAAACTATATCTTTGCCAGTACCTGGATAACGAACGTGTACTAAGGCTTCTAAGACTATATCTTGTGTTATTGTCATTAAAAAAATATTTGAAAATTTGAAAGTGTTTAGTGTTAAACTATTCTGAATATCTAATTTAACAGTCGATTTAAAATTACTAACTTCTTTTTGTCAATAAATTAACCAGTATCTACCAACTACTATTTACTAACTACAATCTGGTTTCTGCCAAAACTCCGATAAGAATCATTCTCAATGTCAATATCGGGTTCAATAAAATGAGTGTGTTTTTCTAGCTGAAACTGTATATATTTAATAGTCAAGCCACGACCCAACCATTGTTGTTCATAATAGGTTTTTATTCCTAAAATCGGGTCAAGTAAATCGGAGGCATATAAATCATTAGTAGAGTAAACAACTGAATAACGATTTTGTTTTACCATTTCGCAAGTGTAAGTAAACATAAAGTTACTATCGGTCTTCAAATGAATCAATCCGTTGGGCTTTACAAACTGCTGATAGGATTTCATAAAATTGGTGGCAGTTAGTCGTTTGGTCACTTTTTTCATTTGCGGATCTGGAAAAGTAAGCCAAATTTCACTCACTTCATTTTCAGCAAAAAAGTGATGAATCATTTCTATATCAGTACGTAAAAAGGCAACATTTGCCATGCCTTTTTCATGTGATTCTTTTGCCCCAGTCCACAATCTAGCACCTTTAATATCGACACCCACAAAGTTTTTATCTGGATAAAGCTGTCCTAAACCTACAGTATATTCACCTTTTCCACAACCCAATTCCAAAACTATCGGATTATTATTTTTGAAAAACAATTCATTCCACTTTCCCTTCATTTCAAAAACTCCACCTTCACGCAAAGTGTGTGAGGGTACCTGAAACACATGTGGAAAGACTTCCATATCGGCAAATTTGGACAATTTATTTTTTCCCACCTTAATTTATTTACTATTTTACTATTTACTATTTTACTTTTTCTACCCGCATTCCAATATCATTTATACCAACTAAAATGGTATCCCGCATTCCGTGCACAATTTTGTAATGATAAATACCTGTGGTTTTAAATCGCACTTTTTGTTGATATAGCACAGGCATTTCAAATATAGAACCAACTCCTTTCCCTAGCCATTTTCCTCTATTATCCGCTAAATAGCATTCAATTGAGTCTTTAACCTGAGTACTGTCTGGCGACATTTTATTGAGAAACAGCCACAAATTTTGATAAGGATAATCGCCAATGTTCCTGATATTTACATATATATTATAAGTAGTCAAAGTATCAGTAACAGGGATGTCAAATGTGCATAAACTATCTTTATTCCAACCTTTTACATCAATAGCTTTATACTTAAAATAGACCTCGTTACTATTGCAGGCTAAAACAAAAAAGCACACTAAAATTATCCAAAACCCTTTATTTTTAATCGTTTTTTTCGCCAACATCATTTTTCTTAATTGGTTTTTCAAATCTTGGTTTATTATCTACTTTATTCGGTTGTTCGGTTTTTGTCGGTTGGGGTTGATTTGGGCGACGGTTGTTGTTACTTGGCTTATTAGCTGGACGCTTTTTCTGTGTATCGAAGCGTGTTAAACTGTCCTGACCAACACCATTTTCATAATCAATAACTACCGGTTTTACTTCGTCTTCAGAGTGGTCATCCAGCAAATCAGGCTTAGAACCTTTCTTGTTCATAGCAATAATTTCTTTGGCACGCTTTGGAGAAATAGTGACAACGTTTGCTCCAAAATTGGGTGATGTAGAATAGGAAATCAGCGCTTTAAACACATCCGTTTTAAAATGATAATAGGTATTGTCAGCTGTTTCCAATTGAACTTCCTTAGATGGAAAACCTTTCAAAGCATCAACATAAGTATCTACTTCAAAATTCATGCAGCATTTGAGTTTGCCACATTGGCCTGCCAATTTTTGTGGATTGAGCGAAATATCCTGAATACGGGCAGCACTGGTTGACACAGAATTAAAGTTAGTCATCCAACCCGAACAGCAGAGTTCGCGTCCACAGGGTCCAATTCCACCAATACGGCCAGCTTCCTGACGAGCACCAATTTGCTTCATTTCTATGCGGACACGGAAGGTTTCAGCGAAAACTTTTATCAATTGTCGGAAATCAACACGCTCATCTGCAATATAATAGAAAATTGCTTTATTGCCATCGCCCTGGAACTCCACATCGCCAATTTTCATGTTCAATTTCAAATTTTCGGCTATCTGACGTGCCCTGATCATTGTAGCTTGTTCCTTCGATTTAGCCTCCTGATATTTCTCCAAATCTATTTCTTTGGCTTTTCGATAAACACGTCGAACCTCAAGTTTATCGGGATGAACATTGTACTTTTTCATTTGTAACAAAACCAACCGACCTACTAATGTAACATCGCCAATATCATGACCCGGCGAAGATTCAACTGCAACAACATCGCCTTTTTCAAGAGGAATTTTAGTGCTGTTTAGAAAATAACCTTTTCGGGTATTTTTAAATTGAACTTCCACAAAATCAGTATCCTTTTGTGTTTCTGGCAAATCACTCATCCAATCGTAGACACTTAATTTCTGTGCAGAATTGCCTTGTGAACCTTTTTTTGTTATGCAGCATCCGCCGCTATTTTGATTACAACATCCCATTGTTTCGTTTTTTTTTAAGTGACAGGAGTTAGTGCCTGTCGATATATATTAATTTTTGTTTTGCGTTTCGCATTGTGCGCTACGTTTTTCGTATTCTGTTTTTCTAATACTACTAATTATCTTATTATCCAATTACCACATTATCCAATTAGCTCATTAACCAATTATCTCATTAACCTCATTTCTTCAGCAACTTAATCACCTTTAATGTCAAATCAAAGAAAACCATTTTTGCATTTACATTTTGTTCAATATGTCTTTCTGCCAATGCAAATTCAGTCATTAAAAGCTCAACGTTTCGCTCATTTATAAACGGTGAAAAGCGCTGTGAAAAATTAGCTTCAAATGATGTTAAATTATTTAATGCCGGCTGTTGAATGTTCCAAATAAAGTTTTCGCGGGTCATTCGTTGTGCATAACTCAAGAAATTTTTCTGCCTCTCTCGACCCACATTAGCCGCAGCCATGTCGTCGGCCCACTTCCGTAAAGTTTTGAGTGAAGCATGGTCTTTTTTATTTCCAACCTGCCATGCCAATCGCATAATTAAAACAAATCGTTCAAAATTTTCCTTGTTTTCATCACCGTCATTTAGTACGGCCAGTGCTGCAAGGTAACTGCCATTGGCAATGTGTGCAGCGTAATTTGCTTCTTCTTGTTCAATCTCCAGGTCTTGATTTTGCAATAAGGCTGTCTTAATTTCGACTTCACCCAATCGAGGAATATGAATATGTTGCGTTCTCGACAATATGGTGGTAATAATTTGGTCTGGCGCATTGGATACCAACAAAAAGAGTGTTTTTTCTGGTGGCTCTTCAAGAATTTTAAGCAATTTATTGGCACAAGTATTGTGCATTTTTTCGGGCAACCAAATAATCATTATCTTGTATTCCGATTCATAAGTTTTCAAACTCAATTTCCGGAGGATTTCTTCACTCTCACTTGAATAAATTAAACCTTGTTTGGCATCACCCGAAATTTTCGAATACCAATCGGTCACTCCAAAATATGGATTCTGAAGCACCATAGAACGGAAATCAGCCACAAAATCATCACATACAACAGTTTTACTCGGTGGTTTAATGATAGGAAAAACAAAATGTAAATCAGGATGTGCCAGTTTGCGATACTTCACGCAAGATGGGCAAACACCACACGAATCAGAAGCTGAGCGATTTTCGCAGCAAATAAATTGTGCATAAGCAATGGCCAAACCCAGCTTTCCTACACCTTCAGGCCCACGCAGAAGCTGAGCATGCGGTATCCTGTTTTCGACGACCGTGCGTATAAAACGAGATTTAAGTTCTTGTTGTCCAATGATTTCCGAAAATAGCATAGTTGCAAAAAAAATGCGTAATTAATAATTTACAAAGCTAAATTGAATAAAAACACATTATTGTAAAAGCTCTTTTGGTGAACCTTTCTGCTATAATTTAATTCAATTTGGTAGAAAGTGCAAATATACAAAAAAGTAAGGAGAATTGAAAACAGGGGGTTTTTATTGATTATTTTATATTATGGGAAGGGTATATCTGGGTTAAACTTGAAGGAAATTGATTATTGAAATATGTAAATCATTGATTAGAATTTTTTAAGCATTTTTGATACAACGAGCTCATTTTTATAAGTAGAACTATTGTGGTTTTATGTATTTATATACTTAGGATTACTTACCCGTATTTCTTCAAACAACTTTCCAACTTTTTGCCTATCTTTGTCGTTAAGCAAAATATCAATTGTATTACACAAATAATTCTGAATATATGAAGGCTCTAGAACCCGCCGCAGTATGGCAATTCTTCCACGATATAACTCAAATTCCTCGTCCTTCAAAAAAAGAAGAACGCATTATAGCCTATTTAAAAGCATTTGGCGAAAAACACAATTTGGAAACCAAAACTGATGCTGCAGGCAATGTATTAATCTGTAAACCAGCCACAAAAGGGCTAGAAAAAAGCAAGACTGTCATTCTGCAATCTCATCTGGACATGGTGTGCGAGAAAAACAGCGATACAATCCATGATTTTGATACCGACCCCATCCAGACCTATATTGAAGACGGCTGGGTGAAAGCACGAGGCACCACTTTGGGTGCTGACAATGGCATTGGCATCTCAATGATGTTGGCGGTTTTGGCTTCCGATAAATTGAAACATCCCGCTTTGGAATGTCTTTTTACCGTGGACGAAGAAACAGGTTTGACAGGAGCTTTTGCGCTGGATAATCATTTTTTGAGTGGTGAAATCTTGATTAATCTCGATTCGGAAGATGACGGCGAAGTCTTTGTTGGTTGTGCTGGTGGCATCGATACCGTTGGCGTCATAAGTTATAAGTCAGAAAAAACGCCCGACAATTTCTTTGGATTTTCGGTTACAGTAAAAGGACTGAAAGGTGGGCATTCTGGTGACGATATTGATAAAGGATTGGGCAATGCAAATAAAATATTGAACCGTTTTTTGTGGTCAGTGAATAAGAAAATGGATTTACGTTTGCAAAGTTTCAATGGTGGCAATTTGCGCAACGCCATTGCCCGCGAAGCAATAGCTTTTGGATGCGTACCCTATTCCGAAAAAGAAAATATCCGCGTAATGTTCAATATGTTTGTTACCGACATTGAAAACGAACTCAGGGAAGTGGAACCAAAAATGCGACTGGAACTGGAATCGGAATCATTGCCCGAAACGGTTATTGACAAAAAAACTTCAAACGCTTTGCTGAATGTGCTGTATGCTTGCCCGCACGGTATAAAAGCCATGAGTGCCGATATGCCCGGTTTGGTGGAAACTTCTACCAATTTGGCTTCTGTAAAAATGAAGGACGGCAATAAAATTGAAATTACCACCAGCCAGCGAAGTTCCGTGGAAACCTCAAAATATGATATTGCCAATCAAGTGGAATCAGTGTTATTACTTTCTGGAGCAACCGTTTCGCATGGTGATGGTTATCCGGGTTGGAAACCAAACTTGCAGTCGGACATATTGAAAGTAGCCACCGAAAGTTATAAGAAACTGTTTGATGAAGAACCAAAAATTCGTGCCATTCACGCCGGACTGGAATGTGGATTGTTCCTTGAAAAATATCCACATCTGGACATGATTTCCATAGGACCACAAATGTATGGCGTACATTCACCCGACGAAAGATTGAGCATTGCATCAACACAAAAATGCTGGAAATGGTTGGTTGAAATATTGAAATGGTCAACAGACACCAGTCTTCTGTCGTAAAAGGTTGACAATTGCTAATACAAATCAATCCAAGACTTGTGATAATTAACTTAGTTCATGATTGAAAGTCTGAAGACCGGAGACCGGAGACTGTAGAATGTAGACAATAATGAAAATATGAAGAAACCAAACAAACGAAAAATTATCAACGACCCTGTTTTTGGGTTTATAAATATCCCTAACGACTTTATATTTGATATTATTCAGCATCCCTATTTTCAGCGGTTGAATCGCATCAAGCAACTTGGTTTGTCGTCAACCGTATATCCGGGAGCGCAACACACGCGGCTACAACATTCGTTGGGCGCCATGCATTTAATGGGTGAAGCCATTACGCAACTGCGGCAGGAAGGGCACGAAATAACGCCTGCAGAAGCCGAGGCTGCCCGTGCTTGCATATTGTTGCACGATATTGGTCATGGCCCTTTTTCACATACTTTGGAAAACAGTTTGGTGAATGGTGTGAGTCACGAGGAGATTTCTCTACTCATGATGCAGAAAATAAATGATGAATTGGAGGGAAAATTGGACATGGCATTAGCAATTTTCACCAATAAATACCCCAAAAAGTTTTTGCATCAATTGGTTTCAGGTCAACTGGACATGGACAGATTGGATTATTTGAGTCGCGATAGTTTTTTTTCGGGCGTAAGCGAAGGAATAATCGGGGCAGCACGCATCATTAAGATGTTAAACATTCATAATGACCAGTTGGTTGTAGATGCAAAAGGAATTTATTCTATCGAAAAGTTTTTGGTGGCACGCCGTTTGATGTATTGGCAAGTCTACTTACACAAAACCTCGGTGGCGGCCGAAAGGATGTTGATGAACATCTTGAAACGAGCTAAAGAACTGGCGAGCAACAATGTAGAACTGTTTGCAACTCCGTCGTTGCATTTTTTCCTATACAACGAACTAAATAAACATAGTTTTAAGCAATCCGATGATGCATTGAGCCATTTTGCGATGCTTGACGATTCTGATATCATCAGCGCCATTAAGGTTTGGTCGTCGCATGCTGACATAGTACTTTCAACATTGTGTAAGGCTTTTACAAACAGACGATTATTTAAGGTAATCATTGGAACAGAAACCATAGCTGAAGAAAATCGGCAACTTTATTTAAAACAATACCAATTGCATTTTGGCGTTAGTATAAATGAAGCCGAATACTTTATGGGTGATGAAATAGTGAGCACGGACACTTATAGCTCCAAAGACGAGAATATCAACATATTATACAAAGATGGCACAATAAAAGACATTGCCGATGCGTCTGACATGTTGAATATTACTGTATTAACAAAGAAAGTGGAAAAGCATTTCTTTTGTTATTTACGACTATAGAGTTAAGAATTTTTAATAGCGAAAACTAGCAAAATAGCTTTTGCTTGGGCTCATTTACAAGTTATCATGTTAACTATATGGATTATTGGAAATAGTTTATTACTTTTGCATCCAATTTTTAGATAAGATATGGTATATATTATGCTAACGCATTTATTTATCCAAAATAATTTGACTGTCGGTAGCATTTAAATTAATAATTGTACTTTCTTAATTACTAATTACTTATGGAGTTTACAGCTCAACAAATTGCAGATTTTTTAGGAGGTGAAGTACAAGGTGATCCTTCGGTAAAAGTTCAAAACATCTCCAAAATTGAAGAAGGAAAAGCGGGAACGTTGAGCTTTTTGTCTAATCCAAAATACAGTCAATATATATATGATAGTCAGGCAAGTATTATACTTGTCAATAAGGATTTTCAACTAGAAAAAGAGGTTAAAGCCACACTTATTCGTGTTGACGATGCTTATCAATCATTAGCAGTACTTCTTTCTGTAGTGGAAAAAACAAAACCGAAAAAAACAGGAATCTCTCCACTAGCTTTTGTTTCAACATCGGCGAAAATTGGCGAAAATGCTTATATTGCGCCTTTTGTTTACATTGGCGATGGCGTGGTTATTGGAACTAATGTTGCTTTACATCCAAATACTAGTATTGAAGACAATTCACAATTGGGTGACAATGTAACTTTGTTTTCTGGAGTGAAAGTTTATTATGATTGTGTCATCGGAAATAATTGTATATTACATGCAGGAGTAGTTATTGGTTCTGATGGATTTGGATTTGCTCCAAGTGAAGATGGTTCTTACAGTAAAATTCCTCAAATGGGAAATGTTGTGCTAGAAGATGATGTTGAAATTGGTGCCAATACTACTGTGGACAGAGCCACACTGGGAAGTACTATAATTCACAAAGGAGTAAAATTAGACAATTTGATACAAATAGCTCACAATGTAGAGATTGGGATGAATACTGTAATGGCTGCTCAAAGTGGTATTGCTGGTTCCACAAAAGTGGGCAAGCAATGTGTTTTTGGAGGACAGGTAGCTATTAACGGACATATCAAAATTGCCGATCGTACTATGCTTGGAGCACAATCAGGTGTTGCAAATACGATTAAAGATGCAAACCTTATATTTCAAGGTTCTCCAGCTATTCCAATTAATATTTTCCGTCGTTCATCAATAGCATTAAAAAATTTACCCGAACTACAGAAAACAATCTATCAATTACAAAAACAAATACAAGATTTAGAAACTAGAATCAATAGCATTTCTTAAAAAAAGTATGTCAAAACAAAATACAATAAAACAATCTTTTTCATTGTCTGGAAAAGGACTTCATTCTGGCTTGGAAATCACTTTAACTCTCTTGCCAGCAGGTGTTAACCAAGGAATTAAAATCAAAAGAGTTGACATGCCAGATGCGCCTACAATGGATGCATTGGCAGAATATGTAACAGATACCACCCGTGGAACAGTACTGAAAAAGGGTGAAATGCAAGTGAGTACCATTGAACATGCCATGTCTGCACTTTATGCTTTGGGCATTGACAACTGTTTATTAGAAGTGGATGCTCCAGAATTTCCTATTCTTGATGGTAGTTCAAAATTCTATGTTGAAGGAATACTAAATGCAGGTATTGAAACACAATCATCAGAAAAAGACTATTATATAGTTCGTAAAAAAATAGAATTAAGCATACCAGAAACGGGTGCAAAAATAACATTACTGCCCGATGACACTTTCAGTGTTGACGTGCATATTGGTTTCAAATCGTCGGTTTTGAACAATCAATTTGCAAGCATTTCATCACTAGATGAGTACGTGAAAGAGATTTCTACAGCTCGTACCTTTGTTTTTGTGCGTGAAATTGAACCATTGGTCAATTTAAATTTAATAAAAGGCGGTGATTTAAAAAATGCCATCGTAATTTATGACGTATTAAAAACACAGGAAGATTTAGACAATTTGGCTGATTTGATGGAGCAACCGCACCATGATGCTACAAAACTAGGTTACCTTAGCGGTGAATTGAAATTTGACAACGAGCCGGCACGCCACAAGTTATTAGATGTGATAGGCGATTTGGCTTTGATAGGAAAGCCAATTCGTGGAAAGGTAATTGCCACTTATCCTGGTCACAAAATCAATACAGATATTGCCAAACTGATTCGCAAAGAGTTAAAAAAACAAGAGATTCAGGCACCAATATATGATGACACGATTCCTCCAGCAATGGATGTGAATGCCATCAAAAAACTACTTCCTCACCGTTGGCCATTCTTGATGGTTGACAAAATCATTGAAGTTCGAGAAAATGTGATTGTTGGTGTAAAAAATGTAACAGCTAATGAAACATTTTTTATGGGCCATTTCCCCGACGAACCCGTAATGCCTGGTGTGTTACTAGTAGAAGCAATGGCTCAAACAGGTGGATTGATGGTTTTAAATTCAGTGGAAGAGCCTGAACGTTACTCAACTTATTTCTTAAAGATTGACAGTGTAAAATTCCGTCAGAAAGTTGTGCCAGGTGATACGGTAATTTTCCATTTGGAAATGCCGGAACCGATGCGACGGGGTTGTGCACTAATGAAAGGACACGCTTTTGTAGGTGGCAAAATTGTATGTGAAGCCGAGTTTATGGCTCAAATAGTAAAAAACAAATAAAACAATCTCTATCCCCATTACTGGGATTTAACAACAATAAAACATGAAACAGCCTCTAGCTTACGTACATCCAGATGCAAAAATTGCTCCTACAGTGGTTATTGAACCATTTGTAACCATTGATAAAAACGTTGTAATTGGAGAAGGTACGCGGATTGGTTCTAACGTTACCATTTTAGAAGGTGTAAGAATCGGTAAAAACTGTATTATTTTTCCGGGTGCAGTAATTGGTGCCGTTCCTCAGGATTTAAAGTTTAAAGGCGAAGACACTTTGGCGATAATTGGTGATAATACAACGATTCGAGAATATGTTACGATTAACAGAGGTACTGCAGCAAAAGGCAAGACTGTGGTTGGTGACAATTGCTTGATAATGGCTTATTGCCACGTAGCACACGATTGTATTGTGGGCAACAGTGTAATAATGGGTAACTCAACACATTTGGGCGGCGAAGTGGTGATAGCTGATTATGCTATTTTAAGCGCAGGTATTTTGGTACATCAATTCACGCACATTGGTTCACACGTGATGATTCAAGGTGGCGCCAAGGTGAATAAAGATGTTCCACCATTCGTAAAAGCGGGTCGTGATCCACTTTCTTATGCTGGAGTTAACTCAATTGGATTGCGCCGTCGTGGATTCACAAACGAGCAAATCCGTGATATTCAGGACACTTATCGTTATTTATACCAATCGGGAATGAATACTTCACATGCTATCGAACGCATTGAAGCTGAATTACCAGCTACCAAAGAACGTGATGAAATTATACTTTTTGTGCGCAACTCTCCACGTGGCATCATCAAAGGTTATTTTGAATAGAAAATAGTTAGTAGTAAGAAGATTGTAGTAAGAAGTTAAGAGAGAAGATATAGAAAATCAATAATTAAGCAACAATAAAGTGCCAATTTACATATTAGTTCCCAGCAATTTATCCCGTTTACAAGGGAATGGGCTAAAGGTTCTTTATCAAAATACAATATGGAAATCAATAACGAAGAAGCACCAAAAAAAAGCTTGAATTTTATAGAAGCTTTCGTTGAGCAAGATTTGAAAGATGGTAAAAATGGCGGACGTATTCAGACACGTTTTCCACCAGAACCTAATGGATATTTGCACATTGGTCATGCCAAGGCAATATGCCTGGACTTTGGTATTGCCAAAAATTATGGTGGTATTTGTAATCTTCGTTTCGATGATACCAATCCGGTAAAAGAGGATGTTGAATATGTTGACTCAATAAAAGAAGACATTCAATGGCTTGGTTACCAATGGGAAAACATTTATTACGCTTCTGATTATTTCCAACAACTTTGGGATTTGACCATAGAATTTATCAAACAAGGTAAAGCCTATATTGATGAACAATCGGCCGAAACCATTGCCAAACAAAAAGGTACGCCTACCGTTGCTGGTATCGAAAGTCCATTTCGCAACCGCCCCATCGAAGAAAATCTGGCTTTGTTCCAAAAAATGAATACTGGTGAAGTGCCAGAAGGTGCCATGATTTTGCGTGCCAAAATTGACATGGCATCCTCTAACATGCACTTTCGCGATCCTATTATGTATCGCGTGATAAACACACATCCACATCATCGCACTGGCTGGACTTGGAAAGCATACCCAATGTATGATTATGCCCACGGTCAATCAGATTATTTTGAAGGAGTTACACATTCACTTTGCACCTTGGAATTTGAAGTGCATCGTCCATTATACGACTGGTTTATCGACCAGTTCAAAGACTCAGATTATCGTCCTCGCCAAATAGAATTTAACCGTCTGAACATCACTTACACCGTGATGAGCAAACGCAAAATGCTACAATTGGTGCAAGAGGGTTTGGTGAGCGGCTGGGATGATCCTCGCATGCCTACGATTTGTGGATTGCGTCGTCGTGGTTATACACCGCAAGCATTGCATAATTTTATCGATAAAATTGGCTATACCAAAGTGGAAGGTATGATAGATGTGGGCTTATTGGAACACACCGTGCGTGAAAGTTTGAACAAATCAGCCTACAGAATGAATGCGGTTATCGATCCAGTGAAATTGATTATTACCAATTATCCAGAAGGACAAGTGGAAATGATGGAAACGGTAAATAACCCTGAAGATGAATCGGCTGGAACTCGCGAATTGGCTTTCACCCGTGAATTGTGGGTAGAACGGGAAGATTTTATGGAGGAAGCACCTAAAAAGTATTTCCGCATGACACCTGGACAAGAAGTGCGACTGAAAAGTGGCTACATTGTAAAATGTACCGGTTGCAAAAAAGATGCAGAAGGTAATATTGAAGAAATATCCTGCGAATATGACCCACAAACCAAAAGTGGCATGCCCGAAAGTAACCGCAAGGTGAAAGGCACGCTCCATTGGGTATCAGCAACACATTGCATAAATGCCGAAGTGCGCTTATACGACCGTCTTTTCAGCATAGAAAATCCTGCAGCCGACGAAAGAGATTTCCGTGAATTAATAAACTCAAATTCACTTAAAGTACTCACCGACTGCAAAGTTGAAACTTGGCTGAAGGATGCAAAACCAATGGATCATTTTCAATTCCAACGCATTGGATATTTCAATGTGGATTTGGATTCAACTGCCGAGAAATTGGTTTTCAACAGAACCGTTTCATTGAAAGATAGTTGGGCTAAGGAAATGGCTAAATAATTAATTCATTATATTGAAAACAAAAAACCGCTGCAATTAATTGTAGCGGTTTTTTGTTTTCAATACATCATAAAAAACTCAAAATTATTCTCAGTAATTGGCAATACTCTATTTTTAGGATTTGATTTCTAGATAAGTTTTTAAAGCATCCACATATTCTGCAAAAGCGGTTGTACCTTCGGGAGTTATTCTACAAACAGTACGGGTACGTTTTCCTAAAAAACCTTTTTCAATTATAAGATAACCTGCTGTTTTCAATTTTTCAAGCTGAACACTAATATTTCCAACAGATGCTCTTGTTTTTTCCTTTATAAAGAGAAAGTCGGCTTCTTCTACCGAAATAAGAATTGACATTATTGCCAGTCTGAGTTCAGAATGCAACAAGGGATTTAATTCTTTAAACATTTGCTTTACTTGCTTTATAGTTAAGAATATGGCCTGGAATTACCATCATTACAAATACACAGACTCCATAAATTAGCGCCTGCTCATATCCAAACATTATAAATGGCAACACAAAAGAAGCCATACCAAGAATACCACCTATTACTACTGGTTTAAACCTGATTACTAATCCAGTAATGGTAGTTGCAATACCTAATAATAATATTAGAATTGCTAATACCGGAATTCTCGTAAAACCAGCTGTAAATGAGACTAAAAACAAAGATGACCCAATTACTGTCCACACTGTATTAATCAACCTGTCTATGTAAGTTTTACTGTATTTAGGCTTGTCTTTTCTTAAAAAATAAAGAAAAGAAAATCCAATTATAGGAATTCCTAACCAAACAAGATTATACAAATTATTATGTGTTGTTTTCAACAAATAATAAACTAGTATTGACACAAAAAGAGTTGTGTAGCCAAAAATCAGGAATGTCAGTCCATTCCCAGCTTTAATTTTCTGTTGTGAATTTTGAATCATTCTTGAAATAAGTTCAAGGCTTTCTTTTTCATTTAGAATTTTGTCTTTCATAATGTTCATTTTTATTGATTAGTAATATATTCTGCACAAAGATAAATCGATTTACAATATAAACCGATTTGCATTAGCAAAATACAACTTATATTTGCGTATTTTGCATATTATGAATTGGATATATTCTTCCAAATAAAATATACCTACACTTCACCAACACATCTAAATAATTGATAAACAATCATGAAGTTAAATATTCAAGAAATTTGGTTTTATCAAAACCTTAAGTTGAACCAAAAAGGCAATACTTAGCTGTGAAAACAAAACCGCCGTAATAAATAAATCAAATTCGAATTGAGCAATAAAATACACAATCTTATTTCAAAACCACCCAATTCTGTATAGTATCTGAAGAAGTGAATAATTCTCCATTGCATGAAAGAGGGTTTATATCTCGCTTGGCTTTTGAAATTATCAAGTCGGCACGAGATGAAATGCCACGCGCTAAATATTCATTGAAAATCAAATCTGTCATTACATCAAAATAGGATACCATCCGTCCCTGCCGTGTTGGGTCATTCACAATTACGGATATATCGGAGTTGGTTTCCCGTCCAATATGTGTACCTAATAATTCACCTGCCAACACTTTATCGTCTACTTTACGTTGTGCAGATGCATTTACATGAAATACGGAAAAACGGAATGCAGGATAATCATCGGAAGCGATTTCATATTTTGTACCAGTCCACTCCTGCTCAACCCGTGTAAAATACCCATTTACAGGTGAGTAGATTTTCACGGTAGTCCAATCCACATCCTCGCGGGGCACAAAATAATGTTTCATGCTTCTACAATGTTCTATGGCATCGGAATAGTCATGACCTTCGGATGATCTGAATTTGGAAATACGAACTATTTTGCTCAACTCTATGTAATTCGTATTCACAAACTTAGGAATTCCATCTTGGTCAATGTCCCAAATATCCGATTTGGGTGCAGGCTCCTCGGATTCTTTGGTACAGTAACTCATGGTTAGAGCAAAGAAAATGAAGTATAACGAGAAACCTATTCTTTTCATAGTTGTGTTATTTTTAGTTTAAAACGCATTCAACCAATAAAATAGAAAACATAGACTAACTATATTTATAACAATAAGCGATTAAAATATGTTTTCAAAAACCATCCATCATAGATATTTAAACCTTAAATCACCTCCAATAAAAAAAACATAATCAATTGCAGAATTGTTGTACTATTAGATTAATCCTCCTCAAATATATCATTAACTAAGTATTTAATTTGTGATTGTTGATTCAATTTGTGATACAATTTAAATCGAGCAAACATGATAACATTTACAGTAAGCACACTCATCAAAAAGCCCAATGACATAGTTGTCAACGCATTGATGAATCCTGACAATTTTCCCTATTGGCAAAAAGATGTAGTAAAATTTGAAGTCATCGATAAAAAACCAGGTGAGGTTGGCTCAATTGGACGACTTCATTATTCTCAGAATGGTAAACGTTCGTACATCATGGATGATGAATTAATATATTGCGAGACCGGCAAAAGATACATTTCTGAGGTTACGGGCGATATAATTACAGCACAAGTAGATACTGAATTACAATCAGTAGACAACAACACCGAAATGAAAGTTACTTGGAAAGGAACTGGAAAACAGCTTTTTATAAAATTACTACTTCCATTTATGCGTTCAAAAATGATAAATCAATCCAAATCAGAATTGGAGACCTTTAAGAAACTTGTTGAAACGAAAGGTGCTGATTTCAATGCTTAATGGGTTAACCAAACAATTTAGAAACGAACTTTTTAAATGTACATCAATATAGAGTTCAACTAAATGACTAACCAACAAAAAACTTATGGAACAAAAACAATGGTACGAAAAACTTTTTGAGAATTATAGCCAGAAATACGAACAGGAGGTATTTGTGGCAGGAACTATCGGCGAATGTGATTTCATAGAAAAAGAAATAAACTATGACAAATCGCTAAAAATACTTGATGTTGGTTGCGGTACTGGACGGCATTCGATTGAATTATCAAAGCGAGGATATTCAATTACTGGTATAGATTTGTCGGAAGCCATGCTGGAAAAGGCACGAGAGAAGGCGAAAGCGCAAAATCTCGACATAGAATTTCTAAAACAGGATGCAAGGAAATTGGCTTTTCAGAATGACTTTGATGTGGCAATTATGCTTTGCGAAGGAGCTTTTCCATTGATGGAGACTGATGAAATGAACTACGAAATACTTAGAAATATAACCAATTCACTCAAAAAAAGCGGACGGATAATATTTACTACTTTGAATGGATTATTTCCACTATACCATTCGGTAAAAGAATTCCTCGATAGTGCCTCCGAACCAGGAAATGCGACATATCACGGCAATACATTTGATTTGATGTCATTTCGTGACCACAGCACAACAGAGATTGAAGATGATTCGGGCAATAAAATAGTACTGGATTGCAACGAAAGATATTATGTGCCGAGCGAAATATCCTGGCTATTAAAATCTCTTGGGTACAATAAAATTGAAATCTTTGGCGCAAAACTTGGCGCATATTCCAGAAATGACAAACTTACTACCGAAGATTTTGAAATGTTGGTGATTGCAGAAAAAGCATGATAAATAGACATGTATACGATTCTTTCAAACTGAAGTTCATTCTTCATAATTCTTATTTATCAAAACAAATTGAAGTGTATAATTGATTGACAATTAATAATTAACCACCTAAATTTAGAACAAAATGAGAAACGTAGGTTCAATTGCGTCACTACTTTTTGTGGTGATAGCAGGCATTGGATTTGGATTGGCTTTTTCCATTAGCAACGATTTATCAACTTCGGCAAGCATTACCGTATTGATTGTATTTTTAACTATAGCAAGTCTGGTTGCTGGCGCTACAAAAGTTGCCAACCAATGGACAAGAGCCATCGTACTTCGGTTGGGAAAATTCCATTCATTGCAGGGTCCCGGTATTTTCTTTATCATCCCCATTATCGATTACATACCCTATTGGATTGACATTCGGGTAATTAGCACATCATTTAAAGCAGAGAAGACACTGACCAAAGACACTGTTCCTGTGGATGTGGATGCGGTACTTTTTTGGAAAGTGATAGATCCAAAAAAGGCATCTTTGGATGTAGCAGACTATTACAGCGCCATAAACTGGGCTTCACAAACGGCATTGAGGGATGTGATTGGAAAAACCATGCTGGCCGATATGCTGGAAGGTCGTGATAAAATTAGCGCCCTTTTGCAGGTTATAATTGACGAACGGACAGAACCGTGGGGCATCAATGTAATTTCGGTAGAAGTAAAAGATGTGCTGATTCCACAAGGATTGGAGGCTGCCATGTCGATGCAGGCTCAGGCGGAACGAGAACGGCAAGCCCGTGTGATTTTGGGCGATTCGGAACGTCAAATTGCCAGCATGTTTGACGAAGCATCCAAAACATATGCCGATAATCCAACCGCTTTTCATCTACGAGCCATGAACATGTTGTACGAAGGTTTGAAAACAAACTCCACGATAGTGATAGTGCCGAGTACCGCAGTAGAAAGTATGGGATTGGGTGGAATAACTGGAACTGTGGCATTAACCAAATCGATACAAAATGAAAAGTCTGTTTAATTGAAATGTAGGAAATGAAAAATACCATGAAAAGCAACCTGATTCACGTAGACAGAAAGCCGGCCGTAGCTGGACAGTTTTATCCAGCTCAGCCAGAAAAATTGCAGCTTGAAGTCGTCAAATTATTTGCAACGGCTGCACCTAAGAAGCATCAACAGGTGAGGGCAATTATTTGTCCTCACGCTGGATATGTTTATTCGGGTAAAATTGCGGCATCGGCTTTCAACCAAATAAATGGAGAGTACAACTACCACAGGATTTTTCTGATTGCATCCTCTCACCAAGAATACTTTGACAAAGCTTCGGTTTATTGTGAAGGTGACTATATCATGCCTTACGGAAAGGAAATTGTGGACGAAGTATTTGGAAAAAAACTGGTAGAACAATACCCAGAAACGTTTACCGCCAATAGTACACCTCATCAAAACGAACACAGCTTGGAAGTGCAACTGCCCTTTCTACATCATGTAATGAAAACGGAATATAAAATTGTACCCATCATTATTGGCACAAACAAACCCGATTTATGCAAACAAATTGCAAATGTACTAAAAGACTACTTGAACGAGGACAATTTATTTATTATCAGCTCTGATTTTTCTCATTACCCTGAATATGAAGATGCTATTAGGGTTGACCAAATTACCAAAGAGGCTATCTTGATTAACAACCCAGAAGTTCTGTTACACACTTTGAATGAAAATGCTAGAAAACACATACCAAATTTGGTAACCAGCCTTTGTGGTTGGACATCGGTATTGACTTTGATTAATATGACTTCTCAAAACGAATTGATGGAATACCATGCCATTGATTATTGTAATTCTGGGGACTCAAAACATGAGGGTGAAAGAGACAGGGTGGTTGGCTACTGGGGAATTGCTCTAACGGAAAAACTTATCCCATTGGGTGAATTTCACATCACTGAAAAGGACAAAAAAAAACTGTTGGAAATTGCCCGAAAGACAATAGAAGAACATTGTCGCAACCATAAGAAATATCTATTTGAAACATCAGAACTGTCCGAAACATTGAATTCGGAGTGTGGCGTGTTTGTTTCTTTACATAAAAAAGGGGCATTGCGAGGGTGTATTGGACTTACTGCAAGTGAGCTGCCATTGTATAAATCCGTTCAGGAAATGGCCATTTCGGCTGCATATCACGATTACCGCTTCAAGCCCGTGGAAGTTGAAGAACTCAAAGATCTTGAAATTGAAATATCGGTACTTTCGCCCATGAAAAAGATAGAAAACATAGCAGAAATAAAACTGGGCAAACATGGCATCCTGATTCAAAAAGACGAACGTTCAGGTTTATTTTTACCTCAAGTAGCAACAGATACCGGATGGAATAAAGAAGAATTTCTGGGACATTGTGCCCGCGATAAAGCCCATATTGAATGGGATGGTTGGAAAACTGCAACAATTTATATTTTTACAGCAACTGTGTTTGCCTAAAAGGAATTTAATGTGATAATTTGAGAATGAGATAATGGGATAATGAGACAATGAATGAATCAATTAAATTAACTCAGCATGACTGATAACCGTTGACTGATAACCGTTGACTGATAACCGTTAACTGATAACTGTTGACTGATAACTGTCAACTATTCCCAAACGCCGGCAATATTTTCATTGCAAAACGGACATTGCCCATTGCGAATTATATTTTTCTCTATTAAATAGTTGTAGCGTTCTACCAACAGATGTTTGCAATTGGGACAAACAGTATTTTCGCCAAACAAATCAGATTGGTTGCCAATGTACACATATTTCAGTCCCGCTTCCAATGCAATGTCCTTGGCCAAAATCAATATTCGCTCCGAAGTGGGTTGCAAATTTGAAAGTTTATAATTGGGAAAAAACCGACTAAAATGCAGCGGTGTTTCATCAAAGCCATTTTCGAAAAGCCATTTACACATTTTCCGAATCATTTCGGGGCTATCGGTATAGGTTGGAACCAGAAGATTTGATATTTCCAACCATACACCGCTGTTTTTCAACACTTTCAAGCTATCAAGTACTGGTTGTAACCGTCCACCTGCTAACTGGCGATACACCAAATCGTCGAAACATTTGAGATCAATGTTGGCAGCGTCAAGGTAGGGACAAAGGTCGAGCAATGGTTTTTCGTTTATATAGCCGTTGGATACGATGACTGTTTTAAGTCCTTTTTCACGCGCTATTTTTGCAGTATCATACAGATATTCGTAAAAAACAGTTGGTTCGGTATAAGTAAAGGCTATCAAATTGGTGTGGTGATTAATAGCTTGCTGCACCACTTCATTGGGCATTAGATTGTAATGCTGTATTTCTTCGGGTGAGGATTGTGAAATCTGCCAGTTTTGGCAATTTAGACAACGGAAATTACATCCTACCGTTGACAGAGAATATATTTGAACCCCAGGAAAAAAATGAAAAAGTGGCTTCTTTTCAATAGGATCCATGTTGAGTGAACACGGATTGCCGTAAGCAATGCTGTACAATACGCCTCCACTATTAATTCTTGTTTTGCACAATCCACTATTTCCGTCCCTGATATTACAATTATACGGACAGAGATGGCAACGAACCACTTTATCAGAAATTTTTTCCTGATAAAGTGCCAAATGGCTCCATTTATCCATTACGTTTGCATTCATTGAATAAATTTGTTTTTCAATAAAATATAATGCCTCATTAATCTAACAAGTAAAAAGGTAAAACAGTTGATATTAGATGTGTTAGAATCAGCAAATTCATTCTAATTATCAAATATTTAGTTACAATAAAATGGAGATTACAAGAAAATACGCTATTCTCAAAACCCTATTTTGTAACACATATTAAAATACTATTAACTATTCACACTCCATTCAAAATCAAAGTTCTGTATATCAGAAATATAAATCAAATATCTTCAGAATAGAATTATTGTAGTAATGAAACATCATATATTACATTCATATTTTTGGTAATTTTGTGGAACAAACTTAAAAACACATTTCAATGCGTAAAATAATCATTCCCATATTGATTTTGCTTGCTTTTCATTTATCATTATCATCTCAAAACGAAAAAATTGTTCAAAGTGATGGTTTATTTTTCACGGATGCTACACAAACAAAATTATACAGCGGTGAATTCAAAGAATATTTTGCTGACAAATCCATCAAGGTTGAAATAAACATCAAAAATGGCAAACCAGAAGGTGCCTATATCGTATATTTTGCAAATGGCAAGCCCAATGAAGTTCGGGCCTACCGCAACGGAGAATTTCATGGTGTGTGGCGTACCTATAACGAAGCTGGTATGTTGATAGCCGAAGCTGAATACCGCGACAATAAAAAGCATGGTATTTGGCATGTATGGGACGATTCTGGCATTATGCGCTATGAAATGCAATACACCAATGGTAGCAAATCGGGTACTTGGTACATGTGGGACGAAAAAGGAAAATTGATTTCAGAGAAAAAGTATTAGAAGGTAGTTGATAGTTAAAAGTAAAAGAAACTCTTCACAACATTGTATACAGATTGTAACTGTCTTGTAATAATATCAGTGTAACTTTGCAGCAGATTAAAACACAGAAATAAATTTACAAACTAATAAAAATACAGTTATGAAAAAGATGTTGGTTCTTTCAATCCTTTCAATTTTATTCATGTCAATGAATGTATCTGCTGCACCAAAACCAGAACCAAAACTAGAAATGCAAGTACAAACTACGGTATTGCATGGTATGATAAACGACTTACAAACAAACGAAACCCTGGCAGGAGCTACTATCACTGCCAATGGACAAAAAGTATATAGTGATTTGGATGGTAATTTTGCAATTTCAAATATATGTAATGGTAAATGTCAAATAAAAATAAATATGATATCCTACAAGGATCAAGTATTGGAAATTGACACAAACAGTAACAATTCGGTAATAATAAAAATGCAACAACGATAATTCAAAACACTAAATTATAAAAGAGGCCAATCAGTAATGATTTGCCTCTTTTTTTGTGCCTAATTATTCAAAAAAAAAATACACTGCAATAATAATGGTTTTGTAATAAAAGTCACATAAAACTGTAATAATAATTTCGTTCCTTTGTTAAATATCTAAATCTATTAATAAATAAATTTAGTTTGCATAAAATACACTCAACAAATAGAAATCACTCATATAATATGAACCCATATCGAATTTTGGTCGTTGACGACGAAGAAGATTTATGCGAAATACTTCAGTTTAATCTTGAAACAGAGGGATATAATGTCGACGTAGCATATTCGGCGGAAGAAGCATTGACAAAAGAGATTTCAGATTACAATCTGCTGTTGTTGGATGTAATGATGGGGAAAACTTCGGGCTTCAAAATGGCACGGATTATCCGCAGCAACCCACAAACAACTAACATGCCCATAATATTCCTGACGGCAAAAGACAGTGAGAACGACCGGTTGACAGGGTTTACAATAGGAGCTGACGATTACATTTCAAAACCATTCTCAATCCGTGAAGTAATGGCTAGAATTAAAGCGGTAATCCGTAGAGTGGAGGCAAGAAACCAAGTGGTGGAAAAAGAATTACTGCTAACCTATGACAAGTTGGAACTATCTATAAAAAATAAAAAAGTAAAACTCGACGGCATAGAACTTTCGTTTACGAAAAAGGAATTCGAAATACTAAAATTCTTTCTCGAGAATAGAAATCATGTATTTACGCGTGAAGAATTGTTGACTCGAATATGGCCAGACGATGTATATGTGCTTAACCGGACGGTAGATGTGAACATTACAAGGCTAAGAAAAAAAATCGGTTCCTATGAACGAAATATTGCAACCAGGTTGGGATATGGATATTGCTTTGAAGAATAAGGTTATTGACTATTTATTCATCCGTCGGTGGACGGACAGATTTTACAATTTACCATTGATAAATCGATTTTTGATTATAATAATTCTGAGTATAACTTTTCAGAATATACCTGCTCAAAAACTTGGACTTGTTCTGAGTGGTGGCGGTGCTCCAGGCATAGCACACATTGGCATAATAAAAGCGTTGGAAGAAAATGAAATTCCAATTGACTGTATTACAGGCACTTCGATAGGCGCAATTATTGGTGGAATGTATGCCATGGGAATGACGCCCCAAGAAATGATACAAGTGATAAAATCAGAAGATTTTAAAAGCTGGACAACAGGAGAAACGGATTGGAAAAATCAGTATTATTATAGCAGTGAAGACTCAAACCCAGGCGTATTTGAATTAAAATTCCATGTTGACGATAATTTTTCAATAGATTTTAAATCCTTACCCTTACCAACAAATTTGGTATCACCTCATCAAATGAATTTCGCTTTTGTTCCTTTATCTGCACAAGCCAATGCAGCGTCAAAAGGGGATTTCGACAAACTATTTGTTCCATTTCGGTGTGTAGCTTCTGATATTTACAATAAAAAATCGGTCATTTTTCGTAAGGGTGAGTTGGGCGATGCCATTCGTGCTTCTACTACTTTTCCCTTCATGTTTAAGCCCATTGAAATTGAAAACCAACTGCTTTTTGATGGCGGTATTTACAATAATTTTCCGGTAGATATAATGCGGTCGGACTTTGCCCCTGACTATATTATTGGCAGTGTAGTTGCCAATAATCCCTCAAAACCTGACAGTAAGGACGTTGTGAATCAACTCCAAAATATGATTATTCATCCCACCGATTATACACTTACGACTTCGGACGGTTTGTTACTTAATTTTGATTTGAAAAACTTCAATACCTTCGATTTCTCAAAAGTTGACGAATTGGTGAAAATTGGGTATGATTCTACAATGGCGCATTTGGATGAAATAAGAGCAAACTTTCCTCGTCATCTATCTCAAAAAGAACTGACTAAACAACGACAAATTTTCAGAAGTCACTTTCCAAAACTAGTATTTAAACACATAATGGTAAATGGCGTTGATAGTCTTCAAAAAGAATATGTCAAAGGCTTTTTTGATGAAAAAAAGAAAACCTACGACTTGAATAATTTTAGGGAGTCGTATTTCAAATTAATTTCTGAAGACGTAATAACGGAAGTAATTCCGCATGCAATTTACAATTCCGACAGCGTTTCTTTTGATTTGAATCTTAAAGTAGAGTCGGAAAATCATTTAAATGTATTGCTCGGCGGCAATGTATCGTCCTCTAATTCAAATCAGGCCTTCATTGGTTTGTATTACCATTCACTTTCCAACAAATCACAAACCTCAAATATACAAGCGCAAATTGGCCAGAAGTATAATGGTTTGGGACTTGGTACAAGAATTGAATTATCTTCACAAAAGAAACGCTATTTAAAAGTGGATTTGATTTTCCATAAATTTAACTATACTAACGACAACAAGTTTACATTTTTCACCCAAAATGAAGCGTATGGAAAAATCCATTTTGGATTTCCGATAACAATGAATGGACGTATTGAAATTGGCACTGGTTTTGGGACTTTATCTGATGATTACAATCAGGAAGAATATTTACAAAATACTGCCAAACTGAATGAGAACAGTCTATTTAACTTGGGTAGTCTATTTGGAAACATCGAAACCAATACGCTAAATAATTTAATGCATCCTACAAAAGGTTTCAATTATTCTACCACGATTCAACTCATTGGCGGAGAAGAAGTCTTCAAATCAGCAATTTATCCAAATAAAAACGTGACAGGAAAAATGGATATGTGGTTACAATATAGAGCAAAATTGGATCATTATTTCCCTTTGTCTTCACATATTAGCATTGGAACTTGCGCTGAATTGGAAGTTTCGACTCGAAAATTGCTCCAAAACTATACTTCCACAATTATTCAAGCTCCTGCTTTTCAGCCCACACCCTACAGTCGAATCATTTTTAATGGCGCATATAGTGCCAACCAATTTGCAGCAATTGGTATAAAACCAATTTATAACATTACAAATCAACTTCATTTGCGCACTGAAGCCTATTGGTTTGTACCTTATAAAAGCATTGTTCAAAATGAAAACAACGTTCCCTCCTACTCCAATCCTTTTTCTACTTCTCGGTTTATGTCCGAAACATCCCTCGTTTTCAACTTCAGAATGGCTTCAGCCAGTATGTTTGTAAATTATTTCAGCTCCGCTGTGAGCAAATGGAATGTGGGTGTGAATATTGGAATTCTACTTTTCAATCCAAAGTTCATAGATTAATTCATTCAAATACAAACAATATTCCTGAATAGCTATTAAATTCTATAGAATTTATTCCATTTAGGGTTGTCATGATTGTCCATAGTCACCAAAAAATATATTCTATTCAAAACTTTTTGTTTAACGAAATGTTTTAAATGAATAAATAACGACATTATGAATAGAATAGAGATAGTGAGAACCGAAATAGATACAATTTTACTCCAACAGCCAGATATTGACGAACGTAGAAATGGTTTTGTGCATTTGTATGGTGTGACTCAAAATTGCACTTTATTGGCTATTAAAAGAGGCTTGGATACTGAATTATGTACAATAATGGGAATGTTGCATGATATTCACACCTATAAATATTGTTATGTGAAAGAACATGCCAAACTAGGTGCAATTGAGGCCGAGAACTTGTTGACGGAATTAAATCTGTTTACAGCAGATGAAATACAGTTGGTTAGAAATTCAATACTTAATCACAGCGACAAGAAAACGAAGCACGACAAATACAGTGAATTATTAAAGGATGCCGATGTGCTGCAAAATTCGCTCTATAACTTTCCCATGGAGGTTTCTCACAGAAAAAGGTTTAAGAAAACGCTCAAAGAATTGGGGCTAAAATTGAAAAAGAAAAAACTTAAATCGTAGGAATTCGCCTAAGAAACAAATCACTAAATTAGGAAATCATGAAATCTATTGGAAAGCATTACAGCAAGTTGGTAAAAAAGTTTCATAAAATTGAAGCAGAAACCACCGAAAACGAGATTCATGATAAAAGAGTAATTTTGAGGCGCGTTTTTCCTATACTTGGTTTCTATAAAATCAATCCTTCCAAAGTGAAATTTGGGGAAACAGCTTTTGAGCTATTCGGCAAACTGCGCGACATTCAGGTTCAGATAATGAAACTGGAAAAATTGGAGCAGTCGCAGGAATGGATGGAATACCTTCATTATTTAAAAGAACTTGAGCTTAAATATATTAAGAAAGTCGCCAAGTTTTCGAAAAAGAAAAAGGTAGAGTTTCCTTCACTAAAAAAGAGCAAGGCCAACAAAGCAAAAATTAACGAGAAAGTTCATAGTAAAGTACAGAAAAACCTCGACAAGCTCATTGCAAATACCCAAATTCCAAGTTTTGAAAAAGCAAAAGACATTCACAAAATCAGAATAAGTTTCAAGAAATTTCGTTATACGGTGGAAGTACTATCCTATATTGAGGAAATAGATGATGTAAAGCTGGAAAAGCTAAAAAGTTATCAGGATGAACTCGGAGAAATTCAGGATTGCGAAGTTTTAATACAAGGAATTACTCGATTTTACAGTAAAAGAGCATTGATTTTTGATGAAAAAACAGAAGTTTTTGAACAAGAAAAAAGCCATCGAATAGAACTGTTTATCAATGAAAAAGAAAGACTTATTGAAGTATGCAGAGATATTATGTAATTAGAGTCTGTTTTTTTAGTCAAAAAGTTGCTTGAAAATTTGTATATATCATTGATATTTATTATCTTAGCTAAAAATTATTAGTATATGAAACTATATAATCAATTAAAGCTTCGTTTTGA
>Ga0247844_1002847_pt1 | contig 27066 bp, 21 predicted proteins | sample LaCtaG_FD_192421 | JGI IMG/M metagenome (GOLD analysis project Ga0247844, IMG submission 192421) | Freshwater microbial communities from meromictic Lake La Cruz, Castile-La Mancha, Spain - LaCruzMarch201714.5m_1 | ecosystem: Environmental > Aquatic > Freshwater > Lake | place: Spain: Castile-La...
ACCAAAAAACGCACATCAACCCGCAACTTCCTGGAGCATCTCAACGCCGACAATCACCGCCGCGCCTTCGATCTCGTTACCTCCAAGTCCCCATCCGCGTGGAAAAATTAGAAAAAATCAGCCCTAGCGGTGCGCCCCAAGAAGCCGCTTAGTGTTGACAATGGGGCGGATATGGGACAATCCATGTCCTAATGAAATCCCAAACTGCTGTCATGCGCCATCCGCGCGTTGGGGAGCGCCGCCGGAACCCGGCGGTGCGCGCCAGCCGCCCGCCGTATGTTCGGATGATGAAGATCCACGAGCTGATTGCTGCGGGGAAGTTTCCCAACTGCTCGACGCTGGCCGATGTGTTCGAGGTGTCCTACAAAACGGTTCAGCGGGACATCGATTTCATGAGGGACCAGATGATGCTCCCGATCGACTACGACTCGGGCCAGCACGGGTTTCATTACACGAAGCCGGTCGGGTCCTTCCCCTCGGTCAATATCACCCAGGGCGAGGTGGTTGCCCTGCTGGTGGCTCAGAAGGCGCTTGAACAATACCGGGGAACCGCCTTTGAAAAGCCGCTGCGGGCCGCATTCGAAAAGCTGACGGCAGGGCTCCAGGAGGAGATCTCGTTTCCGCTGGATGAGCTGGGCCGTGCGTTCTCCTTCCGCCCCATGGGGGCGTCCTCCCAGGAGATGCCGGTTTTCAACCTGCTTGCGGACTGCATCCTCAACACCCAGACCGTGGAATTCGACTACCAGGGCCTGAAGAAGGCCAAGGCGGAGCGCCGGCGCGTCGAGCCCTACCACCTCGGCTGCATCAACAACCAGTGGTATCTCATCGGGCAGGATCTCGTCCGCGGAAAGATCCGGACCTTTGCTCTCACGCGGCTCTCACGTCCGAAGGCGCAGAAGCAGACGTTCCGCCGCCCGGCGGACTTTTCCATGACGCGCCTGATGGAGGACAGCTTCATGGCCTTCGAGTCCGGAAAAACCCGCCGGGTTCGCCTCCGGCTGGATGATTTTGCCGCACGGCTTGCTTCCGAGCGCGTCTGGCACAAATCCCAGCAGCTCAAACCGATTTCCGGGGGAGGTGCAGAGCTGACCCTGGATGTCGGGCTGGCACCGGACCTTGAAAACTGGATTCTGGGCTGGGGGGCGCACGCCGTCGTTCTTGAGCCGAAAGAGCTGCGCGAGAGCATTGCCTCCGTCGCGCGCGCCATGGCCCTGCAGTATCCGGCCAAGGGACGGTAGCGGCGCCTTCCCCTGCATTTTTGCCAGCGACGTGCGGGTCCCTCCGGGCGGGTGCATCTCTGATCATTGCAAACCGTGGCATGGGCATCCTGCCCATGTCTTACTGGATTGTTATTCGCATGGGCAAGATGCCCATGCTACAGCCCAGTGGAGCGTGTTCGTCGATTTGCAGTAAACGGAGATGCGCCTCTCCGGGCCGCCCGCATGTCCGGTTACTGGCAGGCCTCGCACTCCTCGCCGTTGCGCATGGCCTCGATCGAGCAGGCCAGCTTTTCCTCGGCGGAGAATTCCTTTTTTGGTCCCGCGACGACGCCGCGCAGCTCTTTTTTCACATTCGTTGTTGGCCCCTCGATGCTTGAGGCCCCGAGAGTGCGGAGGTAGTAGGTTGTCTTGAGCCCGGTGTGCCAGGCCCGCCGGTACATGTGGCTGAGCACCTTGATGTCGGGCTCCCCGATGAAAAGGTTGACCGACTGGGACTGGTCGATCCACTTCTGGCGCCGGGCGGCCGCGTCAATCACGAACTGGAACGGGATGCCGAAGACCGTGAGGTGCTTGCGCACGAGGGCCTCGGGGATTCCCTCGATATTCTTGAGCTCGCCCTCGAAGTATTTGATCTGCTCGAGCATGGCGTCGTCCCACCGCCCGATCTTTTTCAGGTCGCGGACCAGCTCGGTGCTGAGGATCGTGAACTTCCCGCCGAGGTTTTCCTTCGCGTAGAGGTTTTTGTAGTTCGGCTCGATGCACGGGGTGGTGCCCATGATGTTTGAGATCGTGGCCGTCGGGGCGATGGCGATCACGTTCGAGTTGCGCATCCCCTGGGATTTGATTTTGGCCCGGACCGGGGCCCAGTCCATGCGCCCTCCGCGCGGCACATCGATTTTGATTCCGCGCTCCTCCTCGAGGAGGTCGACGGTATCCTGGGGCAGGAGCCCGCGCTCCCACTTCGATCCGAGAAACGAGCTGTAGGCGCCCCGCTCGGCCGCCAGGTCGCTGGAGGCCCCGTAGGCGTAGTAGGCGATGGCCTCCATGAATTCGTCATTGAACTCAACGGCCGCGTCGCTCGCAAACTCGATGCCCCGCTTGAACAGCGCATTTTGGAGCCCCATCACCCCCAGCCCGATCGGCCGGTGGCGAAGGTTCGAGCGCCGGGCGGATTCCGTCGGGTAGAAGTTGATGTCGATGACGTTGTCGAGCGCGCGCACGGCGATCTGGATCGTCTCGTGGAGCATCTCGTGGTCGAGCGTCCCGTCCGCCTTCATGTGGGTGTCCAGGACGACGGACCCCAGGTTGCAGACGGCGGTTTCGTCCGCGCTCGTGTTGAGCGTGATTTCGGTGCAGAGGTTGGAGGAGTGGATGACGCCGGCATGGTCCTGCGGGCTGCGGACGTTGCAGGGGTCCTTGAACGTGATCCACGGGTGGCCTGTCTCCAGCAGCATCTTCAGCATCTGCTTCCACATGTCGATCGCAGGAATCTCACGGCCCGTGATCTTTCCCGCCGCGGCAAGGCGCTCGTATTCCTCGTAGCGCTCCTCGAAATTTTTTCCGAAGAGGTCGTGGAGGTCGGGGGTCTCGTTCGCGCGGAAGAGCGTCCATCTCTGGCGGGCCTCCATCCGCTTCATGAAGAGGTCGGGCACCCAGTTGGCGGTGTTCAGGTCGTGGGCGCGGCGGCGGTCGTCCCCGGTGTTGCGCCGGAGCTGGAGGAAATCCTCCACGTCGTTGTGCCAGGACTCCAGGTAGGCGCACCCCGAACCGCGCCGCTTGCCCCCCTGGTTGACGGCCACGAGCTGATCGTTGTGAAGCTTGAGGAAGGGGATCACACCCTGGCTTTCGCCGTTTGTCCCTTTGATGTAGCTTCCCGTGCCGCGGACGGACGTCCAGGATCCCCCGAGCCCTCCCGCCCACTTCGAGAGGTAGGCGTTGTCGGCGATGCCGCGCTGCATGATCGACTCGATCGAGTCGTCCACTTTGTAGAGGTAGCAGCTCGAGAGCTGGCTGTGGAGGGTGCCGGAATTGAAGAGGGTCGGCGTGCTGGAGCAAAACCGGCGGCTCTTATAAAGGTTGTAGAGGCGCACGGCCCACTCCTCGCGGTCGGAAGGCTCCTCGAGAAACAGCCCCATGGCCACCCGCATCCAGAAGAACTGGGGGGTCTCGATGCGACGTGCCGGCTTCCGCGTCTTGTCCACGATCAGGTAGCGGTCGTAGAGGGTCTGGATGCCGAGAAAATCAAAATCCATGTCGGCCGTCGGGTCGATGGCGTCGGCCAGGGCGTCGAAGTTGTAGGAGAGCAGCTTGGGGGAGAGCCTTTCGATTGCGACCCCGTGCCGGACGTAGCTCCGGAACGCCTTGCTGTGGGCTGCGCGCAGGCCCTCGATCCCGTCGCGCATGATCTTCCAGTCGAGCACCTCCTCGTAGATGTAGGAGAGCATGATGCGCGCGGCGAACTTCGCAAAGTCGGCATCCCGCTCGATCAGCGTGCGCGCATTCAGGATGATCGTGTTTTTGAGGATGTCCTCGGTGACTTCGGTGCCGATCGACCTCCGCAGCTCGCGCTCGATCAGGCCGGCGTCCAGATTGAGATCCAGCCCGATCATGCCGAACTGGATCCTGCGCTTCAGCTCGGACCCGTCCCAGAAGACGTTCTGCCCGTCCAGCTGGCGGACGACGATGAGCGAGTCCTGCTGCTCGCGTGGGGTCGGGGGCTCGTCGCCGCCCTCCTCGCGGAGCCGCGCCCGCTGCGCCCGGTAGAGGATGTAGCTCTCCGCCACCTTGAAGTAGCCCTGCCGCATGAGCTCCTCCTGGACCATGTCCTGCACGTCTTCGATATGGACAAACGCCTGGTCCCGGAGGCGCACGCGCAGGGTCACCGCACGCGCGATCTCCATCGCCGCATCGGCATTTTCCTTGGTCGAGAGAAACGCCTTCCGGCACGCCGTCTCGATCTTCCCTTCAATCCAGGGCACGACCGTGCCGTTGCGACGGATCAGCCGGACGACCAGAGGCTCGGCAGGAGAGTGGCCGGCCGCGGTTCCGCCCGGCGAGAGGAGGGAGCGCTTGAAAACCAGGCTCTTCGCCACATCGTGCGCGTCGTTCTCGATCAGCGCCTTCTCGATGAGGAGGGAGAGGTCGTTCTCGGAAAGCCTCAGCCCGCTGCCCTCCCGCACCTGTTCGAGCAGGCGGGTGGCCACCGAGTGCGCGACATTGGCGACAAACCCCCGGTTTTCCTCGTTGAAGATATCTTTTTCCTCCCGCGAGAGGAGGAGGTCGGTGAGCGCATCCCCGATCTCGTCGGCCACATCGGCCAGGTGAAACGCGTGCTCCTCCCCGCTGCGCCTCGAAACCAGGATCTCCGGGTGCGGAAGTGCATCGGGATCGAGCGCCTCACGCCAGGCATAGCCAGGCTTCTGTTCGCGGGGGGTGGTGACAAGGCGCTTCAAGGCGATGTCTTCGTCGAGGGAGATGTGTCGGATCATGCGGGGTGCGGATTGGCCGGAGGGCAGGGTTGTTGATGTTGCAAAGAAAATACTCGGGATCGCTGGGTGCGAAGGGTAGGGTCCCTCCGGAGCTACAGATCGTCGTCGGAGATGCCGGCGGAGTCCACGGCGCGCCGGTATTCCGTGACGCGCCCCTCGAAGAAGTTGGTCTCCTTCTTGATCTCCATCATCTCCGAAAGCCAGGGCAGCGGGTTGGCAATCGGCGGGTTGAGGGGCTCCAGCCCCACGCCCTCGAGCCTCCGGTCGCCGATGTAGTCGATATACGTCGTGAACTCCCCGACCGTCAGCCCCACTGCGGAGACCGGCAGGCAGTCCTCGATAAACCGCTTCTCCAAGGTCACGGCCTCCCTCATGGTGTTCCGGAGATCCTCTCGGAAATCCTCCGTCCAAACCTCCGGATTCTCATCAACCAGGTCCTGGAAAAGCTGGCGCAGCAGCTCGATGTGGTTCGACTCATCGCGCAGCGTGTAGCTGAACATCTGCCCGATCCCGGGGAACTTGTTCTGGCGGTAGAGGGCAAGGACCATTCCGAACAGCCCGTAGAACTGGGTCCCCTCCATGCACTGGCCGAACAGAAACATGTTTTTTGCCAGGGCCTGCTTGTTTTCCTTGAGGGTGAGGTCCACGTCCCGCCGCAGCGCGCGGCTGTTGCTCACGACAAAATCCGTCTTGCTCTTGATCGTCGCAATATCATCGAACATCGCCTCGCACTCGTGCGGGTTGATCCCCAAGGAGCTGATCATGTAAACCAGCGAGTCCGCATGGATGTTCTCCTCGTGCGCATGCCTCCCCAAAACCAGCTTGAGCTCGGGTGCTGTCACCGACTCGCGGATCACGTGAAGGATGTTGTCCCCGACAATCCCCTCCGCCGCCGAAAAATAGCCGATCCCCATCTTGATAATCCACCTCTCCACCTCCGAAATGTGCCCGCTCGTATCCCTCCAATGCTCGCAGTCCTTCTGCATCTGGATGTCCTCGGGCTCCCAGTGGTTCGCCTTCATCTTTTTGTAGAGGTCGTAGGCCCACTGGTATTTCAGGGGCAGGATGTTGAAAAACATCGTCTGGCGCCCGTTGATCACCCGTTTCGCCGCAAAGGCTGCCTCCGCCTTGTCGCGGTCCAGGATGAATTGTCGGTCTCCGATGGTAATGGTTTTTGTTGTCATAGTCGTCAGGTCTACGAAGTTCGCCGGGGGTGCGGTTGATGAGAAACTTTCTTTTCCAGCCCTTGATCCCTCAGATGATCGCGGAGACTGGTTGGAAAACGCCCGAGCGTCAACAAAAATCCGCCATATAGTGGTCAAAAAATACTGCGAACACTATATATAGTGTTTTTCTGCCAAGTGCCCGCCCCTCTCAGAATCCGCGCTTTTCCTTGTTCCTGAACGGCTTTTGCAGGAGCGAATAGCCCGCCTAGGGATCCCTCCGACCACAAGAGCGTCCCACGACAAAGATCCGCCGGAATCCAGAAAACGGCCCGACCGCGCGTCCCAACTCAGCAACCACCAAAAAGCAACTTTTTTTTCAAATAAGTTGCCAAAAAAAGTGAGTCCTTTAAAACCCATCTTGCTGCATATGAAAACCTACAGACTTTTGTCCCTTATCGTCCCGGCGATCTTTTTTTCCACGCTGGCATTCACCCATGCGCAGACGCAGAGCTTCGGTGGGCAGTCCGCATTTTTCTCGGCTCCCGGCCCGTCGGATTTCATGACCGACACCGGCGAGCAGCCCGGTGGCGAGGACAATGCCGGTCTGGATCCAATCGGGATTCTCGCGGGCAGCCCGATCGACTTCACTTTCGCGGTCCGCGAGGGCTATGACGACAACCTCTTCACGACGCGGACGAACAAGGACAGCAGCTTCTACACGAACTTTGCGGCGGGGATGAGCTACGAGTTCGGCGGCCCGCGCCTGCAGCTCACGACCAGCCTCGGCGGCGGCGTCACCTACTACTACACGCGCCCCGGCGAAAAGACGGACTTCAACGGCCAGTTCTCGCTGAACGCCGTCTACCTGGCCACCCCGAAGCTGACCCTCGCCATTGGCACGACCACCGCCTACCTCTCCCAGCCCGACACCAACATCATCGGCGGCACGAACCGTGTGGACGGCGACTACATCTACACGAACACCAACATCGATGCCACCTACCAGTGGACCGAGAAGTTCTCCACCGTCACCGGGTATCAGTTCTACGGAAACTACTACATGGAGCAGTCCTTGAACGACACCCAGTCGTTCCTCTCCCAGACGATCCGCCAGTCGTTCCGCTGGCTCCTCCTCCCGAAGACCACCGTCCTCCTGGAATACCGCGCCAACCCGATCACCTACACCGGCGGAGCGGGCCTCAACAGCTTCGGCAACTTTGCCCTCGTCGGCGTCGATCAGATCTTCAACCCCCGCTTCAAGTGGACGGGCCGCATCGGCATCGAGCAGCGGTTCAACCAGAACCCCGTGGACGGCGACTCGATCTACTTCGGTCCCTACGGGGAATCCAACCTGAGCTACCAGTTCGGACCGGCCTCCACGCTCTCATGGAACGCCCGGTATGGCACCGAGCCCTCCGGCCTCACGGACGTCACCCAGCGGCAGACCTTCCGCACGGGCATCGCCGTCAACCACGGGTTCACCCAGAGGATCTCCGCCAACCTCGGCTTCAACTTCGAGGTCGACTACTTCGACCAAGCAAACGTCATCAACACGTTTTACCAGACGATCTTTGACGTCACGGCCGGCGTGAACTTCAAAGTCAACCGCCACGTTTCGCTGAGCGCGGGCTACCAGTTTGTGGCGGTTTACGCGCCGCAGAACATCGCGTTCGAATACAACCGCAACGTCTGCTTCGTCGGGGCCAACCTGGCCTTCTGATCGCCCGCCTTTCAGGCGGAACGATCTTGGTTGCACCTCCGGAGTGATGTGTGCTAGGGTCTCCTACCACGGTGCGTTGACCTTGAACCGCCCCTCCTACCCGAATCCATGACGAATAACGACAGCGGCGAACTGAAGCTCCATTTTCTCGACTACTGGCGGGTCATCCGGGTCCGCCTGCCCCTGATCATTCTCGTCTTCCTGCTGGTCGTCATCACGGCTGCGGTCGTCACCCACTTCATGCCGAAGCAATACCAGTCGGCGGTCACGATGCAGGTGAAGCAGAATGACACTTTGATGAAGGTCTTCAACAACCAGGGCAGCATGAGTGGCTTCGACCCCCGGTTCCTGACCACCCAGTTCGAGATCATCCAGCGCAAGGAGATGCTCTACCCGGTGATCGACGCCCTGGGCCTCGAGCAGCGCTGGAGCACCCAATATGGGCTCTCCAGCAAGGAGCAGGCCTACTTCAAGCTCCGGGGCATGATCGACGTTCGCGAAATCCGGAACACCGAGCTCATCCAGATCGGCGTGATGAGCACGGACCCGAAGGAGGCCTCGGAGATCGCCAACCGGATCGCTGAGGAATACCAGCGCAAGCGCATCGAGGACCAGCAGCAGCTCGTGTCCCGGTCCCTGACACAGCTGCAGGACGAGGTGGCCAAGCAGCGGAAAAAAGTCGAGGACCTCCGGGCAGAGGCCACCAGGATCCGCATTGACAACAAGATCCAGGACATGAACCCGGACAACGTGACCGACCCCCGCGAGGCCGCGAACGACGTCCTCATGTCGGTGGAGCAGCAGGTGAGCACCGAACGCCTCCGCGTCTCGACCCTCCGCGCCAAGGATGAGCAGATCGCGCGGCTCTCGGACGACCAGGTCATGCGGAGCATCACCACGCTGGAGATCCAGGACCCGGCCATCACGCAGATCCTCCCGCAGTATCAGGAGGCCACCTCCGAGGAGGCCCGCCTGCTCCAGAGCGGGCTGGGAAACAACCACCCCAGCGTCAAATCCCTCCGCGCCAAGAAGGAGGTCATGTGGAAGCAGCTGGGCGAGCAGATCAAATCCCTGCGAACCAGCCTCGCCGCAAACCTCAGCATCGCCGAGAACTCCCTCGCCCAGCTCGAAGAGCGCCTCAAGGAGGCCCAGGCCGCCCAGCAGGATACCAAGACCCGCTCCGCCGGCTACGTCGAAGCCAAGAACGCCTACATCCAGGCCAAAAATGTTTTGGAGGCCGCCGAAATGCGCCTCTCCACCGAGACGATGGAGCGCACGATGCCCCAGAATCCGGCCGTGATCTGGGAGCGCGCCGAACCCGCTCCGCTGAACGCCCCCTCCCGGCCGCGCGTGATGCTCAACATCCTGCTGGGTGTCGTTGTCGGTCTCGTCTTTGGCGTCGGCCTCGCCTTCTTCATCGAATACCTCGACACCAGCGTCAAGACGATGGAGGACGTTGAGTCCTTTCTCCAGGTGCCGGTGCTCGCCGTGATTCCCAAGAACATTTCGATGCTGATCAACGACACGGATGACAACCCGGATGCCGAGGCCTACCGGATCATGCGCACGAACATCGAGTTCAACCGCAAGACGCCGGACGCCAACACGATCACGATCATCAGCGGCGGGGCCGGCGAGGGAAAATCCACCACGCTCGTCAACCTGGCCTACACGTTCGCCAAAGGTGGCTACACCACGCTCATCGTCGATGCGGATCTGCGGCGCCCGTCCCAGCACCGGATTTTCGGCATTGAAAATGAGACCGGCCTCAGCGACTACCTCACCACCGAGATCGACCTCGAGGAGGTCGTCCATCTCACAAAAATCGACAACCTCTACCTGATGACCAGCGGCCAGATGCCAAGCGACGCCGTGGGGGTCCTCAACTCCCAGCGCATGGTCGAGCTCATCGAGGAGGTCAAGGGACGGTTCGACATCATTTTCTTCGACTCGCCACCGATTCTGGGCGTCAGCGATGCGTCCGTGCTCTCGAGCTCCCTCGACCTCACGATCGTCGTCGTCCAGCACCGCCGCTTCCCCCGCGCCATGCTCCAGCGCGTGAAACAGGCCATCGCAAATGTCGGCGGCACGATCCTCGGCGTCGTCCTCAACAACGTGGACGTCCGCCACGACCAGCACTACGAGTATTACACGAGCTACTACAATTATTACCACAAGACCGGGAAGGACGCGAAGCGCAAGGCCGGCAAGAAGAAGAAAGAGGTGGTTGTCGCCTCATCCGCACCGGACAAGGAGACCCATGACGATGCCTACTAAATTCCTCCTCGCCGGGCTCTGCGCGCTCGCGCTCGCCCTTCCCTCAGCGCTCGCGCAGGATGCCGTCCTTCGCACGGGGGACCAGATTGAGATCCGCATTGGAGGGGTGCCATCGGAGGAGATTAGCCAAGTGACGGGCGTCTACACCGTCGATGGCGACGGGTTTATCAACATGCCGCACATCGGCAAGGTGCGCGCGGCCGGCTCCACGCAGTCCCAGATTCAAGCCGCCATCGAGTCAAGCTACAAGTCCCAGGAGATCTACACCAACCCGTCGATCACCCTGTCGGTTCCGAATTCCGCCCGGTTCGTCGAGGTGATGGGTGACGTGCGTGCCCCCCAGCGGGTGCCCTTCACGGCGGACCTGACGGTTGTCGGAGCGATCACGGCAGCAGGGGGGTTCACCGAGTATGCCGACCAGAGAAAAGTCAGCCTCACCAGCGACGGGAAGGTGGCTATCATCAACGTGAAGGAGGTCCGCAAAGACCCAAGCAAGGACAGAAACGTGAAGCCGGGCGACAAGATCTACGTGCCCCAGAGCTTCTGGTGAGCCCGCCCCGCCGGGCGCGTCCCTTCTTGCGGCTAGACCGCCGCGCAGAGCGAGTCGCCCCACGTCGGCGGGATTCCGGCCTCCGTATCGCACCGGGACTTTCCATCCACCCGGCATTCTCCGAGGAGGGCACCTCCTTTTTCCACGGTGACGGAGCGCGCATGCACTTCCGCTTCAAGGCGTCCCCCGCGCCGGACATGGACGGTCCCCTGGCAGCGGATGATCCCGGTGAGACAACCGAAAACCTCCAGCCTTTGGGTCTGAAGCTGATGGGTGAACGTGGGGTGCCGGTTTTTTTCCACGGTGATGAGCGGGGCCGTCATGTGGCAGGCGCAGACTTCGTTGGTCCCGATGCGCACCTCGCCGGCTGAGATCATCCGCCCGGCGATCCTCCCCTGAATCCATGCCGATCCGCAGACGATCCAGGAGCTGCTGAGCGAGCCGTGCGGGCCGATGATCAGCCGGCCGCGCGTATCGACGGGTCTCGAAGCCGGCGCGTCGAAGACGAGGTCCTCGAGTTCGATGGCCGCGTTGCACGAGGGGCAGAGGGTATTCCAAGCCAGGGTGGAGGCGCGATGGCCCGATCCGCACTTGTAGCAGGACACTTGGATCGAGGCCTCCCGGGGTGGGGGGGGAAGCGGCGGGAGCGCGGGAGGCTCCGGGTGGCGGCCACGAACCTCGTAGTGGTCTCCGCACGAGCGGCAGTAGGTCGAGATCAGGTGCGGCGGCTCCGGCTGCGAGAACCCGCACCTCGGGCACTGCGAAGGGATTTTTCGCGGAGGCCGCGACATAGAGGGGGCTAGCTGGCCAACTCGGGGGATTTGCTGCGCGCGGGCTCCGGCGCGGTCTGCCGTGCAGACGGCGCAGCCGGTGCTGCAGACTTCGACGGGGTCACCTCGGATTTTCCAATAAACGTGGCGCCTTCTTCGATGACGATGCGCATGGCTTTCAAATCCCCATTGAGCTGGGAGCTGGCCTTCAGCTCGCAACGCTCTGTCACAGTGATGTTCCCGTTCACCGTGCCGTGCACGGTCACCGCCTTGGTCTTGATCTCGCCCTTCACGTTGGCATTCTTGCCGAGCGTGAGCACGCCCTCGGAGACGATCTCACCGTCCAGCCTGCCGTCAAAAATCAGCTCGTTCTGAAACTTCAGCGTCCCATGAATTTCCACATCCCCGGCGAGGATGTTCTTCGTGGTCGCGGGCTCGGCGGCAAAGGAGGTCAAATTGTTCAGGTTCATGCGTGTAAAGATACTACCCTATTCCGGCCCCGGCCGGAGGTCAATGCTGGAATGGCCGCCCTTTTAAGGAGGGGCCCATCTTCCGGGAGACGCACGGTTTTTTTGGCAGCAGAGTTTGATCTTTGGCAGGGGTTGTGATCGGATGCTGCGCTCATGACTTTCGATTTCTCATCCCTCAGCGATACGATGGAGTCCGGAGGGTTGCGCGTCCGCATCCTGCGTCAGGGGGCGGAGGTGTTCAGCCTTGAGAAAGATGGTGTCGGGTTCCTGCACCGCGACGGCGATTGCTCCGCACCCCCTTCCGGCTGGGCCAACCACGCGACGGTGATGGGGTATTTCCTTCACCGCCTTTGGCACGAGGAGTCGCTGTATCGCGGGCAGCGGATCCGGGGAGGAAACCACGGGTTCCTGCGCCACTTTGTCTTTGACCCTCCCGAGCCGCTCTCCGACGGGCTCCGGTATCGGGTTCCATCCGACCGGATTCCGCCCGAGGCCTATCCGCTGCGCGTGAGTCTTGAGCTTCGCTACCGAATCATCAGCGGAGCGTTGCGCGTGGAGTTTTGTTTCGCCAACGAGGAGCCCGCGCTCGACGCGCACGTGAGCTTCGGCCTGCACCCCGGCTTCGCCGTATCCAGCCTGGACAACGCCCGGATCCTCCTGCCGGAGGGAAGGTATGTCCGCCACTTTGCGCCGGGAAATTTTTTGGATGGCCGCACGGAGGTGTGCGATTTCGCGGGCGGCGGGTTTCCGTATCCGATCGGCGAGCTGCCCGGATCGTTTCTTGTCGGAATCGATGGGGTGCCGGACCGCCGGATCGTCCTCCAAGATTCTGGCCGGGCGCTCGAGCTGGATTTCTCCGAGGTCCCCTACGTGACGTTCTGGAGCGATGCGGACAGCTTCGTCTGCATCGAGCCCTGCTGGGGGCTGCCCGACAGCAACCCGCCGGTCCCTTTTGAACAAAAAGCCGGGATCCAAACGATCCCTGCCGGGTCACGCCTCTGCCGGGGGTTTTCCATCCGCCCCAAACCATGATCTCCAACCTTCTCTACATCTTCATCCGCCTGGCGCTCCTGGCGGTCCTGACGTTTTTATTTGTAGTTCTCTACGAGCATGGGCCCAACGACTTCCTCGGCCACGTCCGGAACGACTTCCTCGCCCTGGTAAAAAGTGAGGGGACGTCCGCGGCGCAGCCCTGAACCGCGCACGGCAGTTGCCCTGCCGGGCTAAATCCCGTCCGCCGGGTCGATCCGGGGGCCTTCCGGCGGCTTGGGGGCTTTCGGCGTCACGAGCACCTTGTCGATGCGCTGGCGGTCCATGTCGATGATCTCAAACTCAAATCCCCCCCAAAGAAATTTTTCGCCCTCGCGCGGGATGTGTCCGAGGCGGTGCAGGATGAACCCGCCCAGCGTGGAGAAACGGTTTTCATCCTCCCCCGGGAGGTCGTCTTCGATGCCCAGGCTGGACTTGGTTTCATCGATGTCGAGCATGGCATCGATGATCCAGGATCCATCCTGCCGGAGCATGGCTTTCGGATCGTTCCTCTGCTCGCGCTCGGGGAGGTTGCCCACGATCGCCATCATCACGTCGTTCAGCGTGACGAGCCCCTGCAGCCCGCCGAACTCGTCCACGACCAGCGCGATGTGCTTCCCGGACTTTTTGAACGACTCGATCAGCTTTCCTGCCGGCATGGCGGTCGGGACATAGAGGGGAGGGGTGACGAGCGCGCGCAGCTCAACCCGGCCGGCCAGCGAGAGGTTCGCCCACAGGGATTTTACGGAGATCATTCCGATCACGTTGTCGCGGGTCCCCTGGTAAACAGGAAAATGCGAGTGGCCGCTGCCGGCAATCTTGCGCCAGTTTTCGTCGTCGGTATCGTCCAGCGACAGCCAGATCATGCGGGCGCGCGGGGTCATCAGGTCACCGGCCGTCTGCTCGTCGAGCTCGAAGACGCCCTCGACCATGTCCTTCTCCGCCTTTTTGAAGACGCCGGTGCTGAGACCCTCGTCGATGAGCACGCGGACCTCCTCCTCCGAGACGGCGGACTCCAACGTCTTTCTCACCCCGAGGAGGGCCATCAGGAAATCGCTGGAGTGGTTCAGGAGGTTGACGACCGGCGAGAACATCGTGGCCAGGCTGTTCATCGGCCGGGCGAGCGCGGAGGCGATCCGCTCCGGGTTCGTCAAGGCGAGGCGCTTGGGAACCAGCTCGCCGATGATCACGGAAAAATACGTGATGATCGCGACCACGAGGAAGAGCGCGATGTATTCGGCCGCAACGTCATGGAGGCCGGGGATTTTGATGAGCACCTTCGAGAGCGACTTGGCGATGCTGGCCCCGCCGAAGGCGCCGGCCAGCGTGCCGACCAGGGTGATCCCCACCTGGACGGTGGACAAAAATTTTCCCGGGGAGAGGGAGAGCTCGTGGGCCAGCTTGGCCCCGTTGTGGCCGTCATCGGCGAGGGTTTTCAGCTTCGCCTTGCGGGCCGCCACGAGGGCAATCTCCGCCATCGCAAAAATGCCGTTGGCAAGCAGCAGCAGAAAAATAAAGAGGATTTCAAGCGTGAGTCCGGACATGTGTGTAAGGGGGGGAGCGTATCGGATCGAACCTCCAAGCGCAAACGGAACCTCCTTGCCCCGGCGGCCGGGAAGTTTTCATTTGCAGGCGGCTTCCGCGTGGTAGGCTGCCCGGCATGTCCCTGCGATTTCTCAGCGCCTTCTTAAAGTCCCCCGGGTCCGTGGGGGCGGTCTGGCCGTCCTCGCCGGCGCTGGCCAGGGAGATCGTGCGCTCGGCCGGCGTCCCCTTGGCCGAGTTTGTGCTGGAGATCGGCCCGGGCAGCGGGGCGTTCACCGGTGAGATTCTGGGGAGCCTGCGGCCCGGGGCCCGCTTTCTGGCGGTTGAGAAGTGCCCGGACCTTGCCCGCAGCGTCGCGGACCGGTTCCCGGCGGCCCGGGTGCTCGAGGGCTGCGCCACCCGCCTGGGCAAGCACCTCGCTGGCGAGGGACAGCCGGATTCCGTGGTCTCCGGCCTTCCCTGGGCGGCCTTCGGCGAAGCGCTCCAGGAGGACCTCCTGCTCCAGATCACGGGGGCCCTTCACCCGGAGGGCGTCTTCGCCACGTTCGCCTACTTCGGACCCCACCGCCTCAAGGCCGGCCGCGCCTTCCGCAACAAGCTCGGCGGGCACTTCCGCGACATCCGCCGCTCGCCGGTCGTCCTCGCCAACATCCCTCCGGCTTTCGTTTACTTTTGCCGCAAATAGATTTTTGATCTTTCGATGCCACCGCTTGCCAACCCGGAAACCGCCGCCCAGGAGGCATCCGAACTCGACGCGCCGTGGAATGTCATCGTCCACAACGACCCGGTGAACCTGATGAGCTACGTCACGCTCATCTTCCGCCGCGTCTTCGGGTTTTCCCGGGAGAAGGCCGAGCTTCACATGTTGGAGGTCCACCAGAAAGGGCGCTCGATCGTCTGGACCGGGGACCGCGAAAAGGCCGAGCTCTTCGTCCAGCAGCTCCACTCCCACCTCCTCCTTGCCACCTTGGAAAAAGCCCGCACATGAAGCTCCAAGCCACCGGGGAAGGGGACCTGCTGATCGAGGAGATCCCACCGTTTCTGCTCCACCTGATCCGCGAAATCCCCCTGCGGGCGGACTCCAAGAACCCCCGCGTGGAGGCGCGGTTTTTTCCCGACCCCTCCAGCGAGGAAACCCTGGTGGAGGATTGGAAGTCCCTGGTGCAACCGGGGCTTCTCTCCCTGTTCCAGGCAGATCGCGAGACCGTTCGCGCCGATCTGCGAGGTGTCACCGAGGCCGGCGGCCTCTTTGTCCTGCGCATCTCCAAGGGCCATGCGGACGCCTGGCTGGGGGCGCTCAACCAGGCCCGCCTGAGCATCGCCGAGGAGTGGGAATTCGGCGAGAGCGACATCGCCGGGGAAGCCGCCCCCGACCCCGCTGACCCCCGCGCGATGGCCCTCTTCCAGCTGGGATTCTACGGGTTTTTGCAGGAGTGCCTGGTGCGTATGCAGGATTGAAGTCTTCCGCCGGGGCGTGTTGACTGCCGTGTTCCCACATGCTTGCCATCCAAGAGGTCATCGATCACACCATGGAAAACTTCCCCGGGCACTCGGCCGGGGACTTTGTCGTCACCATCGTCGAGAAGGGAGGGTCGGACAGGAAGTTTTACCGGATCCGCGCCGGGCAGCGGGCGATGATCCTGGTGAAGTATTCCGGGCACAAGGAGGAGAACCGCCACTACGTGGATATCGCCCGGTTCCTCGCGGGCTGCGGCCTGCAGGTCCCCCACATCTACCTGCATGACGCGGAGGAGGGGCTGATCTGGATGCAGGATCTCGGGGAGCGGGATCTCTGGGCGTTCCGCGGCGAGCCATGGAGCGTGCGGCGCAACCTGTATGAGTCCGCCCTCTCCGAGGTTTTTAAGCTGCACACGGTCGCGACGCGCCGCCTCCCCGGGGCGTCCCTCACGCTGGAGCGCGAGTTCAGCAAGTCCCTCTACCTTTGGGAGCAGGGGTATTTTTTCGAGCACTGCCTGGGGTCCCACTTCCGCCTTCCGGAGCAGGAGGTCCGGCGCCTGTCCTCGCTTCCGGCCCTGCTCCTGGCGGCCTCGCGCCTGGCGGCCCTTCCCCGCGTCCTCGTGCACCGCGATTTTCAATCCCAAAACATCCTGATCCGGGACGGCTCCGCCTGGTTGATCGACTTCCAGGGGATGCGCCCGGGCCTGCCTGCCTACGACCTGGCGTCGCTGCTCTACGACCCCTACGTTTCGATGGGCGGGGCCGAGCGGTCCGGGCTGCTGGAGTTCTACGAGGGCCTGATGCGCGGCCAGGGGACCGGGATCGACGGGGATTTCCGCGAGGTCTTTGACTGGTGTGCCCTCCAGCGGCTGATGCAGGCGCTCGGGGCCTATGGGTTTCTCGGCCATCAAAAAGACCGCACCAGCTTCCTCGACCACATCCCGGCCGCCAAGGCCTCTCTGCGGGAGGTGGCTTCCCGGCTTGACGGACTGGGCGACCTTATCCGCATACTCGACGCACTGCCATGAACAAACAGCCTGAAACTGCCATCATCCGAAGAGTGACCCCGTCGCTCGATAATGCCCGCTACGCCATCAAGCGCGCGATCGGCGAGGAAATCACGGTCGAGGCCGACATCTTCAAGGAGGGCCATGACGAGGTGACCGCCCTTCTCAAATGGCGGCGCGCCGGGGACGAAACCTGGCGCGAGACCCCCATGCGGCCGCTGGTCAACGACCGCTGGACCGGGACGCTGTGCGTCACCGAGGCGGGCCCATGGGAGTTCACGATCGAGGCGTGGGGCGATGTCTATTTTTCCTGGCTCCATGAGCTGGAAAAGAAGGTGGAGGCCGGGCTTCGCGACCTGCAGAGCGAGATCCTCGAGGGGGCGGGCCTCGTGGCAGCCGCCGCCCAGCGCGCGGGGAAGTCCGATGCCGCCGCCCTGGAGGCCTTCGCGGCCGCCCTGCGCGGCGCCGATGCGGAGGCGGCGCACGCCACCGCCCACGACCCGGAGCTCTGCGCACTCATGACCGTCCATGCCGACCGCTCGATTGCGACCACGGCCATGCCGGCGCACCCGGTCTGGGTCGATCGCGAGCGGGCCACCTTCGCCGCGTGGTATGAGTTTTTTCCCCGATCGGCCGAGGGGAAGCCGGATTCCGGATCCACGTTCCGCGAGGGGCTGGGCCGGATCGATGACGCCCGGGCGATGGGGTTTGACGTGATCTACTTTCCGCCCATCCATCCGATCGGCACCACGAAGCGCAAGGGGCGCAACAACTCGCTGGACTGCCAGCCGGGCGAGCCGGGCGTCCCCTACGCGATCGGCAATAGCAAGCAGGGGGTCAATGGCGGCGGCCACAAGGACGTGGCGCCCGAGCTGGGCACGCTCAAGGATTTTGAGTGGCTTGTCGGGGAGGTGCGCTCCCGCGGCATGGAGATCGCCCTCGACTTCGCCATCAACTGCTCGCCCGACCACCCTTACGTCAAGGACCACCCCGAGTGGTTCTTCAAACGCCCGGACGGCACGATCAAATACGCCGAGAACCCCCCGAAAAAATATGAGGACGTCTACCCGCTGAACTTCCACAACGAGAACTGGCGGGAGCTTTGGGATGAGCTCCGCAGCGTGATCCTCTTCTGGTGCGAGCGCGGCGTCGGGATCTTCCGCGTGGACAACCCCCACACGAAGCCCGTCTCGTTCTGGGAGTGGGTGATCGCCGAGGTGAAAGAAAAATTCCCCGGCACCGTGTTCCTGAGCGAGGCGTTCACCCGGCCCAAGATGATGCAGGAGCTCGCCAAGGCCGGCTTCACGCAGAGTTACACGTATTTCACGTGGAGAAACTCGAAATACGAGCTCGCCGAATACTTCACCGAGCTCACCCAGTCGGACCTCAAGGAGTTCTTCCGCGCCAACTTTTTTACCAACACGCCGGACATCCTCCCCGAGTTCCTCCAGAAGGGCGGGCGCCCCGCCTTCCTGATCCGCGCCGTGCTCGCCGCGATGGCCTGCCCGGTCTACGGGATCTACAGCGGGTTCGAGCTCTGCGAGAACACGCCGGTCCCGGGCAGGGAGGAATACCTCGACTCGGAAAAATACCAGTTCAAGGGCCGGGACTGGAATGCCCCTGGCAACATCAAGGATTTCCTCACCAAGCTCAACACGATCCGCCGGCAAAACCGCGCCCTGCAGGAATACGCCAACCTCCGCGTCCAGCCCGCAGAGAATGACAACATCCTCTGCTTCAGCAAGGCGACCGGGTCGCTCGACAGCATCGTCCTGGTCGTCGTCACCGTCGACCCCTGGCAGCCCCAGACCGCGTTCGTCCACGTGCCGCTTGCCGACTTTGGAATCGGGCAGAGCGACCCCTACATCGCCGAGGACCTCCTGACCGGGGAGCGGTTCTCGTGGCGCGGACCGCGAAACTTCGTCTCGCTCCACCCCCAGTCCCGCCCGGCCCACATCTTCCGGATCCGCCGCCTCCTCGACCGCGAGGACGGACAGGATGTCTTCGCGTAGGCGCTCAACGCCCTCTTCTCTCAGGCCAGGAAGCCGGCGAGTTCCTCCGCAAGGCTGCGCTCGTCGCCGACGTTGAACGCATCGGCCGCGGCCAGCTTGACCGGGGGGCCTCCCGCCCGGACAAACTCCAGGACGAGCGGGCGGTTGCCGGGGTGGCGGCGGACGCTGTCCAGGATGGCGCCCAGGTCGGGCTCAGAGACCTTCTCCCGGGCGAGGCGCAGGGTGACCGGCCTCACGGAGGCCTTGGGCTTCAGCGGCGCGATGGCTCCGGCCGTTGCCCGCACCGAGTCCTCCCTGCGCGTGATCCGGGCGTTCACGGAGATCGCCTCCCCGGGCACGAGGACCGAGGCATTTTTTGTGAACGCCTCCTCCCAGGCGGTGATTTCCATCGAGCCCGTGAAGTCCTCGAGCACGAGGACCCCGAACGGCTTCCCATCCTTGCGGCTGTATTTTTTTTCGACGCCGGTGAGGATGCCGGCCAGCTTGAAGGTTCCGCTCTCCTCGGCCTGGAGGGCGGCGGCGACGGTCGAAAACTTTCCGGAATCGAAGTGGCCCGCGAACCGGTCCAGCGGGTGCCCGCTGACGTAGTAGCCCAGGAGCTCTTTTTCGTAGGCCAGCATCTGGTGCTGGGGCCAGGGCTCAACGGAATTTTCCGGGCCGTCCCGGTGGCCCGCAGGCTCCGGGAACCCGAGGTCTCCAAAGAGCGAGACCTGGCCGCTCGCGCGGTCGCGCTGGGCTGCGGCGGCCACGCCCATCGCCGGCTCGATCTCCTCGAAAAGCTGCGAGCGATTCTTCCCGAAGCCGTCGAACGCCCCGCACTTCACCAGGCTCTCGACGATTTTGCGGTTCACCGTGCGGGAGTCCAGGCGGGAGCAGAAGTCCTCCAGCGAAACAAATGGCCCGCTTTTTGCGCGCTCGGCAATCGCCGACTCCATCGCCCCCGCCCCCACGTTCTTCACCGAGCCAAGGCCGAAGCGGATCGCCGCGCCGCCGTCCTGCGGGGCGAACTTCAGGTCGCTGGAGTTGATGTCCGGCGGGCGGATGGCGATCTCCATGCGGCGGCATTCGCCGATCACCTGGGCGAGCCGCTCGACCGTGCTCGCGTCGAAGCTGAGCATTGCGGACATGAACTCGATCGGGTGGTGGGCCTTCAGGAAGGCGGTCTGGTAGGAGATCCAGCCATACGCCGCGCTGTGGCTTTTGTTGAAGCCATACTCGGCAAACTTGGCGATGAAGCCGAAGATCGCATCCGCAATTTTCGGAGGGATGCTGTTGACCTTCCCGCAGCCCTCGACGAAGCGCGCGCGCTCCTGCTCCATCTTCTTGGCATCCTTCTTGCCCATCGCGCGGCGGAGCAGGTCGGCCTCGCCCAGCGAGTAGCCGGCGAGGACAAACGCCGCGCGCTGGACCTGCTCCTGATAGACGATGATCCCGTAGGTCTCCGAGCAGACCTGCTCGAGCAGGGGGTGCAGGTATTCGATCTTTTTCTGGCCCTTCTTGCGCTCGATGTATTCCGGGATGAACTGCATCGGGCCCGGCCGGTAGAGCGCGCCCAGCGCGATGATGTCCTCGATCGCGGCCACCTCGAAGTTCTTGCAGACCCCGGTGATCCCGCCGCTTTCCATCTGGAAGACCCCCAGCGTCTCCCCGCGGTTGTAGATCTCAAACGTCGCGCGGTCATCGGTCGGGATCTTCGCAAGGTCGAACGACGGGTCCTTCTTGTGGATCAGGCGCACGGCCTCGTTCATGACCGTGAGGGTTTTCAGCCCGAGAAAATCCATCTTCAGCATGCCCAGATCGGTGAGCGGCCCCATCGCATACTGGGTCACCACCTCGTTCTCCTTCCCGCGGCAGAGCGGGATGAACTCGTCGAGCGGCCGGTCCCCGATGACGACGCCCGCCGCATGGATGCCCGTGTTCCGGCTCAGCCCCTCCAGCACGGTGGCGTAGTCCCAGAGCTGCCGGACCGCGGGCTCGGTCTCGATCGCCGCAGCCAGCTCCGGATTCTTTTTTGCTGCCGACTCGAGGTCGATGTTGAGCTCGTTCGGGATCATCTTCGCGACCCGGTCCCCGTCCGAATAGCTCCACCCCAGCACGCGCCCGACATCCCTCACCACGCTCTTCGCCCCCAGCGTGCCGAACGTCACAATCTGGGAGACCGCCCGCTCGCCGTATTTCCTGCGGACGTAGTCGATCACCTCCCCGCGCCGGTCCATGCAGAAGTCCACGTCGATATCCGGCGGGCTGATCCGCTCGGGGTTCAGAAAACGCTCGAAAATCAGCCCGTAGCGGATCGGGTCGATGTCCGTGATGTCCAGCACGTAGGCGATCAGCGAGCCGGCAGCGGATCCGCGGCCGGGGCCGACGGGAATCCCCTGGGTTTTCGCGTAGTTGATGAAGTCCCAGACGATCAGGAAGTAGCTCACGAAGCCGGTCTTCTCAATCACCGAGAGCTCGTAGGAGAGGCGCTCCTGGAGCTCGGCGTCGGAGCCGGCGCGCCCGCCGTAGCGCTTCTGGAGGCCCGCGTAGCAAAGCTCGCGCAGGAAGGCCTCGCGGGTCGTTCCGGCCGGCGCTTCGTAGGCCGGATACTTCGGCTGGCCGAACTCCATCTCGAACCCGCAGCGCTCCGCAATCGCCAGGGTGTTGTCGCAGGCCTCGGGCAGCTCGGCAAACAGCGCGCGCATCTGCTCCGGCGACTTGAAATAAAGCTCGGGCACATAGCGCATCCGCTTCTCATCCAGGACCATCGACCCCGTCCCGATGCAGATGAGCACGTCATGGGCCTCGTGGTGGGAGCGCTCGAGGAAATGCACGTCGTTCGCCGCCACCAGGCCGAGGTCGAGCCCGCGCGCGATCCGGACGAGATCCGGGTTCACCCGCCTCTGCGCCTCGATCCCGTGGTCGTGCAGCTCAATAAAAAAGTTCTCGCGCCCGAAGAGCTCGCGGAATCCCGCCGCGGCGGCCTCGGCGGCAGCGAAATTTCCGGTCTGGAGGAGGCTGGAGACCTCGCCCTTGAGGCAGCCGCTGAGAGCGATGAGCCCCTCCGAGTGGCTGGCAAGAAGCGCCTTGTCCACGCGCGGCTTGTAGTAAAATCCCTCGAGGTGCGCGGCGGTCACCAGCTTCACCAGATTCTGATAGCCGGCGGCATCCGTCGCCAGCACGGTCAGGTGGTGGGCCGCGTCCCTTCCCGACGACGCATTCCTCTCGGTCATCGCCCCCGGCGCCAGATACATCTCGCAGCCAATGATCGGCTTGACGCCGGAATCCTTCTTCGACTGGTAGAACGGGACGGCCCCGAAGAGGTTGCCGTGGTCGGTCAGGGCGACGGCCGGCATGCCGAACGCCTTGGCCTTTTTGATGTAGTCCTCCACCCGCACCGCACCGTCGAGAAGGGAATACTCCGAGTGGCAATGAAGGTGAACAAACGACATGCCCCGACCCTACCCCATGCCTCCCCGCCGTGTCGAACCCCACGATGGAAATCTGCCCGCCCCACCGCAGGGAAGAGCTGCCGCCGCACCGGTCGCGCCGCCCGGGCCTGCGGGGGATGCAAGTTCGCGTGACAAGGCGGCAGGATCCCTGTAGAGGAAACTTCCGCACAATGACCTCCTCCTACTCCCTCGCAAACGAGCAATACGCCGGACTTGGCGTCGACACCGAAGCCGCCCTTGCCGCCCTCTCCTCGATCCCGATCTCCCTGCACTGCTGGCAGGGGGACGACGTGGGGGGGTTCGAGAAAGCCGGCGCCACGCTTTCCGGGGGAGGGATCCAAGCCACGGGAAACTATCCGGGCAAGGCGCGCACGATCGCCGAGCTGCGCCAGGATCTGAAACTGGCCCTCTCCCTGATTCCCGGAACCCACCGGCTCAACCTCCACGCCTGCTACGCGGATCTGGACGGCGCGAAGATGGATCGCAACGCCTACTCGGCGGCCCAGTTCCAGAGCTGGATCTCGTGGTGCAAGGACAGCGGCCTGGGCATGGATTTCAACCCCAGCTACTTTTCGCATCCGCTGGCAGCCGACGGGCTGACGCTCTCCCACCCCGACGCCGGGGTCCGGGCGTTCTGGATCGAGCATGGCATCGCCTGCCGCCAGATCGCTGCCGAGGCGGCCCGCCAGCTGGGCTCCCCGGCCGTGACCAATTTCTGGATCCCCGACGGGTCAAAGGATCTTCCGTTTGACCGGAAGGGGCCGCGGGAGCGCCTCGAGGCCTCGCTCAACGAAATCTTTGCGGCCCCGGTGGAGCCCTCGCTCAACATCGATGCGGTGGAGAGCAAGCTCTTCGGGATCGGGTCCGAAAGCTACGTCGTCGGCTCGCACGAATTCTACCTGGCCTACGCGGTGAAAAACCAGCTCGCCTACTGCCTCGACGCCGGCCACTTCCATCCCACCGAAAACCTCTCGGACAAAGTCTCCTCCGTCCTGCAGTTCGTTCCCCGCCTCCTCCTCCACGTGAGCCGCGGGGTGCGCTGGGACAGCGACCATGTCGTCCTGCTCGACGACCCGACGCGGGCGATCATGGAGGAGCTGGTGCGCGGCGGATTCCTCGCGCGCACGCACATCGGCCTGGACTTCTTTGACGCGAGCATCAACCGGATCGCGGCATGGGTCATCGGAACCCGCAGCGCCCTCAAAGCGCTCCTCGCGGCCTTGCTCGAGCCGGCCGGGCTGCTGAGGGACGCCGAATCCGGTGGCAATTACGCCCTCCGCCTCGCCCTCCTCGAGGAGACAAAAACCCTTCCCATGGGGGCCGTCTGGGACGAGTTCTGCCGCCGCAGCGGGGTGCCCCCCGAGCGCCGGTGGATGGATGAGGTGAAGGCCTACGAATCCGCCGTCCTCTCCCGCCGCTGACCCCGCCGGAAACCTGCGCCCCGGCCGGCCCCTCCGGCCTGAAGAATCCTGCCCGCCGGGCTCCGGGGACCCTGTGCGGGGCGGAGTTGCGCCGGAGGACTGCTCGAAAATAAATTTATTTCCGCTTGCTTCAGTGCCTGCGGGATGATTCCCTGATCACCCTTTTCCGTTCATCCGGGGGAGGAGAATTTACTATGGCGAAAGAAATTGTAGGACAGATCAAGTTGCAGATTCCGGCGGGGCAGGCGAACCCTGCGCCTCCGGTTGGCCCGGCCCTCGGTCAGCAGGGCGTGAACATCATGGCCTTCTGCAAGGAATTCAACGCGGCGACCCAGAAGCAGGCGGGAGACATTCTTCCGGTGGTGATCACGGTCTACAAGGACAAGAGCTTCACGTTCATCACGAAGTCGCCTCCGGCGGCGATCCTCCTGAAGAAGGCGGCCGGGCTTGCATCGGGCTCGAAGGAGCCCAACAAGACGAAGGTCGGCAAGCTCACGAAGAAGCAGGTCATGGACATCGTCAAGATCAAGATCAAGGACATGAACGCGCGCGACGATGAGGCCGCCTACCGCACGCTCTGCGGCACGGCCCGCCAGATGGGCCTCGAGATCACCGAATAGGCCTCGCCGCGGGCCTCGCCCGCACGGGTTTTGCTGCCGGCAGACGGCCTTGGCGCCTGAGCGCATTCCGCTGGCCCTGATTTCTTTGCATGGCAGCGAGAAAGTTGTTGCGCCCCCGAGGGCACTGTGGTTGACCATTGTGCCGCCGAACGCTTAACTCCTCGTTGTATGAAAACACCAGCTGGCGGGTCCAAAAAAATTGAAGGTTTGCAGCCGGAGTCCGCTGCCGTGGATGTGCTTGACCAACTCGGCGACCTTCCGCGCTCCTACGGGGCGGAGACGATCTTTCTCGTGGCGCAGGAGCCGCACTGGCTGTTCACCTACTGGGATATCGACATCGCCAGGCACCCTGGCGGGAAGTGCTTCCTAAAAGTTGCTTGCGGCGAATCGGCGGAGAGCGAGATCGAGGTCCCGTTCGAGACCCGGAACTGGTATATCCCGGTGAAGGAGGCCGGGGCCGACTATACGGTCGAGATCGGATACTACCGGGGCACCCAATGGCATCCCATCGCCTGCTCGGTGACGGTGCGCACGCCGCGGGACAGCATGTCTGGATCCGACCAGTTTGACTACGCAACGATCCCTCTCCACTTGAGCTTCCAGAAGCTGATGGAAAACATCCACACGACGATGCGCGATGGGGAGACGCTCATCCAGGCGCTGGGCCGTCTCCAGAAGGATGGCAAGCTTTTCGCCGTCGACTCGGTTGCCGGGCTTTCGATCAGCCCCGACGAGCGGGTCGTGCTCGAAGCCCTGCTGGGGCGCGAATTTTTGGAGGAGGTTCGGGGGCTGTCGCTCAGCTCCGAGGAGCTGAGCTCCCGAATCACCCAGCGCCTCACCGAGCGCCTTCACTCGGCCGGCAGCAGCGAGCTGCTGGCTTCTTCACCTTGGGGGCCCGAGGAAGCCAGCCTGTTCAGCGCGCTGAGCTCGATCACCGGGGCCTCATCCTGGTCGCCTGCCGCCTTGTCAAGCTGGGCGGCCGCTGCGCTGACCAGCTGGGCGGCTGCAGCCCAGTCGTCCCTGGGCGGCGCCGAGACGAGCTGGTCCGCCGGGGCGCAATCCTCCTGGGGGGCTGCGGCACTTTCGAGCTGGCTCCAGGCCGCGCGCTCGTCCTTTGCCGAGTCCGGCGTCTCGTCTTGGAACGCAGGGGCGCTGTCGAGCTGGCTTCAGGCCGCGCGCTCGTCCTTTGCCGAATCCGGTGAGACCTCCTGGAATGCGGCCGCACTTTCGAGCTGGCTGCAGGCCGCCACCTCGTCCTGGGCGGGAGCCAATCTTTCAAGCTGGTCGCAGGCCGCGCTGTCCAGCTGGTCCGAGGCTGCGGTCTCGAGCTGGGGGCATGCGGAGACCTCGAGCTGGGGCGGATCCGAAAACACGGGCGGATTTGCCAACCGCGGATTTCACATGCACGTGAACGCCGAGGTCATCTTCTACGGAGGGACCCACCCGGATGCGAAGGTCACCATCGATGGCAAGCCGATGGCCCTGGCCCCGGATGGCTCGTTCCGGTTTCATTTTGTCTTCCCCGACGGGAACTACGAGATCCCGATCGTGGCGACCTCGCCGGACGGCTTGGAGACCCGCAGCGCAACGCTCAAATTTGAGCGGGCCACTGCGAGGGTTGGCCAGGTGGACCATACCGGCCAGCCTCCCCTGGCGGCCCCCATGGGTGCCCAGGCGTAGAAATCCGGCTCCCCGCATCCCCGCAAAGCCGGCCCCGGACCGGCTGGTGCGCGAGTTCGTCGCGCACCTCGAAGCGGAGAGGAATGCGTCGCCGCGAACCGTGGCAACCTACCGCACCGCCATCGAAGCATTTCGAAGGTTCCGGCCTGCGGGGCACTGGAGGGCGCTCGCAGCCGACGACTACCGGGCCTGGATGCTCGACATGATGAAGCGCGGGATGGCAAGGGCCAGCGTCCGGCTCCGGATCTCCGCGCTGAGGGCATTCCACACGTTTCTTCATGCGCGGAACGAGGTCCCCAAGAACGTCCTCCACGAGGTGCTCCTGCCCAAAGCGGAGAAGCAGCTCCCGCGATTCCTCACGGCTCCGCAGGCGCTCGCGCTCATCGAAACTCCCGCGAAGCAGGAAAAATCGCGGCAGGCTCCGGAATGGATGGCGGCGCGCGACACCGCGATCATCGAGCTCTTCTACTCGACCGGAATGCGGCTCTCCGAGCTGGCCGGGCTGGATGTGGCGGATGTTGACACAATCGGCGAGACGGCGCGCGTGAGCGGGAAAGGGGGGCGCGAGCGGGTCTGCCCGGTCGGCGGGCCCGCGCTCGAGGCGATTTCGCGCTACCGCCAGCAGGCGAAAGTCCACCAGGGCCCGCTGTTTTTGAACAAATCCCGGCGGCGCCTCTCGGCAAGGAACATCTGGGCGATGATCCGCAACCGCCTCGTCCAGGCCGGCCTGCCCGCAAACCTCTCTCCGCACAAGCTGCGCCACAGCTTTGCGACGCACCTCCTTGACAATGGGGCCGACCTGCGCAGCGTCCAGACCCTGCTCGGACACGCCAGCCTCTCAACCACCCAGATCTACACGCACGTCACGATCGAGCGCCTCAAGCGCGCCTACGACGCCGCCCACCCCCGCGCGGCGGCGGACTGAACCAGACCCCTGCGCACCGCCCTGACGAGTATACACATCTCAACGTCGAGTCGAACTGGCCCAACGGGCCTCGATTCGGTACAGCCCGAAGGGCCGGGTAGAACGCGAAAAAATTTGGAGGGCTGAAAGCCCGCGATTCCCCGGCTTCAATGTATTCTGCGCTCAAGACACCCGCAATCGCGTCCCTTCAGGCCGCAGGTCTCCCCAATTCCAAGTTCCCGGCCCTTCGGACCGGGCTATAGAATTCACACGCCTTTGGCGCTTTCGAAATGTGTATACT
>Ga0247844_1002855_pt1 | contig 26981 bp, 20 predicted proteins | sample LaCtaG_FD_192421 | JGI IMG/M metagenome (GOLD analysis project Ga0247844, IMG submission 192421) | Freshwater microbial communities from meromictic Lake La Cruz, Castile-La Mancha, Spain - LaCruzMarch201714.5m_1 | ecosystem: Environmental > Aquatic > Freshwater > Lake | place: Spain: Castile-La...
AGTTCCACGGCCTGAGCTTTGAACTCAGAACTGTATCGTTGGCGGGCTTTGTGATTCATCTGGGCTTTCTTTAGAGGTTGCTGGTCCAGAAATCTAGCTCACCTCAGAGTGGTTGGCAACTGCACCTGACATGAATGCCTTTGCGGAGGGGGCGCTGGCACGGCTTTGCGAAGTCACCGGGGCTGATGTAGCCTCTGTCCGCTTTGAAGAAAACGGCGCCCTCTTGAACACCCAGCAGTGGGGGGCGTTTCTGGAGCAACCACCGAAGGCGATTCCGGTTGTCGCGGGTGGAAGCGAATCTGACGTATTTCTCACCGGCAATGAAATCACCCTGCCCGCGGGATTCTCCCTCCCAGACCGCGATCCTTTAGCGGGCGCGTTTCACTCCGGCTTTGTCGCGCCGGTTCTCTTCAAAGACGCCCGACGAGGAATCCTTCTGATCGGACAAACTTCATCGGCTGACTTTTTTGACGCCGGGAAATTGAAGATCGCTCGCATGGTCGCCGAGTATCTTGGAATCGTTTTGTTAATGAGCGAACTCCAAAAGCGACGATCCTCCGAGGACCGCGCACTCCGTGATTTGGAAATTGCTTCGCAGATCCAGCTATCGCTCATGCCACGTGAGTTCTCCGCGTTACAGGGGCTGGATATTGCGGGAACCTGCCGTCCAGCCATGCAAGCGGGGGGCGACTATTTTGATGTGCTAGCCTTGCCCGACGGATCGGTTCTTTGTGTGATTGCTGACGTGATGGGTAAAGGCCTGCCAGCCGCGCTCTTGGCTACCATGCTGCGAACGAACTTGCGAGCGGTGGTGGCCACTGGCGAGGCTGACCCAGGCAAAATCCTCCACATGATTAACAACCTGATGTGCGCGGATCTCATACAGCTCGAAATGTTCATCACCATGGGCTGCATGTGGATTTCACCGCAACGCGATTCCCTGCGCCATGCCTGCGCCGGGCATCTGCTCCCGCTACTTCAAAAAGCGGGCCGACCTGATGTCATTGATGAGGTGCCCGGCGGCGGTATGCCACTGGGCATTTTTCCCGATGGACGCTATACGCCCGAAACGATGCGGCTAGAACCCGGTGATCGAATTCTTCTCTATACGGATGGAATCGTCGAAGCTTGTAATCTTGAGGCAAAATTTTTCGAGCTCATCCGAGTGACCGAGAGCCTTGAGCGCTCGCGTGCGAGCTCGTCTCACGCCTCGCTAGATACGCTACTTGCGGAGGTCGAGACATTTACCGATGGCGCACCGCCGTCTGACGACCGGACCGCACTCTTGATTTCAAGAACCCACTGATTTTATGAAAAAAACGATTCTCCTTGTTGACGATCAGGAACTGATTATCCGGGTGGTTCAGGCTGCCCTCCGCCCGCTGGGCGCGCAGCTGCCTAGCGCAAAAAGTGGTCCGGAAGCCGTTCGGTATTTTGAGAATAATCCGGCTCCGGATGGCATGGTGCTTGATGTGTCGATGCCGGGTCAAGACGGCGTGGAAACGCTCCGGCAAATCCGTGCCCTCCCGTCGGGCGCGGAGATTCCGGTGATTATGCTCACCGCCCGCGACCAAACCCTGATCCGCAAAGAAGCCGAAGGGCTCAAGGTGTTTGACTTTATCACCAAGCCATTCAGTCCGATCTCGCTTCACCAAACGGTTAAACGCATGGTAGGAGTAACCTGACCGCTAAGGTGCGCGGTGCGCCTCCACTAGGGCGTTACCGCTGAACCAGCCTCTCTCCATGGACTATCTCGTTTTCATCACCGCCCTCTTGCTGACCCTCGCCGGGTTGGTTGGCCTCCTGACGGCTTTGCGCAAGTTGGGAGCAATGCCTTTTAGCTTCGGGTTGGCGTTACTTGCCTTGGCGCTGCTGCAAGCGTGGCCACTCATCTGGCTGCGGGATGTAAGTTTGCCATTGGTGGTTGTCGGTCACACGGCGCTAATGCTTCTCGCAACAACCCTGCTCGTTCACTCGGCCTTGGCGATCCGTAAAATCCGTCGCTCGGGATGGATTGGCCTTTTCGTTTTCGTGAGCGGGGGGGCTCTCTGGCTGGTGTTTGGAAGCTCGTGGATCGCTTGGGTGTTTTGGCCGTTGGGAGCCGTCGCGGCGGTGGCTCTTCTCTTTCCTAGACGCCAGGAAAAACGCGGAGACTTCCGGTATGCCCTTCTGCTAATGGCGCTTGGTGCTTTTTTCAATCTGCTCCAATTGCCGCCTGCTGTGGCCTATCACGCATTCTGGTCGCAGATCGCGCTGACGAATCTTGCTGCGTTGCAGCAGGTTCCAATCATCGTCGGGGCTGCATGTTGGCTCTTAGGGGTGTTTTTGTGGTACCGAGCATCAGTCTGGAGATCCCTCCCGTTTCGCCCTAGGCAAAACGGAGAGTCCCAGGCCACGCCCAGTCCGGTATTTTCACTGCTGTTCCTCGGTATCTTGGTCGTTGGCTGGCCCGCGATCAACGCTCTGACAAGCAGGGTTGACGAACATCGGCGGCAGGAACTCATCCAACAATCCCTCTTGGCGGTATATTCGTTGGAGCCTGTCGCGACCTCGCAACTCCAGGGTGTGCGGGAGGAAATCAAGCACCCGGAATACCTAAAACTCAAAAATGAACTCCGCCGTTTGGCTGAGGTTGGCGGCTATTCGTTCGCATACCTCATGTTTTTGCGGGATGGCGAGTGGCATTTTCTGGCCGATTCGGCAGAGCCGGGATCCGAGGATGAGTCGGTGATTGGCGATGTCTGGAAATCTGCGCCGGAGCGCCTCAAGGCCGCATTGTTCGAGCGCAAGAGACCTGGAGATGATACTATCACTTTGGGTCCCTACACCGATGAATGGGGCACATGGGTCACGGCAGTATCGGCGATGCCGGATTGGAAAATCGGAGATGCGCAGGTGTTTCTTGGCGTGGATCGGTCGGCGGAAGCTTGGCAAACCTCACTGCTTCGGATCAGGCAGGGTGGTATGGGCGTCGTCAGCGTCCTTATTCTGATCGTTTTGATTTCCTTTGTTCTCTACCGCATGAATGTGGAGGCCAAATGGCACATCGCCCACTCTGAAGAGCGTCTGCGTATGGCGCTTCGCGGGGCTAACCTCGCGGCGTGGGAGTACCGGCCCGCGTCGGGTGCTTTCCATCTAGAAGCAGAGTGGCGGGATCTACTCAAGCGGCGGGATCTGGACTCCGAAGTGACAATAGCCGTCTTTTGCGAGTGGCTGCATCCAGACGACCGCGCGGGTTTCGTTGAAATATGGAAAAAGCTGGAGGCTGGGAACCTTCCAGAGATTGAAACGGAACTTCGAATTGTTAACCAAGCGGGCGATTTGCAGTTTATATCGTTGAGGGGGAGGGGCCTCGGAGAACACGCGGACTCCATGCCCGTCTTGATTTCTGGCACTGCGCAAGATGTCACACTATTTCGTAAAGAAAAAGAAACGCTCCGGGTTCTTAGTGCAGCTTTGGATGCTGCGGCGAACGCGGTCGTCATCACAGACGCGACTGGAACGATCGAGTGGGTGAATCCGGCCTTCACTAAAGTGTCTGGCTATACCAGTAGTGATGTGATCGGCGGGACTACGCGCCTGCTGAAATCCGGTGTCCACACACCGGATTTTTACCAAGCGATGTGGAGCACTCTTTCGGCGGGAGAGGTTTGGACCGGTGAGATAACCAATCGGCATAAAGACGGACACCTTTTCATCGAGGAAGCAACAATCACACCGGTGATCGATAACTACCTCCGAATCACGCACTACATCGCTGTCAAGCAGGACATCACCGCCCGCAAACGCAGCGAGGAAGAGCTCGAGCGCAGCCGCCGAGAACTGCGTCGGCTCGCGCTCGTGGCAGAGAATACAACCAATGCCGTGGTGATTGCTGATACGGCGGGCCGCATTGAGTGGGTGAATCCCGGATTTGAGCGGATCACCGGGTATTCGGCTTCCGAGGTGCAGGGTATGTTGCCGGGTAGCATTTTGCAGGGACCAAGAACCGACCCAGCCGTTCGGCAGCGTATGCACGATGCCGTCGCGGAGGGACGTGGGTTCAAAGAAGTATTAGTGAACTACCACAAAGACCTCACACCCTATAGGATCTCGATCGAATGTGTGCCGCTCAGAGAAGCCGATGGGAAACACATCGGTTTCATGGCCGTTGAGGAGGATATCACCGAGCGCGTTCTGGGCGAAGAGGCAGTCCAACGCCAACGCACGAACCTCCAACATATTAACTCCACGCTCCTGAAATTAGGGGAATCCTACGAAGACAATCTCGATGCCCTGACCCATTTGGTGGGAGAGATCTTCGGTGCAGACTGCGCGCTCTACAACCGCCTAGATGGCGACATGCTCAAGACACTCGGCCGCTACAAGACTCCGCCCGAACTTCCGTTTCAGGATACGGCTGAGGGTCACCTCTGTTTTGATGTGATCAACAGCCCTGATGGTTTTCTATGCGTGCCGAACCTTCAGGATACCCATTACGCAAAAACTGATCCTAACGTGACGCGGTTTCAGTTGGATACTTACATCGGACAGGGAGTTCAGGTGGAAGGCACTACCCTCGGCGCATTGTCTGTGATTTTTTCTAAGCCCTTTGTGATGGAGGACAACCTGAAGGAATGTCTGTCTCTTATTGCTCAGGCCATCGGGAGGGAGGAGTTGCTTCACATGGGGCGGCAAAAGCTTGACCAACTCGCTGTAGAAAATGCGACTGCCAGCACCCGGCTTTCAACGCTCCTCCAAAACCTGCACGACGCAGTGCTGGTGGAGGACAGCGAACGCCGTGTGATTTTTGCGAATCCTGCATTTGAGGCGATGTTCGGAATCAAGGCGTCCACGGTGTTGGGGGTCGACTGTGGCATCCTCGCCGTCGGTGCCGCGCAGGCGTTCGAGGATCCGGACGGCTTTCTTTTGAGGACCGTAGAAGCCGTAAGAACGCGGCAAGCAATCCAAGGCGAACTACTCATTCTCAAAAATGGATGCGCGCTGGTTAGAAACTTCGCTCCCATCGGAGACGGCGGTGTCCACTACGGGTTTTTATGGCATTACCGCGATGTCACGCGACAGCGAAACAACGAACTCCTTCTAAATGCCGTAGCAAGTTTGGCTGCCACAATTTTAGAAAAACCTCTCGATTCGGCAGAAGCATGGAGCGGCGCTTTGGCGGCCATCGGAGCGCCCATAGGAATCGACCGCACCTATGTCTTTAGGAATCATCTGAGCCAGATGGGCGAAGAGCCTGCGTGCTCGCAGATTGGTGAATGGGCCCGAAGCGGGGCCTCGGCATCATTTGCCAAACCCGAACTCCAAAACCTGCGGTACTCGGATTTGGGAATTGCTCGTTGGCATCAAACTCTTTCGGAAGGGAAGGCGATCACCGGTCTTGTCAAAGACTTCCCTTCTGGCGAACGCGCGCGATTGGAAAGCCAAGGGATCCTTTCGATTGCGGTGGTTCCGGTTTTGGTTGACGGGAAACTTTGGGGCTTCCTTGGCTTTGATGACCGTCGGCGCGAGCGCCAGTGGGAGTCCGAAGAGATTGCCCTTCTTCAGTCGGCTGCGGGTCTCATTTCTGCGCGGCTTGAACTTCAGCGTTCCGTGAAGGCGCTCGTTCGCAGCGAGTCGAAATTCCGTGCCATGTTCGAGCTGTCGCCTGTGGGAATGGCACTCAACGACCTTGAGTCAGGACGATTCCTTGATGCGAACCAAGCATTGCTGCGAATGGTCGGATATTCGTTGGGAGAATTGAAATCCATTGATCTGTCGGATCTTACCCCCGCGGACTTTATCGAGAGGGACAAGGAGATGGTAGCCAGTCTTCGCGCCACGGGATCTTACGGTCCCTATGAAAAAGAATACTTCCTCCGCAGTGGGGAGCGGCTGCCGGTGCTGCTCAGCGGAATGCTCGTTCGCGGGGAAGACGGAAAGGAATTTGTCTGGTCCATCATTCAAGATATTGCCGAGCGGAAACGTTGGGAAAATAGCCTCCGCACTGCCAAAGATGCGGCGGATGCGGCCAACCGGTCCAAGAGCGCTTTTTTGGCCACCATGAGCCACGAAATCCGTACTCCATTGAATGCGATTATCGGAATGTCATCTCTCCTCACGGAGTCGCCCCTCAACGCAACCCAGCAAGACTATGCCGAAACAATCATCAATGCCGGGGAAACCCTCCTCGAACTGATCAATGACATTTTAGACTACTCCAAGATTGAAGCCGGTCGGATTGACTTGGAATTTGCGGATTTCCTGCTCGAGGATGTTTTAGTGGAAAGCGTCAATCTGCTCGGTGGGCCGGTTGCACAGAAAGGACTGGAAATGTCGTGCTACCTTGATCCTTCCTTACCCATGGTGATTCGCGGAGACCGGACTCGTATCAAGCAAGTCCTTATCAACCTCATTTCCAATGCAGTGAAGTTCACCGCGAGTGGTGAAGTCAGCGTCCGAGTGGAAGCCTGCATGCGGCGCACGCATGCAGCGGGCATCCGGTTTACCGTAACCGACTCCGGGGTCGGAATGACGCCCGACGTGATCGCAAATTTATTTCAGCCGTTTCAGCAAGCGGACTCGTCGGTTACTCGCAAGTTTGGAGGAACCGGGCTCGGCCTAGCGATTTGCCGCAGACTCGCGGAGTTGATGAATGCAGACATTCATGTCGAGAGCACGCCCGGTGAGGGCAGTTGTTTCACGTTTGAGATCCCATGTGTCGCCGGAGACAAATTGCCGCGCCCGAATGCTGCCAAGGAATGGCAGTTGCTCGCAGGAAGAGCCGTCTTGATACTGGACGATAACTCAACCAATCGACGATTCCTCAATGACCAATGCCTGCTTTGGAAAGCACTTCCGACCAATGCGGCATCCGCAGTCGAAGCACTCGAACAGATCGAAAAAGCCGATGCGCCATTCGATTTGATTTTTGCCGACTACCAGATGCCCGGAATGGATGGCGTGGAGTTTGCGCGTCGTTTCCGGAGTCGTTACCCAGACTCAAAGACCATCGTTATTCTATTGAGCTCGGCATACCAACGCCTGAACCCTGAAGACCGTTTGCTCTTCGATAAAACGCTCGATAAACCGATCCGACCCTCAGCCCTGAGCCAGACTCTGGCAGATTACTTCGGTGCTTCCACGCCGCCTTCGCCCTCGCCGATCGCTCAGCCCGTGCATGGCCACTCGCTAAAAATTCTGGTCGCGGAGGATAACGCGACAAACCAGAAGGTCATTATGGGAATGTTGCAAATCATCGGCCACTCGGCCGCCCTCGCGCAAAATGGCGCGCTCGCGCTTGAGGCCGTTCAGCAAGAGGCGTTCGACCTTATTTTGATGGATGTCCAAATGCCGGTGATGGACGGGTTAGAGGCTGCACGACTCATACGCAAAGAGTCCAATGGGGCGTCGGCCTATATCGTTGCGCTCACCGCGAATGCATTCAAAGAGGACCGGGAGGAATGCCTCCGAGCGGGAATGAATGAATACCTGTCCAAGCCAGTTCAGTTCGCGCTTTTGAAGGAGATTATCACGCGCCTTGTTGGCAAAACATGAAACTGAGGATTCCACTCGGGTTCGCTGCTAAATGCCGGCGAAGCAGATGTATTTGATCGTGAGGTAGTCTTCGATGCCGTACTTCGAGCCCTCGCGGCCAAGTCCGGATTCCTTAATGCCGCCAAATGGAGCCATCGGGTTTGAGATGAGACCGGTGTTGACCCCGGCGATGCCGTATTCCAGATCCTCAGCGACGCGCCACGCTCGCCCAAGATCGCGGGTGTAGCAGTAGCTTGCGAGGCCGACATCGGTGGCATTGGCAAGTGCAACCGCTTCACTTTCGGTGCTGAAGCGGAATAGCGGTGCCACAGGGCCGAAAATCTCCTCTTGCGCGAATTGCATGTCCGAAGTGGCGTCGCCAATCACCGTGGGTTCAAAAAACGTTCCGCCGAGCGCATGTTTGCTGCCGCCGAGAAGGACAGTGGCTCCGCGTGCGACGGCGTCCGCGACGAGTTCATCGACTTTAGAAACTGCTGCGTTGTCGATGAGTGGCCCTTGCTGCACGCCCTCAGCGAACCCATCACCCACCTTCAACGCCGCGACCGCAGCGCAGAGTTTGGCGGAGAATTGGTCGTAGATCGAGTCTTGCACCAGCACACGGTTCACGCACACGCACGTCTGGCCGGAATTACGGAATTTTGCCGCCATGAGGCCGGAGACGGCGGCGTCGATGTCAGCGTCTTCGAAGATGATAAATGGTGCGTTTCCGCCCAACTCCATGGTGACTTTTTTGACCGTGCCCGCGCATTGTTCCATGAGCATTTTTCCGACGCCCGTGGAGCCGGTGAATGTGAGTTTGCGAACGGTGGGGCTTGCCGTGAGGGCACGGCCGATGGCGGATGCCTTGCCGGTGACGACGTTGAACAATCCAGCCGGGATACCCGCACGCACGCCGAGTTCCGCCAGTGCGAGAGCGGAAAGTGGAGTCTGACTGGCAGGTTTCAGAACGACGGCGCACCCAGCCGCGATGGCTGGTGCCACCTTGCGCGTGATCATGGCGTTGGGGAAATTCCATGGTGTGATGGCCGCGCAGACGCCTACAGGTTGCTTAATGACCACCAAGCGGCGGTCGGCGGATGGTGCAGGGATGATGTCCCCGTAGATGCGTTTGGCTTCCTCGGCAAACCACTCGATGTATCCGGCACCATAAGCGATCTCGGCGCGGGCCTCGGCTAGTGGTTTGCCCTGCTCGCTGGTGAGAATCGTCGCAAGGTCTTCGGTGTGCTCAATCAGGAGGTCGAACCACAGGCGCAGAATCCGCGAGCGTTCGAGGGCGGAGGTCTTTTTCCATGCCGTCATTGCCGTTGCTGCGGCTTCGATGGCCCGCTGAGTTTCTGCTTCTCCCATGACAGGCACGCTGGCGAGAATTTCGCCTGTCGAAGGATTTAAGACGTTGCTTCGTTCGCCGGAGTCAGCATCGATCCATTGACCGTTAATGAATGCGAGAGATTTGAGCAAAGAGGGATCTTGCAGCGGTTTCATGAGGATTAAACTATCATGGTCGGTGCCGATTTGCTCGCGCAATCATTGGGCGTGAGTCTCGGCCACGTATCTTTCGAGAACTTTAGCCAGTCTGTGAAACATCCATATCGCGAGGTCGCAGGAATCACTGAATGCGGATACCTTCGCAGTCGTCTTTTCCGGAAGTGCTTTCGATGCGGCTAGCATCTCGGTGCGCACGGGGAGGATACTTGGATGGTTTTTTCGGCTGGTATCGCGAAACGTAGCGACGCTCTTGGCGGTGGGCTGTTTGGTGCATTCTCTGGCGAGTGACAATAGGTTGTTCAGACTTGTGACCATAGGTGCTACCAGTTCGTGGTCGGGTGTGGATTCTTTGAGTTTATGAAGGTGTTCGTTTACCTCGCGCACCGCTTCCTCCAAATAGCGAATGACTCCGAGTTCAGATCGCAAGAGGTGAATCGCGTGCGCTTCCTCGTCCCGCAGCCGGTTGTGGCTGGATACACGACTTAGGAACCGCTCGATTGCGCTGGCAAGTGTGATGAATGCTGGATTTGCGCTGGACTCGCCGTTTGCATCGTAGGCGGGAGTTGCAGCCTCAAATTGAAGCGATCCCACGAGTCGCGCAGATTCCTTAAGTGTCAAGTCGGGGGCATTGCCCGGGTCGGTGACCGCGGTTTCGTTGATGAACTGGGGTTTCGCGAACGCCTCCTCGCCGGATTCCGGAATGAGGCGCTTCAGGACGTCGATGATTTTTCCGGTGAATGGAGCCAACAGCGCCGCTGGCAGCAGGTTGGAAAGCAAAAACAGAATGGCGAGTTGCAACTCTGTCGAATCCGGCGCGATAAGCATAGCGAGCGAGATCGGCCCGGGCACCCCGAGGAGCTCAGCGAAGGTTAGAACAATCATAACAACGCCCGTCCATACGCAAAACGTGTCCTCGAATCGGACCAATCGCTTGGATGCACTATCGAGATTCATTGATAAAATGAACCGCAGCCCGATGGCACCAAGGTTCGTGCCATAGATTAGAAGCCCAGCCTGCGCAGTATCGAATTCGCCGGCCGACGCGAGCGTGATGATCAACATCGCTGCTCCCGTGTTCGATTGCAGAATCGCTGCAGCTAAAATCCCAACGCCAAACGCAATCGGTGCAGAACTTACCGCGCCGCTCATGAGCCCCTGAAACCAGATCTCGGTTTTGAGCGGGGCAGCTCCGGCACTCATGGATTGCAGACCGAATAAAATCAACCCGACTCCTAGCAGGCCTCCTGCGGCGCTACGCCAGAGCGACTGACGGATCAATGCGGACAAAATCCCGGCGGCACCGGTGAAGTATGCTACGAGCGGGTGGATATTCAGCGTGGCGAGGAAAACCAATGCTGTGAGCCCGACATTGCACCAGAGAATGACTGGTGCCGCACCGTGCGTGGTCACGAGCCCCGATCGTTGCATGCCCGCGAGGACAAATGTGACGGCGGTCGCACTCTGCATCAGCGCACCAAATCCCACCCCGGCGAGCGCAGCCAAGGCCGGTCGCGTCGATACGCGCTGCATCACATGGCGGAAGCTTCTTCCCGAAAGTCGCCGCAGGTTCTCCCCCACGAGCTGCATCCCGAGGAAAAACAACCCGAGACCAAGAACCAGCGAACTCAGTCCCTCCATGTGGCAAAGCTCCTCACGATGGATTCTTCAAATACGAAAAATCCACGTTTACGAGGTCACCGATGCGGTCGATTGCGATGTCCGGTGCGGGGTAGGCATATTCGACCCCGGCCGCCTTCGCGTAGTGGCCTTGTTTGACGAAGACGGTGGTCAGTTTGCTTCCCCAGATTTCTTTCATTGCCGCGAGGATGCGCAACTTGTCATCAATCATGACGTAGTGGTTCGCTGGGTGCAGGCGTTCCACGTCATCCAGGTTTTCTTCCTTGTGAATGAAGATCATCACATGCCGGTCGATTGCTTCAAAAATCCCGGAACGCTCGATTTTGCGCGGTTGGAAGACAGCATCTCCGTCGGAAAGGATTGCCGCTGTGCCCCATTGCTGGACGTGTGCGATGGCGTCGAGCGAGCCGGGGAAGAGCCGGTTGGCAAAGGGATAGTCCACTAGAAACGTGGACATCCGCAACAACCGCGCGTCGTGCATGTCTTCCATGCGGTACCGTTGAAGAGTGCCCAAATAGTCGGCGTAGCCCAGTTCTTTGCGGAGTTCTTCGAAAATCTCGAAGTATCGCCGGCACGAGTCCTGGCCGAACGTATCAAGATACTTATGCAGATCGCGGGTCACGCTGTCGTTGTCGAGCAGCGTATTATCGATATCAAAAAGAAAAACAACGGGTTCCATAACGGGTGTTTAGGCTCCGGCAAACGCGGAGGTGAGGATTTCTTGGGCTTCGAACTGGATGCGCTCAAGGTGCGCGCGGTCCCGGAAGCTCTCGGCGTAGAGTTTGTACACATCTTCGGTGCCGGATGGACGGGCTGCGAACCAGCCGGAATCTGTTTCGACTTTCAATCCGCCAATCGCAGCCCCGTTGCCCGGAGCGTGCGTGAGGGTGCGCGTGATCCTGTCGCCTGCCAGCGTGTCGGCGGTGATTGATGCGGCGGACAAATTTTTCAGCGCTTTCTTTTGCGAGGCATCAGCGGGTGCATCGATACGTTCGTAAACTGGCGCGCCAAACTCTGCGGTGAGGGCGGCATAGTGTTCTCCCGGATCGCGGCCCGTGCGCGCGGTGATCTCGGCTGCGAGTAGGCCCATGATCGGGCCATCTTTGTCGGTGGTCCAGACTGTCCCGTCATGGCGCAGGAACGAAGCCCCCGCGCTTTCTTCCCCGCCAAACCCGAGCGACCCGTCAAACAACCCTGGCACAAACCATTTGAACCCCACCGGCACCTCCACCAGCTTTCGGTCGAGCTTGGCGACCACGCGGTCGATCATGCTGCTGCTCACCAATGTTTTGCCGATGCCCGCGGCGGCAGACCAGCCGGGGCGGTTTGCAAAGAGATAGGAAATGGCAACCGCAAGATAGTGGTTCGGATTCAGTAGGCCGGCACTTCGCGTCACAACGCCGTGACGGTCCACGTCGGTGTCATTAGCGAATGCGATATCAAACCGGTCTTTCATCCCGACCAGACCCGCCATCGCGCAGGGCGATGAACAATCCATGCGGATCTTCCCGTCCCAATCCACCGACATGAACCGGAATGTCGGGTCGTAATCCGCGTTCAGTAACGTGATATCCAATCCGTATCGCTCGGCAATCGGTCGCCAATACGCCATCGATGCATTCCCAAGGGCGTCCACTCCGATTTTCAGGCCTGCCGAGCGGATTACTTCAAAATCAATGACGTTCGCTAGCGCCTCGACATACGAGGTGACAAAATCAAACCGCTGGGTGCCCGGGGCCGCGAGTGCTTTCGCGAGAGGCACCCGCTTCACATCGCGAAGTCCGTTTGCGAGGATTTCATTGGCCCGGTTTTCAACCCAAGTCGTGATATCGGTGTCCGCTGGGCCACCATTCGTCGGGTTGTATTTGAATCCTCCGTCCTGCGGCGGATTGTGAGACGGCGTGATTACAATGCCATCGGCCAGACCAGTCGTGCGGTCGCGGTTGTATGCGAGGATCGCGTGCGAGACAGCGGGAGTTGGCGTCCATCCACCCGCCGCGTCGATACACACCGTGGCGCCATTGGCAGCGAGAACCTCGAGTGCCGTGGTCCATGCGGCCTCTGACAGCGCATGCGTGTCCATTCCGAGGAAAAGCGGGCCAGTTGTGCCTGCGGCGGTGCGGTACTCGCAGATCGCCTGCGTCGTGGCGAGGATGTGATCTTCGTTGAATGTGCGATTGAGCGACGAGCCGCGATGCCCAGAGGTCCCGAAGGCTACCCGCTCCGCCGCGACTGTTGGATCTGGGTGTTCCGCAAAATACGCCGTGATCAGGCGCGGGATATTTGTGAGGATAGTCGGGGGGGCGACGTGACCGGCGAGAGGATGCGTGGTGCTCATTGCTAGAACTACATGCAGTAGCCGGAATCCGAAAACTTATCAAAGCCAGATTTGTCGCAGAAGCCCACTCTGAAAAATCGCTGAAATATAATTTGCTATTTGGAACAGGGGTGATACTCAACGCTTTTAATGCACATCCGCTGGTCAGCTCTAACGGCCACACTCCTAACTACCTTCGCGATTTACTGCACATCCGCGAGCGCTCAAGAGATCGACTGGGAGCCTGATATCTATCCATCGGAAAACCTTTTCCCGTCGGTGGTGCTCGGAACTGCCCGAGTGGATCCCGATGCCGAGCTTTTTGCCGGTTGGGGTGGAAACCATCTCGGTGACGAAAACGGCGTGATCGGTGCCGTCATCGCCGGAGTCAAGAATGGGGATCAAGTTAAGCTAGTTATCGAGCCTAATGAATTCATCAAAAGCGGGACTTTCGACGGAGTGGTTAGAGAGGAAATCGACGGCGAGCTTTTAGTTCACCCGAAGGTTTCTTACAATTACCAAGCGCTGACTGGTGTCATGCAAGTGGCCCCCGTGGACGTGACGATGGAGTTGTTCGTCAACGGCGAAAGCCAAGGCAAAAAATCGGAAACTGTGACCGTTCGCACGGTGAATGATTGCCTTTACGCGGTTGAGGAGAGTAACTCGGTATCCGACTACAGCTGGCTCTTCACCGCGTATGTGAACGAAAACCACCCGTGGGTGGACACCCTGCTCAAGGAAGCACTGGATACCGGAATCGTATCATCGTTCGATGCGTACCAGTCCGGCAACGACGACCAAGTTCTTCTACAGATTTTTGCCATTTGGAATGTGATGCAGCGTCGCGGGATGCGGTACAGCGATATCACCACGACCGCAGCGGAAACGGATGGCGTGTACAGCCAGCATGTGAGGTTGCTTGACCAATCGATGGATTCCACGCAGGCGAATTGCGTGGACGGCACCGTGCTCCTTGCCGCGCTCCTCCGGAAGATCGGACTGCGGTGCAGCCTCGCACTCGTGCCGGGTCACATGTATCTCGCGGTGGACCTGAGCGACGACGCGATCATCGGGATCGAAACCACACTCATGGGCGAACAAAACCTCGCGCCCGCGGATCGTAAACAGTTTCCGGCCTTTGACAGTTTAGACGCCGATGTGCAGGAGGCCGCCTGGGATTCATTCCTAGGCGCAGTGCTCGCCGGAACGGAGCACCTCGAGGAAAATGCTGATGCTTTTGAAAGCGAAGACGAGCCGTCATACCAGCTCATCGACCTATCCGCCGCCCGCCGCATGGGAATCCTCCCGATCTCATTCCGTAACCCCTAACTCACTCAGAATATCCAAACTCAAACAACTAAACACACCCATACACCATGAAGACAACCCACGCCCTACTCGCCGCTCTAGCCTTCGCCACCTCAATCCCCGCGCACGCAGAGGAAACCACACTCATTGCCTACCCAACACTCGAAGAAACGAGCTTTACCATCGAAGTCCCCGACAGCTGGAAAATGACCGAAGCTGAAAACGGCGGCGATTTTTTCCACTTGGATGGTCCCACCGGCGCAATCTTCTCGTTCCGCACGATCGAAGGCAGCGAGGGCGCCTTGCAGGCCGCGATTGAGGACACCATGACCCATATCGGCACACTGTTTACCGATATCGAATTGGGTGATGCGCAGGATTGGACACCGGGCGGACTCCCTGGGTTCTACGCGACCGGCTCTGGAAAAGACAAGGACGGCACCGAAGTTCGGATCGGCGTGGCGTGGTGCGCGCTCAACGACGGAAAAATCGCGCAAATGTGGTTTGTCTCGGACGCGGACGACGCCTCCGGAATGGCGTCTGCCGAGTCGATTGCCAACTCGCTCGCATCGCCCCAATAACCGGGCGGTGATAACCTTTCGCAGGTAACGATTTCGACCAAACACAAAGCGGTTGGTTTTCCCACAACGAACTCCAGCCGCTTCCTTTTGAATAAAACAAAACCCCGTCCGTTTAACCCTACAAGACATGAGTAACGATTCCTTCACCACCACCACTAATACCTCTTGGTTCAGCCGGATCGGCAATGCAATCGGAGGCATCATCTTCGGAGTCATTCTCTTCCTTGGATCATTTGTTTTACTGACATGGAATGAAGGGCGTGCAATCCAGCGCGAAAAAACACTCACTGCGGGCGCAAGTCAGGTCATCTCGATTTCCGCAGACGAACTTCTCGCTGACAACGATGGTAAACTCGTCCATTTCAGCGGCGATGCGATGGCCGATGGCCCGGTTGAAGATCCGATTTTTGGAATTCAGGCAGAAGCCCTGAAACTCCGGCGCGACGTCGAGATGTACCAGTGGCAGCAATCGGAAAAATCCGAAACGAAGCAAAAGCTAGGCGGCGGCGAGGAAACGGTCACCACGTATTCTTACTCCAAGGGGTGGTCGTCGATGGTTATCGATTCCTCGCAATTTCACGTGCCGGATGGCCACTCCAATCCAGGCAGCATGGCTGCGGACAGCGCAATGTTTGAAGCCGAAGGGATTCACGTAGGCGAATTTGACTTGCCGCCGAGCTTGGTGGCAATGATCGATAACTTCACGCCGCTTCCGGCGACTGCCGAACAGGCAAAGAGTCTGATTGAGCGCCACGGAGCTCCTTTCCAACTCACGGTTGGAGGAGCGCTCTACCTCGGAGAAGATCCGGCATCTCCGCAGGTCGGCGATCTCAAAATCACTTTCCAACAGGCCGAGCCAGGTCCGGTAAGTGTTATCGCCGGTCAAGTCGGTACCACACTCGAGCCGTTTTCGATTGGAAAAATGGGGACGATCGAGTTGCTGAAAATCGGCACCGTCAGCGCAGCCACCATGTTTCAACAGGAGCAAGAGGGCAATGCCATGCTCACATGGATTTTGCGTCTGGTCGGGTTTTTAATGATGCTCTTTGGACTCCTCATGGTGACGAATGTCGTCTCGGTGGTGGCAAGTGTGATTCCGTTTCTCGGGACCATCGTTGGGGCTGGATTCGGGCTTATGGCATTCGCTGTCGCTCTGCCATTGACCCTCACAACGATTGCTCTCGCATGGATTGCCTACCGACCGCTGATCGGGATCCCACTTCTTGTTCTCGCTGGGGTTTCTATCTTTTTCGCAGGATCCAAACTCCTCAAGAAAAACCAGAAAAAGCTGCAACCGGTAGCCGAATGAGGGTTGCCCACATCGGATTCATTGCCCTGCTCGCATCGTTTGCGGGCAGCGCTTCGGCCAAGCTCGACATCGTTTCCACGAATGCCGATGCGCAGAGCCCGACCTATTTGCTGAAAGACACAACCACAGGCAAGGTCTTTGGAACATTCTGGGACGCCGCGAACGACAGTAGCGACTACGGATTCGAATCCGACAACCCACCGGAGTTTCTCTGGTCGGCGGATCGCGCGTACCTAGCTGTCAACCCAAGCGACAACCAGGCCCGCTGGACCACCCCGTTCCTTTACCGGGTAACCGCAGATTCGCTGGAGCCTATCGAACTGCCCGCCCTGCCGCCGGGCTCGGCGGACGCTCTGGAAGCGGTACGCAATGGAGCCAGTCAGCTCGCCGCAGACCAAACCACAGCCGTCCGCTGGCAAAACAACGGCTCGCTTTTGATGAGCTATTTCGCAGCCACTCGCGAAACCGACGAGAAGCCCCAAATCGAGGCCAGCCTCTGGGCCGATGTCACATTCGATGGCGACACAGCCTCGATCGCTGCCACCGGCCCTACCGAGCCTGCTGTGGATTCCTCGGTTGCGGCTACCATCGCCGCGAGCCTTCAGCCCGCTGCAATCTCCGATAAGCCCTTGCTGGAGTCCGAACCGTATTGGAGCGGCTCGCCGGACGACCTCGTCGGCATCCATCCGGTCAGCGGCAAAAACCCCGACGGCTCCGCCTACGAAGGCACCGTGGAAATCAAGGTGCAGCCCGAGGGCATGGCCGGAGGTATGCGGGTTACGATGGAGTGGAAAGTAGGCGCGAATGTCACGAGCGGCAGTGGCTTGCTCCAAGAACGCAACTTGGCTATCGCCCTCGAGGACGGCGTGGCCCTCTATAAGGTCGTTGGTGAATGGAGTAAATTCGTAAATCCCGATGATGGCGGACTCACGCTCGCCGGTCTTTGGACCACGGCGGGCTCCGGCGTGGCGACCCCGGAAACCATCACCGTCGGCAAACCCACAGATCCGGTTCCATCGTTCCCTAACGTCACACTCATTAACGGTCGCTTCATGACCATGGAAAAAGCGGTCGTTACGATCACCGGGGACGGTGAGGCGAAAGCGATCACATGGACGAAAGATGGTAAATCCGAGGAACTGACGGGTCTCGCCCTCGGAAATGGCCTGGCCGTGCGCCGCGCGCAAGGGGTTTCAGTTTTCTTTGTGAACACCGCACTCGACGCACCTTACCTGATGGGCCAAACGCTTACGGCTGAAAACACCATTGAATCCGAGAACCTCTTCCCGCCATTCTAGCGCCCGCATCTACAAATACAAAAACCATGAATTCCACGCTACACATCGCCCTCGCTACGTTGTTGCTGACCGTCGCCCCGCTGCACGCCGCTCTGGACATCGTCTCTAAGGATGGCAGCGCCACGGTTCTTGTCCTCGAAGATACCGCCACCGGGAAGGTGCTCGGCACATTTTGGGACCGCGAAACCGATAAGAGTGACTATGGCTTTGAGTCGTCCATCGTGCCCGACTTCCAGTGGTCAGCGGATCGCGCTTATGTGGCTGTCACTGCTGGTGCGTCGCGGAATCGTGCGGTCTCGCTCTACCGCGTCATCGGCGATTCGCTCAAGGAAATCGAAGTCCCAATGCTTTCAGCCGAGCAGGCTGCGGAAATCGATGCCATCGATCAAGCCGCCGGGGGCACTGACGCTGTGCGCTGGCAACCCGACGGCACGCTCCTTCTCAAATTCTGGGCGGACGGTGAAGTCACAAGCGACACTGAGACCCCCAAGCAAGCCGCCGTCTGGGCCGACCTCGAAGTCTCGGGAGATAAGGCAACCATCATGGGAACCAGTTCCATGGAGCCGAGCACGCCACCCGAGGGCATGTTTCCAAATCCTGCACCGCCTGCTGGTGAAACACTCGCTTCGGTGAGGGAGGCCAGTGGCGCGAGTGACTACGGATTCGACGCCTCCGGGCTTGTCGGAATTCATAAGGTAAGCGGACAAAACCCCGATGGCAGCCCCTACGAAGGCACCGTGGAAATTAGCTTCGTTAACGGAGTAGTCGGTCTCCAATGGAAAATCGGCGACAGCGTGTCGCTCGGCGTCGGCGCGATGGTCGGAATGACTCTCGGCGTTGTGCTGGAAGATGGGCTCGCGATCTACCGGCTGTTCGGACAGTCCGAAGGGCAGTCGCTCATCGGAGTGTGGGCAATGGCGGGCTCTCCCGGCGTGAACAATGAAGCCATCCTGATCGGCAACGCAGACATGAAACAGGCCGACATCACGCCAGAGAGCCTCAATGGAACTTATAGCTCGATCCGCAAAGTGGACGACGGCCAAATCGCCGGGCGTGCAACGATCTCGGGCGATGAAATTGCCAAGTCCGTGAGTTGGACTCTTGCCGAAAAGACCTTGGAGTGCCAAGCGCTGGCGCTCAGCGAGGGCATCGCCATCCTATCGCCGGACGGTATTTCCGTGCTCGAAAAACGTGGTGACTCGCTCAAGGGCAGCTTTGTGGGCAAATTAGGATTAAGCATCGAAGCCGAGACACTCACCCAGGTTAACCCATCCGAATAACAACACCCCAAGAATATGAAAAAAACCAACCTGTCAGTCACGCTCCTCGCGGCCGTGTGCGCTGCGTTGAGCATTCAACCCGTGCTCGCAGAATCCGCTGCATTCGCGTTCGACGGCTCCGCATACTATCTGCGCGGTGACGAGGCCGGAATCCGCGAATACCTCACCGATAGTGAAACATTCGACGATTGGACCACGCTTATCTCGATCCGTGAGTTCAGCGGCACCGATGACCCGAAAGCGTATGCAAACGCCATCCTCGCAAACGCGAAAGAGAGCGAACCGGATTCCAATGGCCAACTGCTCGAAAATGACGCGGCAGGCTCCTACATCGCAGACTTCATTCTATTCTCCGAGGACGGCGCGGACCCAGCCTATGTGGAGTGGAATCTGTGGCGCGCCGAGCGCAAAGGCGACGGCGTAGAGGCCGTGCAATACGCCCGGCGATTCTACAAAATCACCGACACCACCGCCCAAGAAATCAGCGATGCACGCCAAGAAATCGTGCCGCAACTCGCAGAATTTGTCGATCCGGCCAACGCCGCGCAATCCTCCGCACCAACCAGCGCGCCATCAGCTGGAATGCAAACCTACGCGTATCCAAGCGAAGACGCCGCTGACTTCACGATGGATGTGCCTTCGGATTGGGCAATCGAAAGCGACGACAAAGGCGCTTGGATTGTTTCCGCAGACAAACAATTCACAACCAGCGTGGTCGTGGTGGACACCGGCGACATCGAGGACGCGGTCAACTCGATGAAAGACCAAGTCGGCAAACGCTACTCCGAGGTGGAGTGGGCAGAACCAACTAGCCACACCAATCCCAAGAACGGCGTCGTCTTGGAAGGGAACGACGGACTCGCCGAAGACAAAGGCGTGAAGTTCAAGGTCGGCGTCTATGTTTTCTCCAAAGATGGCTCGGACAAAGCGTATATCCTGAACACATGGGCTCCGGAAGCCACCCTCATGAATAACGGAGCAGGCATCATGAGTATGCTCTCAACCGCCGAGTTGAAATAATCAATCCCGTAAACCTAAACAGACCACGCAAACTCAAAAATCAAAATCCATGAAACAACTACTCCTCGCCGTATTGACACTCGGACTTGTATCCACCGTGCTCGGAGGCCCGACCGAAGTGCCAAAGGGCTCCGCTCTGCGCACCGAACTTTTTAACCTCGCTCGCAGCGGCGTCGAGGCGGAAGCTGGCCAAACCGTGAAGTTTAACGGTTCTCTCAAGCGTCTTGGCGACTGGGCGTTTTTTGTCGGTCAGATTGTCGATGCGTCTGGAAAGCAAATTCGCGTCGGTCCGAACGAAAGTGCCGACACGGCACTCCTCTGGAAAATCGTCGATAGCGAATGGCAGTCGATCACCTATATCGTCGGAATGACCGACGTTGCCTACGCATCGTGGCCGGATGAATACGGCGTGCCGCAGGAGCTAATCTTCCCGGAAGGTTGATTTCTGTGCGATTGCACCCGACTCGCGCCGCATCGATCGTCTTGGCTTTTGTCGCTGTTTTCGCTTTTTGCGGCAGAACAGCGCTGGCCGACTCAATGGGCTATGATGTTCGTGGTGACGAGGTGTTTTACGGCAAGCGCGTTTACGTGTTTGCCGTCTGGCATACGAAGGCAGAGAAAATCTCGGGAGCTGACGGCGCGACGTTTCAAATTCTGAATCGGACGACCTACGCAAAAGACGCGGCAAACGCCTTCTTCGAGGGCCGTCGGATGTCCGGCGCGGATGCTGCAAGCTTTGAGCTCATCCCACCACGTGGAGCGAATCGTGATGCACTCTACGCCCGTGATGGGCGGCGTGTGTACTTCGAAGGCAGCGTGTTGGATGGTGCAGATCCGGCCACGTTCGAAGTGGACAAGCAGCGCGCTGGACTGGCCCGCGACAAAGCGCAGGTTTATTTTGGGCGCTCGGTGATCGTGGGGGCGGATCCCCGCTCCTTCGAGATGATTGGATCCGATGCTCCCATCGGAAGGGACAAGCGGGGATACTATTATGGTCCTATCTCGGTAAAAGTTCAGGATCCTTCGTCGTTTGAACTCATGGCCACGAGTGGAGCGCCCGGTGTGATCTGGGCCCGCGACGCAAAGGCGTATTACATCGGATCGAATGCAACGCCAATCTCCGGGACGGCCACGTTCAAGGAATTGAGCGGAGGTTACGCCAAGGACGGCACTCGCGTCTCGTATCGGGGCGAGCCGATTCCCGGTGCCGATCCAGCGAGCTTTTCCGTGCGTGTTTACGATGGCGATGCAATCAAAGGTCAGGAGTTTGTAGTCGCGAGAGACAAGAACCACTTTTATACATCAGACATGGCAACCAGCGACATCGCGGACGGTTCTACTTTCGAGGAACTCGGGAGGAGCTATGCGAGAGACTCGACGCAGGTCTATTTCCTGAGTCGTGTCGTCGAGGGAGCTGACCCCGCCAGCTTTACTACGACGGAAGTCAGAGGCGTTCGCGGCCCCAACAAAGGCGCACCTGTCGTGCAGGACAAAGATCACTACTACCAAAACGGCGATCCGATCTCAGCAAAGTAGCGTATGCCCATTCCCCACCATCGAATCTGGTTTGCACTCGTCGCGGTTTTGCCTTGTTTGCTTCCCGCCGTCGCTGTCGCCCATAAACACGGACCCACCGGCACCTACACGGAATGGAACTGGCCGGAGGCCCCGGCGAATCCAGATGGCAAAGTCGGGTATCGCGATTTTCATCACCGGCTGACTATCGAAGCCACTCCGGCGGACACAGACGAAGGATACTTCTGGTCGCATCAAGTCGCGCTAAAGGATGGTGAAACGGCTTACTTTGGACTGCAAACGCTGGGGTACCAGCGGCCCGATGGTTCCCGCGGCCGCGTCGCGATTTTTTCCATCTGGGAAGCTCTCGCAGCGCGCGGTCCGGGTATTGCGCAAAGGTTCGGAGGCGAGGGTGTCGGGTTTCAGACGTTGATTCCCTACAATTGGCAGGTTGGCCGCACGTATGCGCTCCGGATGTTCAAGTGCGGTGAAAGCCGTCGCGGCACCGAGTGGACTGGCACCGTGAGAGACGAATCCACCGGCGTCGTAAGCGTCATCGGCACCATCACCGTGCCCAAAAAATGGGGCTATCTCGATTCATGGTCTGTGATGTGGACCGAGCGGTACACCGGACGCGAGGTTTTGAAATGCTCCGACCTTGGTTACGCTCGCGCACGCTTTGAAACCCCTACGGCAAATGGTGGCCAGATCACGCCCGATAACCACAGAAACTACATCACCGAACCTGCAAACTGCCCGAACTCCCGCGTCCGCGACGTCACGAACGGAAGCCGGCAGGAAATGGGCATTCCGAAATAAACAACCGACACACACCGTATGAGAATCGCATCGTCCATTTTAGTTTCATTCTCCGCTCTTACCACGTTGTTCGTGTGCGCATCCAACTTGGATTGGGGCGCGGGATTCCTTGCGGCACTGGGATTCCTCGTTTGGGTCATGCTGCCTTTTGGCGTTGCCGCTGCCGCCCTGCGCAAGCATCGCAACGCAGTCGGAAGCGTCTGCGTGATCCTCCTCGCCATCGCCTGCGCCTCGGCCGCTTTTGCTTACGTGGATAGCTTTTATATCAACTCGGACGCCCAGAGCGCATTGGTTTTCGTCGTTGTGCCGCTCCTGCAACTCGTCATTGTCGCACTGCTCTACCTCGTCGCTGCCTTTGTTTCCCGGCGTTCACCATCGACGAATGTCGGACCGACACCAGCTGCAAAATAGCTCAGTGTCTGAAGCTCGCTAGATGCCGACAAGAAAGAGTTCGGACGAGATACTGTCGTCATCACGGGACTGCTAAAGCAGGATTACGAGATCCCATATGATTTACAACGCCGATCGCCGCGATGCGGGTCGTCCGGATGTCAGCCGTGGGGCGGAGTAAAAGTCGGAAGCTGAAGTTTAAGGAAGTATTGCGTGTGACGAACTAAACGGGATGGACAAGATCTACTGGATTATACGGATGCGGGTCGTCCGGATGAAATCCGGACAGAGGACAGGAGATTTCTCACGCCACTCGCAACCGGGTTTGCAGATGACGTAAGAAACCTCCGGTCCCGTATGTTTTTCGAATCGAAAAACTTCCGCCCGTATCCCGCATCAATTCTCTTAATTCTGTCTAGCAATCCTCAACGTCTTGGCGTCTTAGCGCGAAAACCGTATGTGCATTTTCTCGTTAATCTACAAAATCTTGTTAAACACGTTTAGTTTGTCACAGCATCCAAATCCAAAATTCAAAATCAAACATCACTAATCGTCCCTCTCCCGCCAGTCCTGTTTAGTTCGTATTTCGTCTTGTTTGAGCACGATGAAGTATTCGTAGATCGATTGTAGCACCGCATACGTCACGCCCGGCTTGCCGTCGAGGAACGCGCGGCGGGCGAACATCATGTATGCGAATTTGATGAGGGGCCGACCGGGAAATCGATAGAAGAGCCCCTTCTGATGATACCGGCGCTCGGAGAAATCTTTTGAAAACAGCGCCTTCGACCAATGGAAGTCAAAGTTGCCCTTTTGCTCATCCCACCAGCGTTTGGCTTCCATCGTCGAGTAAACATTGTGTTTGTCGATCCAGTGCCGGATCCCTTTGGAGAATGGAAAATGGTCGAACGGTTCGGCCAGTTCGCCAACTGCACCATCCACGATTAGCACTTCGTTTACCTCCCGTTCGTAGTGTGCCTTTCCAGCGCGCACCAGCCGAACATAAAACGGAGATATCTGTGCGTGTTTCAGCCAGCGGCCTTGGAAGAAGTCGCGCCTTCGTATTCGGAACGCGGCGAATGGTGTGGGTGTCGAGGTGATTAGCTTGATCTCATCCTGCAATCGATTCGGAATCCGTTCGTCTGCATCCAAAATTAAAACCCATGGATGCTTGAATATGCAGGATGTTAATGCTGCATTCCGGTGGGTGGCGTAGCCGTCAAATTTTCGCTGCGTTACCGTCGCACCAGCGGCTGCCGCGATCTCAACCGTCCTGTCCGTGCTGAACGAATCAAAAACATGAACGTCGTCCGACCATGCCACCGACTCCAGACACCCCGGCAAATCCTGCTCTTCGTTTTTTGTAAGGATAAGAACGGAAATCATGAAGTCAGATCAAATGGCGTTTTTAACCACGGATGGGAACGAATGGGAACGGATGGAAATGCAAATGCAAATGGGTAGACTGTGGCATTGGTTGATCCGCTAAAATCCGTGCGATCAGTGGTTCTCTGTATGATATGCTATTTTACCCAATAGCCTAAACCTAATCAGGGATAGCTGCGGCGTTTTGGCGAATATGCTCCGGTTTAAACATCGAGCACAGGGTGATGCTCTTTGGGAAATCAGAACCCAATTGCTTCAAGATTTCCGCTGGCTGTTGACCGGGTTGGCGATTTCGAAAGGGTGAAAAGAAGATATTTGGCTGATCGCTCCGACTCTCGAGCGTGGCCGCGTAGTGTGGCATGCCGGGCGCGTTGTCGAACTGTAATAGATCGGCGGCGTCGAGATAGCTCGTGTGCGTCCGTTCGTCATGCATCATGATGGCGAAGCCGAAGGCCCGGATTTTGCCTGCCTGCTTCAGATTTTGAGCCGCAGCCAAAACGTCCGATATGGCATCGATCCTCTCGCGTGGCTCGTGAACCAAGAGAAAATCCACGTAATCGGTTCCAAGCTCGCGCAGGCTCCTCTCTAAGCTTGATTTCATGACGTCCGCTGTGATCGGAAGACGCTGATGGAGCAGATCGGCAATCCGACTGGACTTTGCGGTGGGAGCGTGGAGCGCTTGAGGCTGGGCGGGTTGGCTAGTTGGTTTTGACTTCTTAAGCGACCGAAGCAGCGGCTTGAGCGGAGCGAGCGCTCCGGCCAGCGCAGTCGCACGAATGCCAAATTTTGTTGCGATGGTTACCTCATCCCGGCGGTCCCGTAGAAAGCGACCAACAAACCGCTCCGCCTGTCCGTAGCCGTACGACCGTGCGAGGTCAAAATGCGTGATGCCACAATCCAGCGCGGCCGAAAGCGCAATCCGCGCAGTCGCCGCATCAACCGATCCAAGGATTGGAGCGCAGCCGAAACCTAGAACTGATGTTTGAATGCCGGGCAGAATTTCGATGCGTTTCATAAATACGTTTTAACCACGGATTAAACGGATGGACACGGATAGTTCAGAAGGAGTGAATTGAATGCAATATCCGTGAAGATCGGTGTGATCGGTGGTTCGCTGTATTGAATGCACTGTTACGCTCGGCACGTGTGGTGAATGGGTTTCAGCTTTCAGCTTTCCACTTTCCGCTTTGCGTCAGATGTCCCGCAAGTCTGCATGCCATTGCGCACATGAAGAAGGTCGGGTTGGCTTGTCCGGAGGTCGGAAATGCTGAACTGCTACACACATACACGTTGGACGGGCCAAACAGCTTAAGGTCACGATCAACCACACCGCTCTGCGGAGAGTCTCCGATCCGCGTCGTTCCAGATTGATGAATCCCATCTTTAGACATCGCTCGAATCGCTGCCGGGAGTTCAGCCTTCGGAAACCAATATTCGAGATGCCCGCAGTTTGAGGCCCTGAGGCTTTGATCCAAAAGCTCATGGCAGCGAATCACTGACTTCACATCATCATCGACCAAGTCATAGTGAATGATTAGAGATTCACCATCCGCGCCGAGTTCCATCCTGTTCTCGCGGTGGGGGATTTGTTCTGCGTGAAAATGCAGGGCGTAGCGGTTTTCCGGACTGTAAAGAAACACGCCCGGAAGTTTTCGTTTCAGCAAATAGCGTTTGTAAAAAATCGTCGCGGGTGTGAGCAGGGAGCCGGGAAGTCCGCGCAGGATGTTCATTATGTGCTGCGGAACACCAGTCACTTTCCCCTTGGTGACCGAATGGGAGATAGCCGGTGGTGCCAGTTTTTTGCCAAGCACGGGGGTGATCATCGCCAGGTACATAAATGACATAGCGCCGCTGCGGTGCGAGGGGTCGAAGTAGAGCGGATTATCCAGCCAGATCGCTGTGTTCAAAAGGTTCTCGCGGCGGAGGACGCTCGCGGGAAACTGGAACCTGCGCCGGACGTAGGGCCCGTCAGCCTCTTGAATGAATCCGTAATCCGTTTTCTTTGGATCGCCATGAAACTTGACGCTGGCGATCTTGCCAGACACATGCCCTTGGTAATATCGGCCGAGAGCATCAGGGGGCCCGCCGATGGATTTGAAAAGCTGTGGATTTACGAGCAGTAGCCGGGTCGTTTCCTGCGTTCCGGCAGCAATCACAAACACCGTGGCGCGAACCACAAATTCGGTGCCATCGCTCATCTCTGTGAGCGTCAAAGAAGCAATATGCCCATTCGTTTCGGGATCGCCAAAGCGTTTGGCCATGCAGTTTTCTAGCACATCGATTCGGTCCGATGCGTAAAGGTGATCCCGGTATCGAACCCCAAACCGTGTCGGCATACTCCATCGCTCGACGACAGTGTCCGTAACATCCCCACGAACGAAATGCTCTGCGATCGGTGGAACCGGCGCGTCACAATCGACAAGGTCAAATGGCCCTGTCCCACATTCAAAAATCTCCTGCGTTCGGGAAACATAGGGCGCAGTTTCCTGCAGGATGGATTGGTCCCATGTGCAATCATCGCCGACTATCGGACGGGGCAGAAAATCCACTTCATCATACATGACACACCGCCCGCCCCAGCTCGCCGAACTCCCGCCCAGCCCCTTGTTCGTGCACTCATACGGGTCATGGTGATTCACCGAATTCCGCACTTCGATGGTATCATCCAGCACATTCTTGGCTGGCATCGAATCACGGCCGAACTCAACCAGCAAAATTGATGCGTCGGGCTGGAGTCGTTCCAGCTCAAGAGCAGTCGTAATCCCGGCAGGCCCTGATCCCACAATACAGAAATCGTATGTTTTTGTGGCCGCTGTGACAGGATCAGTTTTCATGACAGAAGTATTTAACCACGGATGGAACGGATGGGCACGGATGATTCAGCATGCGAGAACTGGATGCATTATTCGTGAAGATCTCTGTGATCAGTGGTTCCAAGTATTGAATGTATCTTTCATCCACAGCCGATCCGTGGATTTGACCTGCCCCCGGAAGCGGGACACTTCAAAACTAGAGATCTGCGTTTTGTTTCGTTGTTTGGTTTCTTTGCCGCGTAGGTGCGCAAGCACCCGGTTGTTCCCCCCGAACGCCTGCCGCGGCGAG
>Ga0247844_1002856_pt1 | contig 26975 bp, 32 predicted proteins | sample LaCtaG_FD_192421 | JGI IMG/M metagenome (GOLD analysis project Ga0247844, IMG submission 192421) | Freshwater microbial communities from meromictic Lake La Cruz, Castile-La Mancha, Spain - LaCruzMarch201714.5m_1 | ecosystem: Environmental > Aquatic > Freshwater > Lake | place: Spain: Castile-La...
GGACTTGGCCGCCCGATTGCGAGAGCCCGGTTACGAGCACGAAGGCATGTTGGAGTCTGAAATGGCTGCTGCGGTTGCCGGCGGTGTGACCAGTTTGGTATGCCCGCCCGATACCGATCCCGTGTTGGACGAGCCCGGCTTGGTTGAGATGCTTCGCTTTCGTGCAGAAAAATTGCACCAAGCCAGGGTGTTGCCTTTGGGGGCATTAACCCGAGGCTTAAACGGCGAAATTTTGACCGAGATGCTACAACTCGCTGAGGCTGGGTGTATTGGTTTTGGTCAGGCCGAAGTAGCGCTGGCCAATACCCAGGTCATGCAACGCGCCTTGCAATACGCCCGTTCTTTTGGCTATACCGTTTGGCTGCGTCCCCAAGAGTTGTACTTGGGTAAAGGTGTTGCCGCTAGCGGGCCCTTGGCAACCCGCATGGGTTTAAGTGGCGTCCCGGTTGCCGCCGAAACCATCGCATTGCATACGATTTTTGAACTCGTGCGCGCTACCGATGCCCGCGTTCATCTGTGCCGTATCAGTAGCGCCGCGGGCGTAGAGCTTATGCGCTTGGCTAAGGCACAAGGCTTGCCAGTGACCTGTGACGTCAGCATCAACTCCTTGCACCTTACCGACCTCGATGTCGGCTACTTCGACAGCCGGACTCGCTTGACCCCGCCGCTGCGCCAGCAGCGTGACCGCGAGGCCTTGCGAGCGGGGCTCGCCGATGGAACCATCGACGCCTTGGTGTCAGACCACACACCGGTAGGCGCCGATGAAAAAGACCTCCCTTTTGCAGAAAGCGAACCTGGCGCCACGGGGCTGGAACTCTTGCTCAGTTTGACTCTGAAGTGGGCGCAAGACGACAAAGTTCCCCTGGGACAAGCGCTTGCCTGCGTGACCAGCCGCAGCGCCCATGTTTTGGGTGCGTCCTTAGGCACTTTGGCAGGCGCATTAGGAAAGCTAGTTGTCGGCGGTATCGCCGATGTGTGTGTGTTTGATCCGAAAGAATCCTGGGTTGTCACACCCAGCGCCCTGCGCAGCCAAGGCAAACACACGCCCTTTGGTGGCTACGAACTCCCCGGACGCGTCCGCGCAACCGTGGTGGGCGGTTATCTGGCTTTCGCTGCGCAAAGCAATAGCAATAGCGACGAAACCGGCGGCTAAGCCATGCCACCCATGCGCCTCACGCGCAATCTTCGGGCCGTTTGGCGCTTGCTGCGTTTGTTGTCGCATTTGGTCAAAGGGCTGTTGAAAATCGCATTTCTTTTTCCGCGTTATTCCCAAGCCCAAAAAGACCAAGCGGTTCAAATTTGGGCACTCGCACTCTTAAAGCGCTTGGGAATCACGCTTCGCGTTCTCGGACAAGCGCCGCTGACTGGCCCCGTATTGCTCGCGGCCAACCATATCTCTTGGCTGGACATCATCGTGATGCACGCCGCTCGCCACTGCCGGTTTATTTCAAAGGATGACATCGCCCGTTGGCCCGTGGTCGGAACGCTTGCAACCGCCGCCGGTACTTTGTACATCCAACGCGAATCGCGGCGTGACGCCCTGCGGGTGGTTCACCAGATGGCGGAGTGTTTACAAAACGACGAGGTACTTGCGGTGTTTCCCGAAGGCACGACGGGCGACGGAACCACCGTGCTGCCGTTTCACGCCAACTTGTTCCAAGCCGCCATCGCTACCAACGCGCCGGTGATGCCTATTGGTCTGAAGTTTGTAGACGCTGCGAGCAAAGAGCCCAGCTTTGCCCCGTGCTACGTCGGAGACGATACGCTCATCGGTTCGGTTTGGCGAACCTTGTGCGCCGACCCTATCAAAGCCGTGATTTACTTCGGCCCAAGCCAAACCGCCAAAGGGCGCGATAGACGCGCGTGGGCGGCAGAGATGCGTGACGCGGTCGTTGCGTTGCGGGTCTGAGCCTGGTGCCCCCGACAGGAATCGAACCTGTATCACTCCCTTAGGAGGGGAGAGTTCTATCCATTGAACTACGGTGGCGGGGACTTGTATTTTAGGTGCTGGTCTTTTTGATCGCTAAGCGAGAAAAACCCCAAAGCGGAATAACCCCTTGCGCAATCAAAACGCCTAAGCCGACGATCGCGGCAGCAAAGGCTTGGGTCCAATTCCATGCTCCGCCCATGGCGAACAGAATAAGCATCACGTAAAAAGGCGTCGCGTTCATGTGCAGGGAAGACAGCGCGATACCGATATTACCAATCGAGACAATCCAAAGTACTTGGCTAATCGCCAACCCGCCGATAGAGTAAATCGCCAGTGCACCGAGTTCTTTAAGGCCGAGCACGCTCCAGTCGGGCCCTTGGCCGCCCAGGAGAGCGTTGATTGCAGCGGCAGCACCCATGCCAATGGCCGCGCCGCAAAGGGTGATGGTGGTTTGTCCGAGGGCGCTGAGTTGGGGGAAGGACGTAACAGTCATCCTCGAGCCTAAGGTGTAAAAAACCATGGAGCTAAAACACAGTGCCGCGCCAAGCCCGAGCCCCACGCTGTCTTTAGAGCCGCTAAGCGCCATCAATCCGCCCGCAAAACTCAAAACCAAACCCACCAATAAGCTCGCGGTGATTTTTCGCCCGTCCAAAACGACTTCAATCGCGATTCCCACCACAGGCATGGAGGCCGCGATCACAACAGCAGTCACCGCGTTGGTCATGCCTTGCCCCGCAGCGAGAAGGAATGCCCCAAAGCCGATAGTGCCCCCGCCTATCGCAATGCCTTTGAGCCAACCCGCGGTTTTAATCGTCGCACCACCTTCCATGAACCACCACACCGGAAGTAGACAAAGCGCTGCTAAGGCAATGCGAACCGCAGTTAAAAGCAAGGGTGGGACAGGGCCGATCAGTAGGTCAGCCGCAGGCAGACCCGCAGCCCAGACCAGCATGGACAACATGCAGGCCAGGTTGGCAAGGGGGCGGCTCAGTGAGGCGGAGGTAAACGAACGCACCCCGGCTCAACCAAAGCGGCTGTTGAGCTGGCGCATCAGGTGGCTGATGTCGGGGTCGTTAACCAATGCGGCAAGTTCATCGCTGGAAGCATCCGCAGAGTTTTTTACATTAGGTGGCGACGCTGTGTTTGTTGAAGGCGTCGCCATAGCTAAGGATGTCGGCCCATCGAGTTGAATTTCTTCAGGGCGGCGCTCGATCGTGTTGGAAGCGGGAGATGTTTCAAAACTCATCACCACCAAACTCACAGCAGCGACCAAAATACCTAAGAACCCAAGGGCGATGAGCGCCCAAAAAAGCGCCAGCCACACCGATCCAGCGGCTGGGATTTGCATTTGCGCATAGCTTTGGCCCAACTCGGTTCCCCAAACCATCCAAGGCAGTTGTTTAAACCACGCCGTAGGCCCAGCCTCGAGGCTTAAAAGCAAGCCAGAGACCAACAAGCAATACCAGTGAACCCAGTAGGCAGAGAGCAGTTTCTTAGACATGGGCAGATTCAATCAGAAAGGCTTTGGGGCCGCAGGAACTTTAAGCGCCAGTTGCGCAATCAAGTTACGTCGGTAATTGCTGATTTTGAGATTGCGCTCTTCGGTGGCCTTGGCTTCTTGCATATCGGCCTGAACTTTGGCTTGCAATTGGGTTATGTCGGTGCCCATTTGGAGAATGAGGGTTTCCAATTCATATTTGCGAAGCTTGAGGTCGTCAAGTTCAGCCAGCGTTCGCGAGACGCGAAGCAAAATATCTTGTGATTTATCTGCTTGGTCGAGCCGGCTAAAGAGTTCGCGTACGAGCTCGGCCGTCTCGGCAACTTTGGGAATGGGTGATTTAGAAGGCGTATGTGCCGTCGAATTTTCAGAAGCGTTGGGTGCTTGTTCAGAGATATTCAAACGGGACCCTTGGCGGTTAAAGTGGTAAACGCCTGTGGTTTCGATGGTTGGAGGCTGCACCACTGCAGTCGCAGGAGCCTGCGATTCAGCGTTACTGTGAATCCACCCAACAGTGGGATCAAATTTTTTCATAAGGCGTCTCGATCAATCAAACGGCTTTCTTGAACTTGCTAAAGAAGTTGCCAAAAGACCGGGCTGGTTCCGCTTGCACAACAGTGTGCGTTTGAAACTCTTTTTGGCGACTATGCTGTTCAAAAACAAAAGTATCCAATAATGTAGCACCCAATCCTGCGCGTTTTTTGCTATTCCAAATCGGCGTGACTTTATCGCCCACTTTCTTCAACTCGCGCGTTTCTTGAATTTCAGACACCGCTTGGCTCAGCTCGTGGCCGATTTGCAAAAAGCTCTCTCTGCAGTGTTGGTTTTTGGCGTTAAAGATGTACTCTTGGCCAAATATCGATTGGATATCCAAGAAAAACGGCAGCGGGCTGGTAAGCGAAAACCGTACGGGAAAGTTGTTTTGCGTCAGAATGTCTTGGTAGTCCTGTTCGCGGTGTAAGCGGCTTGGAACAATCACCAACTTGGGCGCGAAGTCCCCCGGAGTATTGAAAACCGCTTTAAAGCGAGAGACAAACTCGATCGAACTGCTGAGTTCAAGCTTGGATAGAGAAGTAGGAACAATGACGATATCAAAGTCCAACATCAAGGATGAGGGAAAGATATTGATCCAAGTGAGATCAGCGAACACGAAATCTGCATCGCGCTCGGCCAAGCGGATGGCTTGGCGCATTTTCAAAACTGCCAGCTGCGGATCGCGTTCGGTCACCACATCACAGACCGTGGGGGTTGCACCTTCAATGGGTGCCCTTGTGAGCCACGTACTAGAAGACGCTTGGTGGTCAAAGTCGACAAGTGAAACTTTGCGTTGGTGGTGATGGGCAAAGAAGGCCGCCAAATTGGCAGTCAAGGTACTTTTTCCAACGCCACCCTTTTGGCTCGTCACCAGAATTTTGATTGCGCTCATGTCGCTGTACTCTTTGAAAAGGGGGAGGAGGACAATAGAGCAATACTGGGAAATAGGCAAGTATTTTTATTACATTGATGTAATTTGGCCCTATTTCGTTAGCATTCGCATTGCTTCTTCAAGCCCCTTGAGGGTGAGGGGGTACATACGTTGCTGCATGAGTTGTTGAACCACGCTGATACTTTGGCGGTATTGCCAAACGCCTTGGGGCTCTGGGTTGATCCAGGCAAATTTGGGGAAAGCGCTGGTGAGCCGCTGCAGCCACTCCGCGCCAGGCTCCTCGTTGTTGTACTCCACGCTGCCTCCGGGCTGCAGGATTTCATAAGGGCTCATGGTGGCGTCACCTACAAAAATCAGTTTGTAGTCTTTGTTGTATTTGCTGATGATGTCCCAAGTCGCAAATTTTTCAGCAAAACGCCGCCGGTTGTTTTTCCACATGAAGTCATACACACAGTTGTGAAAGTAGTAAAACTCGAGGTGTTTGAATTCGGTTTTGGTGGCGCTAAAGAGTTCCTCAACTCGAGCGATGTGGTCGTCCATGGTCCCGCCTACGTCCATCAGCAACAACACTTTGACGTTGTTGTGGCGTTCGGGAATCATCTTGATGTCGAGATAACCCGCGTTGGCGGCGGTACTGCGAATCGTGTCGTCTAAATCGAGTTCGAAGTCATTGCCTTCACGGGCAAATTTACGCAGCCTGCGCAAAGCGACCTTGATGTTGCGGGTACCGAGCTCTTGGGTGTCGTCGTAGTCTTTGTAGGCGCGTTGGTCCCAGACCTTGACCGCGCTGCGGTTGCGACTTTTGTCTTGTCCAATGCGGATGCCTTGCGGGTTATGACCGTAAGCACCAAAGGGCGAGGTGCCGCCGGTGCCAATCCATTTGCTGCCGCCTTCGTGGCGTTCCTTTTGTTCCTCAAAGCGCTTTTTAAGCGTCTCCATCAACTCATCCCAACCGAGTTTTTGAATTTTTGCGAGCTCTTCGGGGCTAAGTTGAAGCTCTAAATTTTTACGCAACCACTCCAGTGGGACTTCTTTGGTGAAGTCGGCAATCATCTCAACGCCCTTGAAGTACGAAGCAAATGCGCGGTCAAACTTATCGTAGTGTTTTTCGTCCTTGACCAACGCGGTACGGCTTAGGTAGTAGAAATCGTCAATCGCATAGCCGTTGGCTTCTTCGTCATTGTCTGGTTCGGGTGTATTCGGCCCGACAACGCCTTTTTGCAGCGCTTCTAAAAGAGTCAGGTACTCTTTAACGGAGACCGGCAGTTTGGCTGAGCGAAGGGTGTAAAAAAAGTCGAGCAACATAGCGTAAAAAGATCAACGGGGTTTGTTTAAAGCGTGCAACAGTTGCGCCCGAACTTCGGGCCACTCTCCAGAACGAAGGCTGTAGATCACCGTATCGCGAATCGTCCCATCGCGCCGCAGCGCGTGGCCGCGCAAAACGCCGTCTTTTTTGGCACCTAGACGTTCAATGGCCGCGATTGAAGCGAAGTTAAAGTTGTCTGTTCTCCAGCCAACCACATGGCAGCCCAGTGTTTCAAATGCGTGGCTCATTAACAGCAATTTACACGTGCTGTTCACGTGGCTGCGTTGGTAGCTTTTGGCATACCAGGTGTAACCAATTTCAAGGCGTTGAATCGCGGGAACAATGTCGTGGTAACTGCTGGAGCCAATCACTTTGCCTTTGCTGTCTTCGATGACAGCAAAGGCAAAGCGATGACCCGCTTCGCGCATCGCCAACGCATCTTCGATGTATTTGCGAGTATCTTTTGGCTCGGGAACCGACGTGACACGAATATTCCATAACTCGCCGTCAGCCGCCGCTGCGCGAAGCCCCTCTTCGTGGGCCAACGCAAGGGGGACGAGAGAAACGCCGCGAGCACTCAGCGTAATAGGTTCTACAAAAGCCATGGAATCCTTTTATTCTTTCTCTTTGCGTGATTTTTGCCAGCGCCTTGCCCATTGCAAACCGAGCCCACCGCCCAAGCCCACGAGCAAGATCGCAAAAATGCTCGCGTTTCCATAGCCTGGCGCAAACAGGTCAAGGCCAAGCAATCGACCTGCCCAAAACCCTGCCAAGGCGCCACCGACAAAGCCAATCGCATCAGACAGGCCTTCGGCCCACAGATTTTTTTTCATGGCGTATTGTCTCAACGGTTATTGCGTTGCATGAACATCAGTTTCTCAAAAAGCGAGACGTCTTGTTCGTTTTTCAAGAGCGCACCCACCAGCGGAGGAATCGCCATTTTTTCGTCTTTGGATTGAAGCGTTTCTAAAGGGATGTCTTCGGCGAGCAAGAGTTTGAGCCAATCCAAGAGTTCGCTGGTAGAGGGTTTTTTCTTGAGGCCTGGCAAATTGCGAACCTCGTAAAAGGTTTTCATGGCCGCACTCAGCAGTTCCTTTTTGAGCCCGGGGAAATGAACGTCCACGATGTTTTGCATCGTGGGTGCATCGGGGAATTTAATGTAGTGAAAGAAGCAGCGGCGAAGAAAAGCGTCGGGCAATTCTTTTTCGTTGTTGGATGTAATGAATACCAAAGGGCGGTGTTTGGCCTTGATGAGTTCGCGGGTTTCGTAGCAATAAAACTCCATGCGGTCGATCTCTCGCAACAAGTCGTTTGGAAACTCAATGTCGGCTTTGTCGATTTCATCAATCAAAAGCGCCACTGGGTGGTCGGCAGTAAAGGCTTGCCATAAGACGCCTTTGACAATGTAGTTGTGAATATTCTTGACCCGCTCACCACCATCAATATCTGAGAGCTGCGAGTCGCGCAGGCGGCTCACGGCGTCGTATTCATAGAGTCCTTGCTGGGCTTTGGTGGTGGACTTGATGTGCCACTGAAGCAAGGGCAAATCGAGAGCTTGGGCGACTTCTTCTGCCAACATGGTTTTACCGGTTCCGGGCTCGCCTTTGACCAAGAGCGGCCTTTGCAAAGTGATTGCCGCGTTAACGGAAAGCATAAGGTCTTGGGTGGCAACGTAATTTTTAGTTCCGTGAAATTTCATAGCGGTCGTTTTTCTTGACAATAGTCATTGTTTGCAGGGGTGCGATGGGCTCGGATAGTCATCGATATAATCGCATAGTTAATTTATACCAATCTCTACCTGATTGTCTGCGCAAAATGAATCAATTGCTTCTGTCCCTGTCTGCTTTTCTTGTCGCTTCTGTGACCGTACTTTCTGCCAATGCGCTAGAGATCAAGGGTGATGCCAAGGCGGGGGAAAAGAAAAACGCCATGTGTATCGGTTGCCACGGCATCGTGGGATACCAAGCGAGCTTCCCTGAAATCCATAAAGTTCCCAAAATTTCTGGCCAAGGCGAGAAATACATCATTTCCGCACTCAATGCCTACAAAAAAGGCGAGCGCAAGCATCCAACAATGCGCGGAATTTCCGCATCACTTTCTGATCAAGACATGGCTGATTTGGCTGTTTTCTACGCGACCAATGGCGTCGATACGAACGCCAAGCCCTTGGAAAAAGCGGCTGATGGCTCAGCCAAAGCCATGGAGTTAATTGCTAAAGGCGCGTGTTTGTCTTGCCACGGTGAAAGCCTCAGCAAGCCGATTGATCCAAGTTACCCTAAGCTTGCTGGTCAACACAATGACTATCTTTATGTCGCGCTCAAGGCTTACAAGGTGGATGGCAACCCCCAAGTGGGCCGTGGTAACGCGATCATGGGCGGTGTCGCAAAACAGTTCACCAATGCGGAGTTAAAAGAGCTGGCCAATTACATCGGCCGCTTGCCGGGTGATCTGAAAACCGTACCTGAAAGCCGGTTCCGTTAATTCCTCGCCCGGATTAATCTCGGGTTGCGTGCCTTTGCACGCAGGCGATGTAAGTGTCCCCGTTTGGGGGGCGTTTCGCGCTCTGGCTTTCTTCCAACATCTTTCCTAAGCACTCCATGGTTTCATGGTGTGCGTCGTGAAGGGAGTTGCGCTTGTGGGTCAGCAGTTCAACCGCTTGACGAATTCCACGGGGCTGGTCAATGCTGCACTGCTCGCTAATAGACAGGTGCATCGACAAGTGCAAGAAAGGGTTGCTTTGTCCCTGGGCGTTGGGATACACCTGACCTAAGGCCGCATCCACATTGGAAAAATCTGCGTGGTACTCCGGATGCTCGGCGATCCATTGGCTGGCTAAAGTTTCGATGGCCTCCATAGGCGCTTTACGAAGCGATTTTTCATAGACGGCGCAAAAAAATCGACGAACATCTTCTTGTGAGGGACTGAACATGCGCCGAGGTTACCATGGGCTTTTGAAGCTTTATGAGCCACCAAGGTATGAAAACTTTTGAAACTTTACAAGACTTAGCCGATTGCGTCGGACAAGAAGTCGCGACCAGCGACTGGGTTGAAATTACCCAGGACCACATCAACCAATTTGCCCAAGCCACGGGCGACCACCAGTGGATCCACGTTGATCTTGAACGCGCAAGCCAAGGCCCTTTTGGAGCGCCTATTGCGCACGGTTTTCTCACCTTGTCGTTGATCCCTCAATTTTTTGACTCGGCGCTCAAGATCACTCAAGCGCGTATGGGTGTGAACTACGGACTCAACAAGGTTCGTTTTATGGCGCCCGTTCCCGTCAACAGTCGCCTGCGGGCGACTTTAAAGTTGCTCAAAGCCGACCCGATAGAAAACCACGGGTTTCAATTTACGTGGGAAGTCACCACCCAGCGAGAAGGCGTTGCTAAGCCGGTGTGTATCGCCGAGTCGTTGGCACGCCTTTATCCTTGAAGAGCTTTCTTTAGGCAAACCCGTTTTGTCGCCAAGCCTCAAAGACTGTGACTGCGACCGCGTTAGATAAATTCAGGCTGCGCTGGTCTTTTTGCATTGGGAGTTTGAGGCTTTGCCTAGGCCCAAACGAGGCCCTCACAGCATCAGAAATTCCCTTGGTCTCCGATCCAAAAACCAACCAATCGCCGGGTTTAAAGGCCGTATCGAAAGGATTTTTCGTCCCTCGGGTTGTCAAGGTAAACAGCCGATCAGGCGCGGGGCGTTCGGTGTCTAAAAAGGCTTGCCAATCGCGGTGGCGTTTGAGCGTTGCGTACTCGTGGTAGTCCAAGCCCGCCCGGCGCATGTGTTTGTCATCCATCGAAAACCCCAAGGGCTCTACCAAATGCAAGTTGCATCCAGTATTGGCTGCGAGTCGGATGACGTTACCGGTATTGGGGGGAATCTCGGGTTCCACTAAAACAATATTAAACATACACAGATTGTCGCTTGACCGATGGCCTTTTGGAATGGTTTCTTTTTAGTCGGTTCTTGCAAAAACCAATGCAGTGACGTGTTGTGCGCCAGCTTGTTTTAAGGCGAGCGCGGCGGCGTTAATAGACGCGCCGCTGGTCATCACATCGTCCACCAACACAATCCTTTTGCCTTTGAGTCGGTGGCGTTGAAGAGGTTCGATGGCGAAGGCATGTTCTACGTTAGCCAAGCGTTCGCGGCGAGGCAAAGAACTTTGGGCGGGTGTATCTTGGATGCGCAGTAAAAGCGTGTTGTTGACCAATTGCGGTGCCAACTCCCGCGCGAGTAAAAAGGCTTGGTTAAAACCCCTTTGACGCAATCGCTCTGGGGATAAAGGCATGGGTAAAACCCAGTCGGCAGCATCGAGTGCGGGGTCGACCCAAGGCGTACTTCGCATCAGAGTGGCCATGCTTCGTGCCCAAGCAGGGTTGTCATGGAATTTAAAATCGTGCACCATCTTTGCCCATGGAAAGCTGTAAGTCACAGCGGCGAGCGCGGCGTCGGAGTGCGGCGGATTATTTTTACAAACGACGCATTGGCGCATCCCCAGTAAAACCGGCAGGGCGCACCGACTGCAACGCGCACAAGGCTGGGCAAACAACTCCACGCAAGACTCACACACGCTCTGACTTGGCCACGCGTTACACACCGCGCATTGGCTCGGGAGTCGATAAAAAAACCTTTGAACCCATTGGCGAAACATCAAGCCAATATACTGCCTTTATGAAAGCAAAGCGACCGCCTACCCTTGACCCTGTTGCTGCGGATCGATGGGCAAAAGTGCCCGCGTTGCTAGAAAAATCCGGCTCCCCTTGGTTGCATGAAGAGGTTGCAAGAAGAATGGAAAGCCGCTTGCAGTGGCTGGTCAAGCAGCCTCGCCAATGGCTGCATTGGGAACCCTTGCGCGGCGGAGTTCAAGCCCATAAATTGCTTGCTAAACGCTACCCGAAGTCGGAGTGCTTTGTGATGCAAGAGTCCGCAGATCCGCTTTCACAAGCACATACATACTTAAGTTCTCCTTGGTGGAGTTTTCGAAGGTGGGTTGGCCCCGCCCTTCGGTTTGACGCGCCAAAGCGGCCAGTTCAAATGCTTTGGGCCAATATGGCTTTGCATATGGCAGCGCAACCTCAGGCGTTGATTGCGCAGTGGAGCCACATGCTCGAGTCAGATGGCTTTGCGATGTTCTCCTGTTTGGGACCTGATACTCTGCGGGAACTGCGCCCGATCTATGCGGCCATGAGTTGGCCCGCACCATCGCATGAATTTACGGATATGCATGATTGGGGCGATATGTTGGTGGCCGCTGGTTTCGCTGAACCGGTCATGGACATGGAGCGCATCACGTTGACTTTTTCGAGTCCCGAGCGGCTTTTAGAGGAGTTGCGGGGTTTGGGGCGCAATTTGCATGTGGAGCGTTTTCAAGGTTTGCGTGGAAAGGACTGGCTCAAAAAGCTACATGCACAATTACAAACGCACTTAATCGACCCCCAAGAACCTGAAAGGCTGCGTTTAACCTTTGAGATTATTTATGGGCATGCGTTTAAGCCCCAACCGCGAATTTCAGTCAAACCCGAAACCACTTTAACCTTGGATGAAATGCGTACGGCGTTGCAATCTCCTAAAGGCGTCAAAAACAACCCTTTTTAGCCGAGAAACCTTGGTGGTCCATTGGTTGTTAGTTGAAAAAAACTCTCGGATACAATTAACGCAGGTCAATAAAGCGGTTTTTCTCTGGAGGACGCACACCTTATCTGTGTGAAGTTCCACCCCAAACCTAACCTACCCTTTTAGTTTTTGAGTTTGCTTACTTTTGGGCATTGAAAGTGAATACGATGAAGAGCATTTGGAAAAAATTAGTTTCCCTGATGGCCATAGCCGGCACTTGGTTTGGCACTGCGGCCCTAAGCCTTGCTTATGCGGTTAATGATTTGCCAGGTGGTCCATCCGTTCGACAATTAGACCTGCCAACGCCTGTTACGGCTATTGCCCGTGATCAACAGTGGCTGCATTGGTTCATGATGATTCTTTGTGTCGTCATTTTTCTTGCTGTTTTTGCCGTGATGTTCTATTCCATCTGGAAACACCGCAAATCAGTCGGTCACAAAGCGGCTACTTTCCACGAGTCAGTTACCGTCGAAATTATTTGGACAATTGTCCCCTTCATCATTGTCATTTTGATGGCTCTGCCCGCTACCAAAGTGGTTGTTGCTATGAAGGACACCACCAACGCGGACCTCACCATCAAGGCCACGGGAATGCAATGGAAATGGGGTTATGACTACATCAAAGGTGAAGGCGAAGGCATTGCTTTTGTATCCACCATCGACACCGAACAACGTGAGATGTCCAATAACGGCGGGCCCAAAAAAGGCGAAGTCGTTGATGATTATCTTTTAAAGGTGGATAACCCCTTGGTGGTACCTGTGGATAAAAAAGTTCGCATCATTACGACTGCCAATGACGTAATCCATGCCTTTGCCGTACCTGCGTTTGGGATTAAGCAAGATGCGATTCCTGGATTTGTGCGAGATACTTGGTTCCGTGCTGAAAAAGTTGGCGATTACCACGGGCAATGCCAAGAGTTGTGCGGTAAAGAACATGCCTACATGCCAATCCACGTCAAGGTGTTGTCCGCTGAAGACTACTCCCTTTGGGTTGAAGGCGAGAAAAAGAAGTTAGCTGCCAAGGCTGACGACCCAAGCAAAGTGTGGACCTTGGCTGACCTCACCCAACGCGGCGAAAAGGTATACGCCCAAAATTGTGTGGCTTGCCACCAAGCCAGCGGCAAAGGCGCAGGTCCGATCAAGCCCTTAGATGGCGCGGCTGTGGTACTCGATGCCGATAAAAACAAACAAATTTTGGTTTTGTTGAACGGTCAAAATAACGGATCGATGCCCGCATGGAAGGCAATGAGCGACACCGATATTGCTGCTGTGATCAGCTATACCAAAAACCATTGGTCCAACAAGACGGGGCAGCTTGTGCAACCTGCTGAGGTTTTGGCTTTGCGCAAGTGATGCCATGCCAGTAGACGCAAGTTCAACAACTACCCGCACCGAATTTAGAGAATTGAAAAGGAAATCAGTATGAGCGCAGTTTTAGATCACCACGATCATGCCCATGACGACCACCACCACGCGCCCACCGGCTGGCAGCGTTGGCTTTTTGCGACCAATCACAAAGACATTGGGACAATGTATTTGTTGTTTAGTTTTACGATGTTAATCATCGGCGGCATTTTGGCCTTGTTGATTCGGGCAGAGTTGTTTCAGCCTGGGCTGCAATTGGTCAACCCTGAGTTGTTCAACTCTTTAACCACCATGCACGGCTTGATCATGGTGTTTGGCGCCATCATGCCGGGCTTTGTGGGATTTGCGAACTGGATGATTCCTTTGCAAATTGGCGCAGCCGACATGGCCTTTGCGCGAATGAATAACTTTAGTTTCTGGCTGATGATTCCTGCAGGCTTGATGCTCGCCGGATCTTTCTTTATGCCTGGCGGCGCCCCTGCCGCAGGTTGGACCTTGTACGCGCCTTTGACGCTGCAAATGGGCCCCAGCATGGATGCCGGTATTTTTGCGCTGCACATTTTGGGCGCCTCGTCCATCATGGGTTCCATCAACATCATCGTGACGATTTTGAACATGCGTGCGCCTGGCATGACTTTGATGAAAATGCCGATGTTCTGCTGGACCTGGCTGATTACTGCTTACCTTTTGATTGCCGTGATGCCTGTACTGGCTGGCGCGATCACCATGACGCTCACGGACCGCCACTTCGGAACCAGCTTTTTTAATCCCGCTGGTGGCGGTGACCCGGTGATGTACCAGCATATTTTCTGGTTCTTTGGCCACCCAGAGGTGTACATCATGATTTTGCCGGCTTTCGGCATCGTGAGCCAAATCGTTCCGGCTTTCGCGCGTAAAAAACTGTTTGGTTACGCCTCAATGGTGTATGCTACTTCATCGATTGCGATTTTGTCGTTTATCGTGTGGGCGCACCACATGTTTACCACTGGTATGCCAGTCACCGGTCAGCTGTTCTTTATGTACGCCACGATGTTGATCGCGGTACCAACGGCAGTGAAAATCTTCAATTGGATCGCTACCATGTGGCAAGGCTCGATGACGTTTGAAACGCCTATGCTGTTTGCTGTGGGCTTTATTTTCGTGTTCACTATGGGTGGCTTTACCGGGTTGATCTTGGCCATGGCCCCCATCGACATTCAGTTGCAAGACACCTATTACGTGGTCGCACACTTCCACTACGTTTTGGTGGCAGGATCCTTGTACGCCATGTTTGCGGGCTACTACTATTGGTCGCCCAAGTGGACCGGTGTGATGTACAACGAAACCCGTGGGAAAATCCATTTCTGGTGGTCATTGATCGCCTTTAACGTGACTTTCTTCCCAATGCATTTCTTAGGCTTGGCAGGTATGCCACGTCGCTACGCTGATTACCCCATGCAGTTTGCTGACTTTAATGCTTTGGCTTCGGTCGGCGGTTTCGCATTTGGTCTTGCACAGGTCTATTTCTTCTTATATATCGTGGTTCCAGCCATGATGGGTAAAGGCGAAAAAGCCGCTCAAAGCCCTTGGGAAGGTGCTGAAGGTCTTGAGTGGGAAGTACCTTCTCCTGCGCCTTTCCACACGTATGAAACACCGCCAAAGTTGAACGCTGCGGCTAATAAAGTTATTGCGTAAGTGCGATTGACTTGATACAAAGAACGCAATGACACTTGAACAAAAAAAGTCCAATCGCAAATTGGGGCTGATTTTGGCTTCGGTAGCCATCGTGTTCTTTGCTGGCTTCATGATCAAAATGATCGTTTTAAGTCGCTAGGTTTGCAATGAATTTGCAGCGCGAAAACTTCTTAATGGTGCGAAAGTTGGCCGTCGTTACGGTCCTGATGTTTGCTTTTGGTTACGCTTTAGTCCCCTTGTACAAGGCGATTTGCGAGATGACAGGCATCAACGTATTGGCTTTAGGCGAGCAGGCATTAAAGGGGATATCTCCCACATTGCCGGCGAATACCCAAGTCGATACCTCTCGAACGATTACGATTGAATTTGACGCTAACTCACGTGGCCCCTGGGATTTCAAACCGGCCCAGAGTTCAGTAGAAGTTCATCCTGGCGAGTTAACAACCGTCATGTACGAGTTCCAAAATACCCAAAATCGGCGGATGTCAGCGCAAGCTATTCCGAGCTATGCGCCTCAACAAGCATCTGCCCACTTCAATAAATTAGAGTGCTTTTGCTTTAACCAGTACACCTTAGAGCCGGGTGAAAAAAAATCATGGCCGGTGGCTTTTGTTATTGACCCTAAGCTCTCCAAAGATGTGAAAACCATTACTTTGTCGTACACGTTTTTTGAGGTAGGCGGTAAAACGCCAGCGGCCCCAGTTGCCAGTGCGCCCCAATGGATAACAAAAGGCGCGGGGTCTTAATGTCTGAGCCTCAAAAAAAGAACAAGCAAAAAACATCCTTCTGGCGCAGCGTCAAATTGGTGGCTTGGTCCTTTTTGGGGGTTCGCAGCCGTGCGGGTTACCAAGATGATTTAGCGAAGGTGAACCCCATGCACGTGGTGTTAGTTGGGTTGATGGGAGCGCTGCTCTTGGTGCTGTGCTTAATTACACTGGCTACCTGGGTGGTTGCAAAATAAAGAGCTGCAAGGGCAGGACGAATTTTTAGAGATGAATTTGGAAAAATGGAGCTGAAATGAGTACAAGCGCACACGCAACGACACCGTATTACTTTGTCCCTGGGCCTTCTCGCCATCCGGTGCTGGCAGCCTTGGGTCTGTTTTTTGTGATCTTAGGCGCTAGCCAATGGGTCAACGGAGCGGACTGGGGTAAATATTCTTTGGCGTTTGGCCTGGTTTTTTGGCTGACCGTTTTGTACCAGTGGTTTAGTGAGGCTGTTTCTGAAAGCGAAAGTGGTCAGTACGGCCGAAAGATCGATTTATCTTTCCGCTGGAGTATGAGTTGGTTCATCTTCTCAGAAGTCATGTTTTTCGGCGCCTTCTTTACTGCTTTATGGTGGGCGCGTTCGCACTCCGTTCCAGCTTTGGGAAGCTTAGACAATGCTTTGTTGTGGCCTGACTTCAAGGCTGTGTGGCCGAGCTTGGTTGCAGGTGCGACTGCGTCGCCCGCAGGAATTGTCGAGCCCTTCACCACCATGGGGCCTTTCTGGTTGCCTACGATTAACACGGCCTTGCTTTTGACTTCGGGAGTGACCTTGACGATTGCACACCACGCACTGATTGACGGTAACCGCAGCAAAACCATCAACTTCATGTGGATGACTGTCTTGTTGGGCGTCACCTTCTTGGGTGTGCAGGGCTACGAGTATTACCACGCCTACACGGCATATAACTTGAAACTGAGCTCAGGAATTTTCGGCTCCACTTTCTTTATGCTCACCGGCTTTCACGGCTTTCACGTGTTTGTTGGAATGTTGATGCTCTTGTTTATTACCTTGCGTTTGCAAAAAGGCCACTTTACTTCGGAGCGCCATTTTGGCTTCGAGGGAGCGGCTTGGTACTGGCACTTTGTCGACGTTGTTTGGCTCGGACTTTACGTTTTGGTGTATTGGCTCTAAGGGCTGTGCCCTCAGTAAAAAGGCACCTTCAAGGTGCCTTTTTTAGTGGAGCATGAATTCTGTATTCGAGCAGAATTTGGAAGACTTTAAGTTCCCTGAGGAATGCCAGTCGGTTGTATTAGGCCAAACTTCCATGAGATCAAGATGCAGGCGAACAAGAATATCGATACCCCCACCCGCATTGCAAGCGCGCGGGCCATTCTTTTGGATTTCCCTGTGGCATTAGGATTTCCGCGAAGCATGAAAAAAAGTGCAGCGGCCAAGCTGGCGAGAATAGCAAAGAAGGCAAGACTGACAAGGTAGGACATAGGTACAGGATATGCAGTTGGATTTAAAACATAAGTCACTTTTATTATCACTTGTCGCCGCGTTCTTTGCCACGCTGGGGATATACCTCGGGTTTTGGCAGTTGGATCGGGCTGCCCAAAAAGAAGCCTTGCAATCTGCGATGGAACAGCAAGCAAGCAAGCCGCCGTTAGCGCTAAACGTGTTCTTGAATTTAAACGATGTCAATGAAGTGCTACACCAGCGGGTTCTTATTTCAGGCAGTTGGATTGCGCAATCGACCGTGTATTTGGACAACCGACAAATGGATGGCAAAGCAGGGTTCTTTGTCCTCACGCCGCTGCGATTGGAGGGAAGCGATAAGGTGGTCATGGTTCAACGTGGGTGGGCGCAGCGCAACTTTGAACAGCGCGAAACGGTTCCCGTGGTTGAGACGCCATCTGGTTTGGTTCAGATTGAAGGCAATATTGCCCTGTCACCATCCAAGCTTTATGAGCCAGGCCAAAGCGCGAAGGGACTTATCCGGCAAAATCTAGATATGCAAGCGTTTCGCGGCGAGACCGGTTTGCCACTTTTGAACTTTACAGTCCGCCAAACGGGCTTACCGAGCGAAGGTTTGCGGCGCGATTGGCCCGCGGTCAATTTTGGGATTGATAAGCACTATGGCTACGCGTTTCAATGGTTTGGCTTATCGGCGCTGGTGATCACCTTGTACGTATGGTTTCAAATTTTTCGCCGAGCTATTTTTCGATCTAAGGATTCTTCCCTCCATGTCTAAGCCCCACGCAAATGAAGACCAGCCACTGGGCTTGACGGTGCATTCCATGCCCAACCCCCAAGATTTGGACGCTGCAGGAGCCTATAGAACGCGCGGAGGTCGGTGGAAAATGCTGCTGGTTTTGTTGGTTTGCGCCGCTCCGGTGATTGCCTCGTATTTCACCTATTACGTGATTCGCCCCGAGGGGCGACGTAATTTTGGACAACTCATTGATCCGCAGCAACCGCTGCCGGATGTTCAAGCGATAGCCCTTGACGGCTCCAAAGTGAATTTGCGTGCGCTCAAAGGGCAATGGCTGTTGGTGAGTGTGGCCGGTGGTGCGTGTGGCGATAGCTGCACCCGCAACCTGTATTTGCAACGGCAGTTGCGTGAAGGTTTAGGCAAAGAAAAAGACCGACTGGATTGGATTTGGCTGGTGAGTGACGGTGCCCCATTAGCACCTTCTCTGCGACCGGCACTTCAGACTGCCACGGTCTTGCGAGTTGACCCTACAGATTTGCAGCGATGGCTCCAACCCCAAGACGGAGCGCAGTTAAGCCAACATTTGTTTTTGGTCGATCCCATTGGGAATTGGATGATGCGTTTTCCAGCGACACTTACGAATGAACAAGCGCCGCAGGTCAAGCGCGATATCGAACGCTTGCTTCGCGCTTCTTCCTTTTGGGATAACGAAGGCCGCTGAAATGACGACTTCACTCTTTGATCTCTCACCACTGCTTCGCCTGGTAGGCATAGGCATGGTTTTGGCAGGGCTGCCTTTGATTTGGGTGCTGTGGCGTAAACGCCATGCGCAAGGTTTCGGACGTTTGCAAGCACTGACCTTGCTCACTCTTTTTTTAACCTTTGACTTGGTTTTGTTTGGCTCATTCACCCGCTTGTCGGACAGCGGTTTGGGTTGTCCGGATTGGCCGGGATGTTATGGAAATGCGTCGCCCCTCGGTGCGCAAAGTCAAATTAGTGATGCGCAAACCGCCATGCCGGACGGCCCTGTGACGCACAGCAAAGCCTGGATTGAAATGGTGCACCGTTATTTGGCGTCTGGCGTAGGACTGCTGATCTTTGCTTTGGCGCTTGGCGCTTGGTGGCTTTGGAAAAATGCAATTCCTCAAGATAAAGCCAAATTGCTGCATCCTGGATGGGCCGCTTTGACTTTTGTTTGGGTGTGTATTCAAGGTGCGTTTGGTGCGCTGACGGTAACCATGAAACTTTTCCCCGCGATTGTGGCCTTGCACCTTTTAGGTGGCTACATTTTGTTGGCTTTGTTGGCAGGCCAAGCCGTCGCTTTGTCGTTGCGCGAACGTGCTGAGCCGGTGTTTTCAGTACCCTACGGTTTGAGGCTTTTGATGGCCTCGGCTTTGGGTGTCTTGGTATTGCAGGTTTTGTCCGGTGCCTGGGTCAGTACCAACTACGCTGTGTTGGCCTGTACTGATTTCCCAATGTGCCAAGGCCAGTGGTGGCCTCAGATGGACTTTGCCCGGGGTTTTGAAATTTGGCGGCCTTTGGGTTTAAGCCAAGACGGCAACCCATTAAGCTTCCAAGCCTTGACGGCTATCCATTTCTTTCATCGCCTGCTTGCTGGCCTGACCTGTGTGGTGGTGTTGGTTTTGTATTGGCAATTGCGCGCCTATGCGGCCCTTCGCAAGCCCGCACATTGGCTTTTGGTTCTACTTTTGCTTCAAGTGGTCACGGGATTAAGCAACGTGGTGTTAGGTTGGCCTTTGTTGGCGGCAGTAATGCACACTGGCGGTGCTGGCGCTCTGTGTGCATGTTTGGTATGGCTGCAAGTGGCTAGCAAGACGGCCCCACATTTTAAGAAACAACTTTGAAAACGACTAAAACTCCTCAAGCCATGTCCGATAGCACGCCCGACACCAATCCTTCGGTCGTGCGTCAGTTTTACGCACTCACCAAACCCCGTGTGATTCAACTGATTGTGTTTTGCGCACTCATCGGAATGGTCTTGGCCGTCCCGGGTGCTCCTAACTGGGTTCAGGTGAAATTGGCGGCTGTGGCGTGTCTAGGCATTTGGTTGGTCGCTGGTGCCGCTGCGGCGTTCAATTGCATTGTGGAGCAGGGCATTGACGCCAAGATGAAACGCACCGCATGGCGTCCCACCGCACGAGGCGAACTCAGTAATACCCAAACTTTACTGTTCTCAGCTGTGTTGGGCGTGTTGGGTTCGGCCGTGCTGTACTTCTGGGTCAACCCGCTCACGATGTGGCTTACCTTTGCTACTTTCGTGGGCTACGCGGTCGTCTACACCGTGATTCTTAAACCTTTAACGCCGCAAAACATTGTGATCGGCGGCGCCTCGGGCGCGATGCCACCGGTATTGGGATGGGCTGCGATGACGGGCGACGTGGGACCTGAAGCCTTGATTTTATTTTTGATTATTTTCTTGTGGACCCCGCCGCATTTTTGGGCGCTTGCGCTCTACCGTGTGGAGGATTATCGTAAGTCGGGCCTGCCTATGCTGCCGGTGACACACGGCAGTGAATTTACTCGCTTGCACATCTTCCTCTACACCTTGGTCTTGTTTGCGGCATGCTTGCTGCCGTTTATTTATGGCATGAGCTCTTGGTTGTATTTGGTTGTGGCTTTGGGGTTGAGCGTGGGTTTTTGTGTTTATGCGTGGCGCTTGTTGCGTAACTATTCTGAGGCCTTGTCGCGGGCCACGTTCCGTTTCTCTTTGATCCACTTGAGCGTCTTGTTTGCGGCGCTGCTGTTGGATCACTATCTCTTGTAAGGCTGATATGCCATTTTCTAAATCTTGGGCTTCTGCGCTAATGAAGGTAGTCTTTGCCGCTGGTGCAATGAGCGCGGCGCTCTTGTCTGGATGTTCAGAGCAAAAGCCAGCGTTTGCTTCAGTGGACGTTACTGGTGCCGATTACGCCAAAAACTTTGAGCTCACGGATCACAATGGCCAAGTGCGCCACCTCACTGATTTTGCAGGCAAAGTGGTCGTTATTTTCTTTGGCTATACCCAGTGCCCGGATGTGTGTCCGACGTCGATGGCGGAGTTGGCGGAAGTGAAAACGCTATTGGGTAAAGATGGCGAGCGCGTCCAAGGTTTGTTTGTCACGGTAGACCCTGAGCGCGATACGCCCGAGTTGCTCAAAGCATACATGGCCAACTTCGAACCGAGTTTTTTAGCGCTGCGCACCACGCCAGAAAAGTTGGCAGTGTTAGCCAAAGACTACAAGGTGTATTACAAAAAGGTTCCCGGCAGCACAGCCACCAGTTACACCATGGACCACTCTGCGGGTAGTTATGTGTATGACACCAAAGGCCAGTTGCGCCTTTTTACCCGCTACGGCAGTGGCGCCAAAGTGCTAGCTGCAGATATCGCTTTGCTACTTCGCTGATTTAAGCTAAAGCAACCTAATACGCAAGCAGCCTTAAGCGTAAGCAGCCAAAGCGGTCCGCATTTTCTTCATCGCCGCAACTTCAATCTGACGAATCCGCTCGGCGCTCACGCCGTATTCGTCTGCCAAATCATGCAGCGTCATGCCGCCTGAGTTGTCGTCGTTGACCTTGAGCCAACGCTCTTCAACAATGCGACGGCTGCGTGGGTCAAGCGCCTCTAAAGCGGCTGAGATACCGTCGCTGGCAAGTACGTCGCGGCGGTGTGCCTCAATCATCGCCAAAGGCTCATGGCTGCTATCGGTAAGGTAAGCAATCGGCCCAAAGGTGTCTTCGCCGTCATCGGATGCCATTGGGTCTAAGAGTACATCTCCACCCGACAAGCGGGTTTCCATCTCCAACACTTCCTCGGGTTTGACGTTGAGCTCCCGCGCCATGGTCTGAACCTGTGTGGGGCTCAAAGTTTCGCGGTGCGTAGCAGCATCAGCCGCGGCATCTTCGGATTTAAAGCGTTGCTTCATCGAGCGCAAGTTAAAAAATAATTTGCGCTGTGACTTAGTCGTAGCCATCTTCACCATACGCCAGTTTTTCAGAATGTATTCGTGAATTTCCGCCTTGATCCAATGCAGCGCGTAGCTCACCAAGCGCACGCCTTGGTCAGGATCAAAGCGCTTAACGGCCTTCATCAGCCCAATATTTCCTTCTTGAATCAAGTCGCCATGTGGCAACCCATAGCCCAGATATTGGCGAGACACTGAGACCACCAAACGCAGATGCGACAACACCAGTTTTCCAGCGGCCTCAAGATCGTTGTCGTTTTTAAATTGGCGCGCGAACAGCTGCTCTTCTTCCAGCGTAAGCATTGGCAAGCGATTTGCCGCAGAAATGTAGGCGTCTAAATTCCCAAGCGGTGGCACCAACGCCCACGGATTGGCAACGGCCAAGGTTGAATTTGTTTGAATGACTGAAGACATAAGAAACCTCCTTGAGACCAATAAACAATATATTAGCACTCTTGTGGTGGGAGTGCCAATTAGTTAAGTATTTACCCTTGGTTACTGGAGCTTACACCCCCCAAACCACCTCTTTGTCTGCCTTGTGGCAGCGATGAAGCATTTGGATAAACGGGACGTAACGTTGGCGGAGGCTGATCGTGTTGGGCTTGGGGGCTTCATGCCCTGTTACCTGGGCTTTTTTTATGGCCTCGGTTTGGGCTATTTCCTCTAAAGCAATCGCATTTTCCAAAGCCAATATGGCCGTGGGCATGTCTTGGGGCAAAAGAATGCCTTTGATCAGGGTATCAGGGTCTGCTTTGCCAATTATTTTTAAAACAGCTTGACCGTTGGCTTCCAACATAATCAGATCGCCTGTTACTTTGGATTTGAATTTATAAATCATAGTTCGTACAGCATAACGTGCTGCATCCTCCTTAAGACAATCCTCAATGCCCACCCTGCACATCACTCGCCAACATAATTTAAGCCTCGACAAAGCCCGGGCTATCGCCCAACAATGGGCTTTGGATGCTGAGCGCGATTTCGGAATGGAAACTATTTTGGAGAAGGCCGTCGATACCGCTAATGCCGCTATTGAATCTTCCTACCCCACGCTTGATCGTTGGAACTTTAAGCGCAGCGGTGTTCATGGCAGCCTAGTTGCCAGCGCCCAAAGTTTTGAGCTGGAGTTGCACCTTGGATTTTTGCTTGGAGTCTACCAAGACAAGATCAAACAACAAATAGAACAAAACCTTGATCAGCTTCTAGGTCCAGCTAAAGGCTAGTGCGGGGCGTTAAAAGCAGGGTTTCTCCCCGATAATTCCCCCATGAAATCACCCTCAATCACCCCCGTCATCCTTTGCGGTGGATCAGGAACCCGGCTTTGGCCCTTGAGCCGCAAAAGCTTCCCCAAGCAATTTGTTCCCCTGATTGACAACAAAAGCCTTTTGCAACTAACCTTAGAGCGTGTTGCTTTACTCAGCCAAAAAGTCATATGCGTTGCTTCCGATGAACATCGCTTTTTTGTGGCTGAGGCGATGCAATCTGCCCATGTTCAAGGCGCTGTTTTGCTGGAGCCTGTGGCGCGCAATACCGCCGCTGCCATGGCGATTGCGGCATTGTTGGCAGAGCCTGAAGAGTTACTCCTGTTCTGCCCATCTGACCACCATATTCCATACGCTGCTACGTTTGCCCAAGTCATACAAAGTGGTGTGAAGGCTGCGCTCGCAGGGGCCATCGTGACTTTTGGGATTAGCCCCACATTTCCAAGTACCGCCTACGGCTATATCCGCCAAGGCGATGCCCGCACCGATGGCTCTTTCAGTGTGGAAGGCTTCACAGAAAAGCCCGCCCAAGAAAAAGCCCGAGCCTTGTTACTCAGCGGCAAGGCCTTATGGAACGCCGGTATCTTTTTATGCACAGCCCAAACGCTGCTAGCTGCCTTAGACAAACACGCGCCTGACATTTTGAAGTCTTGCCAAACGGCAATCGCCAACAAGGCGATAGATGCCAGCTTCGTGCGCCCAGAACCTGAAGCATTCGCTTCTTGCCGCTCTGAAAGCATCGACTACGCCGTCATGGAGCACTTTGCCAACGTCGTTATGATTCCCTTTGTTGGCGCTTGGAGCGACGTAGGAAGCTGGGGTGCTGTTGCCGAAATGAGCCAACCGGACGCGGGTGGCAACCGGATTCAAGGCCAAGGCATCGCCCTTCACAGTGCCAACACCTTTATCCACGCCCCAGCACGCACCGTCGTAGCCTTGGGTACGAAGGACCTTTTAATTATTGATACCCCCGACGCCTTGCTCGTTGCTGCAAACAGCCACGCTGAACAAGTCAAAGAAGTGGTCACCCGCTTAGATGCAGACGGAATCCCGCAGTCCGCCCACCACAGAAAAGTCGCCCGCCCCTGGGGCTCCTATGACAGCGTAGATGTGGGCGAACGTCACCAAGTCAAACGCATCACGGTCAAACCTGGCGCAAAACTCAGCCTGCAAATGCACCACTACCGCGCCGAACATTGGATTGTTGTCAGCGGAACAGCCTTGGTCACCAAAGGCGAAGAAACCTTAACGCTGACTGAAAACCAAAGTACCTATATTCCTCTGGGCGTTAAACACCGATTAGAAAACCCAGGCACAACGAACTTAGAGTTAGTCGAAGTGCAATCGGGCAGCTATTTAGGGGAAGACGATATTGTTCGGTTTGAAGATGCGTATGGGCGGGCTGCTTTAGCCAAGTGAAATTTAAGATGAATCTCGCACAACTCCAAGCCCTTATTGCCGAAGGCGAATCACAGACATTGGAGTTCAAAGTATCCTTTGACAAAGCGTGCATAGAGTCTTTGGTCGCATTTGCCAACGCACGCGGCGGTATGATTTTGATCGGTGTTGCTAATTCAGGTGTAATTCAGGGCGTTACTCTAGGTAAAGAAACACTCAATGAATGGCTTGGTCAGATCAAGTCATCCACCAGTCCTTCACTTATCCCAGAGCTGTTTGCTTATACGTTTCAGGGTAAACGTGTTGTAGTCATAAGCTTACAGGAGTTCCCGGTAAAGCCTGTCAATACGAGGGGGCGGTACTTTAAACGCATCGCAAGCGCCAATCATCAGCTGGCGTTGAGCGAAATCTCAGACCTGTACCTTCAGTCATTGCAACTTTCGTGGGATGCTTACCAAGCGGGTGCCCATACGCTGAACGATCTTTCCGCCTCAAAAATTAAACAATTCATTAAAAAAGTCAACGAAAGTGGTCGTTTCGCGCTTGAAGTCGAAGACTTTGCGGCTCTTGAGAAGCTTAAATATATTTCTAATGGACGGCCTACTTGGGCTGCCATGCTGTTGTTTGCACAAGAACCTTTGCGGCATCACGTGCACATTGGACGCTTTAAAACCCCCAGCCTAATTATTGACGATCGACAATTCACTGATACCTTGTTTGAAGTCATCGAGCAGTCGATGACATTCATCATCTCGCATGTGAGCGTTGCATTCGAATTCGATGGCAGCCTTCGCCGAAAGGAGCGCTTTGCTTACCCTTTAAATGCGTTGCGTGAAGTTTTGATAAACGCCATCATCCACCGCAGTTACACCGACGGCTCCGATATTCAAATCAAAATATTTGACCATCAAATTTCAATTTTTAGCCCGGGTACTTTTTATGGTGGTCTTAGCGTTGCTGATATCCACACTGACAGCTATCGCTCTAGCCTTCGAAATAAATTGGTAGCAGAGGCCTTTTACCTCACTGGCAATATTGAAAAATACGGAAGCGGATTTATTCGAATTCGACAAGCCTTATCCGACTACCCTGAGCTTGACTTTAAGGTTGAGGAAAATTTTGGTGGCGTTATGGTTACCTTGTCACAGCCAGAGTCACAGCCAGAGTCACAGCCAGAGTCGCAGCCAGAGTCGAATATGTCGATTCAAAGCAAAGTCTTGCAACTTTTATCCAAAGGCCCGATGAGCAAACGCGAAATATCTCTCGCCCTGGGGCAAAAGAAGGTCTCTGGCCAACTTAACAAGGTAATTCGCGAATTGTTGTCTCTGAACGTCGTAACCCCAACGATATCTGATAAGCCGACCAGTCGGTTGCAAAAATACCAGTTGCCAAAATGAATCCAAGCATGCATTGGTACCTTATCCACACCAAACCCAGGCAAGAAAGCATTGCCTTGGAAAACTTACAGCGACAAGGCTATACCTGTTATTTGCCGCTGCTCAACGTTGAAAAAATACGGCGAGGCAAATTGGCAATCGTCCGAGAGGCCTTGTTTCCTCGCTACTTGTTTATCCAACTCGATACTGCGCTCTCATCCCAAAGCTGGACGCCGATTCGCTCCACCAGGGGCGTAAACCGTTTGGTTGCTTTTGGGGGGCAACCAGCTAAAGTGGACGAAGCCTTGGTTTCCCTCTTAAAGCGGGCGGAGGAGACTCAGCCTGATCGCTTACAAAAGATGTTTGCCGAGGGAGACAAAGTCCAACTCACCCGCGGTGCATTTGCTGGCTTAGAAGGAATCTACCAAATGGCGGATGGGGAAAGCCGCGCGATGGTCTTGATTGAAATCTTGAGCAAACCGGTTCGAATCGCGGTTGAGCCGGCTGAACTGAGAAAGCTATCCTAGGCATTTTTTAATGCACATAACCGTGCTACAGTGCGTTCATTCGATGAACGGTAGTGCTTAAAAGCAACTTCACGTAACCGCAAATCGCGCTTGCTGATCGTGACACAGTAGGGCGGTAGCGTGGCAAAACGCTTATTTAAACGCGTATCAGTCTCAATATTCCAACCCCATGAACCCCAAGCTTACTTCTCAAGACGAGATTCAGCTCAAAGTCTTGCGCATGCTGCACGAGCAACCTGATTTGAGTCAGAGGAATCTTGCAAAAGAACTGGGGGTAAGTTTGGGTGGTATCAATTACTGCTTTAAAGCCTTGGTGGATAAAGGCTGGATTAAATTAGAAAATTTCAGCGCTAGTAAACATAAGCTTGGCTATATTTACGTTTTGACTCCTTCTGGGCTAAAAAGTAAGTCGTTATTAACGATGGACTTCCTTAGGAAAAAACTCTTGGAATATGAGCAACTTTCAAATGAAATTAATGTTTTGAAAGCAGAAGCGGCCATTGTTGATAAGACATTGAGTTAAATATAAATCAGTGATGAAATAACAATTGGCGGATTCAAGTACGAAGTGCAACGTTGACTAACCGCAATAAGGAGGCTGAGGATGTTTAGCATTCAAGGCTTCCTGACCTGCAAGTCGAAGTTGCCCGATGAATTACAAACACCTCAGCCAGATTGAAAGATATCAGATTCACAGCCTTATGAAAGCCCAGCACAACATCACG